>Ga0209460_1000566_pt1 | contig 32231 bp, 26 predicted proteins | sample EBPBio132013_DNA_FD_185868 | JGI IMG/M metagenome (GOLD analysis project Ga0209460, IMG submission 185868) | Wastewater treatment Type I Accumulibacter community from EBPR Bioreactor in Madison, WI, USA - Reactor 2_5/13/2013_ DNA (SPAdes)... | ecosystem: Engineered > Bioreactor > EBPR >... | reverse complement strand
AGCCGGAGCAGGTGCTGCCTGAGCAGGAGCAGGGTTATTTGCTGGTGGAAAGTATGCGGGAGCCGGATAATATTGAGATGGATTAACAAGGGCACCACGATTTTTTTTAACAGAAATTTTGAAATCATCACGTTCAATTCTGACTTCATCAACATTACTGTCATCAACCATTTTTATGAGTAGACGAATGTCTTTTAGATCCATGATCCTCTCTGCTGATTTATTGAGTTTGAATCTGATTCCCTGCGGAAGGGAAATTAGTGTTTCAGATCACAAAGCCCGAAAATACCTTTCCCCCGTTTTAAAGTCAAGGAATGATGGGAACCTGAACCTTATCTATCCGTTCCTTTCAGGTCATCAATTATTGCTTTCAAGCCTTATCTGCTTGTGAATAATTGATTTTGGCACGGGTAAAATTTAATTTGCAGAAGTAATAATTTTTTATCGCAATCAATTACTGCACATCTCTTTTTTTCATTTGTCTGTGGCCTCAGAGGTAGTTATGAATTTCCAGGAAACCCAACTCCATATTCCGGCAGAAGCCGTTCATTCCACATTAAAAAAACACATGCTTGTTGATGGGTTTGATCTTGTTCTTGACCTTGAGAAAAGTGAAGGTTCAACCATCTTTGACAAACGTTTTAACCGCCGTTTTGTTGATTTCTTTACCTTCTTTGCCTCAAATCCTATCGGATTCAACCATCCCAGAATTGCACAGGATGAGGACTTCAAGCAGAAATTACTGAAGGTTGCTCTGGTAAAACCCAGCAATTCTGATGTGTACACCGAAGAAATGGCAGAATTTGTTGCTACGTTTTCAAGAGTCGGCATCCCGGCTCACCTGCCTCACCTGTTTATCATTGATGGTGGAACCCTTGCAGTGGAAAATGCCCTTAAGGTGGCTTTTGACTGGAAAGTGAGAAAGAATTTTGAAAAGGGACACAAGTCTGAAAAAGGTCATCAGATTATCCACTTTAAACAGGCATTCCACGGAAGGTCAGGTTATTGCCTCAGCATCACCAATACCATTTCTGATAAAACCGACTTTTTCCCAAAATTTCCCTGGCCAAGAATTACAAACCCAATGCTTCATTTCCCGTTAACTGAAGCCGGACTTGCCGAAACTGCCAGACTGGAAGCCCAGGCTTTCGATGAAATTCACCTGGCCATCAAACAAAATCCGGATGATATTGCTGCCATTATTATTGAACCGATTCAGGCGGAAGGCGGTGATCATCATTTCAGTAAGAACTTCCTGAAGAAACTCAGACAAATCTGTGATGAAAACGAAATCCTCCTCATTTTTGATGAGGTTCAAACCGGATTTGGAATCACAGGAAAGTTTTGGGCCCATGAACACTTTGTTGAACCCGATATTCTGGCATTTGGCAAAAAAGCCCAGGTTTGTGGTGTTCTTGCCGGAAAACGCATTGACGAAGTAAAAGACAATGTATTCAACAAATCAAGCCGTATCAATTCAACCTGGGGAAGCAATCTGGTTGATATGGTCAGAGTTACCCGGTTTCTTGAAATTATTGAAGATGAAAATCTGGTAGCCTATTCTGCCTCAACCGGAAAAGATCTTCTCAGCAAAATCCAGAATATGGCACTGGAATTTGAAGGAATTGTGACAAACCCAAGAGGTTTGGGGCTAATGTGTGCATTTGATCTTGTTTCTAAAGAACGCAGGAATATTTTTGTTGATCTTTGCTACAAAAACGGACTTTTAATTCTGGCCTGCGGCGAAAAAACTGTCAGGTTCAGACCCGCTTTGAATATACCGGGAGAAACCCTTTCTGAAGGAATGGAAATTATACAAAAAGTTCTGCGGCAGATGTAAAAACTAAAGAGTGGTCACTTTTTCGACCGGGGATTCTAAATGAGCATATATAAAGTTATCAATCTTAGTTATTTGAATGACATTGCCGATGGCGACAAGGAATTTATAAGAGAGATTCTTGGGATTTTTGTAGATCAGATGCCTGGTGAGGAAATCAGACTCAGAGAAGCCGTTGCGGCTGAAGACTGGCAAATGGTGAGAAATGTGGCTCACAAGGTTAAATCTTCGACTGGTAATCTTGGAATTAAAAAAGCTTACGACAATTTTGCAGAAATTGAAGAACGGGCTCAGAAGAAACTCAACCTGGATACCCTTCCGGCCCTGATTGAAGAAACACTTGAACTGTGCAGACTGGCAATGGGTGAAGTTGATGATGTTTTAAAAAACCTTTAAAACATTGTCAGTTTAACTGAGGATTCTCAGGATAATTTGACAGCAGGGCAAAGTCACCACCCATGTCTTTCAGGATTTTCCTCCAGAGTTTATCAGGTTCGGTTTCAAAAATATAATCTGACCGGCAGGTACCAAGAATCCAGCCGCCGCGGTCAAGTTCATCCTGAAGCTGCCCTTCTGCCCATCCCGAATAACCCAGAAAAAATCTGAACCTCTCAGATGAAACTAAGCCGGAAGTCATTTTAATTTTTATATCTTCGAAAGTTCCACCCCACCAAACACCCGGTGCGACTTCAATTGAGTCTTCAATCTCACCCGAAGCAGAATGAAGAACATGAAGCGTATCAGGTTGAACAGGTCCGCCCAGAAATAACGGAGCTTCTGGCAAACCATCTCCCGGCAGTACCTCATCAAGAGTCAGCGGAAGTTCCTTGTTCAAAACCAAACCAAACGACCCGGCGTCATTATGTTCGCAAAGTAAAATAACCGTCCGTTTAAAATTCGGATCCTGCAGCATGGGTTCGGCTAAGAGAAGAGTCCCTTTTTCAGGTTTTTTCATTTTGCAAATCCGAATTTTTTTCCGAGTCCACCCGTGTTTGATTTATCACGAACCAACCCTACCCGGTTCTTAATATTTCCTGCAGTATGAATAAGTGCTTTTTCAAGGCTGATATCTTTGTGAATGCTTCTGTGAAAAAGAGCTTCACGGACGGAATCTTTCAGCCAGGCAAAAGAATAACCCTCAGTTTCTTCGAGAATCTGTTTCCAGCCAGTTTCTGAAATTCCATCTTCTTTAAGTAAATCAACCAGATAATTTTTTCGGATGGATTCAGCCGGATAATCAAACCGCCAGACATGACCAAAAAGGTCGGGACGGAACTCGACAGCTGTTTTGAGAATGTCTGGATAAGATGAGGTTGCGATTACGATTGCTGTGTGTCCACTTCCCTTTTCAACACCCTGTTCAATCAGGTAGCGCCAGATTTGAAGTCCGTTCATTGACTCTGCAAGCGTATCCAATTCCTCAAAAACATAAACCCGTTTCGGGAACCGTTTTGATCTTTCGATGAAATCGAGGGCAATAAACGCATTTAAATCATCAGACGGACGGAACATGAAGAATTTATATTCGGGAAATTCAGTCATGAGAATATTTAGCATAAATGATTTTCCGCATCCGCTCGGACCCAAAACCGTTACAGAAGGAAGTGAATCTTCATAGGTGGAAACAAGAGTGGGATCGGGTCTTAGTCTTGATTCGAAGAAAACCTGATATTCTTTGATACGTTCTTCGGAAGCATAAAGATCTGACCACCGAACTGTTTTTGAATTAAAAACCGAAACCGTATCAACCTGAAACGGACCATTTGCCGTAATTTTATCAGTAAAATAAGCCGAAAAACCTTTGAGCAATTTGTCTTTGATTTCAACGTTTGATTTCGGAATAAAGAGAAACTGAGTCAGCAAACCTGGGTTCATACTGTTGAAAAAGAAGAGATTGGAAATCACAAACGGGACACCATCAAGTTCACCCAGATAAATGCCTTCATGGGTTTCTACATAATCTGTACTTTCCTGAAGCGAAGATTTTGATTTGAACGCATTTATTTTGAGGAACTCACCAAATGGAAATTGAAGAAAGATTCGTTTGATCTCAAAATTCTGAGAAAATCCGGTAGGCGAAAAGGGTTTGATAGAAATGGATTTTGCTTCACAAAATTCAAGAAAGGCCTCCATCGGAAGGTCATTCATTGTAAAAATATCAGCGGGAAAAAGTCCGGTTATCTCTTTGAGATATTTGCCCTGAATATATCTGGCAATACTTAGAGTTGAATCAACTGAATTGTTGGTTTCCATGCTTTCTTTCTTTTAAGATGACCTATCTGACAAATGATGCCGAATAGGCTGACTGAGACGGGTCATCAGTATAATCAATACTTATCATATCGTTTTCAATTGTGACGGGATATTTGGTAAGCGTACCAAAACCCTTTACTGCGTTGCCCGATTTTAAGTCAAACGACCAACCGTGAAATCCGCAGACAATGGTTCCATCCTTGTTTTCACATCCTTCAAAAGATGCCATCTGATGCGGACATTCATCTTTGATGACAATGAAATCATCGCCAGAACGATAAACGGCAAAGTAGTAAACATCAATATTCAGACAAATCGGCTTTTTTTCAGGAACGTCTGAAGTTTTGCAAAGTGTAATTTTTTTTGAGCTCATTAAAAAAGTGGTAAGTGATAAGTTATAAGTGATAAGTGGAAAACAAGTTAAAAGTGGTAAATTGTCGGTTTTATTATGATTTGGGTAACAAAACAGTTACCCATTAACCATTTATCATTTACCATCCCGAAAGTGTTCGGGATCTTCACTTCGTTCGATTAACCATTATTTCCCGACTGGTGTTAATCTGATCTGGTCAAGAAGGGCAGTATTCACTTCCATGTTCATATTTTCATTCCAGGGGTCAAATGCAATTCGGAAAGAGTTTTTCCCTTTTTTCAATTTTGCATAAACACCACCAGACCATCCCCATTCTTTCCAGTTTTCATCCCCTCTTTGTGGCAGCACAATGGCGCCCAAATACATTTTGCCAAGGTAAAGAGACCGGATGGCACATTTGTTATCGGTGTTGATGGGGCCTGAGCCATTTGAATACCGGAAGTCAATCCAATAGGTTCCTGCTGAAGGGACGGTTACTGAAACTGGTACCGAAAGATTATGTGATTTGGTCAATTTTACATAGCCTGAACCCAGAAACCCCGGAATCTCAGCCTCGGGTGTTTCATTCTCAACGTCAACAATTACGGGTTTTTTCTTTTCCGGACTGATTAAAACAGGTTCACTCAGCATGGAAGGAACTCCGGTTGCATCCACGGCTAAAACCTGAAATTCTTCTGTTTCTTTAGCCGGTTTCAAAGTAAATTCTGTTTCTTTAACAGATTTCAGCTTCTTACCATTTCTGATCACCTCGTATGAAACTGCACCTTTAACCGGCTCCCAGATTAATTTGCCCGACTCAAGTTTTACGACCGGATTTGCAGGTTGAACCACGTGGTCAACAAGATTTATTTTACCTGCTGGCCATTTGCCATTCAATGTGATTTCAATATTAAATTCACCGGTTGATCCAGCCGGAATGAAAGCACTTTTCGCCGGTTTGCCATTGATCAGAACTGACTTCACCCCATTTCCGAATCCGTTAACGGTCAGATTGACAACGGAATTGCGGTATTTCATTCCTGTAAGCGTCCGTTTGGATGCCCATGCTTTGGGAACCAAAGGTTCAATTTGCAATCCGGCTGCGGTATATTCCAGACCAAACAACACTTTATAAGTCATGGCCAGATTTCCGGCAACACTCCAAACCTGGCGGTCAGAATTAATTTCGGTTCCCATATAGGCACCGGTTGAGGCCACCATATTTTCTTTATTTGTCAGGAACAAGCCTGCTGCCCTTGTCATCACGGCGAGACCGTGTTCAGTAACGGCGGTATTTCCGGTTTGCTTTCCAGCTAGTGTGAAGAATGCCTGAACGAAAGGCCATACTGAATTATTGTGGTACGGATTCATATCGGGAATCTGCGGGAAAAAGGTTGGAACTCCAAATTCGTAAACCGGCACTGATTCCATCATTTTTTTTGACCGTTCTTTATCAGAAAGTCCGGTTATAACAGCAAGAGCTTCGCCCAATGCTTCAGATTTTGGAAGAACTGAAGGAAACAGTCTGCCATACCGATACATAGCGAAATACCCTTTATCTTCCATCCAGAAATACTTATTCACTGCTTTTTTTATTGATGCAGCTATTTTTGTAAACTCATCCTTCTGTCCAAGTTCCTTTGCCATTTCTCCAAGCAGACTATACGTTTTATAGTGAATTACATTGGTTCCGAGTCCGGCAGAGAGATAAATATCCTTCGGATCCATCCATTTGGGATAGGATTGTTCCCGCCAGTCGATAAACGAGGTTTCACCAAAGGCTAAACCTGTTTGCTGATCCAAAATTACTTTCTGATCATCTTTTGCAGAAGCACTGATGATATCAAATGAAGATTTAAGCCAGTTCTGATCGCCGGTTGAGAGATAAACCTCCCAGGCAGCCATTGCCCAAACCATCCGGTCAGAAGAACAGGGCCACGATCCGCCGGTTCCGGTATCCTGGATAATTTTTCCATTTTTAACTTTTGCCATCAAACTGATTTTGGCCGTTTCAGGGTTTACTGATGCAACAGCCAGAATGATGGCGTAACTGATGTCACGGGTCCAGACACCTGGCCATTCTTTTCCTGCCATCAATGCACCGTCAGGGCGGATGTCAAGAATCAATTCTTCGAGTGTTTTCTTGTATAGAGCATCCAATAAAACCTGTCCATGATTCACAACCGGATAAGAAGCCAGGTCGGCAGTTAGTTTCCAGCTTCCATCCTGAACGTGACCTTCAGGAAAAACTTCTTTTTTAAATAAAACCGGCAATTCAAATATCCCGTCGCCGTCAGTATCTTTAAATTCTGCATTTTTCCGGGTAAAAAGATTGTCAAAATCCCAGCTTAGAGGTAACGTTCCTCCGGCAAGAAAAACACCTTTATACTCTTCAGCAGTAATTTTTACTTTATTGAAAGTTTCGTAAAAACCCTTTTCTTTAATGGAAGTTAGAACCGGTCTCATATCCACCCGGAAGGTAACAGTTACATCCTGAGTAAGGGTTACTTCTTCACTTTTTACTTCGGGTTCAGCTTCGCCAAAAATATAAACCGGAGTTGATTGAGTGGAAAGTTCAGGATTGATGTAAAAAGTGTGATTTTTCCCGAATCCTCTTTCATTATCCTGTCCGTTGATGGCCAACTTGAATGAAATTTTGTTTTTCACGGGAAAGGAAGCTGCTGCACTGTAGGTTGAGGTAATGGCTTCTGATGATGCGGCAACTGCCTCAAACTTCCCCTGAACCACTTTATCAGAGTAGACAGAAAATGATTTTGATTTGTAAAGTGGTTGGGCAGAAAGACTACCGGCGAAAAAGGAAAGAATACCCATAATGACAACTTTTTTCATGGTACAACTCCAGATTATAAACGGGAAAGAGTAAGGATGATGTCAAATTCAAAATCTCTGAGCGGCATGACCGACAGTCTGCCCTGACGCACAAGGGCAATTTCACTTAATTGCGGATGTGACTTGATTTCAGCAAGGGAAACGGGTTTTTGAAGTGCTTCAACCGGAGCCAGTTCAACTACAACCCAGTTTGGATTATCAGTAGTTGGATCCTGATAAAATTCTTTGACAACTTTGGCAACACCAACAACTTCCATTCCTTCATTGCTGTGGTAAAACAGAACCAGATCATCAGTTTTCATGGCCTTCAGGTTGTTTCGTGCCTGATAATTTCTGACTCCGTCCCAAACGGCATTGCCATCTTTTAAAAATTTTGTCCAGGAATATTTGAAGGGTTCAGATTTGACAAGCCAATGGTTCATGGAGAAGGTTCAATTTTAATTTTGAAGGTTAAATGGAAAGAAAAACGAATTTTTAATTTTGAGGTTTAAATTTTGAATTGATGTATCTAAATTTCAGGTCTATAATTCTAAATTTCAGGTCTATAATTTTCTGACTTCTGACTTCTGACTTCTGACTTCTGACTTCTGACTTCTGACTTCTGACTTCTGAATCCACCAATTTACTAAACTTAATGATGAGTTTACAATCTATTCTGTGAAATAGACAGGATGCCGGGTTAACTCAGTTTATTTCAGGACCAGAACTAAAATTCCCCCCAAAACCAAGCCTCCGCCACCCCAAAGTAAATTCGATTTAATTCTGCCGGATTTCTCATTTTCAAGAATCCCGGCGGCCTTTTCAAGGTTTTCATCAAGGACTTTGAGCTGATTGGTGAGATTTGAATTTTCACGGGAAAGCTGAAGGAATTGAATCCGGTTTTTCTCCTGGTAAGCAACCAGAAATTCTGAAAAATCTGTATTTGCAGAATCAAGCCGATTTACACCCGAACGAATACCGGTCAGATTATTTTCAAGACCAGAAATGGGAACCAATAAATTTCTGATTTTACTGACCTGACTAACGGCAGTAAGATATTGACTGATCCCAATTTTATTGATGACAAAAACGGTATCTGCTTCAAAAAGAACGGGCTTGTTTTGTAATCCGGAAAGTGTGTCAATATCCGGTTTTATTGCAGATAAACGGTCGGCCGGAAATTTGAATACGGCGGTTTTTTGTGCGAAAACAAGTCCAGAAAAACAAAACAGGAATATAAGAAGAAAGGTATTTTTCATTTAGTTCATTCCGGAATTTCGAGTTCGTCTGCGTGATTTATTACTGATTTGAGTTGTTTTAACCCCGAATCTGCACTTTTTAATTCAGTGTCAAGCTTTTTCATTATCGCTGAATTCAGGGAATCTATTGTTTGAAGTTTTCGGCCAAGTCCGTCATTTCTTGTTGTGAGTTCATCAATTACTTTTTTCTGTTCTGAAAGTAATTGATTTGACTCTGAAATCACCGTTCTCGATTTATTAACAAGTTCAAGAGCGGCGTCAAGATCAGATTCAGTTTTCAGAAACGAATAAACTGACATGACAACCAGAAGAAGAACTACCCCTGCAAGTCCAAATTTGAGAATGAGTTTTCCCTGTATCATGTCGAAACTCCATCAGCTTGTGGAAAAAAGTCAACTCTGCCCCCTTTCAAATTCCCCAATAATGAAATCCAAATCAAGTTTGATCTGACATTTTTGTGCGTTTTTAAACAACCGTGCTAATGAAATTCCAATTTATCACCCCAAGATGACGCCCAAAATCCCACATTCTCACTAAAACAAGATTAGATCACTTGAATTGTCAAATAACCAGGTTGCTTTTCAGTTGTTACTGTGACAACCTGTTTTTCAATTAATAAAATTGAAGAACCGCCTGAATTTCCAAACAATATAAAGATAATACACTCTTTTATTAATAAATTCATGTGGATATTCCTAATAATTCATTAGAAACTGATTAACAGATAATTAGAGCGGAAGGTAGTGATTTATTTTGTTTTTCGATTTCACTAAACTGCAACCCGGAAAAGCAGGTATAAAATGTGTTATTTTTTTACCTGATTATGACCAGATTTTTTTATTAGAAAAACCAATGGAGAAAAAAATGTCTGCCAGTGAAAAAAAACATGTGTACTTCTTCGGAAACGGAGAATCAGACGGCCGCGCTGATATGAAGAATCTGCTCGGCGGTAAAGGGGCCAATCTTTGCGAAATGACCAATCTGAAACTTCCCGTCCCTCCTGGCATTATTATTTCAACAGAAGTTTGTGTTCATTTTTATAAAAACAACTGGACTTACCCGTTTGGCCTCGAAAATCAGGTTCACGAAGCCTTTTCAAAAGTTGAAAAACTGATGGGCAAAAAGTTCGGTGATTTAAAAAACCCATTGCTGGTTTCCGTTCGCTCAGGTGCAAGAACTTCAATGCCCGGCATGATGGATACCATTCTGAATCTGGGTTTGAATGATGAAACTGTAAAAGGATTGATTGCAAACACCGGAAATGAAAGATTTGCTTACGATTCTTACCGCCGGTTTATTGCCATGTATTCAGACGTGGTTCTTGGGGTTGGCAAAAACGGTGAATCAAATTTCTTTGATGAAATTCTGGATAAGAAAAAAGAAGATAAAGGTATTGAAAACGATACCGATCTTGATGCAAAAGATCTGAAAGAAATTGTAAAAGATTTCAAAGCCATTGTGAAAAAACGGACAGGCAAACCGTTCCCAGAAGATCCGAAAGATCAGTTGTGGGGTGCAATTTCTGCAGTTTTCAGATCATGGATGAACCCTAGAGCCATTGAGTACCGCAAAATTTATCACATTCCTGAAGAATGGGGAACGGCAGTAAACGTCATGGCGATGGTTTACGGTAATATGGGTGAAGATTGCGGAACCGGTGTTGCGTTTACAAGAAGCCCTGCCACGGGTGAAAATAAGTTATATGGTGAATACCTGGTTAATGCTCAGGGTGAAGATGTGGTTGCCGGTATCAGAACGCCGAAACACATTTCTGAAATGGAAGTTGAATCACCAGACATGTACAAACAGCTTGCCGATACAGCTCAGATTCTGGAACATCACTACAAGGACATGCAGGATATTGAATTCACCATCGAAAAAGGTAAATTCTTCATGCTGCAATGCCGTTCAGGAAAACGAACCGGTCTGGCAGCTCTTCGTATCGCTGTTGATCTTGTAGATCAGGGATATATTACAAAAGAAGAAGCCCTGATGCGCATTGAACCAACTCAAATGAATCAATTACTCCGTCCGACTTTTGATCCGAAGGAAGTCAAAGAAGCTACGAAAGCTGGTCGTCTGCTCGGAAAAGGATTGCCAGCCGGACCTGGTGCAGCTTCCGGAAGAATTGTGTTCCGGTCTGAAGATGTTGAACACTGGACTGATAAAGGCGATCCCGTTATTCTGGTCAGAATTGAAACTTCACCTGAAGATATCAAGGGAATGCGTCTCGCAGAAGGAATTCTGACTGCCCGTGGCGGGATGACTTCTCATGCTGCTCTTGTTGCCCGTCAGATGGGAAAAGTCTGTATCGTTGGCTGTGACCCGGTAACCATTGACTATCATACGTTTACGATGACAATCGGCGATAAAACCTACGAACAGGGACATTACATTTCGATTGACGGATCAACCGGTGAAGTGTTAGAAGGTCAATTAAAAACCCGTCCGTCAGACGTCATTCAAAAAGTACTGATGGGCAAGGATATGCCGGATTCTGTTGATGTGAAGTATTACGAAAAAATTATGGCCTGGACGGATGAAGTTCGTGCTATGAAAATTTTTGCCAACGCCGATCAGCCAGATCAATGCCAGCAGGCCATCGCATTTGGTGCTCAGGGAATCGGACTTTGCCGGACGGAACACATGTTCTTTGGCGAAGAAAGAATTACCCTCGTGAGAGAAATGCTGCTTTCAAGTACAGAAAAAGAACGCCGGAAATATCTTGCCGGACTTCTCGAACTTCAGCGCAGTGATTTTGAAGGCATTCTAGAAGTGATGAACGGTTACCCGGTTATCATCCGGACGATTGATCCGCCGCTGCATGAATTCCTTCCGAAAGAAAAAGCAAAAATCCAGGAAGTTGCCAATGCAATGAAAGTTGCACCAGCCAAACTGAAACGGAAAATTGATGAACTTCACGAAGAAAACCCCATGCTGGGTATGCGCGGATGCCGCCTGGGAATTATCTTTCCTGAAATCATTGAAATGCAGGCCAGAGCAATTCTTGAAGCTGCCCTGAATCTGAAAGCCAAAGGAAGACCTGTTCATCCTGAAATTATGATTCCGCTGGTTTCGAATGTGAATGAGCTGAATAACCAAAAGGCCGTTGTTGACCGGATCGCACGTGAATTGTTCAGCGAGCGCGGAATGGAAGTTGCCTATAAAGTGGGTACTATGATTGAAATTCCGAGAGCTGCCCTGACCGCTGACGAAATCGCCAAATCGGCTGAATTTTTCAGTTTCGGAACCAATGACCTGACTCAGACCACACTCGGACTTTCACGGGATGATGCCGGAAAGTTTTTACCTTATTATATTGAGAAAAACATTTTCGAATACGATCCGTTCGTCACCATTGACCAGACCGGTGTTGGTAAACTGATGGAAATCGCAGTTGCCGGCGGACGTAAATCACGTCCTGACATCGAAATCGGAATTTGCGGAGAACACGGCGGTGAACCGATGAGTATTGTTTTTGCCAATCATATTGGTTTGAACTACGTGTCCTGCTCACCCTTCCGGATCCCGATTGCCCGTCTTGCTGCTGCGCAGGCTGCAATCATGGAACGGAAATCGAAGAAATAATCAGGTTTCAATTCTGGTTTGATAAAAAAAGGCTGCCTGGAAGGCAGCCTTTTTTGTTGGAGGAAATTGGATAATAAATGAATGATCCCTAACTTTACCTATGTTTTATTAAAATCCCGAAAAAAGTATGACAAATATATTTCCCATTTTAATACCTTTACTTGCAGTTTTGGGTTTCCTGTTTTCTGGTTGTGGAACAAACAGCCAGACTTCCAAATGGATTCCAATGAGGCAAATTGAAATCAAAAACAATTTTCCGTTCTCACAACAGAAGTTTGTCGGAATTTATCTTGAAGGTGGAGAAGACTCCACATTTGATCATATACTCACAAATTTGTTTGAATTGGATTTAAAAAGCAGGGGATATAAAACCGTCAATTTATTTAAGACCATTCACTCCTCATTTTCAAATTACAGGGAGGGGCAGGAAATTTCATTGGATAGCATTGCCTCAGTTGCAAGAAGAATGGGAGTTGAATGGTTTGTAAAGGCTGATAGTAAATGGGAAACATCAAAGAAAACCCTTGCTGAAGGGGCTTTTTTGGGCGGATTTTATACTTTTGGTTTTAATATTGGGTCACTTAAATCCCGAATTACCGGACATTCAACGCAAAACCAGGATACCCTATTTGCAATTGATCAAACTTCAAAAGGAAATGTGTATTCAAACAGTTCCGTAAAGGAGAATTATGGCTTTAGGCAAGATCCGCCCTGGGTATTGGGAGCAAGCCATATTTCAAATGCGTTTAATAAACTGCCCTACAATGATTTAAAGGAAGACGCCATTCCAACTCATGAAATCCCAATTAGAATTGTAGTTGATCGGTCCTTTCAGATTCGGTTTTCTGATTGGAAAAACCGAATCTATCTGAGAATATTATTGGCAAACGATCATCTTTTAAACGAACTAAGTGTTAAACTTATTCCAAAAACAATCGAGCCCTGGAATTACAGTTGTGACGATTCCTTTGAACTTGCCTACAATAGGTTGATCAAAGATTTCCCGCAGAAAAAAGGTCTTTATACCATTGCCTTCACTTACATTGTGAATCAGGATACTGACTGGGATATGGAGAATGCCCTTGGAATGGGTTCTATCGGAGGATACCATTGCATAATCAGAGCAAAACCTTCAATGCCAACTGTAAAAGATTGGAATTCGATAGAGGAAGGGTTGGTTGTTGCCCACGAATTCGGACATAACCTGGGTTGTGTTCACAACAATAACAGTGAATCAATTATGTTTCCAACCACAAAATATATGAACCTTAAATTTGATGAAATCAACAAAAATATTGCTCAGGCAACACTATCGCAGGATCCTGAAAGTTCACCCAAAAACCGGATAAAATTCCTTGCAGAGATATATTCTGATGCTTATTCGAATTCAAAAAAGAACTTTTATTATTTTGGTGCAACTCTTGCATCCGCACTTTCAACCTTAATAGAGAACGGTGAAATTGATTCTGTTGCTTTTAAAAATGTTGATACCGTAAAAACATTTTTTAAATCTACAGTCAAGGATGAGGTTTTACAACTTATCGCAACTTCCTATTTTCTTTATGACCAAAAAGAATATAAAGCAGCTCTAAAAGTAATCAAACTGGCAGAGGAGATGGAAGATCAACGTGCGGAAATTCATCTTATTAAAGGTTACATTTATCGAAAACTTGAAGAACCTTTGTTAGCTGAAGATGAGTTCAATACCTGGGAAAGACTGGCAAATCCAAAATAAATATTAAAAGGAGATAGGGTTATTGCGCAAAAAAAGTTATTTATTCATTTTCCCTTTACTACTCAGTTTTTAATCATTCAGAATTCATCCTGCATATCCTGAATATCCTGTTTGAAAACCAGAATACCGACTGGGAGGTCGGTGTTACATGAGAGAAAACCACCCCGTCCCGCATGCTTTCGGGACACCCCTCCTTGAAAAGGAGGGGAAATCTCATTTACCCTTTAACGTTTAAAATTTAACATTAAACCTTATGCCTGCCCCTGTTTTTCAAACTCAGTTCTCGTCCAGTTGTCGGGACCGGATTTGGTCATGCAGATATTATCCTCGATACGGATGCCACCGAATTTTCTGAAGGAATCAACCCGGCTCCAGTTCACATATTTACCGTTTTCAGAGTTTTTCAGATCTTTTAAAAGCGGATCAATGAAGTAAAATCCCGGTTCAATAGTGAATACAAATCCTTCCTGAATGGTTCTTGTCAGGCGAAGAAACGGATGACCTTCAGGTTTTGCAATCAGATCGCCCTGAGGGTTTGACGAAAAACCGGCCACATCATGAACCTGCATCCCGAGCAAATGCCCGATTCCGTGCGGAAAGAAAAAGGAGGTTAACTTCTTATCCATGATGGATTCAGTTGACAGATCAATAAATTTAAAGTCGTGAAGAAGTCTGGCAACCGCACCATGAGCCCGCAAATGGGTTTGCGGATACGGATCACCAATTCTAAGCTGGCTGATGATTGCAAGTTGTTCTTTGTCGAGTTCGTGAATCAACTCTGCAAATTCATCTTCCAGAAAGGAATACGTTCTGGTAATATCAGCAGCATAACCCGAAACCTGGGCACCGGCATCAATCAGAAAAGAATGAAGTTCGTGATTGGGTTTTCTTGATTTATCGGTAACCTGATAATGCAAAACCGAACCATGTTCATTCAGAGCAATGATATTTCCGTAGGGCAAATCACTTTCCATAGACTGAACTGCATTGAGATACGCCAGATGGATTTCAAATTCGGATCCGCCATGATGGAAAGCCTGTTTGGCTGCTATATGGCCCGTCACTGCAACACGGGTTGCTTCCTTCATTAGTTCCTGTTCGTAGGATGTTTTTACCGCACGAAGGAAATGAAGCCGGTTCATGAGGTGCTGCGGATTAAGTTGTTTGATCCCCATCGATTTAAACTGGATTCCTGACGGACCAATATAGGCAGCACCCGCCATATTTGCAGGTAAAAACGATTTCAGTGTATTCACATCCTCGATGATTTCGATATCAAAAGCATCCACCCAATACCCTTTTGGATGTTCCGGCATGATGTACCAGAAATCACTTGCAAGAAAAAACAGAAGTTTCGGTTTTTTGCCGGGCTGAAGAATGACGAAACAGTCCGGATTGTCGATAACCGGCACAAAATAATTAAAATGAGCATTCACCTTGAAAGGCAAACTCATATCATCCTGAAAACGATAATCGAGTGAACCGGAATGAATCACCAGCCAGTTGTAGCCAAGTTCGGTCATAACCTGAGTATAGGCTGCCGTTACCTTTTGAATATGGTCAGTAAATAAAGGTTTTAGATCTTTCATGGTATCCTCAAAGGTTGATAAGCTGATTCCGGAGTGATTTACCGTGGGTGCAGTCGTGTTCGATCATGTCAGAAACCCAAAAAAAGAAATCAGTCCGGCCATATTTTTCATGCTTTGCTTTCCAGTTCCAAACCGGATCTTCCTGATGACCCAGAAAGTTAACCAGTCTTTTTCTGCGGGCAACCCAGGAATCGAGCAGCCAAAGGTATGACTTTCCGCCGGTTTCAATAGATTCAGCATTTTTCTCTTCCCAATTTGATAACGGGAGATCTTTTGCTTTTATTTCAAGCGGAAGAAACCGGTTATAATACATCCAGTCTTCCCAATAATTCAAATGAGCCAAAACCTGAATGGCCGTCCATTTACCTTCAGGTGGAACAGCTTTTTCAAGTTTCTCACGGTTATCCAGAAAAAAATGCCGGGCTTCTGATGATTCCTGAAGAAAGACAGTCACGGCTTCCATGGGTGTATTAAAATCAAGTGTTTTCACGTTTATGTCAGGAAACGCCATTTTTAAGTCCTTTCAGTTTCAGATGAAAGCAGGTAAACCTGCCCGACGAGCACATTTTTCTTTTGCGGGAAACGGTCAAGCAAACGCGGATCTGCAACAATAGGCAAAGTAAAACCATCCCCGGTATCCACCCGGATCAGCCAGAATTCCTTATTCGTTTCAGGGTTGATCATCTTGTCATAATCTGAAACCAAACCGGAAAAAACAGCATCTGCAGAAGGCGTCCAATGCTCACCAAACTCTTCCATTTTTAAAACAGAAAGAGAAATTAACTGTTTCTGGAACGAAGCCCGAACCTGACTTTCGTACATTTCAATGCTGTCGTAAGCTGTCAGTTCAATGGCAAATGCCGTCAGGTAAACGTCACCTGACTTGTGCGGAGTAAATGGAATTTTCTCGGTAACCAGAGTCTGGTCTTTTACTTTAAGAACTTCAAATCCGTCACCCAGGTCGCTGGTTACGGTTTTAACAGATTCTGCCGGGAATTTATCTGACCGGAAAAAGGGAGAAAAAACAGAGAAAACACCCTTTTCCGGAATTCCCCACAATTCAATTCCATTGCCGATTTCAAGTTTTTTCCAGATTCCAAACGAAATGCCTTCAGTTTCCATACGTTTTGAAAGTGTTGTCCAGGTAGATTCAAGATGGAAATCTACAAACCCAAGATCTGAGAAATGGGAAATTTCATTTTCCTCTAACCTGCTGATCTGACGGCTTCTGTACAGCCAATACCCGATAACCAGTAATCCTAAAACAAGAATTGAAACAACGAAAACCATTTATTTCCCTTTTTCCTGATTTTCCAGGATTTATAATTCATCAAATATCGGATAAATCGGTGACAAGTGACAAGTGACAGGTGATCAATGCTGAGTAAAAACCACCCCATCCAAATTCCCTCATCGGTCTAGGACAACGGCTCATGACCACCTACCACCTATCACATACCACAAGTCATCCCTTAAAAACACGGTAATTCGGAAAAGTTGCCAGAGCCAACATTTCCCGGTCACCTTCTGTATCGCCATAAGCATAAATATCGTTAAATCTGGTGAGATCGATAACTTCACGGATCCGTCTTGCTTTTTCAGGACCAAAATTATTCGGAGTTGAAAGTTTACCGGTCATTTTTCCGTTTTTCACTTCCATGGTCGTCGAAATCAGGTTTACCCCCAAACTATCTGTCCACGGTTTCAGCCACAAATCAATTGAAGCCGTCACCACCCAAACCTCGTGTCCCTGCTGCAAATGCCAGTTTAACTTTTCCATTGCATCCGGCCTTAGAATTCCGGGGATTTTTTCAAGACTGTACGATTTTGCTGATTGAATAAACTGATGCTCACTCATCCCTTTGAAGAAATGGATTAAAACCAATTCCTTTGCCCTATGATTGGTTATCAGGTTTAACTTCCAGACAATGATGACCGGCACCATTAAAAACCATCCCAACCAGAACCGCCAGGCAGGAAAAATAACTTTCAAAGCATGGGTAAGGCTATCCTTCCGGGTAATCGTTCCATCAAAATCAAAAAGTGCCAAAGAATTAATTGGTGGCATCGGGTAATCCTCTTTCCTGTCCCGGTTCTTCGACCAGATTTTTCAACTCACTCATTTCCATTTTATCTGCAATCCGAAAAGAAAACAGTGAAGCCAGAAATACAAACCCGCCAGCAACAACACGTGTGATAACCGGCCAGTGATCGGTCAGAATGAGCAAACCCGCCATTGCTAAAACAGGCACAAACCATTTCCACCTGAAACCAATTTTGAAACGAAAAGCGACCACCGCCCTGATGTTAATAATCAGTAAAAGCCACAATACCCATTCTGCAATAAGAGTTGCCCAGGCTGCACCGATTGCTCCATAATCTGGAATCAAGAGCAGGTTAACCACAACATTAACAGAAACACTTATCAGGGTAAATATCAGGTTAAGTTTTGTTTTTCCGGCAATAAGCAAAAGATTTAAAAAAATGAGATTCATGCCCATTGGAATAAGTCCCCACCAGAGAATTCTGGCAAAACCTGCTCCGTCTGAAAATTGAGGTCCGAAAATAACAGGAAGTAAATCTGGCGCAGTTAAAAACCCACCAACTGCAACTGCAGTGGTAAAAAGTAAAACATATTTCAAAACTTTGGAAAGCAGATCTGGCAATTTTTTACGGTCACGTGCCCACAGCCGGTTTAAAGTTGGGAAAAGTGCTGCCAATCCAATAACGGCTACGGTGTGAACCAAATCCTGAATTTTCATGACGGCTGTATATTGCCCGATTTCTGCAAGATCGTCCCTGAAAAATTTCAGCATAACCACATCAACCCGAAGGTAAAGAACAACAAGAAAAGCAGTAAGAGAAACCGGGAGGGCTTTTGCCCAGACGTCCTTCCAGAGAAATACCGGTTTTTCACTATTTGCAAGTTGAATTGACTTATGTTTCATCACACGAATCCAACCAAAACCAACTGTTAACAGATTGGCAATTATCGAGTAATACAAGGCCAGTTCCATTGAATTTTGCAAAATTCCGGCAACTGAACCTATGGCGACCAATAACCGGTTTCCTGTTTTAACAATCGATTCAACCCGTTGATCGTCTTTGGACCAGAGTAAATGCTGTACGAATTCAACCCAGGTTCCGGTAATGAGAAACCCCGTCATGGCATAAATCAATGTTTGTTCAGACTGTGTCCAGGAAATTAAAAAGGAGGAACTCAGAGCCAATCCGCCAAAAGCCAGAGAAAGAAATAATTTTGCTCTTAGCAATTTTCGGGAATAAAGCGGGAATTTTTCTGGTGCCTGATTTACATCCCTTACCAGAACCAGGTTCAGTCCTAAATCTGCAATGACTATAAAAAGGGAAAGAAAACTGTAAACAGATGACCATGCTCCGTAACCTTCAGCTCCCATCCGGGACGTCAGCATGAGAATGACATAAAACATGGCAAGACGTGAAATAGCCTCTGCACCAGTTTTGAACAAGAAATGAGAAAATATCCGTGAAAGTGACATCAGATTATTTCAGTAACGCATGATTACGTATGGAAAATTGAACGGCCAATTCATACCATTGCCACCAGTCAGGATTTTCACCCCGGGTAAATGAATTGTGAAACAAAATAGAAACATGACCTTGCCAGGTTTTAACTTCCTTTAAAAGCAGTTCTGTGGCCTGATTGGCTTCTACCGAAGACAATTTTCTGTAATCGGTAAACGTTGCATCCATAGCAATAAGTGGAATGTAGGTGGTTTCTGTGAGTGACCATGTCTTAAAATCAAATCCCTTGAACGGGTGAACTGATGCCCGGCGAAACCCTTCGTGGTCGTGGAATCCAATTGTATAATCTTCTTCAATCCTCAAATCACGATGAACAGATGGAGTAAGTTCAGGATCAAACATCAGAAAGTGCTGGCGGTTTACCCGCTCGGCAGAAGGAATAGCCGAAGAAAGTTCTTGCCAGTCTTTATAAAATTGTTCAGGATCAGATGCTGATTTGATTGTCGGATGGATGCCAAGCCGGCACAAACCGGTTTTTGAATCCTCAACCAACTTGGCAATCAGGTCATGTTTGAAAGAAATTTGGGAATCCCGTTTATCACTTTTGCCGGAACGAAGAAAATAGATCGGGTTTACTTTGTGTTCGTTATTATAAGTTCGGATCTCTTCGAGTGCTGTTTCATACGGATCTTTTTCACTGAAGGAAGTTTTAAACTCAGTTGCTAATGCTTGCAGTTCTTTGAACGATGACCATGACTGAAGCAATTTCCGTGAAAAATACCCGGGTGTCCATTTTTTGAGATGATCAAGATCGTGGGTGAAGGTAATCTGCCAGGAAAATCCGTCATAAAAACTGAACGATTCCGGAATGCCAAGTGCCTGAAATCCGTTCATGATGGCTGCGCAGGTTTCATCAGCAAGAGCACGGTTTATCAGGCCAAGTTTATCAATCAGCGAATTCTTAAAAACAACCCGGTTCAGCTTATCCTTATCAGAAAACTGTTCATCCCAACCGGTCAGCAATACAAAAAGCTGAGAAATCAGGTCAGCCTGAAAAAGAACAGATTCTCCTGATATTTCAGCTGCCTGTGCCGATTGCCGGTTAACCGGAAAAAGACAGAGCAGATCCTGCTCCCTGATTCGGTAATTCTGAACTTTCTGGAGATTTACACGTTGTTTTCGAAACCAAAGTTGTTCTGCTTCCCTGCTGAACGGAATGAAAAGTAAACATGGAAGTTTGAGATATTTTTTTTCTTCTTCCTTGTAGTCCCAAACCACAACCAGATCTTCAGAAATTTCAAGTGCCGAAACCCGTTCCAGTTTTTCAATATTGAACAGAGCATTCAAATGCCTGATCACAAAATCTGCAGCAACATCTGCCTTCCCGGTTAAGGGTGAAAAAAATGGAATCATGGGTTTTGTTTCAGTTCAAAAAAAATTATAAACCTGCAAACCGGGAAAATTTTTCCGGAAATTCTGACCAGGAATTTATGTTAAATTCAGCAAGATCGCTTTGCCGTGATTGCCCGGAAAAGTCAAAGAAAACACTCTTCCATCCGGCCGAAACGGCTCCTTTGATATCAGTCTCAATCGAATCGCCGATATATAAATGATTATCGGGAGGCAACCCGGTTTTTTCTTCAGCAAATCTGAATATTCCCGGATACGGTTTTTGAACGCCGGCTTCTTCACTTAAAACAACAGTTTCAAACAAATCAGTCCACCCCATTTTTTCGATTTTCAGATATTGAAGTTCAATAAAACCGTTTGAAAGAACGCCAACTCTGAAACCGGCATTTTTCACAAATTTAATGGCGTCATCGGCACCCGGAATTGCTTTCCAGAACCTGACATAATTTTCATAATACAAGGCAGTAAAATTATCAATAATGACTTTATCTGAAGTTAGCTGACCCACACTTTCATCAAACCGGCCAAATTTCACATCATCTTTTGAAATTCTGGAATGGCTGTAGGCATCCCATAATCTCAAATTAATGGTGTGATATGCCAACCGGAATTCATCAAATCCATCTGCGGAGCCTAAAATATCAAGATAAGTTGAATGAAGTGCAGCTGTTTCGGCATGGGTGTGATCAATTAGCGTGTTATCCAGATCAAAAAAAACGAACGGGGACTTTATCAAGGATCAACTCCGAGTTTCTTAAGTTCAGTTTCAATTTCTCTTGCCATTGAGTTTGCAAAGACATGATCATCGAGATCTGATGCCTTTCTTAACAGGGCAATAGCCTCAGTTTTTTTTCCGGAAGCGAGGTGAATTTTTGACTGTTGGAAGATTGAATAAGGTACAAGCCATTTTTCCTGTTTGTAAACAGCCTTTTCGGAAAGTTTATAGTGTACCAAAGCAAGTTCAGGCTGCCGGCTTTCTTCGTAAACCCGGCCGATTCTGTAATCTGCCTCCCCGGCAAGATCACTATCCTGTCCGGCCAGTTTTTTTGCTTCAGTTAACAACTGAAGAGCACCGTTAAAATCGCCGGAATCAAACGTATTTCTGCCCAGCCAAAGTGATTTTTCAGCAGGGGTCATTGACCGGTTAATCCATTTTTTGCCTTCAGCGGCAGCATAGCTTTCAAAATCATTATTCTCACGGGGTTCAAGCAGTTTAAACCATTGACTGGCTTTTTCATGCTGTCCCGAAAGTTCATACGACAAACCCAACCGGAATCGGGCAAGTGTCAGAATCGTTTTTGTTTTGTAACCATCAAGAAATTCGTTAAAAAGCGGAATTGCTTTGTCAAACTGATTCAGGAAATAATAGCCTTCTGCAATCCTGAACAGTACCTGGTCAGCAAAAACAGGTGATGAATTTTTGATGGACTGATATTTACTTTCCATCAGAACAACTGATTCTCTGACGTCCCGGTTTCGCTGGAGTGCAACCGACTTCACTAAAAGGAAAACACCGTTTTCAGGATATTTTTCCAAAAGAATATTAAGCTTCTTCATTGACCTGAGGGGATCTTTGTCTACAAAGAGTTCAATGCTGGCAAGAAAAAACATGGCTTCATCAGAGGTAATAGTTCCATTGTCAGCGGCCTTCTGCAACTCAGTACGACCCAAAGACATTGACCCGGTAAAACCGGTAATGTTTACCAACCAGGAAAATCGGGATGGAACATTCCCAACCATAAAGTGAAAAATGCCCAACCCTTTTAACAGATCCGGATTTCCCGGATTTAACTCGTAAGCAGATTCGTAAAACTTATATGCTGATCTTGCATTCCAGGCAGCTGAAATAAAATCATTTTTTCTGATCTGAACAATAGCTCTCCAGAGTGTACCCTCCCCTTTCAGAAATAACACTTCATCATTTTCCGGCAAAGCTTCGGCATAATCATTCATCAATTCCCAGGCTGCTTCAAATTTTGCCAAATGACCCGGATCCTCAGTCAGCAAATATTGCCAGGCGGCAATCTGCATAAAATAAAAAAGGCGAATTCCTTCTGCCTGTCCTTTTAATGGCCGAACGGGAAGTAGTTTTTCTGCGCCCTTAAAATCAAATTTGAGTATTGTTGTTCTTACTGTTTCAAACGGAGGCAGACTAAACCCCGGCAGATAGCCGGCAGCAAGAAGGGATTGCCTGCCGGAAAAAGGAACAAAAAACAAAAAGGCTAGTAGTACACCAATTTTAAGCTGAAACATTTTCACCTGGCTGGTTTTCAAACAAATCTTCCTGAGTTGCAATTACTGAAGCAACAACTGCATCACCGGTAACATTAACAGTGGTTCTAAGCATGTCCAAAACCCGGTCAACACCAAAAATCAGGGCAATTCCTTCTGGTGGGATGTGAACTGACTGCAAAACAATGACGAGCATGATCATACCAACACCCGGCACAGCAGCGGTTCCAATTGAAGCCAGAGTTGCTGTGAGAATGATGGTAAGCTGTTCAGTCCAATGAAGTGGGATTCCGTAAACCTGTGCAATAAAAACGGCAGCAACTCCCTGATAAAGTGCTGTTCCATCCATATTGATGGTAGCCCCCAACGGAAGTACAAACCCGGTTACTTCCTCTTTAATTCCCAATTTTTTCTGGCACACATCCATATTTACCGCAAGTGTAGCTGCAGAACTTGATGAACTGAAGGCAACAAGTTGTACTTCAGAAAGAGCTTTGAAAAATTTCTTGACCGTTAACTTTGACAAAAATGCAATCATTGGCGCATACACAATTGCAACGTGAAGGAAAAGACCTAAAATAACTGCAAAGAAATATTTACCGAGTGGTTGAAGAATTTCAAACCCAAAATCAGCAATAACGGCGGCAATCAAGGCAAAAACGCCGTAGGGTGCAATTTTCATCACCATTTCAATAATCTTGATCATAGCATCCGTCAATCCGTCAAAAAAACGGATTACCGGTTGAGATTTTTCTGGTAAAACCATATTCAATGCAATACCAAGCAGAAGTGCAAAAAATACAATCTGTAACATTTCACCCCGTTCGGTAGCCAACGAATTGAACGGATTCAAGGGTACAATATCAAGTATTTGCTGGGTGATACTTACTTCTGCAGTTTTACTGATTTTGGAGTCAACAATGCCAGAATAGTCTGAACGAAGCTGTTCCTTTACTTTTTCATCCAATCCTTCACCCGGGCGAATCAGATTTGCCAAAACCAAACCAATCGTAATGGCAACCATAGTTGTGGCGATATAAAAAGCCATGGTTTTGGAACCGATTCTGGAAAGTTTTTTAAGATCTTTCATCGAGGCTACACCAACAATCAGCGATGCCAATACCAGAGGAACCGCTGTCATGGATATAAGTCGGATAAATAAAGATCCGACTGGTTTAATATAGCTGCTTACAACCCAGGCAAAGCCCATTTCATTGGCAATAACGCCAACAACCGCACCCAATATCATACCAATCAGGATTTTCCAATGGAGTTTCAGTTTGGGGAATTTAGACATAAACCTGCCGGATTTTTTTAAATTAAAATGAAAAGTAGCAATCAGTCACTTACTTTTGGAAAAAACAATCAACGAAGATAAAATGATTTTCAAGGCTTTCGCAAAAATAAATCTGGGATTAAGAATTCTGGAACGCCGGTCGGATGGTTATCACAACATTGAATCGGTATTTTGTTACCTGAATTGGTTCGATGAATTGTCCTTTTTGGATGCAGATAAATTCACATTCTCCTGTTCTGATCCTTCCCTTCCAACCGGTGAAGACAATCTGGTCGTAAAAGCAATCAGAAAGGTTGAACAGGCCACTCATCAGCCGTTTCATTTTTCAGTTCATCTGACAAAAAACATTCCGCATGGTGCTGGCCTGGGTGGCGGTTCTTCAGATGCTGCAGGTGTTATCCGTTTTGCTTTGATGAAATGGCCAGAATTATTTACAGCGGATCAGGCACAAATAATTGCCTCTGAACTAGGCTCTGACATTAATTTCTTTCTCAGTCCGGAAAGCCAGATTGCCACCGACCGGGGAATTGTTTTACGACCCATCAACTTTCAGATTCCGGCATGGATTGTCACTGTTTTTCCGGCCGTAACGGTACCGACAGGGTGGGCGTATCAACAAATTACACCAAAATCTGGGTATTCAGAAACCCTTGATGTCCTCTTATCCCGCCTGACTGATATTTCAGATTATTCAGGAAGCGTAGTAAACGATTTTGATGATCCAATTTCTTCTCAAAAGCCCGAAATACAGAACATAAAAGACCAATTGGTGACTTCTGGGGCAGATTATGTTTCATTATCCGGCAGCGGAAGTGCTTGTTTTGGTTTGTACAAACAAAAAAGCCAGGCAGAATCAGCGTTCCGGATGTTCAGAAAGAACTATCCGGCCAATCTGACACCACCTGGCTTTAAACCCAAGTAACCGACTTATTTTATTTTATCAACCCAGGCATCTTTTACCTCTGCCTTGAAAGCTGCCTGCCCTGCGATGGCTGCAGCCCGGGTTGGAAATTGACCAACACGAACCCGGAAAATGGTTTTACCATTAACAACCGATTCCTTGTAACCTGAAGCATACCCTTTCGCCTTCCAGGAGTTAACAGCTTTTTGGGCTTGCTCTGCTGTAGGCATAGAAGCAACATTAAGTGTGAATCCACCTTTTGCTTCATCATAAGTGCCCTTAAGTCCGTCAGCAAATCCGACAGTGGCAGATGGTTTAGCCTGTTCTGCTGGTTTGGCTTCTTTTTTAGGTTCTGTTTTTTGAACAGGTGGTGTTTTAACTGCCGGTTGCTCAGTAACTACCTTTGATGGCATTGCCGGAACTGTTGCTTTGGTAGCAGGAACCCCTTTTACGGCACCCATGGTTTCTGTTGGCGCTGTTACCGGTACTTTTGAAGCAGAAACAGTTGAAGGAACAACAACAGTTTGCTGATTTCCAGGTGAGGTTTGGCCAGGAATAACAGGAACACCCGATTCTTTTGAAGCAATCGAATCATTTTTTATTGAATCAAGAACTGAATTTACAAGAGTTTGTTTTGCAATTGAGTCTTTCAGGTCAGACGCAACCTGAACCTTCTGAGCAGTTTTGAGCTTTTTAACGTCACCCTGCATAAACCAATAAATAAATCCACCCAACGCAATTACACCCAGGCCAATTAACAGCCAAATATACCATTTATCCATTTCCTTGTTCAATTCTGCATGGCTGAGGTACTGGTATTGATATGAATTTCCACCCTCTCCCTCTTCTGCCTTTTTAAGGGGTTCACCCTCTGCAGCTTTTGTTGCAGGTGCTTCAGGTTCTGTCCATGAAAAGACAGGCTGGGGTTCTGCAGAAGGTTCAGCTACAGAGTCTGATGCAACAGCGGAAACTGAAGGTTCTGAAAAGGGTTCCGTGGCTGGAACTGGTTCCAAATCCTGAGGTTTCTGAGTTATTGATTCAAAACCAATAAACTCTGAACCAGGTTCTTCAGGAAGGATAACCTGTTCGGGTTCCCCAATAAATGGCGAGGATTCATCGGCAGAAACAACTTGTGATAAAACAATTTCGGGTTCAGATTCAATAAATGTTGGTGAAACCGGCTGTTCTTCGGGAATAAATTCATGACTTTCAGCCGGTTCCTGGCTGGTTTCAGGAAATACAGGTTCTTGATCTGAAGGTGCAGGTTCCGAAAAACCAGCTGATTCTGACTCAGGAAATGCCGGAGCAAAATCAGTTTCCAAATTGGTTAAAACCGGAGTTTCATCAGTCTGTTCAGGCACAACCTGTGGTTCAGATAGCAAGTCTGCCTGAGTTGGCGGGATAAGGTATGGTTCCTGAAGGGTATCAGCAGAAGTCTCAACCGGTAGAATTCCATCATCAATAACAATCGGCCGGCTATTGTTATACCGGTAATTGATCAGCTTTGCAAAATCCTGATTGGCTGTAAATTCAATTCTGGAGTATTCACTGAATGTAAAACTTCCAAATTCAGCAAAATCAACAGGCTGACCTGCCCGTGTTTTTTCAATCACTGAGGTAATAAGGGCATCAAGAACCAAGGCTATATCAGTCGGATTTTTCCCGGTTCCAGATTGAATCAGTTCAAAAAGTTTTTCAGCGTCCATTTGTTACTTTCAATTGTCCGGTGTGAATTCAAGACTATCTTTGGGTGGGTACAGCATAGTTTTTCCTGAAGCCGGATCAACTTCTTTTAAACTTGATAAATGCTGAATCTGAAGAATTCCCAAGCCCGGAAGATGTACCGGTTCTCCGGAAAACAGAGTTTCTTTCACGGTTTGGTGGAGCTTGTTTAGTATCAAATCAACGTCCTCATCGGGCAGATTCGTTTTTATTGCAAGTTCCTGAACAAACGTTTTTGAAAACATAACTGCGTTCCTGATCAAAGGTTGTAAGAAAGTCCGGCAAAGTATTGACGTTCTTTTTTAATTAAGCCGGGATAAAACTGGTCATGACCATTGGCGATAATCTTAAATTCTACGAAGAAATTCAATGCAAACCAATGAAAATCTTCAATTTTTAATGAAATATCGGTATAATTTGGCAGTTTTTCAGTTGAAAGTGTATCAAAATACCTTTTAGTGTGATACCGAACACGACCAGTTATTCTGTTTTTTTGATTTAGAGTGAGCCAGGCCACTTCAAAAAAACTCTCTTCACCTGGTTTAAAGGGCAGAGATTTCACCTCCCCGAAATATAATTCCTTTTTAAATCCTGCAGTCAGAGTTGTTGATAAAACTGGAATCCAGGATAAACGGGACTCAATACGATGTGACGACGTGCGCACAACAGAAAACTTTCCGGTTGAATCTGGAGCTATCCGGTCTTCTGCCTGGTGAAACCGGGTGCCGCCATAATAAATCCAGTTTTTTGACGGAATCCATTCAAAGCTGTAATCAATCCGTTGTCTCGAGAGAAGATCAAGCGCAGCAAAATCACCCGTTGAAATCCAGTTTTCATCACTGAGCAATTCATCAAATCCTGGTTGTACCACGACATAATTCCAGGTCAGCTTTTGATGGGTTTGGCGGGTATGAAAAGAAAATGTTGCCGTTCCAGCCGGACTCTTTTCTGACTGGGTAAGTCCGTTCCTGATAAAATATCCACCTGTAACACCAGCCTGAATCTGTTCATTTTGAAATTCAAAGCCGGTTTCAGCACTAACAGCTTGTTCTGAAGACCTTTTTATTCCGGTGCCAGCCCATCCGTTAACTGATGAAACCCAGTTCAAAAATGAAAAGTCGTACCGGTATTGACCGGAAAATGTTACCGTTCCAGTTTCAAACTGATTTCTCCCATCCGTAAAAAAATCAGAATAACCTGCAACTAGCCCCCATTGGTTGCCAGCCCGCATCGGATCACTGAAAACTTCAACGCCTGCATTCAATACCCTTACCGTTGTACTGTCAGTTTGTTTATCATGCGGATGATGCTGTTTTAACTGACCATCCACAGAGAAAACAAAAAAAACATCCGGAGCTTCAGGATCTGTGTTTAACTGATTATTTCCTGTTAAAAATGAACCTGAAGCCTCCCTTCGGGTATAATTTCCTTCATTGATCAAGAAACCTGAACCTTTAAGATCAATAAATTGAAATCCTGCAGGATTTTGGTAGTGAAATCCGCCAAGAATGTCACGGTCATGATTTCCTCCTGCAAAAAAGGAAAGTTTGGGTGAAGGAACGAACCTTTGCCCATAGGTTGGAATTAAATCTGACGGACCGAATAAATCCAGTTCCGGATTAATCATAGCCTGAGGTCTGACCTGAACCGAATAACGTTTCAGTGTTTCAAGATAAAGAACCGGATCTTTAAGCAGTTTTTTTTCAAAAACGGCCAGTGAATCAGACCTGTTTTGTCCCAGAGCAAAACCCTGAAACACCAACAGACTAATTAAGCAGACTACGGGCGTCTTTAACAATAGTAGTTTTAGGGTATTTTTTATCATATTCTTTGATCAGTTTCAGGGCTGCAGTTTTCTTTTTTTCCCTGAGAAACGATTTAACACTTAAAAGAAATATCTGATCTTCAACTTCACGGTCACGCGGCCAGGTCATTTTCCATGCTTCAGATTCCGTTAAAAATTCTGCCGATGGCAATGTTTCAGACAGTACTGTCATTTTCCTGATTTCGATCAATTTTCTTGACCTTTCCGGAAAAAAGGATTTGACCGATTCGTAATAACTATCAAAACCATCCCAGCCTTCATTTTGCGCAGTCCAGAACAAATCCTTTTTCAACAAATCAGAATATTCTGCAGAAACAGATTCCAGTTTAAGTGCCTGCCTTCTGAAAAACAATTCAAGTTCAGGGTCTGCCCTGCCTTCATAGAAACGGTTTAATCCCAGATAAAAATAAAATTTAAGAGTTGGAAGAACCGGAACTGAACCCTGATGAATTAAGATTTTCACCTGATTGGTGTCCAGTCTTGCATATTCAGTGAGGCTCAGCTGGTTTCTTAACAGATCAACATCCAGAGGGTCAATCCTGCCATCTTCAATCCATTTTGTAAAATCAGTCCAGGAATGGGTCAGGAAAAGTTTCCTGACAACCTGTGATTTTATCCAGCCACCATGCTGACTAAGGCTGAGCGCAAAAAGTTGTTCACCTTTTTCACCGGCATTTTTCTGTTCTTCAGACCACAGTAAATTAAAATTGGCAAGCTTTTCTTTATCCAATGATGCCGAAGTAACAAGTGCAGAAGTTGGTTTCAGACCGATCTGAGAGACAAGAATAAATAAACCTGCATCATCAAATTGCCTGAGAACGTTAAAAACCATAGGTGACAAAACCACGGCCTTTACAGAATCAGAACCCAGGTAACGGGTTGCAGTTTTCATAGCCAGAGAAAATGAATCAGGTGATTTCAACCGAACCAGACTTCCGGAAAAGAGACTGCTATTAAGCTCCTTCCGGTTACCTAAAACGTCGAGTTCTACAGGAATAAGCCAATCATCCGCCTGGAAACCATACTTTGACCGAAAATCCCGTATCCGGTTATTCAGATACGCAAAAGAACCACTGGCATATTCTGCTACAATTTGCATTAATTCTACAGATTCAGGAAGAAAATCGGGACTTAATCGGTTCAACACTCTGATATAACCCAGTGAAAGATCAGGACGACCAGCATGAAGAGTTACCCGTGCTGCCGTGTACATCATTTTATTTTTAACGGAATCACTTCCTGCATACCGGATCTTTTTATCCAGAAGTTCCAAACCTGTACGTTCCAACCCGATTCTGAAATAATTTTCTGCCTGCATCAAATCAATCTGATCATAATACTTCACATACCGGTCACGGTAAAGAGTTATTCTTTTTTGTAAAGTATCAAATTGTTCGGTTTGGATAAGAGATTGAATTCCGGAGAGAAAAGCATCACCTTCAAGCCTGTGTCCTCTGAAGTCTGAAATAAAACGGTCAAATTGCCCAAGGGCATCCTTAAATTTTCCCGAGTTAAAAAGTGCAACACCAGAATTATAAACCAGTTCTGGCCACGCAGACTTTTGATTTTCTTCATTGCTTTTTACTGCAATCCGGTAAGCTTTTGATGCATCTTTCCATCTACCCTGGTCAACAGCAACCTGTGCAACCTGAACCCATAGCGAATCAAGGCTGAGCCCGGTTTGGGTTTCACCGGCCAGAAGATTCAGATCTTTTTCGAATAAATCCCAACGGTTTAATTTAAGTGCAGCCCATAGCCTGTGATTCAGGTTATACTGATTGATTTCAGGTGAAAAAGTAAAAACCTGTAATTTTGCATCCAGGATCTGATCAATTTGCCCTGAACTTTTCCATAATTCAACCAGTAACACTTTTTTATAGGGTGAAAGCCAGGAATCTTCTGCAATTCTGTCAAGAACAAGCATTGCCCGGCTTTTTTGGTTTTCTTTCAGAAGTGCAAAAGCAAGACGAAACCGGATAAAATCAATCTGGTAGGATTCAGGATAGAGATTTTCATATCTCCCCAGATTAATGATGGCATCTTTCCACATTGCCATTCTGATGTAAGATTCAGAAATAATCAGTTGGCTTTTTTCCTTCTGCTCAGAATCCTGCAACAATGGCTGAAGCAAAAGCAAATTATCTACTGCCCGGGCAAAGTCACCCAAATGAAAATCACAATCAGCAACTGAGAGTGAAGCGTAATTACCGTTTACAGATTCCGGAAATTGCCGGTTGAAAAGCTCAAACTGATTTCTTGCTTCCTTCCATCTGCCCAATCTTGCAAAAACGTAACCACGAAGCAAGGTCGCATGTTCGGTCACCTCATTTTTGGTTTCCGCCATCATAACCGTATCAAGTTCTGCAAGCCCAGATTCAAACTGATCGTAATCAACCCGGGTTCTTGCAAGCCAGTAACGTATTGTTATTTGCCAGTTTCCGTCAGACAAGGGAATTAATTCTTCTAGAAAAGGAGCTGTTTCCTGCAATCTTCCCTGCTGAAGAAAAGTCATGCTTAACTGCCATAACCAGGATGCTCTTTCAGGATGGATGGGGTAATATTTTAATTTTTCCTTTAATTCATATTCAGAACTAACCCATTGTCCTGATTGAAAAAGAAAATTTGCGGGAGGCGGCAAGGGTTGGGTTTTGGCGTCTGGGGTGACGGCAAGAAAGGAAACAAAAAAGAGAAGAAATAGTTTCATGGCCTGATAAAGAGGAGATAGGCAAATATACCTAAAACCGATGCTATAGCAATACTAAAAAAGTTAACAGTGTCATTGTTAAAAACTCTGAACCCTTTAACAATCTGACCTGATGTGCCGCAGTGTTCACGATTTTCAGTTTCCCTGCCACAAATACGACAAGAAAAGTGAACCTGAAAAGCTGAACCCAGAATACTGTCAATCAAAGTACCTGAAAATCCCGCAGCAGTCACTAAAATCCAGAAATTCCATTCATTTTCAAAATAATAATCGGTTTGAATAAATAAAACACTTGAAATAACGGCAGCACCAGCAAATCCACCTGCAAGCCCGGCAAAACTAATACCACCGCTTTGTCCGGTTTCAACTGGCCTCCACTTCAGAATATCGGTTGGCTTTCCTTTACTTAAAAGCTGTCCAATTTCGGTACTCCAGGTATCTGCAGTGGCCGCACCAACAGCGGTAAGAAAAATAATATAGCTCCATGGCCACATATTATTCATTGCTGCCAGAAACAGAATAAGCGGTACACCACCGTTTGCCAAAACCTGAACCTGATCTCTCGGTCCCGATTTCTCAACCTGATCACCGGCGGCACGTCTGAACTTGTGTGAAAGAAAAGTGAGAATACTTGAAAGTAAAAAGAATAAAATCAGCGGAACGGCCCAAGCCCATCCGCCCATACCCAAAATAATAATCGCCATCAGAAACATAGCTGCAGCTCCGTTTCCCGAAAGAAACTTTAACCGCCAGGAAAGCCAGACAAACGGAATAATTTCAAATATAGTGATCCAAAGCGTGGTAACTTCTGCTGGTTCAACCAGTAAATAATCAAGAAAAAGTGCGGTTACCACCGGAATGAATAACGTCTCGGTTCCCTTTACCAGTAACACATCTGTCAGGGCTGTCACCAGCCCGATCAGGGCGGCAATCTGAACAAGTTCGAACAAGGTTAATTTTGATAGAAAACCTGAAAAACCGGCAGCAAGAATGATAAAATAAGTTGTAATCATGAGGGCTGCCAACCCTTCTGTACTCTTCTTCGGATTCACCCAATGAAGGGAGTGCTGATTTCTCAGATTATTCAATGCTATTGAGGAGAAGGTTCCGCCAAACCCAAGAACGAGCATTGAAACCTGAAGTATGGCCGGATGATAATCCCAGAAAAATATAACAAGAAGGGCAAATCCGACC
>Ga0209460_1000561_pt1 | contig 32397 bp, 25 predicted proteins | sample EBPBio132013_DNA_FD_185868 | JGI IMG/M metagenome (GOLD analysis project Ga0209460, IMG submission 185868) | Wastewater treatment Type I Accumulibacter community from EBPR Bioreactor in Madison, WI, USA - Reactor 2_5/13/2013_ DNA (SPAdes)... | ecosystem: Engineered > Bioreactor > EBPR >... | reverse complement strand
ATCCTAAACGGTTTTTACGGTGATCATGCAAAGACATTTTTTGTTGGCTCGGTATCAGAATCAAACAAAAAATTGGTTGAGAAAACAAAAGAATCACTTGATATTGGAATCTCGATGGCCATTGACGGTAATCATGTCAATGACATTGGAGCCGCCATACAAAGCTTCATTGAATCAAACGGTTATTCTGTTGTAAGAGATTTGGTTGGTCATGGAGTTGGGAAAAAATTGCACGAGGATCCACCTGTTCCAAATTATGGGAAAAAGGGTGTTGGTCCGGTTTTAAGAGAAGGTATGGTACTAGCTATTGAACCCATGATTAACATGGGAACATGGAGAGTAAAAGTACTTAGAGATGGTTGGACAATTGTCACCGCCGATAAGAAGAATTCAGCACATTTTGAACACACAGTTCTTGTGCGTAAGGACAAAGCAGAAATTTTATCACAAGCATAAATTATGGCAAAAGAAGGTCACATAAAGGTAGACGGTACAATAGAGGAAGCTCTGCCGAACGCCAATTTTAAGGTAAAACTGGAGAATGGGCATGGAATATTGGCTCACGTTTCCGGGAAAATGAGAATGCACTTCATTAAAATTTTACCTGGCGATAAGGTTTCAGTAGAACTTTCCCCCTATGATCTGACAAAGGGCAGAATCGTTTACAGGTATAAATAACAGGATCAAAAATGAAAATCAGAGCTTCTGTAAAAAAAAGATGTGATAAATGTAAGGTTATTCGCAGGAATGGAATAGTTCTAGTTATCTGTGAAAACCCAAAACACAAACAACGTCAGGGATAAAACTAAGAGAGGAGAATAACTTTGGCTCGTATAGCTGGGGTTGATTTACCTAAAAATAAAAGAGTTCTCATAGGACTGACTTATATTTATGGTATCGGAAAAGCCCGTTCCGCACAAATTCTGGTGAAAGCCGGAGTCAGTGAAAATAAACGGGTACATGAACTTACCGACGATGACGTCAATAAGATTAAAGAAACTATCAACAATGAATATAAAGTTGAAGGACCTCTCAGGAGCGAAGTTCAGCTAAGTATTAAACGATTGATGGATATCGGTTGCTATAGAGGCATCCGTCACCGGAGGAGTTTGCCTGTTCGCGGGCAGCGCACCCGGACTAATGCCCGTACCCGTAAGGGTAAGCGCAAGACGGTTGCTAACAAGAAAAAAGCAACTAAGTAATAGTTTATTGGGAGAATCAGATTGGCTAAGCAAGTAAAAAAAGTCAAGAAAAAAGCCTCCGTTGAAGCCAATGGACAGGCCCACATTCAAGCGACGTTCAATAATGTCATTGTTACACTGACTGACAGCTATGGAAATACAATTTCATGGTCAAGTGCAGGTAAGAATGGGTTTAAGGGGTCCAGAAAAAATACTCCCTTTGCAGCTCAGGTAACTGCTGAAGCTGCAGCTAAAGAAGCCTATGCACTCGGGCTTCGTAAGGTTGAAGTTCTGATCAAAGGCCCAGGTTCAGGACGGGAAGCAGCTGTTCGCAGTCTGCAAACATCCGGTCTTGAAATTCAGGTGATCAAGGACATCACTCCTATTCCTCATAACGGCTGCCGCCCGCCGAAAAAGAGAAGAGTTTAAGTTTTAACCTGTATTCGTAAACCTGTCAGCCATGACAGGGAAGAAGAATCAATTTCTGGAGTTAGTTAATGGCAAGATATACAGATGCTGTATGTAAGTTGTGCCGTAGAGAAAAACAAAAACTTTTTCTCAAGGGTTCACGTTGTTTTACAGCAAAATGCGCAATTGAAAAACGTAATTATGCACCTGGTCAGCATGGTCAATCACGCAGATCAAAGTTTTCAGAATATGCACGTCAGTTGCGTGAAAAACAAAAGCTCAAAAGAATTTATGGTTTGCTGGAGCAACCTTTCCGTTTGATTTATGAAAAATCAAATCGTCAAAAAGGTATCACAGGGGAAAACCTGATAGTGAATCTCGAAAGAAGACTTGATAACGTCGTATATCGTTTGGGATTTGCTGCATCAAGAAATGCTGCCCGTCAGATTGTTCGTCATCGTCACCTTCTGGTAAATGATCAGCTTGTTGATATACCATCTTTCATGGTAAAGCCTGGTGATGTTCTTAAAATTAAAGATCAGTCCAAAAAAATGGCATCAATTCATGATTCTGTTTCAAAGATCAAAGATTCTCAACTTCCAGCCTGGCTTGAATTGGATAAAGCAAACCTTGCAGGTAAGTTTTTATCTCTTCCTACCCGCGCAGAGGTTCAGGTTGAAGTCAACGAACAACTTATCGTCGAATTGTATTCCAAGTAAGACCTGACCCGGTCAGAAGACAGAAAGGACATGGTTTTATGAGTCAAAATTATTTACAGATGCCAGAAGGTATTCAGATCGATGAATCAACACGTTCTGCTACCTTTGCAAGATTTACCGTTCAGCCTCTTGAAAGAGGCTACGGAGTAACTATCGGTAATAGCTTGAGAAGGGTTTTGGTATCGTCTCTTCAAGGTATTGCAATTACAGGTGTTAAATTTGAAGGTGTTTCGCACGAATTTTCAACCATCCCCGGGGTTGTTGAAGATGTAACTGACATTGTTTTAAACTTAAAACAAATCAGGTTCAAGTCTGATCATCAAAAATTCAATAAAATATATATTAAAGTTAAGGGACCAATTACACTTACTGCTGCTGAAATACAGAAAGTAACAGATGAAGTTGAGGTTTTAAATCCCCAACAGGAAATTCTAACTTTAAATACTGAAAAAACGCTTGAATTTGAGATCCGCCTTTCAAAGGGCAAAGGTTATGTTCCTTCAGATGATAATAAAACGCCTGATCAATCAATAGGTTTGATTTCAGTTGATGCTTTATTTTCACCTGTAAAGACTGTTACTTATACCATTGAAAATACACGGGTTGGTCAGCGTACCGACTATGAAAAATTGATTATGGATTTGCATACAGACGGATCAATCATTCCGGAAGATGCTCTAGCCCAAGCTTCAAAGATATTAAAAGATCACCTCCAATTTTTCCACGGTTTTGAAAAAGGAACCGAAGAAAACGTGAAGAAAGAGAAAGTTTACGACGAAGAGTTTTTAAACATCAGACGTATTCTGAAAACTGCTGTTGATGATCTTGAACTTTCAGTTCGTTCACATAACTGCCTAAAAGCTGCCAATGTGAAAATCCTGGCTGACCTTGTCAGAAAAGATGAAAGCGAAATGCTTAAATTCAGAAATTTCGGAAGAAAATCCCTAGCTGAATTAACTGAACTTGTGCAGGTTAAAGGCTTGTCATTCGGTATGGATGTTGACAAGTATTTGGAAGACGACGAAGATTATAAATCAGGAATTAAATAAATGAGACATAGAGTTTCCGGTAAAAATCTTGGCCGTAAAGCAAGTCACCGTAAGGCCACATTGAATTCATTATGTACGGCTTTGTTTTTACACAAGCGTATCACAACTACCGTAACAAAGGCTAAAGAAGCTCGCCGGTTCGCCGAAAAGCTTATTACTACCGCCAAAGCTAATGACCACAATGCTTATCGTGAAGTGTTCAAATCAATCAGAAGCAAAGAAGCCATTCAGCAACTTTTCAAGGAAATCGTTCCTAAGGTTGGTAATCGCCCAGGTGGATATACCCGGGTTGTTAAACTGGGTAAACGCCTAGGAGACAGTGCTGAGGTTGCGGTTTTTGAATTGGTAGATTTTAATATCACCGATACAAAAGCATAAATTAAGCCTCTTTTTTTTAAAAGCCCGTTCAAAAGACGGGCTTTTTTTTTATTATCTGGCCAGATTCCCGACAGTTTATTCCTTTATTATTGCGGAATAAATCCGTATTTTCAAACCCTATGGATGCTCTTAATCTTCAAATTGAATTTCTTTCAGTTAAACCGGAATCTCTGAAACTCGAACCCTTCAGACACGTGGCTGTGATTGGACGATCAAATGTTGGGAAGTCGAGTTTAATCAACATGCTGTCTAAAAGGCAGCAGGCTGCATATATCTCATCGAATCCCGGAAAAACACGCACTCTTAATTTTTACAAAACGCAGTATCCTCTATACCTTGTCGATATGCCAGGTTATGGCTATGCCCGTGTATCAAAAGCTGAAAGAGAAAAGTGGCATTACATGATACAAAGCTATTTTGCTCTTTTTCAGGATAGAATGCTCCTTTTTCTTTTAATAGATGCCCGGCATCCTGTTCAACCGGCCGATGTTGAGTTTTTTCTGATGGCCAGATCATATTCAATGCCAAAAATTGTTTGTTTGACAAAAACCGATCAGGCAGGGCAAAAGGAAATTGCAATTTGCCGGAAAAGTCTTAAAAATATTCTTTCTGAAATTGGATCAGATTACCAGGTTGTAGAATCTTCTTCAAAAACTGGTAAGGGAAAAAAAGACTTATTAAAATTGATAGCTGAATACCAGGATAAACCTTAATAAGGATAAAACCATGAAACCACGTTTATTCACGCCAGGACCAACACCCGTACCAGAAACAATTCAACTGATGATGGCTAAACCAATGATCCATCACAGAAATGAAGATTTTCAGGCTTATCTCACTGCCTGTCACGATAAATTAAAATATCTGTTCCAGACCACATCACCGGTTGTAATTCTAACCGGAAGCGGTACATCAGGAATGGAATCACTGGTAAGCTCAGTTCTTGGTGAGGGAGAAGAGGCGGTTTTTGTTAATGGCGGTAAATTTGGAGAACGATGGGGCGAACTGCTCGTACATTATCAGGTTACACATTATGAAATTACAAAAAAATGGGGGGTCCCGGTAACTTCTGATGAAATTATTGAACAGATCAACCAGCATCCAAAAATTTCAGCTGTCTTTCTAACTCATTCAGAAACTTCTACGGGAACTTACACTGACATTAAAACTATAACGGCAGAAGTTAAGGCTAAATTTCCGGAAATGAAGGTGATTGTTGATGGTATCACTTCTGTTGGTTCTCATGAATTACGGATGGATGAATGGAAAATTGATGCAGTTGTTACAGGGTCTCAGAAGGGATTAATGATTCCTCCCGGACTGGCCCTTGTTGCTGTCCAAAATTCACTGATTGAAAAGATCAAAAATCAGAAATCAAAATCATACTACCTGAGTCTCCAGGAGGCCGTAAAGGCGCACGCCGGAAATGATACACCATGGACACCTGCAGTATCTTTAATTATTGGTTTAAAATATGCCCTTGAGATGATCGAGGAAGAAGGTATTGAGAATGTGTGGAAACGTCATCAGTTATTGGGTGAAAGTATCAGACGGGGCATTACAGCCCTTGGCCTGAATTTGTTTTCAACATCTCCTTCCAATGCCGTAACCCCAGTTTATCTACCTGAAGGTGTTGATTGGAAGAAATTCAATAATCACCTGAAGAAAAAAGATGGAATCACAATTGCAGGCGGACAAGGTTCTTTTACCGGAAAAATTTTCAGATTAAGTCACCTGGGATATTATGATATATTTGACATGGTAACAATCATGGTTGGTATAGAACGAGCATTGAAAGCTTGCGGGCATTCATTTAAAGTTGGTTCGGGGGTTGCTGAAACTCATAATTATTTGATGGAAAATATGGAGAAATGATGAAAGTTCTAATTGCAGATGCAGTAGATCAGCGGGTTGAAACTCTTTTTACCCAGGCCGGTGTAGAATGTGATTACAAAGCCGGTATTAAAAAAGATGAGTTACTCTCAATTATAGGTAACTATGAAGGGTTAGTTGTACGAAGTTCAACACAGGTAACAGCCGAAGTTGTTGAAAAGGCTGTCAAATTGCGGATTGTTGGAAGGGCAGGGGCAGGTGTTGATAACATTGATGTGAAGGCCTGCACCAAAAAGGGGATACTTGTAATGAATACCCCTGGTGGAAACACGATTTCAACTGCTGAACATACCTGTGCGCTTCTACTGAGTGTTGCCAGGTGGACACCGTCCTCCTATGCTGATATTCGGGCAGGGAAGTGGGAACGTAAAAAGTGGACGGGTACCGAACTTGACAGCAAAGTTCTCGGTATAGTTGGACTTGGAAAAATTGGAAAAGAAGTTGCAAAACGGATGCAAGCCTTTAATATGAAAACGGTTGGTTATGATCCTTTTCTTAGTAAAGAAGCTGCAGCTGAAAATGGTATTGAACTGATGTCTGTTGAGGATATTTTCAGAAAATCAGATTTTATTACCTTCCACACACCTTTGAGTTCTGAAACAAAATACCTTTTTAATACCGAATCATTGAAACTGGTGAAAAAAGGTGTAAAAATTGTGAATTGTGCACGTGGTGGAATTGTGCAGGAACAGGCTATTCTTGAAGGGATTCAATCGGGAATAGTAGGTGGTTATGCTGCTGATGTGACTGAAGTTGAACCCCCAACTTTTCAGGAAGCTATTCTGAAAGAAGAACGTGTAATAATTACTCCCCATTTGGGTGCATCAACTGAGGAAGCCCAGGAAAAAGTAGCCATTCAGATTGCAGAGCAAATGATTGACGCTTTTAAAGAAAAGGATATTAAGGGTGCAGTAAATGGGGCTGCTCTTCAATTTGCCTTTGATCCCGAATCAAAACCCTTTGTTGAGCTCGCAGAAAACCTCGGGTTAATTCTTGGACAGCTTGAAAATAGTTCATTTACCAAAATTGAACTTTCTTATGGCGGTAAAGGTCCGACCAAATATGCCGATATATTATTGAACGCAGCTTTGAAGGGGATTTTTAACAATAAAACAAGTGAACCGATTAACTACATTAATGCAAGGTTTTTTGCAGAAGAACAGGGTGTCAATTTTTCAGAAGCAAAACAACCCCAGGCCGTAAGAGGGTACACGAACAGCCTGGCCATCAGTGTTGAATTTGGTTCCGGAAAGAAAAGTTCTGTTGTTGGGTCTGTCTTTAATGATACTGAAGGCCGTCTTGTTCAGTTAAATGATTACGATATGGAAATTAAATTTGACGGTGATTTTCTGTTGTATGAAAATGAAGACCGTCCAGGGATGCTGGCTCAGGTTGGTGGTATTCTGGCTGAAAATCAGGTCAATATCGGGTCATTGGTATTAGGACGGAAGAAGGAAACAAGAAAAGCGCTGACAGTCTTAACAGTTGACTCGGGACTTTCTGATGCCATTCTTCAGAAAATAAATACAGTTAAAGGTGTGATCAGTTCAACTTATATCAGAATGAGCTGATTTCCAAGTTAATAAAAAAGGGGCTGTCTTTTTAAGGCAGCCCCTTTTTTTTATTTCATCAGTACCATTTTCTTCATAAGCCTTCGGGTCCCAGCCTCAACAACATAAATATAGATTCCCGATGACAATTGAGAACCATCAATTGTTTCTTTGAACACCCCACTTGGTTTAAATCCGGAAATCACGGTTTTAACCTCCCTGCCCAGAGCATCATAAATTAAAATCTTCACAAATGCAGGTTCAGGCAATTCATAATAGAACGATGTAATTGGGTTGAATGGATTTGGGTAATTTTGGGACAATGAAAATTCGGAAGGAGTCGCCGGTCTTTCATTTTCAGCTGAAGTTACAGTTGAAGTATCACCAATGACTTCTAGATTATCAATGTAGATACCAAAGTTTGTTCCCGAATGATCTGAATTTGAAATAAAATGGTATCTCAATTGAACATCTTTCTTTCCGCCATAATCAGGAAGGAAAATTACTTTTCGAGAAAAGGCTGCCCACATTGAGGCATCTGTTACTGCTATTGATGCCACTTTTTTCCATTCATTTCCACTGTTGATTTCTACAAAACAAGTATCACCTTTTCCAAATCTTAATGCCGAATAAAAAGCAATTGCCGGTTTACTGTAACCAGTAAAGTTGAGAGGAAGGTTCAATGTTGCAGTAGTGTTTGAGTTGGCAACGTAATTTGTTCCCTTATTGTTATGCAGACTAAAGCCGCCTGATACTTTTCTTTTAGAAGTTATTCCAAAAGCCCCGTCAAAACTCCATGCTAAGTCAGTTTCGAAATCATCCATCATTTCTCTTCCAATCTCAAAATCGAAAGAACCAGATTCTGGTGATCTAACTGAATTCTGAGCTATTGAAGCATCTGATGCAGTGAAAAAGTAGGAAACAATTGTATTTGATGCAACTGGTGGAGGAATCAAGATTGATCCGGTAAACCAATTATCAGAACCAACCGAAGAGAGAAGGGTTGAATCTGCATATCCGGTTGAAGTTGTAAAGTGTAATTGAACAGTTCCAACCTTGATTCCTGATTCATCTGAAATCTGGATAGCTACCGGATAATTTCCCCCATTTTCAAGAGTATTTTTTAACAGGTGAACTGTATTGACAACTGGTTTTACTTCATCAATTTTAACACTGTACTGGTAAATTGTATATGGAGTTAGTGAACCGGATTCAGTTTTTCCGACAAAGAAATAATAAACACTGGTTCCAAGTGGTGCCGAAGGAATCTGACCAGACCAAACTGTACCACTTTTTTCCATTGAAGTTTTTGAAAAAGGAAAAGCTCCGGTTGTTGAAAAATAAAGATCAGCAGAGTTGATGGGGTCTGAACCTGAAATCTCTACAGAGATTTCAACAGGATCAGATGTGTTCTCTGTGTTGTTCACAGGGTTGAAAACTACATTGAATCCGCTTAAATAGGTTAATATTCTGGTTGTAAGCTGATTTGCAGCATCTTGATCGGTAACAGCCTCAAGCCCTCCAAAGGGTAAGTAAACCAATTTGTGCAGACCAGACTGAAATCGGATGCCTGCTGTTTGGCCATTTGGATAAACCAAAAATGAAGAAGATCCACCCTTTGGGGAAACATAATCAGGATACTGATTGGTAGCAGGTATTTCTGGCATTGATATTCCAGAAGAAATTCCGTTACCCAACAAATCATCTTTGACACCCGAAATTTCAGTTTGGTTATTATCATCACCAAGAAATTCAGATTTCAGATAAGTTTCAAACCAGGTTTTAGAGCTCCCACCACTGGCAATGTACTCTGTTCCAGTCGGATCAGCCAAATCCCAGCCAAGATCCTGACCAGAAACAAGTAAACTTCCGCCAGAATTGATAAAATCTGCCAAAAGAGTGCGGTCATCACTATTAAAACTTGGGAAAGACCAACCAACAGCCCAGATCACTGCCTGATAACTGTTTAACTTTTCTTTTGTGAGTGTAACTGAGCCTCTTTGTACCAGGTCAAATGAAAAGTTATTTTGTGATAAAAGCTTTTGGTAGTTCTTGCTGTAATTCGGACCGTCATCAAAGTCAGCAATAACCAAGAACTGGGGTTCAACCGCGAGTTGAATTTTTATTGTATCGAGATATCCGTTATCAGCAGATAGAATAAGATTATAATTTAACATGCGTGGAAGGCCATCGGGCTCACAGGACAGGTTGAAAACAATTTCAGAAGAGGAACCAGAAACATCAGTTACTTCAGAAAGTGAACCAATAGAAATTATTGGATTATTGATAACAAGTGGCCAGCCATCAGAGGATGCCAGAGTCACGTTCAGATTTTCTGCCTTGCCCCAGTCATTTTTTAATTCGATTTTCAGGTCAAAAGATTCACCAATGTTAATAATGCCGTTTGAATTACCACCCTGATCGACTACTTTTTGGCTAACCGGGTAGATTTTGGGTTTAGCAGGTTCTAATCCGGTAAGCGTCAATGCCTTGAAGGCATTGATCCGGCCAGCACCCAATTTTCCTTTATATCCAGGGTTTAATGCATCAATATTATCAGCAGACTGTTTGATGCGTTCAGCAAGTTCAATTAGTGTGATGTCCGGGAATTTTGATTTTATGAGACCGGCAAGAGAAGCAACAAAGGGTGATGCCATTGATGTCCCCTGAAAGTACTCGTACTTTTTATTGCCATAGAGTGAACTTGGATAGGGAACGGTACTTAAAAATCCGTTTAAATTTGAAGAACTTTGGTCACCACCGGGAGCTGAAATCTTAACCCAGGAACCGTAGGAAGAATAGTATGCTTTTTTGTCGGTTTTGGCAACGGATGAAACCGAAATTGCCCATGGATGTACATCAAGTTCAGATGGATTGTCATTGTCATCATTTCCAGCGGAAATTATCACAAGGGTTCCCTTTTCAGTGGCATACCTTCCTGCGTCTTCAATTAGTTTTCCGCCATTTGTGAAACTCATGTTCAGGGCATCAGCACCCATATCAGCGGCATAAATGAAAGCCCTTGACTGAAAAAGAGAATTACTTGAGCCCTGACCATCAGCAGTATGGTATCCAATTCTGATTGGAAGGATTTTCACACCCCATGATAAAGAGGCTATACCAACACCATTGTCAGTTTGTCCTCCGGCTATACCTGCTACATGGCTTCCGTGTCCATTAAAGTCCATTGGATTGTTATCTTCAATATCTTTGTCCTCTCCTGCCGCAGCGTTTGATGATGTTTCAACAAAATCCCATCCCATAAAGTCATCAATTTTTCCATTTCCATCATCATCAACCCCATTCGTTCTTTTATCTTTATCGGATAAATCCAAACCGGTTTCGCCCGGATTGTTCCAAATAGAGCCGGCAAGGTCTTCATGATCCCAATCAACACCCGTATCAATAATAGCAAGAACAACATTTGAATCGCCTTTTTGAACATCCCAGGCATTAAAAGCACCAACCTGGGTCAACGGATGGAGATTTGGAATGAGTGGATCATTTGGGGTTGTGGAAATTGAACCGGGAAAAACCTGCATTCCTGGAGATACATCAGTTGTTTTTGCAAAAAAAACAGGTTCAGCATATTCAATTTCTTTGAATGAGTTTAATTTTGAGGCCAATTCACCAGAGTTTGACCCCGGTGGGAGTGAATAAATAAAAATCCTGTCAATGCCAATATTTTCTGCAACCGCCTGATTGACATATTCAGAAATAAAAGGAGACACCTTTTCGGCAAAAAGAATGGATGAAAACTGATCTTTCAGGTTCCCAATAGATTTTGACTGGCTTTCAGTTTTTTTAAATTTGACGACAAGCAGATTTTCTGTAAGATTTTTTTTCTTATCGGAGGATTTTAGTCCGGCAGAGAATAAAGTTGATGTAAATATAAGTAAAGAAAGAACTGACAAGATCAAAACCTTCATTTGTGCTCCACTTTGTTGTAACCCATGGTTGTTTCGTTAATAATTTATGAATACTACTGTTGTTTCATTAAAAAGTCAAACAAAAATGGAAAACGAGAAGGAGAAAATAATTCAATAGGGTAAAAGGAGTTACCAATCGTAGAATTAGGGAATGTAACCTAAATTGCCTGATAGTAGGAATTGGGTTTGCAGTAAATGGGATTTATAGAGTTTAAATAAAAAATATTTGGGATAGGTACAAAATATTTTAGTCACCATTATTAAAGAGGAAAGGGTTTCCAACCTGTAATAATTAAAATCGAAAATAACCTGCACCCTAAATTCCTTAAAGTTTGTAAAAGTTGAAAATTCTGAGCAATTCAATTCCATGTTAAGAAATTTATGGTAAAATTTTGGTTGGGTTTGTTTAGTAAAGTTTAACTCTGATTTGTCAATACTCTTAAAAAGAAATGGCCTTTTCACTTAAAAACGTTTTTTTTACAAACCATACTTGATAAAGTTCAGTTTTCAAGTTAATTTGACACAGATTAACATTTGATTAAATCTTATGTTGACTGGAATCTTAAGTTCAAAGGAGGAAAAATGATTCGAAAATTAACGCTTCCGCTTCTGGTAGCACTTGGATTTGCTGCTGTGGGTTGTGAAGATTATGAAGCTCCGGATTTGAAAAATTCGGGACCAACACTTGTGGTAAAAGGTGTTCAACCAGATACGGTGATCACAGGAACTTTTACCTTAAAAATCAAATCAACAGATGACAGGTACACCAATTCCTTAGGGATATTTCTGTATAACAATGATGAAGGCAAGTCATTGGAGTATGGTTACGGATATCCTAAAGCGAGGATTAACAAAACTGTTGTTGATACAACAAAAACAATTGATGTTGTTGCCAGCCGGGTTGTAGATGGTAAATACACACTTGTTGTTGAATCGATTGATGTACAGGGATTATCCGACAAAAAGGAATTTCCAGTAACGATTACCGCTGGTGCTACAAATGTGGATACGCTTACCACATCTAAGGTTCAGATCTGGTCTTCTACAGAAAGGAATGCGGCATGCTATTTCAGAATAAAAGAAATGAAAGCATATCCAGCCGGTACCCTGAAAAATCCTGCCAACCTAAATGAAATTGATATTGTTGTTGCCAACATAGGCGGCTCAATTCAATTCCTTTCCCAAAAGGCTACAAAGAGTATTTTGGCATCTGAAGGTTTTACTGCCAGTGACTCTTTAGGAAACAGTGATGTGGAATTTGTGGCAACAGGTCTTACCGCAGTTCAACTCAATGCTATTACTACCAGTACTGAAATCAGGAAAGTTTACAACGACCTTGTTGCAGCAGGAGCAAATGTCAAAAACACAATTTCGATTGTGAATAATGGTATTTATGCCGCAAAAACTGGCAAGGGTGTGTATGCTCTTTTCCAAACAAGGGCAATTTCGGGGAAAAAAATTATTATCAAGGGTTACTTTAAACGTTTTTACCCATGATAAAATGAATGGATTGAATTTTTTGTAATTGTTTAACTGGAGGATGTTTTTATGTTTAAAAAATTACTGCTAGTCAGTCTGACGGCTTTGCTGGTTTTACCAGCTGGGGTGTTTGCTGGTGTAACAGGTAAAATAGCTGGTCGGGTTACAGATAAGAAAACCGGCGAAGCTCTTGAACTTGCTAACGTTGTTCTTATTGGAACTCAATATGGCGGGTCAACAAACCGGGATGGTTATTACAACATTTTAGGTGTGCCTGCTGGTAATTATACTATTAAATTTGCCTATCTGGGTTATAACCCGGTTACTGTTACAAACGTCAGGGTTGTGCCTGACATAACACTAACAGTTGATATGGCATTAAGTGAATTATCTATTGAAGTAGGTGAAATCGTTGTTCAGGCAGACAGACCATTGTTTGAGCGTGGATCAACCAATTCAGTTAAGGTTATTGAAAAGGAGCAGATTGCCAATCTTCCAACAAGAGGAATTGAAAATGTTGCTTCATTGACTGCCGGAGTAGTTAAAACGGACAACTCAGGTGGTGAAACAAGAAACGCAAACTTGAATATAAGGGGTGGTCGTGGCAACGAAACTGCTTACATCATTGATGGTGTAATGGTAAATGATGCAAGCTCTGGAGGTGCAAGTGGTCAAATCTCTCAAAGTGCTATTGATCAAATATCACTGCAGGTAGGTGGATTTGAAGCCAAATATGGCCAGGCAATGTCTGGAATCGTAAATACTGTTACCAAGACTGGAACAAAAGAATATCAGGTTGGCGCAGAAGTTATAACTTCTTCATACACTGACAACTTTGGTTACAATTTGTATAGTTTTAATACAAGCGGACCAATCTATGGTATTCCCGACCTTAGTTTTTTCACTTCATATGAAAGAACCTGGGTAAGAGACTCGAATCCGAGATATATTCAGGATGAGGCAAGAAAAGACATGGAAGGGGCATTAAATAAATTCTCCGGAAAAGTTAATTATAACCTTTCCTCAAGTTTACGGTTTACAACTTCATTCCATGGCACTAATAGAATGGACAGGAATTATAACCATCTTTATTCAAAGGAAAATACTGCTCATAATCAACGTCAAATTAGCAATGATTACCTTTTAAATCAGCGGATTTCATTTACTGTTAATGAATATACATTCATTAATTTTGATGTTCATAAACGGGTAATTGAACAAGAACGGGGTGATGGTGTATATTTTGATGATATTGAAGCCTACGGAGATACAACCCTCGGTCTTTCCAATTTAAAACAAGGCGGAAAACCGCACCCCAGTCAAGGGGGATCATATGGTTTGGATTCCATAGGAATTTTTAACCAGGCAGGTACAATTAATAACGGATATGTACTTTCTTCCTCAGATTATTTGGGAACAGCACTTTCAATTACCTCGCAGCTTGGCAATCATATGATTGAAGCTGGTGGTGATTACAAAGTCTATACCTTCCGTACCTACGGTCTGGGCCCTGTTGGGTATTCAATTGATAAAGATATATATTCTCCGACTGAGCGTTTTTATTCATCCTTTGGTCGTGCTGTTGGATATGATATTTATGGTAAGCGATCAGATAAAGGCGATGGAAAAACAACATTCAATCCTATTTATCCTGTTGAAGCATCTGCATACATTCAAGACAAGATTGAATTGAAAGATCTGGTATTCAATTTTGGTATGCGAATGGACTATTTTGCCCCTAACGGTAAACAGGTTAAGAATGTAAATGATCCGCTGGGAGTTGAAAACCAATTGACAGCAGCAGACCTTGAAGATCAGAAAACCTTCCTTTATTTTTCCCCAAGGCTTGGTATTGGGTTTCCTGTAACTGAAAACATGAAATTTCATGCACAATATGGCCGGTTTGTTGCAAGACCTCCATTGAATGACGTTTATGCCTATGAATCACGGTTACGTCTTCTTGAAAGTGATGCACAACTGGAAGCCAATACAGGTCAGGTAAAACCAGAAAACACTATTCAATATGAAGCTGGTGTGAACTATGCATTTGGGAATGTAGCATCAACCGATATTACTTTTTTCTACAAAGAAGTAAGGGATTTGGTGAATGAAACTATTTACATTTCTCCAAAAGGAAAGTATTACTCAACAAGTAATATTGATTTTTCTACTGTTAAAGGTGCTTCCATTTCTGTTAACACCAGACGGTTTGCAAATTATCTGATGATTTCTGCTAATTATCTGTACCAAATTGCAGAAGGAACAGGTTCATCTTCAAACTCTAACTTTATTGCGGCATTCCGTTCTGAAGTTATTCCTCGTCAGGTTAACCTCCTTGATTTTGATCAACGCCATACATTATCTGCAAACATAGATGTAAGAACTAAAAGTGATGATGGTCCTGAAATCGCAGGTATGAAACCTTTGGCAAACTTAGGTACAAACCTGGTCGTTACATTTAACAGCGGTCGTCCTTATACTCCTGTTGAACCCTATGATGCCTATAATGGTGGTGGAGCACCCTCTCCTCAAACTCTTGGGACAGTAAATTCAGCCTCAGGTCCTGGTAGTTTTAGGCTTGATGCAAAATTTGATAAATCAGTAAAAATTTCAGTTGGGCCAACGGCTTTGAATTTGAATTTTTATGTTTGGGTACTGAATCTCTTAAACAATGAGAATTCTGTTGCAGTTTACCGGGCAACCGGAAGTTCTCAGGATACCGGATTCCTTCAAACTCAAACCGGGCAATCTTCGCTTAGTAACACCAAATATCCTAAGCAATTTGCAGCTGATTATAAAACCTGGGAAAATAATCCTGATAATTATGGGGCCGCCCGTCAAATCCGCTTAGGTATGAGACTTGACTGGTAATACAGATAAAATGAAAAAATGGAGTATAAAAAATGATTAAAATAAATTTCAATTTCACGAAACTTTTTAGTTTCCTGATTTTGATGGCTTTTTCAGGGTTGGTTTTGGCTGGTAATGCGCCGGAGAAAACAAGTTCAGGTAAAAAGCTTTCAAAAAACAGTGCATTTAGCAGTTTCAACTTTTTGGATGTAAACAATATTCTTGTCTATTTTGAAAATACAGGAAATATCCAGGATCCGGGTGGAAACTGGTCAATTGAGTATCCAAAAGGTTCAGGGAAGCACCCGATTTTTGCTGCTGGGTTTGCCTTTAGCGGGTACGTTGATGGAGAACTCAGAACAGCCTGGATGGCTTCAGCATCCCGTGCAGAAGAATGGCAACCAGGAAATATTGAAAACAATGGGGTGCCTGCTGATCCAAATAATTCCAGATTCCGGGTTTACAAATATACAAAAGGTGATGGACCCAGTTCCAATGATGTTCTGGATTGGCCAACCGATCTAGGCGCTGAATATACTGATGTGAACGGGAATGGGACATACGAACCCGAACTGGGTGAATTGCCAAAACTCTATGGTGACCAGATGGTTTGGTATGTTATCAATGATGGTATGCTACCATCTGCCAGTACCAGATTGACGGGTAGTAAACCCATTGGTATAGAAGCACAGGTTACTGCTTTTTCATTCGCACAAAAAAATGACCTGGGCAATGTATTTTACGTCATCTATAAATTTATCAATAAGGGATCAAAAAAACTTGAGAATGCAATTTTCTCGATTTATTCTGACCCCGATCTTGGTAATGCAACTGATGATCTCGTAGGTGTTGATTCATTACGGTCACTTGCCTACGTTTATAATGAAACGAACAATGATAATTCATACGGATCTGCCCCTCCTGCTGCCGGCTACGACTTTTTTCTTGGTCCGAAGGAATTCACAGGGAATATTGCAGACACAACCTGGATTTTAGGTAAACCTTATGCAGGTTACAGGCAATTGGTCATGAAATCATTTGTAAAGTTTATTAACGGCCGCGCTGACCTTCGTGATCCAAATACAAATGATGAAGGACGATATTATCAGGAAGGATTAAAGTTTGATGGAAGTCCATTCAATCCGTTAACCGATGGTGTTGGCGGTCTTGCAACCGATAATAAAATTATTGTTCATCCCGGGTATCCAGAATCGAATTTAGGCTGGAGAGATGCAATTGGTGATGACCGACGGATGATGATCAATACAAAACCATTTAATATTGATCCGAGCGATACTCAGGTCATTGTTGTGGGTTATATGGTTGCTTCTGGAACAGACAATAAAAATTCGATAGCCAAACTACGGAACATGGACGAACTTGCTCAAAAAGTTTTCAATGAAAACTTTAAAGTTGCAGGAACCCCACCTCCGCCAAAGAACCCTATCGGCAGAATAGATAAAAGTGGTGCGATTCACTTAACTTTTAAAACTTATGAACCATTCAAAGATGTTCAGCGTGATAGTTTAGGCAATAAAAAAGTATTCAAGGGATTTAATATTTATCAATATAATTCTGGCCAGTTTACAGAAACCGTTGATGGTGTTGCCAATAAAAAATTGCTTCTCCAAATTGACAGAAAAGATGGTTACGATAATCTTTATCAGTTAAGTGCTGACGGACTTACCTCCACTCAGGTGTTTAAATCGGCGGCCAAATTTGCTGATGATAATGATTATAATCAACCAGACTCATATTTTGACTTCAGTTTAACAAGTGATGCGTTTACAAATTTTAAATTTGTAGAGGGACAAACTTATTATTTTGGGCTATCCTCTTATAATGTTGAAGTCAATAAATTGGTGCCAATATTGAAAGGCGGTGAAGTCATTGCACACAGACACCCTGATGAACCCATTACTGAATCTGGTGAAACCAAATTCAGCATTGTTTACAAAAGTTCGGTTTCTGAACCCTTTGTTATTGGTGCAAATGATTCAAGTAATTACGTCAAGAAAAACGCAGGTAATGGAACAGGACTTCTTTATGTTGACGTACTTGACCAATCATTAGTCAAAGACGGTGCTGTTTACAATGTTGATTTCTATTATACTTCGTTTGATACTCTTGTCTGGAGAGTTAAAAATGAATCTGCTGTTATTAAGCTTGATTCGGTTTCTCATTTTTCCACCGAAATGACAAACAAACCTGTTGATGGATTGTCAATCAGAATTGCTACTCCTGTTCATGAAATAAAGAAAGTTGAATTTGCCAGGGGCAATGTAGTTGGAACCGGACCTATTTCAGAGGTACCACGGCGTACTAAAACGGGTGCTACAATTCCAACTTCAACCGCAATTGCAAAAGATGGCGGTTTTGTTAAAGTAATCGAAGGGTCAACTCCTGTTGAATATGTTCACATCACGTCGAATGCCAAACCGGCTTTAGTTCGTGATATTCAAATTGAGTATAACAAACAAAATCCTTCTAAAGCTTATCGTTATCTTTCTGGTGTAAGCCATGTTACAAACAAAGCTATACGCCCTATCTGGCAGCCGGCTGCAATTGTAAGAGGTCCATCAGATTCATTGGTTTGGGCTGGTTATACCGTCACTAATGCAACTGACGTTCAATTAACCGGACGTTTAAGAGCAACAAGGAAACCTGGCGTTGGAATTGTAGATATTCCGTTCATCGCTTATGACAATTCTTACAGAAAACCAAACGGTGATAGAAGAAGACTTAAGATTTCTCTGATTGAAAGTTTCGTAACTCCAGTTGGTTCAGCTATTAATGGATTTGTCAATGGTCGCTGGGATGGTGTTTCAGAAGCCAAGGAAATACTTGTGGTGTCGAGCGAAGAGTATAATCCAAATCTTGCTATGCCTGCAGATACAACAAAAATCGACCGTTATATGAATTATTTTGTAAAAAATGATTCACTTCTCGGAGATGCCATTCTTATCTGGGAGGCTGTTGGTGACACGTTAGCTTGTCAGGATGGTGATACTTATACTTTCAAAACCACTGCCTTTGGTCCGGAAGATAAATACACCATTTCTGGGTTTACAAACAGCAATTCTTATTATGAAAATAACAAAAAGTCTGCGTTTGAAGAACTAACAATTTATCCAAACCCATATATGGGAGATAACCCACAGGAAACCAATGCAAATGCCAGATTTGTAAGCATGTTGAATGTTCCAAAGAAAGCAACAGTCAGAATTTACAATCTTGCTGGTGAACTTGTAAGAAAATTGGATAAGGATGATAATTCTGCACTAATGACCTGGGATTTGAAAAACCACACGGGTCTTTACGTTGCATCAGGCCTCTATCTGATTCATTTCGATGCACCTGGAATTGGCTCAAAAGTATTGAAATTTGCCTTAATTCAACGGCAAGAACAAATCAATGTTTACTAAATTGTGGAAAACAGTAAAATGAAAACAAAACTATTAAATATAATTCTGACTTTCGGGTTAGTCTTGGGCTATTCTGGCAGTGTTATTGCCGGAAATACCGCCAGAACCGGAACCGCCGGGGCAACCGAACTGCTTATTCCGGTCAGTGCAAGAAACCTTGCTTTGTCAAATTCATTCACTTCCAGTTTAAGTGGGGTAGATGGAATACCAAATAATCCTGCTTCTTTGGGGATTTTAACTAAGAATGAGTTGGCATTCAGCAGTATGAAATATCTTGCCGATATTAACCTTTATTATTTCTCCGCGGGAGCTAATTTAGGTGAAGTAGGGAACTTTGGATTTTCAATACGTACCTTGGATTTTGGGAAAATAACAAGAACTACTGTTTCAAATCCTAAGGGAACCGGTGAAACTTTCTCTCCTTCCTTTATAACTGTTGGGTTAACTTACGGACGTGAACTTACTGAGAATATCCAATTTGGGACAACGTTAAAGTATGTTTACGAAAGTATTCTTAACACCAAGGCTAATGGAATTGGACTTGATATTGGTTTTCAATACTCAGGCGCAGACATATTACCAGGTCTCAATTTTGGGATTGCAATCAAAAATCTTGGGCTGAATAAATTAGCCTTCGAAGGTCAAAGTCTGACAACTTCTACAGCAAGGCCGGATGGTGCACCAGCAAATGCTCCCAAAAGAGCACTTAGGACACCAACTGAAGCATTTGATATGCCATCTTCATTTGAGTTTGGACTATCTTATGTGTTAGGAATTGATGATTTGCAATCATTAGCCCTGAGTTCAAATTATGTAAACAATAACCTTTCTCTTGATACCTATAATTTTGGTGGTGAATATAATTACCAAAATCTGTTGTTTTTGAGAGGTGGCTATAGTCTTGTTCCAGATGCTGTTGACAATCCATTTGGACCAACTTTTGGAGTCGGATTGAAATACAATTTAGGCTTTGATTTTACACTTGATTATGCTTACAGGCAAGTAGATGTTTTTGCCGATGCAAACCAACTTGTAACTATTAAAATCGGGCTATAAATGTGATTTTCGGGACGGGAATATATATTTCCGTCCCTTTTTTTGCCTTCCTTTACCCTCCCTCAATAAAATATACCTGATCTTCAATGATTTGATGAAAAGGGGTCTTCCCGATGAAAAATCTATTAAGTTTGTTTTTCCTTTGTTTCGCATTTGAACAGGTTAATGCGCAAGACCTGGTCGTTTTACCAGCATTTGATATTTCTGAATTAACAGATTCTACTTTGACAATTATTCATAATGACAGATTAATTTCAAGACTTACATCTGCAGATTCCGTTCAATACCAGATCAGGGTTTTTAATGGAGATACTTTAGTCCAAAACGAGAATCCATTTTGGTTTAAAGTTGACCAAAAGGATGCAGCTATAGACCTTAAAAGAACAAATACTTTAAAAACAGGAAATAAAAGTGGAACATCTTCCTGGATTTTCGAAAAGACATTGAAATTCAAAAACACAGTATTTACAACTACCCAAAGTTTGTTTTTAACAAAATCCACTAGTGGCAACGGTGTGATGGAAGTTTATTCAATCCGCAATTATGATGGAAATGATTTTAAAATATCCCGTGATTTTTATGACTTTAAATCAGATTCCCTTTTTGTCAGGTTTTATCTACAGCCGTTAAAAGTGGAAAATGACCCGCATCAAATTATTTTCTCAATTTCACAGGCGGATGAAATTGTTTTGGTTAAAAAAATAGCTGTAGTCCTGTCTGAATCAGTAAATGTAATCAATTTTCCTATTGGGAAATTACCCAAAAGGTTTGAAAACGGAGGGCGTTATACCATTAGTGCCGAAGGTTACTCTCCACAAAAAAATCTTATTTTTTCATTTGATCAAATCACCTTGTTTATAAAAGGTGAAGCTCCATTAGTAAAGTTAAATACGGGGACAGATGACCCTTATTTTCTAGATACCTATTCTGATGAAGATTTTGATCAATTACTCGAAATTTCAACACTTTTTGCAACAACTGCTGAACGTGATCTGATAAAAAATACACAATCAAAAGTTAATAAAAGAAACTTTCTCAACCATTTCTGGCAAAAAAGAGAAAAACAAGAATCTCAACACCAACCTAATTTTGCAATTTTAAAATACAGGATGAAACTCGCCTCTGAATTGAAACTGGAGTATTTAGGAACCAAATACTGGCGTACAGACCGCGGACGGGTTTTGCTTCAGTATGGTTTCCCAGACAATATTGATAAGGAACCATTTGGCCAAAATAACACTCCACTTCAGATATGGGAGTTTAATGGCATTGAAGATGGTGTAATATTTATCTTTATTGATTTTAACAAGACAGGTGAATTCAGGTTGGTTCACAGTACAAAAAGAGGTGAAATATATAATCCTAAGTATAGTGACGATGCAGAAAGTGGAAATTTTAACTCGTATTAAACTTGAAACAGTTGAAAATAAATTTGTTTCCGGGTTAGTTTCTTCTGAATTTTAATGATTCTTACTGAAGTCAATAAAATGAAATATTTTTTCCTTATACTGGTATTATTCCCGCTTCAACTTTTATCACAAACGAATACAGCCCAAATTTTCATTATTCAGGATAGTTGGACTGATACAACAGTTCAGCATTCAATTTACGGGTTTCTTAATCAGGGTGCAGCTGAAAAAGATACTGCCGATTTGATATTTTTTAGTTCTGGTAATGTTGTTGATAAAAAAATACTGACCATTCAACAAGTCGATTTATCGCTGATAAATTTTAAATCAGTTCAGAAAAATCATGTCCATATTGATTCCTGTCGGATTACACTTCGATCAGGCAGAAGTATTAAATACAAGATTTTGCAATATTTGCTTACTGCAACCGGTAAAGTTAAATATTCACCACTGGTAACTTTTCTTCAAAAAAAAGGGGGAGACAGTGGTAACTTTAAAATGCCAGCAAATAATTTCAATCCCGATACCGATTCTCTAACATTTTCAATTACGACCCAGTTTTTTCCCGGAAACAAACAAAGCAGGTTTGGATACCAGTTTTTATTGTTGTCATCTAACCAGGACACCCTTACCCGTTTCTATCAAAAAGTACCTGATTCTACGCAAAGGATAAATACGGTAACACTTGCATTAAGTAAGATTCCCTCAGGCAAGTTTGATTTGGTTGTTGAGTTGTTGGTAAATAACAACCGTGTTGGGCGGGTTCAGGGTGGACCTGTTTTTATTCTGGCCGGAAATACCAATCGTGGAATTTTACCAAATGAAGGGAAGAAAGACGAAACTTTGTCCTTTTTCAATGATTATTCTGAGTCTGAAATTGATGAGTTTATGGAAAAATCACGATTTATTGCCACCAATGATGAGTTATCACTTTTTGGCAATTTAAAAAATGTGACTCAAAAACGATTATTTTTAAGATCTTTTTGGGAAAAACGTCAAAATGATCAGGAGAATAATTTATTCAGATATCTTGAAAAATTATCATTGGTGGAAGGAAAATATGGAATCAGTGGGCGCCGGGGATATAAAACTGACCGGGGTCGGATTTATCTCAGGTATGGGGCCTGTGATGATATATATGTTTCAAACTCAACAACAACTGTTAAGCCGTTTGAGGTTTGGTTTTATCCGAGTTTAAATGGTCAAAGCAGTGTTTATTTTTATTTTGTTGATCAGAAAGGGTATGGCGACCTGCAATTGATTCACTCAACGGCCCGTGACGAAGTCTATAACCCAACTCTGCTTGACAGGTTGGGTATTGATGCAATAAACTACAGGAATTGAATGTGCTTGCCATTCTAAGTCAATTTTTTAAAAATTATTCAATTGAAGAAATTGATGAAACCGGCAAGCGATTTGGTTCGATTGTAAGAAAAGTCTTTCCTTACCGAAAAAGATTGATTGAAGAAAATATCAGACACTTTCTGAAATGGGCAAACCGACCAGAAACTGATCTCCCTGATCTTGTAAATAAAAATTATGAGCACATGGGAATGTTATTTTTTGAAAATTTCTGGTTGAGTGGTGTTCGTTTGTCTGATTATTGCCAGCATGTGACACTTAATGTTGATCCTGCTCTAAAGCTGGCCCTTGAAAATGAACGTCAGGGAATTGTATTAATTGGGCATTTGGGAAGTTGGGAGCTTCTGGTTTCAGGAATGTCACTTTTAACCGGAAAACCAGTTTCTTTTATTTCCAAAAAAATAAAAAACCAATCAATAAATTTTTTTATGCATTCTCTGAGAGAGCAGTACAACAATCGAATGGTCCCAACCGGGTTTGCCCGGGATGTTATAAATAAAATATTGGGAGCAGGTAAAACAATCGGTCTTGCAGCAGATCAGAGTGCACCTGTTGAAAGTTACTGGGATTACTTCCTGGGACGGCCGGTTCCCATTTTTTTAGGTCCTGCTTCCTTTGCCCTCAAACATCGCCTTCCTATCTATTTTCTTGCACCTATTAGAACTGGTCCTGGCAAATTTGTTATTTATGGAGAAGAAATTTTAACGAGTGACCTTGACCCTGCTGATAAGAAAAGCCTTTATATTTTGACTGTGCGTCATACCCGTGTTTTGGAAACCTACATAAAAAAATATCCTGAACAGTATTACTGGATTCACAAAAGGTGGAAACACACAGAAAAATCCCCGATTTATATGCCTTTATATCACACCTGAGTTTTTTATCTGCCTGATTTCCGCTAATTAAATCTGTTTTTCTCATCAATATCCAATTAATTCTTTATTTTTGTAGAACGAAACGAAGTGGGCTGTATGTAAATGGCTCATTTTTCTCGAAAAATGCAATCAAAAATTTAATTTCATGAAAAAAATATTTTATCTGGTTTTAAGTCTCCTATTATTCATTTCTTGTTCTAACGAACCAGATGTCACAGAAAACCCAATTCCGTATGCTAAAGGTTCAGATAGTTTAGATACGCCTTTCACTCCTGACAGTTCATTTTCAGACATACCCTTAGATACAACTGATTTTATCAGGCTTGATTCAGTTACAATTGATTCAACTGATGAAGATTTAGCCGACTCAGACAGCCCAGCCAAAGATTCAGTTATTGCAAAAAATGAAAGTGAAAAACCTGAAAAACAAACCATTGCAGAACCTGAAAAACCAACCGTACCGGAAGGTTCAGTTCAAAAACCGATTAAACCGGCAAATGGCAAACCAGTTGCTGTTGCAGTTCCCAAGGCTGAGCAACCTCCGGTATTTGATTACCGGAGAATGAACCTTGATGCTTACAGGCTTGGAGAAAAACTAACCTTCGATATCAAGTATGGAGTCATTCTTGCGGGCAGTGGTGTCATGTCTGTCGATAAGGAATTTGTTTATAAAAACAGAATAGTTCAGCGGGTTTTATTTGAGGCAAGATCAAATTCAGCGTATTCATGGATTTACAAGGTAGAGGATAAGTATGTTTCTTATCTTGATAAATATGGAATTTACCCCTGGAAGTTTATTCAGAAGATTAGGGAAGGTAGTTATAAAAAGGATACAGAGGTTGAGTTTGACCATGTAAAAGGTCTTGCATTTGAACGTGGCAAGCAATACAAAATACCGTCATACACACATGATATTATCAGTGCATTTTACTATTTCAGAAACAATGATCTTTCATCCGTAAAAAAAGGGAGTATAATTAAATTAAGTAATTACTCGAAAGGGAAAGTACACCCATTGGATGTTAGAATTGTGGGTTGGCAAAAGGTAAAAGTTCCTGCAGGTTCATTTAACTGCATTATTCTTGAACCCATGGTTAAAGCCGGCGGATTGTTTAAAAATGAAGGAACTCTTTTTGTTTGGCTTACCAATGATCCTTTGAAAATTCCAGTAAAGGTCGAAACAAAGGTAGTTATTGGTTCAATTACAGTTGAATTAAGTAAAATCGAAGGAGTGACAAGAGCTATTCCTGCAAGGGTAAGTAAATGATCAATGATCAAGTAAAAACTGAGCGTCCGGAAATACAACTTGATGGACAGGCCGAGATTAAAAAAATCAGTCCGATATTGCTGGCCTGGGTAAGTTTGCCGGTAATATTTATGATTTATCAGGGATTTGGGGCTGTTCTGGTTTTTTTCCTTGGAAGTCCTGATCTCTCAACTGCCGTTAACGGTACCCGTATTTCTCAGGGATTGGCGCAACTTTTCTTTTTAATTCTACCAGTATATCTGCTTGTCAGGCTTCATACCCGGCAGGTAGCAGGGTATACCTTTTTTTCTACAGCAGGAATGCCTTTCAGTGCCTGGTTTTTAATTCCGGTTTCTGTGTTGGCGATCCAGCCCCTTATTCAATCAATTGGGTATGCTGAGCGTCAGATTCCATGGCCCGACCAAATGATCGCTTTTCGTGATCAGATGGAGGAAATGATGAAAATTTTAGTTCAGGCAGATGGATTGCCAGAACTTTTGCTCATTGTGATTGTCGTTTCTGTAATTCCGGCATTTGCAGAGGAGTTTTATTTCAGGGGTTATTTACTGCGAAATTTTTCAAGACAGCACAAACCTGTTGTTACTGTTATCCTTACAGGATCACTTTTTGGATTATTTCACTTTAATCCGTTTCAAATAACCGGTTTAATTTTACTGGGTATTTATTTTTCTTTCCTTGTATGGTATTTTCAATCTTTATGGGCTGGTATTATTGCCCATTTTACCAATAATTTCCTGGCTGTGATGGTGTATTACATTTCGAGCCAAATTGATCTGGGCGTACCATTGGACGATCCGGATTACGCTTTTCCATTTTCTGCAGTACTTGTTTCCCTGGTCCTATTCGGACTGATACTGCAGGGAATACTAAATTCGGGGAAACTCACCAAACCTTCCGGAGGATGATATGCGATACTGCCCAGACTGCGGATATGAATATAATGCTGAAATAACAGAGTGTCCGGATTGTGACACAGAAATCATTGAATTCGACAGTGAAGTCTGCTCCAGTTGTGGGGAAGTCACACCCGACCACATGACATTTTGCGAACATTGCGGAAACTATGTCAGTGAACCCAGAAAATTTCAGTTTACAGTAAAAACCCAGGAACGTGATGTTGTAGGTGCCTGTGTGATTTGTGGTAACTGGATTCACGAAGGACACGGCAGAAAAGACAATAATAAATGGTTTTGCGATGAGGATGATCATTATCAAATTTATGAAGATTGGGTTGTTCTCTTCACAGCCGGCGTTGATTATCAGGCACATATTTTAAAAGCCACCCTTGAATCAGCATCAATTCCAAGTATGATATTTAATCAGAAGGATAGTTCTTATGTTACTTCTTCTGGTGATCTTGCCATAATTAAAGTAATGGTTCCAAAAGACCATCTTGCTGAAGCAGAAGAAATTCTAGCTGAGATCAATTTCAACGAAGGTTAACAGGAAAATGATTAATGAATAATATGGTTACCCGGGTTCTTACTGCATTGGTATTGGGCCCGTTTGTGCTTGCAGGTATTTACCTGGGAGGCTGGTTCTTATTGATTTTAACCCTGCTTATCAGCGTGGTTTCAGTCTGGGAATTTTTCATGATGAGTAAGGTAAAAGACGTTTCGCCAAATTTTCTGGCGGGAATTTTGTTTTCGGTTTTATATCCGGTTTTATTTTTTACTGAAACTATTCCACTTACGCCTGCCGGTTTGCTTGTTCTTTCTGTTTTTTTGGTTTCCTTAACTGAATTATTCAGAAATAAACCCAATCCGGTTTTAAATATCGGATTTACAGTTTTTGCATCTGCTTACATTGGTATCGGAATTGGCAGTTTGGTTGGTATCAGAAATTTAATTCCGGGAGCTGGTTTAGACAACTCTCTTGGATGGCTTTTACTTGCGATTGTTATTGGTATTTGGATGTGTGATTCATTTGCCTACTTTGGTGGAAAATTACTCGGAAGAAACAAACTATTCAAAAGAGTGAGCCCGAATAAAACCTGGGAAGGTGCTGTTTCGGGGTTTATTGCTTCGGTGTTAACACTGCTGTTTTTTGGATATTTTACACCCATGCAGGACCTTCAGCTCGGGTTTACCGAATTATTTGTGTTGGGAATTATTCCCGGACTTTTCGGGCAACTGGGTGACTTGATAGAATCCTTATTTAAGCGGGACACGGGGGTAAAAGATTCATCTCATCTGATCCCAGGGCACGGCGGAATGTTTGATCGTTTTGACAGTTTGATTCTTGTTGCACCCATTGCGTATGCATATCTTAAATTTATTGTTTTCCAGGGATAAAATATGGCCAAAAATCAAAACCTCGACGACCTCATTTCGAGACTGGAAGAAAAGGAAAAAGAAGCATCAATCATCTATGCAGATGAAGAAACTGAACAGGTCGTTATTTTTGAACTTGGCGGTTCTTTATTTGCATTTCCGGGAAAGCAGGTATTTGAGATTACCACATTTGAGTCAATTACAACTGTTCCGGGTCTTCCGTCCTATTTCTCAGGACTTATCACCTTGAGGGGTGCAGTTGAAGCAGTTGTTAACCTGAAATATCTGCTCCATTTGCCTTCTGATTCACCAATTTATGGGACCAGGATCATTTTTCTCAAGTCAGAAGACCATGTTCTGGGCGGATTGGCTGATTTGGTTTTTGATGTTATGGCAATTCCAAAAAGTAATATTCACCCGCCTCTTCAGACCCTCGATGAAGCAAAAGCAGAATATGTTATCGGTGATTTTGAATATAAGGGAAAGCAGGTTGCACTTCTCAGTATAACCAGAATCTTTTCAAAAATTGCCGAACTCTCGAAAGCTTGATTTAAATGAGTTACTCATTTCTTATATTCAGTGTATTCAACAGCAAGTTTGCCATAAGCAGTGAACAGATTTACCGCATTGAACGGTTTGATGTTGAAAATATTGAGTTAAGAGACAACCATCCCTCATTTTACCGGGTTGGCGATTATGTGATTTCGCTTGACTGGTTAACTGAAAAAGAGGTTACTAGTGAAGATACAACCGGGATTTCAAGATTGATTTTATACAGGTCATCCTCAAAAATCAGAGGCATTCCGGTAACAGAACTTCATAAAGTTGAATCATTTTATGATGTCAGCCAAATTTCACATATCCCCAAATTTTTCAGGGGAAAACCAGTTTTGGGCTGGGTTCATGCTTTTATAACTGCAAACGGACAGATTATTCCAATTCTAAACCTTGAAACACTGGCCATCCATAATCTGGGTGCCCTGGTTACACACTAATGCCAGGTGAATTATGATCAGAACAAGAAGCATACAATTTACTCTTTTGCTCACCATTACAGTTCTGACACTGTTGCTCATAACTGCTGTTTCATTTTTTGCCCATCAGTCTGCTATTTCAATTATCAATCAGGAAGCTGATAAACAATACTCACAGAAAGTTGATGATTTTTCAAGGCAGACTGACACTTACCTGAAAAGTTACGAACGGCTTCTGGATATGATTTCAGAAAACCATCTTGTAAAAGATATTCTCAGAGAACATGATATTGCCCGATACCAAAAAAGGGCTGAAGATTCACGGTGGCAACTGATCAGAAAAGAAGTCATGCTCCCAGTTTTTCAGACAAACCGTGATGCAATACGGCTTCTTTATTTTGGAAGTGAACAGCATGGAGAAAATTACCGGCAAAATGATACCACATATAAAAATAAATATGATGCAAGAGTAAGAAAATGGTATCAGGCTGCCCGCCAGCAAAACCGGTTAACCTACACAACTTATCCTTCTGCGAACAGGAAAGGTATTGATGTAACCATTTCAAGGCCTATCACTGATTCTTTTGGCGGATTTTTAGGTGTTTCCGGAATGGATCTGATTACAGAGCAAATCTTTTCTGGTCTTAGCCAGGATTTTCTTGATTCAAGTTCTATTGCAGTTGTCATGGATTCAGTCGGTACCATTTTATTTCATTCTGATCAGACCGTGATTCTGAAGAATTTAAAGGACTCTACTTTAAATTTGGGATCTTCGTTCATAGAAATGGGTAAATCGATGATTGCTGGCGGATCTGGAAAAGTCACTTTTTTTGATCTTACCGGTGAAGAATACATCACCTACTTTACACCTGTTGGTTCTACCGGATGGGTTGCAGGAATTGCTGTAAAAACAGAAAAATTGCATGAACCAACCCAATCATTACTCAGAAATATTATCCTTGTTGATGTTTTTATTCTGGTTCTGATCCTGATTGCATCCTGGCTGATGACAAGACGAATGACATCTGCACTCAGAATGATTGTTGAAAATCTTAAACTGATAGCACTTGGGGATGCAAAACGTCACCGCCAGCTCACTTTGAACACGAACGACGAATTTGGTGAACTTGCTCATTGGTTTAATGCTTTTGCAGAAAAATATGAATTGCTTTTTGAGCAGCTTAGTTTGCGGGGAGTTCAGATTACTGAACTTTCAGGACAGTTAAATAATTCAATTTACCAGTTAAATGCTGCAACCATAGAACAGTCGACGGCAGTAGTTCAGACTACAAGTACTATGGAAGAAATGCACAAAACAAGTTTAAATATTTCAGAAAGTTCTGAAGGGGTACTTACCGCAGCGAGTAAAAACCAGTCAGCAGCCAAAGAAGGTGTTGAGCTAATGCGTATTTTCCTTAAAAAAATGGAAGATATTGATAAGCTGAATCAGGAGAAAACCCATGATATTCTTCAGATGAAAAAGAAAGTTACCAGAATTCATGAAGTAATGGGATTAATTAAGGGAATTAATGAACAAACCAAACTGATTGCTTTTAATGCTTCACTAGAGGCCTCAGGTGCTGGTGAAGGCGGAAAACGGTTTTCTGTTGTTGCCAATGAAATCAGACGCCTTGCCGATACCGTTCAGGAATCAATGGAAGAAATCAGGGTTATGACAGACGAAATTCAGACTCAAACCCAGTTGCTGATAAAAGGAGCTGATGAAAGTAACCAGATGGTTGCATCTGGTGTGCAGGCTTCACGTGATGTAGAAACGCATTTTAATTCTATTTATTCAGTTGCAGAATTGGTTACTTTGAATTCAAAACAGATAACACTGGCGACTACCCAGCAGAGAGTTGCAAGTGAACAGATTGTTGCAACCTTACATGATATTTCTGCTGCAATCAGTCATGTGGTAAGTATGGCATCTGATGTTTCACATATTTCTCATGAACTGGATGTCATTTCAGCAGATTTCAAAACCTTGGGTACAATAGAAAAACGATGAAAACTTCATTTAGTCTCAGATACCGTATTCTTTTTTCTTTTGTAGGCATTACAACGCTGGTTATGATTCTGGTTTCTGTGGTAACCTTCTATTTTGCCGAAAATCTGAGACACGATGCTATTGACCGTTACTTTTCGATGCAGATTGGTCAATTTGTTGATCTTTTTGAATTGGAAACAGCACATTATCAGAGTAAGCTTAAAACATTTACTGAAGCCAACCAAAGTGAAATCTCGAAATCTTTCACAGGTAACAGTGACGCCCGTTCTGAATCAGCACGGCATATTCAGAAAGAAATAAAATCTTTACTGAGTACTGACCCTGAAATTTTAGCCAATTTTTTTGTTGTCTCACCTCAAGGCGGGTTTTTAACGGGAGTTGAAAATGAGAACAATAATCTTTTAAAGGTGCTTTTGAATTCTGGTGCCGGTTCAAATCCTCAGATTTTACTTGACACACTTTCTTCAAACAAGCAGTCACGCCTTATTCTTACCCACCCTGCTCAGACAGGCACGTCAGCTGCTGAACGTGGTTTTGCCAGTCTTGTTCTTGACTTTTCTGCATTAATCAGAAAGTTTGGGGCAATGGCTGCAGATTCTGGTGTCTATATTCAGATTTTCGATCAGAACGATAAACTCATATTTGCCTCTGATTCGGCATTTCTGCCCTACATCGGCAAGTCCGTAATGGATGAGAATGGTGAAGTTATTGGTTTCAGAACCGGTGTTCATAATGAGAATAACGGAATAACCAATATTGATAACTGGCACAACCGGTCTTTATATATTCTTTCTGCACCGAATACCCCGTTCAGGATTATGTTTTCAGTAAAGGATACCGAACAGAAAGAATCGGTCGCTGAAATCAGCAATTTACTTCTTGTTTTTAATGCAGTTCTCTTTTTCATTCTGATTATTCTGGCCTGGTATAACTCGACAAAAGTTATCAGTCCGGTTACTCATCTCACCAGGCTTATCAGGGAGACTTCGGCCGGTACTTTGAAGCTTTCTGATCTCGTTGACAAAAAACAGGATGCCGAATTTCAGGAGCTTGGGATGGCATTCAGAGATTTTATTTTGTCAACAACTTCGGTTGTAGATGGTATCAAACAGAACGGAATTGAACTCAGCGGGATGACTGAAGATATAAATGGAACGCTTTCGAAATTTTCAGAATCTGCCTCAACTTTATCAGCTGCAGTTGCGCAGACAACCTCAGCGATGGAAGAAATGGCGGCCTCAAGCCGGAATATTTCTGCAACAACCGGTTCTGTGGTTGCCATTGCACGGCAGAGTCAGGCAAGGGCCCTTGATGGTATGGATGAGTTCAAGTCATTCCTGAAAAAAATGGAAGAAATCAGGGCTAAAAATGATAACCGGTCGCATGATATCGTTGCGCTTGGTAAAAAGGCCGCCAGAATTACCGAAATCATGACGATTATTAACCACATTAATGAACAGACAAAACTGATCGCATTTAATGCCGCACTTGAGGCTTCTGGTGCGGGTGAGGCCGGGAAACGGTTTTCAGTTGTTGCGAATGAAATCAGACGGCTGGCAGATAACGTGCAAGAATCAACCGAAGAAATTAAGCTGATGATCAGTGAAATTCAGCAGTCGACCGGTGAACTGATGAAGGGAACAGCAGAAGCAAATTCTTCAATTCAATCTGGTGTGAATCAGGTGAAAGATATTGTCAGTTCCATGAATTTATTTGTGGAAGAATCAAGAAATACAACCGATTCGGCGCAGCAAATAAGTTATTCAACCCAGCAACAGTTAAGTGCTGCCGAAGAAATTGTGACCACTCTTCACGATATTTCACTTACTGCTTCCCAATTTGCTGAAATGAGTACTGATCTGGCCAATACGGCTGAAAAATTAAATTCAATGTCAGTTCAACTTGTTGAAATGAGTATTGTAAGTGTTCATAAATAAAAACCAAAACCGGAATACCTGAATGCCACTGAAAAAAATAAGCGTTCTGATTGTGGATGATTCCCCGACAGTCAGAGATATTTTCAGGGCAATCTTTGAATCTGATCCAGATGTAGAAGTGATTGGTGAAGCAGCCAACGGTCAGGAAGCCATTGATTTTGTGGCAAAAGATCGCCCAAGTATCATCACGATGGATGTGTTTATGCCAATAATGAATGGTCCGGATGCCATTCAGCATATTATGGGCAATACGGCAACTCCCATTTTGGTCGTTACAACAGCCAAAGATGCCACACTCGCATTTCAATGTTTGAGTAAAGGTGCTCTTGAAGTTATTGAGAAGCCTGATTTCGCCTATATTCAAGATGAAAT
>Ga0209460_1000559_pt1 | contig 32562 bp, 27 predicted proteins | sample EBPBio132013_DNA_FD_185868 | JGI IMG/M metagenome (GOLD analysis project Ga0209460, IMG submission 185868) | Wastewater treatment Type I Accumulibacter community from EBPR Bioreactor in Madison, WI, USA - Reactor 2_5/13/2013_ DNA (SPAdes)... | ecosystem: Engineered > Bioreactor > EBPR >... | reverse complement strand
CTCGACGCGGTAAAAACCGACTTCGTTACCATCGCCAGCCACGAACTGCGAACGCCCCTCGCCCAGATGCGCGGCTATATCGACATTATGGGTGCGCTCAACGAGCAAGGCATGTTGGATCAAGATCGCACGACAGGCATGGTTGACAACCTCCGTAAAGCCACCGAACGCATGGAAGAACTCATCGCCGCCATGCTGGATGTCAGCCAACTCGATGTAGACGCGATGGACTTACGCTTCGCACCCACGACCATTGAAACCGTCGTGCGGATGGCGATTGACCCGCTGACGGATGCGATCAAGCAGCGCAAACTCACGCTCTCGGCACGCGGCTTAAAAGGCTTGCCCGCCATCGAAGCCGACTTGCAGCGCCTCGTCCAAGCCTTCCGCAATGTCGTCGTCAACGCCATCAAATTCACGCCGGATAAAGGCCGCATCGAACTCACGGCGAGTTTGCAATCCGCCGAAAACGCTAATGGCGAGCCGTCAATCTTGGTCGCCATTACCGATACCGGCGTGGGCATCAGCGCGGAAAATGTCGAGTTGATCTTTCAGAAATTTTATCGTGGCTACGACCCCGGTTTGCACTCCACCGGCACCTACAAATTTATGGGCGCGGGGCCGGGCTTAGGACTGACCATCGCGCAGGGTGTCATCGAAGGTCACGGCGGCAAAATCTGGGCGGAAAGCCCCGGCAACGACCCCGAAAACTTCCCCGGCAGCACCTTCTATATCCTCATTCCGATTAAGTCGCCCGAAACCAAACGGCGGGTAGAGATGGAAGGGTTAACCGATGTGGCAGCCAAAAAGGCGGTTCAATAGAACATAAAAGCAGCGGGAGCTTCAACGCCAGTAAGCAGCTTTAGGCTTTCCTGAAATCCCTCTACATCCCCCGACGTGTAATAACTATTCTCTGCTCGTTCAGGTACTGCGTCGCTGGGCCACAACCGCGCGGTTTGGCGGGCGACAGCGGGGCTGGGATCAACCAGTGTGATGCCCTCCCCCGCGATCTCCTGAATCGCATCCGCCAAAAACGGAAAGTGCGTACACGCGAGGACGATTTGATCCGCGCCGCCATTCATCATCGGCCACACGTAATCCGCAATAATCGCGCGGCTGGCCGCCGTATGCTGGCTCTGCTCCTCGGCGATCCGCACCAGTTCAGGCGCAACTTGCGTAATCACCCGCTTGTCCTCAGCATAGCGTTCGAGCAGCCGCTTATACAACGTGCCTTCCGCCGTGGCGCGGGTCGAAAGCATCCCCACCACGCCTGTTTTCGAGGCTTCGAGCGCTGGCTTGATCGCCGGTTCCATCCCGACGAACGGCACCTGTGGATATTTGGCACGCAGATATTCGAGGCTAGCGGCGCTGGCGGTATTACAAGCGATCACAATCACCACGCACCCCTGCGCGATCAAGAAGCGGGTAATGTGGTCGGTAAACGATTGAATTTCGCTAATAGGACGCGGGCCGTACGGCAGGTTGGCTTGGTCGGCGACGTATACCGTTGGATGAGCGGGGAGCAGATGGTGAATTTCGCGCAGCACCGATAATCCACCGATGCCGGAGTCAAAAACACCGATTTTAGGCGGTAGCGCCACCAGCAGCGGCCTCAACAAACGACTTAAACAGCCGCTTCATCGCGGGGTCGTCGCGGTACAGGTCTTCGGGGTGCCACTGAACGCTGAGAACGAACTTCTTATCCGGCATTTCCAGCGCTTCCACCACCCCATCCGATGAATACGCCGTCACGCACACATCCGGCGCGGGCTTTTCAACCGACTGGTGATGCAAGCTGTTGACCTTGACCGTCGTCGAACCGAGAATGCTGGCAAGACGGCTGCCGGGGTCAATATTGACTTCATGGGCGCGGGTATCTCGCGGGACGGTGATGTTGTGGTTCACGCCCTCGCCAATTTCCGACGGCACATCTTGGATGAGCGTCCCTCCCAGCGCCACATTGACGACCTGATGCCCGCGGCAGATGCCCAACACCGGAATATCGTCATCCACCGCCCAGCGGGTGATCTCAATTTCGGCGCGGTCACGCGCGTCATCAATGTTGTCGGTCAGGGGGTTCATCTCTGCGCCGTACAGGTTAGGGCGAACATCACCCCCACCCGGCAGGAGAACGGCATCGAGACGCTCGTAAATAGCACGCAGCGCCTCGTTATGAATGCTTATAGGGATGAGAACAGGTAAGCCACCGGCTTCTTCAACCGCCTGTATGATGGCGACATAGGCACGGTTATATTCCCAACCAGCTTCGGAAGTGTAGCTGGAGGTGGTAACGCCGATGAGTGGCTTCATGTGAAATTAGCCCCGGCGTTCCTTCAGGCGGGCAGCCTTACCACGCAGGTCGCGGAGGTAATACAACTGTGCGCGGCGCACTTTCGAACGGCGGACAATTTCGATCTTTTCAATACGCGGGCTGGCGAACAGGAATGTACGCTCCACGCCGATGCTGTTGCTCGCGATACGGCGGACGGTGAAGTTGAGGTTGTTTCCACCCCCACGCAGGCGGATGACCACGCCCTGAAAGACCTGAATACGTTCACGGTCGCCTTCAACAATGCGAACGTGAACCTTAACCGTGTCGCCCGGCGCGAGTTCGGGATGTTCCGGCGCTGCGACCTGTAAGGAGTTTAACAACTCATTCATTTGGATTCGTCCTTCCGAACAAAATGCGCCTACAGGCGCAACTCAGTTCTCTATCTAATTAGGGTGCATTATAGCAGTCGAATGTTAGGGCTTCAAGGGAACAAATTTGGGGATTAAGCATCGTCACGAGGATACGCTTTCTCGTGAATACAAAATGGATAAATCGAATACACAATTGACAGGTTAGAGCAAGCACCGTAGGCTGAAAGTGGTTTCGCCAGCACGTTAGGATAGGTCGAGATGCTCGGATTCGCTATCGGTTTTATAGGACTTGGCGCGGCGCTCATCGCGTTGGGTATCCAGAAGCGGGTGCTGTGGTTGCAACGTGCGGCACTCGGCTTACTGGTGACGTATTTCACCATCGCCCTCCTGCTCCTTATCGGTGAAGCCTACTTCCGCTTCGTTTATGCCGAATCCGATGGCCTCCCGACCCTCGCCTCCCGCAACTGGTTAGCCCGCTACTGGCAAACGAACACTGACGGTTACCGCGACATCGAGTGGACAGACGAACAGCTTATTGGGCGTAAAACAGTGTTGATCCTCGGTGATTCCTTCGCCGCCGGTTGGGGCATCGACAATCCCGAACAGCGCTTCGGTAATGTGTTAGCGCAGCAGTTGGGTGATAACTACGCCGTCGTTAATCTCGGTAAAGAAGGCGCGAGTACCGTTGTAGAAACCGCTAACTTACTTGCCTATCCTGCCGCCACAGCCGAGGTCGTCGTCCTACAATACTATCTCAACGACATCGAAACCGCCGCCCTGAGCATCGGCCTCAACCCGCAGCTTGACCCGACAGGAGATATGCCCGCATGGGTGAATGAGTCCTATCTCGCGAACTTCCTCTACTGGCGCTTAGTTGCCCGCTTCCGCCCGCAGCAGCAGGGAACCCAAACCTATTGGGATTGGCTGTACTCGATGTACGACAACGCAACCGTGTGGTCCATTCACGCGGAGCAGCTAAAAGCCTTTGCCGATGCGGTTGAGTCCAAAGGGGCAAAATTAATCATCGTCATCTTCCCCAACATGCTCGACCCCACCCGCAGCGTACCCTATGTTGACCGTGTAGCCCAAGCGTTTGAAGCATGGGGTTATGACAGCGCGAACATCATCAAACTGTTCGACGCAACAGCAGCCATGCCCCTTCAAGAACGCATTGTCTCCGAGCGCGATGCCCACGCCAGCGCCGCCTTCAACCGCATCGTCGGCGATATGCTCTACACACGCATTCAAGCGATGGAGACTGCCGCCGATTAAGGACTGCCAATCCGCTGCGCCACCAACAAAATCGCGATGATCGTCTTGGCATCCGTAATCTCGCCGCTTTGAATCAGCGCCATCACCTCGCTAATCGTCAGCCGCTCAACCTCGATAAACTCGTCCTCATCCCCCGCCAAACGCGACTCCACCAATCCTGTCGCGAAATACAGGTTGATATATTCGGTCGTGTACCCCGGCGCGGTATGGAAACCACCGAGCGGCTCAATATGCGTCGGCTTATAACCCGTTTCCTCTTGGAATTCGCGCACCGCCGCCGCCATCGGGTCTTCAGCCGGATTCAGCAACCCCGCCGGAATTTCCAGCATCACCTTAGCCGCAGCCACGCGGTACTGCCGCACCAACAGCACACGACTGTCTTCATCCAGCGCCACCACGGCACTCGCCCCCGAATGCCGGATGATCTCGCGCTTCTGGTGTTTACCGTCCGGTAGTTCCACCTGCGACACCTCAAGGTTGACAACCCGCCCGCTGTAAATACGTTCAGTCGAAAGTATTTTTTCAATCATTATTCACCCCATCAGTGTTACTTAAAATGCCTAAACAAAAACAGGGCAGCCGTGGCTACCCTGTTTGTCAGATCAAATTGACTTAGGCTGGCGGAATAACCAACTGCTGATTAATCACAATCAGGTTGATATTCGAGATACCGTTCGCGTTGGCAATCGACACCACCGGCACGCCGAACTGCTGCGAAATCTTGAATAGCGTATCCCCCTGCACCACCACGTACGTCTGCCCGACCAAGCCGCCCGTGCCGCCAGTACCGTCACTGGGTACAGAGGTCGCGGCCACACCCGTACCGCAGTTCGGAATGGTCAATTCCTGCCCGACGTAAATCAAGTTCATGTTCGCCAAACCGCTGGCCGTCGCGATCTCCTGTGGGGTCGCATTGTAGTTGAGCGAAATACGATACAGGTTGCTATCAGTGGCCGTTACCGTGTGAATACAAGTGCCGGTACCACCTACCACGCCACCCGTACTAGGGGTAGCCGTCGCGAACAACGCCGCTTCCGTTGCCGTCGGGATACCGAAGATCGCCTGTGCCGTCTGTGTCAGTTGGATACCGGCGGTGTCGGTCGCCTGCTGCACGATGAACGTCGCCGTCATTTCCAGCGGGTCAAGAACCACGCCTGTTTGTTGATCTTGAGGAATAGTAAAGCCGTTCGGGTCAGTCGTCGGGATAGCGATACCGAGTGTGTTCGGGTCTTGCGTTGGGAATTCAGCAAAAATCGCGTTCGGGTCAGGGGTCGCCGTAACGATCACTTCTTGGACAATCGGTGGATCAGTCGGGAACGGCGTAAACGTCGGCCCCGCATTCTGCGCGACCGAGAACCCGGAATTATCGCCACCGGCGGATTGGAAGCAGCCTGCGAGCGTCAAAAGAAGGGCAGCCGAGCCAAGAAAAACGAGGCTTTTATTCCAGTATGATCGCATGAATGTCGCCCTCCTTGAAGTCTAAACAATTTAGACTTATGAAATAATGTCAGTCTACCATTCAAGCGAATTCTCAGCAAGCAAAAGTGCAAACTGCTTGGGGCGGTTAACCTTTCACATTATCGCGGTCATACTCCCAGCTCGGCACTGCGGGCAGTTGAATAGTGATACGTGTATATTGGTCAGGAACGCTCTCAATATGGAACTTGCCGTTGTGCAGTTGGATCGAACGGGTGACGATTGCCAGCCCGAAGCCCGAACCCTGCTGTTCGAAATACTTACGCCCGAACTGCATGAACGCGCCGATGCTGTCGATCTGGTTGGTGGTCATCCCCCGCCCGTAATCGGTAATCGTCAGTTGGTAATAGTCATCAAGCAGCACGCCGGAAATCTCGACCGCCGAACCCGCTTGCGAGAACTTGAAGGCGTTGTCCGAAAGTTCCTCGATCAACTTCTTGAGGTTGTCGTCAATCATCCGAATCGCCACATCGTCACTGACGTTCAACTGCAAATCAGCCTCGCGGTGATAAAACTGCGCCCGCTGGTAAGCAATATCCTCGATCAGCGAACGCGGGTTAACCGTGACGAAACTCCGCATCGCCTCGATTCGCGCGTTATCCGTTTTCAGCACTTCAAGCTGCGTATACACCACATAGTTTTCCGTCAGCCGGTACAGCCGTTGTGCCGCGCTGTGGATGTGCCGCGCCATCTCGCTCACCTTGTCCGGCGACATCACATCCGCGTCCATCAGCAGAATGTCCGAGAAACCGAGGATGCCTGTCAGCGGCGTACGCAGTTCGTGGGGCAGCGCCAGAATGATATTCTCGCGCAGTTCGTTTAAGCGGTCAGCCGTCAAATCCTCACGCGCGGCCTTCAGGTCAAGACGCTTACGCACGCAGGTGATGAGTTCAACGGCGGTAAAAGGCTTCGTCAGGTAATCATCCGCGCCAGAGTTCATGCCGCTGCGAATTTCGCTCTTATCCGAACGGGCGGTGAGGAAGACAAACGGAATAGTGATACCCGCCCCATCTTTCCGCAGTTCCGCCAGTACACCAAAGCCGTCCATTTGCGGCATCATAATGTCGCAGATGATGAGGTCAGGGCGGTTTTCCCGTGCGCGGCGCACGCCTTCCAAACCATCGGCGGCTCCGGTGACATCAAAACCTTCGAAAGTCAGCATTTCGATGATGTCTTTACGAAGCGCATCAGCATCTTCGATGACCAGAATTTTCGCGGGGATTTCCATACCAGTTCCTCATCAATAACATAGTATTACCGAAACCTTTGACGGGGAGAGGATGGATCATGAAACCCAATTCACCTCATCTTCCCAAATTGTAAATCCAGACTCGGATTGATGAGTATTGAGAAATGTTACACGGGTAAGACATTAACTATTATCAGTACGATAATAATAACCCCGGCCAAAATTCGGTAATATCCGAACGCCACGAAGGTGTTCCGCGCCACATAATTCAGCAGCCACCGCACCGCGATCCACGCCACGATCCCCGAGACAATCGCACCGACGATCAAGTTCACAAGGTCGCCCGATTGAATCAGATCAAGGTCTTTCACCAGTGAATACAGGGACGCGATGCCGAGCGTTGGAATGGCGAGGTAGAATGAGAACTTGGTCGCCACCGCGCGGTCAAGCCCGAACAACATCCCGCCGATAATCGTTGACCCTGAGCGCGACACACCGGGAATCAGTGCCGTAATCTGCGAAAGGCCAACCGCCAGCGCTTGCCGTGGGGTCATCGTTTCGAGCGACACCGTTTGCGTAGTCGCCGGTGCGCGGCGCTCAACCAGCAGGAAGATCACGCCGCCGATAATCAACGACGCGGCAACCACCACCGGACGAAACAGCACGTCGGTAATCCAATCGTTGAACAGGAAACCCAGCCCCGCCGCCGGAATAAACGCGATGATGATATTCAACCATAACCGTTGAACACCCTTATCGTCTTTCACCGTCGCCACTTGCTTCAGTAGTTCCGCGCGGAAGAAAATGATGACTGCCACAACCGCGCCCAATTGGATGAAAATCTCAAACGTGCCGCCCAGCGCATTCCGAAAATCCAGCAGCGCCGAGGCGACAATGAGATGTCCGGTCGAGGATATGGGCAGAAATTCCGTCAACCCTTCAACGATACCTAAGATGATAACTTTAATAATATCCAGCATAACCATACACTCCTCATCAGGTTGACACGCTCAACGGCAAAACGCGCTCCATTCTACCGCACGATACCCAAAACGCCCCATGTGGATTTACGTGGCTCACCGCAGATGTGGTAGGCTAAAGTCAATATTTTGATAAGATGAGGGTTTAGAGTGCGTTCATATATTACGTTACTTCGGCAAAATCCCGGTTTTGCGCGCCTCTGGTACGCGCAGGTCATTAGTCTTTTTGGCGACTGGTTTAATATTATCGCCCTGTCCGGTTTGGTCACCCAATATACTGATAAATCCGGCTTGGCCGTCAGCGGCCTTCTGCTCGCGCGTGTGCTGCCCCCCTTCATCGTCAGCCCCTTTGCTGGTGTACTCATCGACCGCTTCGACCGTAAACGCTTGCTCATCATCAGCGATGTCATGCGAACACTCATCGGCCTCTCGCTGTTCTTCGCAACCTCCCCCGAACGCCTGTGGATCATCTACGCCGCCACCATCGTGCAGTTCATGTTCTCCGCCCTGTTCGAGCCAGCCCGTTCCGCCTTGATGCCCGGTTTGCTCCCGCCCAAAGACTTGCTGAAGGCCAATGTCCTCAGCAACGTCACATGGTCGGTCATGCTCGCCGTTGGTGCGATGATCGGTGGCGTAATTACCGCTGTCTTCGGCATCACAGTGGCGCTGATCGTGGATTGCGCCAGCTTCGCCCTATCTGCCTTTCTGCTGACGACCATTCGTGTACCCGTTCAGTCCATTGAGGTCAACAATCCTGATCTGCCGCGCAAAGCATCCAAAGGCTTTACCGACGGCCTTGCCTATGCGAGGCAGCGTCCGAATATCCTCATTGTGTTGTTGGTCAAAGCCGGTCTCAGTGTCGGCAGTGTGGATACGCTCATCATCGCCTACGGAACCTCGTTGTTCGTCATTGGCGAAAACGGCACCGGTTCGATGGGCATCCTCTACACCTTCTTTGGTTTGGGTGCGCTCCTCGGCCCTGCCCTGCTTAACCGCTTCAATAACGGGCAGGTCGTCACCATGCGCCGCCTGATGATCCTCAGTTTTGCGTGGGTCACTGTCGGTTGGATCTTGCTCGGCGCAGCCCCCACCATCTGGCTCGCCAGCATTGCCTTGCTGATACGCGCGATGGGTGGTTCCGCCACTTGGACGTACAGTTCCACCATTATCCAGATGAGCACCGACAACGCCTACTTAGGGCGCATGTTCTCGCTCGATTGGGCAGCCTTCTACCTCGTGATAACCATCAGCACCTTGCTCACCGGACAGGTACTAGAAACGCAGGGTAACGAAGCCGCTCACAGTGTCGCCCTCGTCATCGGCGTACTCAGCATCATTCCCTTGATCGCGTGGGCGGTCGCGGTGCGCTGGGTCGAGAAGCATATGCCAATCATGCCAGTCGTAGAAACGGAACCTACACCATCCGCAGAATCCGGGGCTGTCGGCGTACAGCCAACGGCCGCCCATCAATCCGATTTTGGCGTATGATACGTATCAAAGAGAAACGCAGCGCATTCGAGAGGATATGAACGATGGAGGCACTTCGGCAGCACGCGGTTGTGATCGGCGGCAGCATGACCGGTATGCTCACCGCGCAGGTTCTAACTCATCACTATGCGAAGGTCACGATCATCGAGCGCGACCAACTGCCGGATGAAGCCGAAATACGCGATGGCGCACCACAAGCCCGCCACCTTCACGTCCTGCTCGCAAAAGGTCTCGAAATCGTCGAAAAGCTGCTGCCGGGGATCGAAGCCGAAATGGTCGCCCACGGTGCAACTACCCAATTCTGGGGACGCGACACCACCATGTATATGGAACGCGGTTGGATGCCATCCTTCGAGAGTGAAATGAAGACGCACGGCATCAGCCGCGTCCTGTTGGAATGGCTCGTCCGTAAGCGTATTCGTGCCAACACCAAAATCACCATCATGGAGCGCACCGTCGTCAAGCAGCTTCTAACGAACGATAGCCGTCAGCAGGTGACCGGTGTTGAAATTCAACCCAAAGGCACGATGACCACCAGCACCATCCATGCCGATCTGGTGATCGATGCCAGTGGGCGCGGTTCAAACGCCGCCGAATGGCTGACCAGCTTCGGCTATGAACAGGTGACTGAAACCGTCGTCAACTCCTTCCTCGGTTATGCCACCCGCCGTTACAAGCGCCCTGCCAACTTCCCCGCCCATCTCAAGATGATTACCATCCAATCGCTGCCCCCTGTACACCTCAGCGGCGGCGTGATTATGGAAGTCGAAAACGGTGAGTGCCTCGTAACCGTCGCCGGTGTCAACAAAAATTATCCGCCGACCGACGAAGCTGGATTTGTAGAATTTGTGCGTACCCTGCTCTCCCCTGTCATCTACGACCTCATTCGTGATGCCGAGCCACTTTCCAAAGTCTACGGTTATCAACGCACCGAAAACCGCATCCGCCATTACGAACGCTTCACCCGCTGGCCGGATGGCTTTATCGTGCTGGGCGATGCCGCCTGTGCCTTCAACCCCATCTATGGTCAGGGCATGACCACCGGCGCGATGGAAGCCGACGACCTCGGCAAACTTCTCGATGAATATAAAGGTCGCGATCAAACAGGCATGGCGAAAGCCTTCCAAAAACGCTTGGCAAAGTTGATCGAAACGCCGTGGCTCATGGCGACTAGCGAAGACTTGCGCTACCCCGCCACCGAAGGCGCAGCCCCCAACTGGCGCATCCGCTTGGTGCAGCAGTACATCCAGCGCATCATCGCCATCATGCCCGACCACCCCGAAGCCGCCGATGTATTCCTGCACGTCATGAACCTCGTGCAGCCGCCTACTCAGCTCTTTCGCCCCAGTCTGCTCGTCAAGGTGCTGGGCAGCTTGCTCACCAAAAAGAAGACTGCCCAAAATCATACCGCCATTCCCGCCGCCCTCTCCCAACCGCACACATCATCTTCCCTTAGGAGATAGGGACGAGATACTTCTCGTCCGCATCACCCACCGCAATCATCCCCACGGGTGTAGGGACAGCAGACAGGCTGTCCGCCTCTAAAACCTCGACAATTCTTAACTTGCTGCAAGTGAGAGCCATCATGCTCTGCCCTCATCACCAACCACAAACACCGTCTTTTCGTAGGGACGAGATACTTCTCGTCCGCGCCACCCTCACCAACCATCTTCTCGTAGAGACGTACGCCGTTGCAACCTCTGTCACCAACCACAAACACTGTCTTTTCGTAAGGACGAGATACTTCTCGTCCGCATCACCCACCGCAATCATCCCCACGGGTGTAGGGACAGCAGACAGGCTGTCCGCCTCTAAAACCTCGGCAATCCTTAACTTGCTGCAAGGGAGAGCCATCATGCTCTGCCCTCATCACCAACCACAAACACCGTCTTCTCGTAGGGACGAGATACTTCTCGTCCGCACCACCTCCCCGACCGATCATCTTCTCGTAAATACACGCGCCGTTGCGCCCTCTGTCACCGACTACAAACACCGTCTTTTCGGAGGGACGAAATACTTCTCGTCTGCGCCACCCTCACCAACCATCTTCTCGTAGCGGAGGGTCTGAGATCCTCTCGCGCATTTTATCCTCCATCGCTTGCGGAGGAGGTGTCGCGTCAGCGACGGAGGGGATTATTGCTCCATTCTAACCTCTAAAATCACCCTGCACTGCCCACCATTTTCTAACCCTCTTCCAAACCATTTTCAAACTTGACTTTTTAGACCCTTTGTTCTACACTGTATATGTGCATATCTCTCTATATTCTTTGTGCCTTTGTGGTAAAAACGCATTCATGGCGCTCCACTGCCGCCGCCGCCGCCAATGCCGCCACAAACGCCTTAGTGTTCTTGCCAACTTGTCCTGAATGACCAACTGACATTACCGACACTGACGACATTTCCGACATAAAATGCACTGTGAAATTGCAGAATTTGAAGAATTTTGTGCATATTCAGCAAATTGCTCCCTCAATCCCGCCTTCTAAAACCGTTGCCGCATTTGCGGAATTCGCAGCTTTTGTGACCGAAGGAAATCCTTTAGGGCAGCTTTTGGCGGTTCGCTCCCGTGCAGCCGCCGTCCAAAACACGTTGTAACAACAACAGCAACTGCAACAACTGCATTATTTTCAATATTTCGAACATTTTGAACGTTTGAGGAATCAAAAAGGGCAAGCACTTGGCTCGCCCTTCGGACTTAAAACCTGTCACCTAGCTGTCGAGCGTACCCTTCTTCAGCCCAACCGGCAGCGCCGCTGGCTGCACCACGGTACTCGTCAGGGTCACGTGCGTCCCTTGGCTGGAAGCCTCGTGGAAGCTCTGCATCAGGTCGAGAACATGGAACGCCAATTGCCCGCTGGCACGGTGCGCCCGTCCACTGCGGATCGCGTAAGCCATGTCAGCCACGCCCGTACCACGCCCGATCTCGTCGCTGTGCGAAAGTTTGATCTCGCGCCAGTCCTTCTCGTCCCAGCGCCGTACCAAAACCTTACCGCCGAAGTTGTTCGGATCAGGCACGTTCATCGAACCTTCCGACCCGTAAATTTCGATCAACGGCAGGTTGTGCGACCATGTATCGAAGCTCGTGATGATCGTCCCCACCGCGCCCGACGCGAAGTCCATAATACCCGCGACGTAGGTTGGCACATCAACCGTAATCTTCAGCCCGTTCTTCTCTTTGCTGGTCGCAATACGTTCCGGGAACGAAATCTGCGCCGAACCGGTCACACGCTTGATCGGCCCCATCAGGTTAATCAGCGCCGTCAGGTAATACGGCCCCATATCGAACATCGGGCCACCGCCGAGCTTGTAATAGAACTCAGGGTTCGGGTGCCATGACTCTGGCCCATGCCCTGCCATACACGCTGTCGCCGCGATTAGCCGCCCAATTAGCCCGTCGTCAATCACCTTACGCGCCGTTTGGATACCACCACCGAGGAAGGTATCCGGCGCGGAACCCACCAGCAAACCCTTCGCCGAAGCCGAGGCCAAAATCTGTGCGCCCTCGTCACGGTTCAGCGCCAGCGGCTTCTCACCGTAAGCATGTTTGCCCGCGTTCAAAATCACCAGCGTCACTTCAGCGTGTGCTTGCGGAACGGTCAGGTTCACCACAATCTCGATAGAGGGGTCAGCCAGCAGTTCGGAAACCGAGTAGGCATGAGGAATATTAAATTCCTTCGCCCGTGCCTGTGCGCGGCTCAAATCCATATCGGCAACGGCAGCGACCTCAAGAATTTCGTAGTTACGAAGCCCCTTCATGTACGCGGGGAAAATGTTACCGCAGCCAATGATGCCGACGTTGACTTTATCGACCATGTGCATAACCTTTCGAGGTCAAGAAGGTATAGCTCTTGGTTACCGCCTCCACCATATCCGTCGCGCAGCGATCCAATTCCACAATCAGCCATTCTGCGTGGGAAGCGGGGATAATCGTCGCCCAGTCCATCACCCCGTCACCCACCGCCACCATCGGCTGGTGCTCATCCGCTGGGCCGTCCTTAATATGCAGCAGGGGTACGCTTGCGCCGAGCTTGTTCAGCACCGCCACCACATCACTCCCGCCCGTTTGCGTCCAATACGTGTCGATCTCAAACCCGACGCTGGGGGCAAGATGCGCCACCATGGTCTCGAAAGCGGGCTTACCATCTACCTGCTGGCGGAATTCCCACCAGTGGTTGTGGTAAAGCAGCGTCAAGCCGTTGGCGCGGGCAATCGCGTCGGCTTCGTTAATCCGTTCACAGTTCGCCTTAATGCGGTCAGCCGTCGCGAAATCCTCAGCCGGCAGGAACGGCAGCACCACATACTTCGCGCCTAGCGCCGCCATCGTATCCAGTACCTTATTCTGGTCATCGCCCAACGGCAGCGGACCATGAGCGCTCGACACTTTCAAACCAAGTTCAGCGAACAACTTGGTCGCGGCCTCCAGCGTCGAGCCATTAAAACCAGCGGTTTCGACACCGGCATACCCCATGTCGGCGACTTTGCGTATCGTTCCATCAAAATCTTTTGCAAGTTCATCTCGTAATGAATAAAGCTGTACAGCGATTGGAGCAGACACAAAACCTCCCTATTTCTACCAAATGGAACGTGGTAAACCCACGCCAAAACGGATTGATTCTACTCCGCTCAGGGTAGCCTAGCAAGGACAGATGGATAGTAATGGGCAAACGTCAGTCAGGCAGTGATGGAGCGCGTTGCGGGGGGTAACAGGCGGTGATAGAATGCAGCTATGAAGTGTTCCATAATGTTGTGGTTGCAATCGGGGTAAGTGAATGAACCGTTACATGCGACTTGTACTCATACTCATTGTTCTCGCGGTTGGCGGATGCAACCTATCCTCTCAACCACCGACGAGCGAACCAATCGATGTTCCAACCTCTCAAGCGGGCGGGCGGCCTACCGTCACCATTACCTCGCCGGCAGACGGTGCCGAGGTCATGTCCGGCACGCAGGTTTTCGTCACGGCAACCGCCACCGACGCGGTAGGTGTAACCCGTATGCAGTTGCTCGCCAACAACCAGATTGTCAAAACGATTTCTTCTGAGTCCCCAGCGGGTCAGCGGAACTTCGAAGTCATTTTGGATTACACGCCGCGCCAAGAGGGCGAAGTCAACTTACAAGTCGTGGCTTACCGTGGCGCGATTGCCAGCGATCCGGCTTCGGTCGACATCAACGTCAAAGCGCAAGCGTCTCAGGTGCAGCCGACCCAGCAGCAGTCCTCAGGCGGGAATAGCGGAGGCAGCGGCGTTCCCGCTATCGACCCGAATGACCCCACCTGCCGCGCCCTCACCAATACCGGCTTGAACCTCCGCAGTGGGCCGGGAACGGTTTATGATCGCGTCGGCTTGGTCGCGGGTGGCGCAGTTGTCCCGATTATCGGGCGCGTCGGCGATAATTCGTGGTGGCAGGTGCGCTACGGCATCACAGTTGGCTGGATCAGCGGTCAATACACGTCCATCTATGGGATTTGCTCATCCATTCCGGTCATCAGCATCCCGCCGACACCGACCCCAACCGGCAGTACACCAACGGCGGTGCCAACCGTTACCCGCACCCCACCACCTGTACCGACCATCACCGTGACCCCCGGCAAGGCGGATCTTGTTATATCGAGCATCGCTGGCCCGACCAGCACAACAGTCGCCGCGAGTCCCGTGACCTACTCGGTGACCATCACCAATACTGGCAGCGGCCCAAGCGGCACCTTTAACAATAAGATCCGGCTGCCAAACGGCATGGATACCGACTTGGGTGTCGTCTCCAACTTGAATGCTGGTGAAAGCATCAGCCTCACTATTGAAATCACCTACACCGCCGCGACCTCCTACACACTTGTCGCGATGGTCGATACCGGTAGTCAGGTCAACGAAGTGAGCGAGGTCAACAACACCGCTACCTTGCTCATAACCGTATCCTAATGAATATGGGCAGGGAACAGTGTTTCCCTGCCCCTTCTACAATGTTCTAAATCCGAATTCGATATGAATTTTTTCGGTTAAATTGACTTCAAATTGAAGCACCTATAGAATGCACTTATGGCAACACGACTACTCGTCATTCACCGTCAGTTGGTTTTCGCCGTCACCATCAAGCAGGCGCTTGAACAGACCGGCGGCTTTGCTGTGCATCCGTTCACCAAAGCCGAGGCCGCGTTCGACTTCCTGCGGGATCATCCACAAGATATAGCGCTGGTTGACTTCAATCTACCGGGGCGTTCCGGTGCGAAAATCATTCAGCAGCTTCGCAGTTTGCAGCCCGACATCGCCATCATCGTCACCCCCCAGCTCTCGGCGGACGACCAACGCTCATACGGCGTGCAAGGCTCACTCAATTCGCCGTTTAGCGCGCGCGACCTCCTACCTTTATTACAAGATGCGCTTGACGAAGCACCGAATGAAAACCTACGAGACTCTGCGCCGCTCTCCGGTGGGCAAATGACCACCAGCAACCTCGGCGACCAGAAGCGCATCAAACGCCAACAGATGGGTACGACCCAGAATTTGGGTAGCGAAGCGCCTGAAAATAAAAATGAGCCATCACAAACGCATCTGCTCAATACTGAAGAAAATAAGCCCGAAACGCGGCAGCTAGGCGAGCTACCCAGTCAACCGCCGCAGCGTCCCTTCGTTGCGGATAGTGAACGCCCATCAGGTCGCCCGACGACGCGCCCCTTCACCGGTGAACCGGACTACAGCGCACCTCCGCCACCGCAGCCGACGCGCAAGCCGGTTGATCCGTTCAAAACACGCAACTTCGAGGATGATTTCGAACTCAACGATTTGCGTCCGCCAAAGACGGAACCCTTAGTATCGAAGGAAGCACCGCCACCCACCATGCCGGAGGTTGACCGCTTCCAAACACGCAACTTGCAAGATCAGTCACCGGAACCGGAAGAACCTAACTATGGCACGCACATCCTGCCGGATATTCCCACCGGCAGCGAAGAGGATTCGTGGCAACCATACCAGTCAACAGATGATGAACCCGATCCTTACGACGATCCGGTACAAACACGCAACTTGGATCGGCAAGACCCGTTCGGCACACGCCCATTAGATGGTGGCGGAACAACCCCACTGCCCCCTTCCCCGCCGGAATTCTCATCGCTCGACCGCGTATTGCAGAGTTTCGCGATGGAAGAACCCTTAGCAGACGACATGGATACCCCTGCCGTCCCCACGAAGGACTCTGATGCGCTGCGTCAGTTCATGGCGACCAGCAGCAGCAGTGAAGACGCAGGCTTCTTTGATGATGTGCTGGGCGCGATTGAACCTGACCTTTCTGAAAAGCCGAAGCAGCAGCGTCAGGTTGACTTTGAAGGTTTGGTTAAGTCGATGCAGCGGAACGAACCGCAAAGCCGCTTACCAGATCGTCAGCAGCAGTTAATGGATTTCGTATTAACCAGCGGCATGGACTCGGTTTTGGAAGAAATCGAGAAAACCAAAACAGGCAAACTGCCGAAGTTAGCCGACCAACCACCCGAAACGCGACCGCTGCCGCGCTCAACCACGCCACCGCCTTCCATATCGAACGCGAACTTCGAAAAGTTGGCACTAGAGGAGCCGCCGCTCCCGACGCTGGAGGAAAACGGAACCGTCAGTGATTTGCTCGTCGGTATTGCCGACAGTAACTTCCGCGACGTGCTGGCACTCCTCAACGACTCGCCGGGTGAACCGAGCGCCCCAACGCCGCCGCGTATGCCGAAGGCAGCCACACCGCCACCCTTACCGGCTGTACAAACCGACAGCCAGTACTTGGATGACTTTCTACAATCGACCGATGTTGACTCGGACTCGGTTCGCACAGCACCACCACCGCGCCCGCAGGCTGACCGAACTTACGACTTCAACTTTGACTACGACGATGATGACGACGGCGCAACCGTCGCCGGTGTCGTGCTGCGTTCGACCACCGAAAACACCACAATGCCGGGTGAGTTTTCGCTCGACCAGTTAATGTCGGACATTAACGACCGGTTGACCAGCCACAAGTTAAAGGTCAAACCGCTGCCGTCGTGGGATATGGATACGACCGCCTTCCACGCACCGGTTACGGATGTTCCGCCACCGCCTGCGGTACCGATGAGTCCGAGTAAGCGGATGCCGGGTGAGCCGAGCTTCCTGCCTGAAATGTTCCCGGTAGAGGAAATGATCCCGCCGGAACTGCCCGAACTCGAAGCCGAAGTTGCCGAAGTCTGGACAACGCGGGCTTCCGAACCCAGCTTGGAAACCATCGAAGAAGTGGATGCCAACGCCGAAACAATGGTCGAAATGGGTTACTTTGACGAACCGCAGGTCGAAGAAGAAATACCCGAAGCCCCTGCTGCGATTGACGCGGATATGTTCTCTGGCATCTTCGATGAAGCCACCCAATATGACGACGATACGCCGCGCTACGACAGCGAAGCCGAATCCTCCAGCCAGCAACCCATTTACGGTTGGGGCGAACCGCTCGTTGAAACTGATATTGACGTAACCGCCGCGTGGCAAGAACCCGAAATACCCGACGAAGCAACACCCCAGTGGATTACGGCGGACGTTCAACCGGAAGCCATTCTTCCCCCTGAACCGAGCATCGCCGAGGATTGGGATACGCTCGAATCAGTTCCCACATTCGACGAACCGGTCGCGGATTTCACTGAGTATCCGACCTATGAGGAACCGATAGCCGCTGAAACACTTGAAAGCGACTGGGATACAGGTTGGGACGTTTCGCAGACGATTGCCGAGCCACCCGTCGAACCGATCAGCGTTGCGTGGGATGAACCACAAGCGGCTGCTGAAACACCAACTATCAGTCTGACCGAAGAAGCCAAGATCGCCCAATTGGCTTTGAACCTCACACAAGTCTCGTTGGAAGTCAGCGCTGAAGGTACAATCCTAACGCGCGATAACGGCATCATCGCGGTCGCTGGACACCTCTCTCAAGACGATGTGATTGAACTCGCCACAACCATCAATAACGATTGGGGAACTGGTGGGCAAGGTGCGCGTCTGCGCTTCATTACCCTGCCAAGCAGCGGCAAAGAATACATGCTCTACTCGACCGGAACCGAAGACGATCTCATTCTGTCGATGATCTTTGCCGGCTCGACCCCGCTGCGGGTCATCCGTCAGCAGGGTCAGCGCTTGGTGAAGGCGCTGGGCGAAGTACCGGAACCGGAAATTCGGCTGGCGAATCCCGAAGTGTTCGCGCCGAAACGCGAAGTCCAGCCCGTGGAAGAAGCACTAGAACCCTATGCCTACGTGTGGCTCGTACAAAATCCCGAGCAGCCGTTAACCAGCGCCGTCGCGCAATCCATTAGCGCGGGCTTAACGATCCAACTGAGCGAGATGAACTGGCAAATCGAACAGTTGCAGGTTCGCGACGAGTATATCTACCTGTTGGCGAACATCCCCGGTGAAGAACCATCCTATTCCGTCGTTCGAGACCTGAAACAGCGAGCAGCATCCATCGCCCAAAAGCAGGATAGTGAGCTAATCAACCAAGATATGTGGGCGGATAGCTATCTCGTGTTGTCCCCCGGTCGCGAGTTAGCGCCAGACGAAATTCAAGAGTTTATCGACTTCCAACGCATGATGTAACCGCCCGTAAAAATAGTGAGAGCTGCGGTGTAAACGGCAGCTCTCAAATCGACCAATTGCCGATCCCGAATAAAACGACTACAATTAGCCCAAATGTTCACAACACCTTACCCTAAGGATGTCCTATGGCCTCGCGTCCCATGTTTTACATTATCGACGGTTATGCCTTGGCTTATCGGCAGTTCTTTGCCCTACCGGTTGCCAGCTTCAGCACCCGCAGCGGCGAACCGACCAATGCGGTCTATGGGTTTGCCCGCACCATTCTCGATATTATGCAGCGCAACCAACCGGAATATATCGCGGTCAGCTTTGATCGCGGTCTCAGCGGACGTGAAACGTGGTACGGCGATTATAAGGGTACGCGCGAAAAGATGCCGGGGGAACTCCTCACGCAGATTGACCGCATCGCTCAACTGGTTGAAGCCTTCAATATGCCCCTCTTGGCGATGGACGGTTACGAGGCCGACGATGTGATTGGCAGTGTCGCGCCACAGGCCGAAGCCCAAGGAGTTGATATTCGCGTGGTGACTGGCGACCGTGACATTCTGCAACTGCTGACCGATCACGTCACTGTCCAACTGCCCCGCAAAGGCGAAGCGGATGTCGTCTTTGACGTGGCTAAATTCCGTGAAGAGTATCAACTCGAACCGTGGCAGCTTGTCGAATGGAAAGGTCTAGTCGGCGACACCTCCGACAACATCCCCGGTGTAAAAGGCATCGGTGACAAAGGTGCGACCAAACTGCTCCAGCAGTACCAGACCGTCGCCAATATTTACGACCATATTGACGAGATCACCGGCGCGACACAGAAAAAGCTGATCGAAGGCAAAGACTCTGCCTTCCTCAGCCAGCGCTTGGCGACCATTCAAAAAGATGTGCCGATCACCCTGAACCTGCAAGCCTGTACCGCCCACGACTATGACCTTCGTAAAGTCGATGAATTATTCGGCCTGCTGGAATTCCGCCAGCTTCGCGACCGCTTGCCCAAAGCCAGCGCTCAGATGAGCCTGTTTGATACAGCAGCGATCAGCGATATTCCGGCTGAGGAGGAAAAGAGGCCACCAGTCGTTGAAACGATCATCGTTCAAGACGAAGCCGGTTTACAAGCCCTCGTGGAAACACTGAATGCTGCCAAAACCATTAGCTGGGATACCGAAACCACCGGAACTGACCCGATGTCAGCCGCGCTCGTAGGCATTTCGGTCGCCGTTGATGGCGATAAAGGCTACTACATCCCGGTGGGCCACAAGGATGGCACACAGCTACCCTTAGAAACAGTGATGAATGCTCTGCGCGAGCCGTTGAATAATCCCGCCATCGGCAAACAGGGACACAATGCCGACTACGACCTGCTTATGCTCCAGCGGTATGGTGTGGATGTGAAACCCGTAACCTTCGACACCATGATCGCCGAGTGGTTACGCAGTCCCGACAGCAAATTCCTCGGTCTAAAAAACCTTGCCCGTCAAGAACTACAGGTCGATATGACCGAAATCAGCGAACTCATTGGCACAGGCAAGAAGCAAATCACGATGGACTCGGTATCCATTGAACGCGCCGCCCCTTACGCCGCAGCCGATGCAGCCTTGACTCACCGTTTGGCCGATTTACTACGCCCGAAGCTCGAAGAAATGAGCCTGATGGGGCTTTATCACGACTTGGAGTTGCCACTGATTCCCGTGATTGCCGCCATCGAGCGCGTCGGTGTCGTCCTTGATAAGCAGCACCTTGCCGAACTCAGCACCCGCTTGAATGAGATGTTGGCGCAGGTTGAGGAAGAAATCTATACCGTCAGCGGCTATGGCAAGTTCAACATCAACAGCCCCAAACAACTCAATGATGTGCTATTCGGCAAACTTGGTCTTTCAGTCGAAGGTTTGAAAAAGACGACGCACGGCTACTCGACTGATGCGACAGTGTTGGAAAGCCTCAGCGGTCAGCACATCGTCGTCGATAAAATCCTCAACTACCGCGAAGTGAGCAAGCTGAAAAGCACCTACGTCGAGGCTCTCCCTACGCTAATTAATCCCCTCACCGGACGGGTTCATACCAGCTACAACCAAACAGGAACCGTAACGGGGCGCATTAGCAGTAACAGCCCTAACCTGCAAAACATTCCGGTCCGTACCGAATTAGGGCGCGAGGTACGCCGTGCGTTTGTCGCCGCCGAAGGGACGAAATTGCTATCAGTCGACTACAGCCAAGTCGAACTCCGTATCCTCGCCCATATCAGTCAAGATAAAACCCTTTTGGAAGCCTTCGCTGCCGGTCAGGACATTCACGCCGCGACCGCTGCCGCTGTTTATGGCATCCCCGTTGAAGCAGTCACCAAAGCACAGCGTTCATTCGCCAAGCGCGTGAACTTCGGTTTGATCTACGGCATGGGTGCATACCGCTTGGCGCGGGATAGCGAACTCACACTGGCAGAAGCGCGTGAGTTTATTAAGACCTACTTTGAACGGCTGCCCGGTGTCGAAAAATACCTCGACGACACCAAACAAGCCGCACGGCAAGGCCCGATTACAACGCTGTTTGGTCGCCGCCGTGAATTTGGGCTGCTGCGCCGTGCCGACTCGACCAGCAATAAGGTCGCGGTGCAGGCGGAAGAACGTGTCGCCATCAACATGCCCATTCAGGGTACAGCCGCCGACATTATGAAGCAGGCCATGATTAACCTGTACGGCGAGTTGCAAGCCAAAAAGCTCACTGGCAAGATGATCTTGCAGGTACATGATGAACTCGTCCTTGAAGTGCCGGATGCCGAAGTTGCCGAAACGCGAGATGTGGTCGTTCGTGTCATGGAAGATGCTTATAAGTTGGACGCACCGTTACGCGCCAACGCCAACGTGGGCGATAACTGGCGGGATATGATCAGTATCTAAATTTACGGGACAAAATTAACCGAGTGCAAAGGCGTTTACATTTCGCCAGCCCGTTATCTATGCTATACTGCCCATATAGCATGGATTATTTGCTTTACAATCTCAATAACGCGGAACAACATGAAAGACTTCCTCACGCTAGCCGATTGGTCAACCAAAGAACTATGGGGGCTAATTGATCTCGCAGTACATTTAAAGTTTGAGTGGAAATCAGGCGGAAATCGTCCGGTGATGCACGGCAAAGTGCTAGCAATGGTTTTTGAAAAACCGTCACTGCGTACGCGCGTATCGTTTGAAGTCGCAATGAAGCAGCTTGGCGGCGACGCGATGCGACTTGGGCCAGATGAAGTCGGCCTCGGCAAGCGTGAAAGTATTGCCGATGTGGCGCGTGTGCTGTCGGTTTATACACAAGGGATCATGGCTCGCGTATTTGACCATCAATATGTGGTGGACTTGGCGAAGTGGGCAAATATTCCGGTTATCAATGGCTTGAGTGATGCCCATCATCCCTGTCAGGCGATGGGCGACATGCTTACGATTTATGAGCATTTTGGTCGGCTCGAACGCCTAAAAATAGCTTACGTTGGGGATGGGAACAATGTCGCCGCTTCACTGGTGCTGGCTGCTGCACACTTCGGTATGCACTTCACCATTGCCTCACCGGATGGATATACACTGTCAGAAGACGCGCTGGAAGATGCTGCCCCGATTGCCGAACGCAACGGCGGTAAGATTGAAGTCTTTAACGATCCCGTGAAAGCGGTTGAAAGCGCCGACATCATCTACACCGATACATGGGTCAGCATGGGACAAGAGAAGGAAACAGCACAGCGTATGGAGATGCTGCAACCGTATCAGGTGAATCAAGCGCTGGTTGACCACGCCAATAAATACGCCATCGTCATGCACTGTTTACCGGCTCACCGCGGGCAAGAAATCACCGACGATGTAGCGGATGGCACGCATTCAGTCATCTTCCCGCAGGCGGAAAATCGCCTTCATATGCAAAAAGCAATTTTGGTCGAATTAATGGGTTAGTCAATAGACTCTGGATAGAAACTATGCCCGCAAACCGAGAACTTTACGAACGCGCAATGAATGCCGGCTATAATGCCGCATGGGATAAGGATTGGCCGCAAGCCATCGCTGCTTATGGTCAAGCGATTCAAGAATTCCCGGATGACCATGAAGCGCATATCAACTTAGGATTGGCGCTTCTCGAAGTCGGGCGCTTGGACGATGCACTACGGGTCTACACTCGCGCCCACCAAATTAACCCGAACGACCCCATTCCGCTGGAAAAAAGTGCGGATGTGCTGGAAAAAGTCGGGCGGCTCAAGGAAGCGGCACAGCAGTATATCAACGTCGCCGAGGTCTACCTCACCCAGCGCGACCTTGATAAAGCCATCTTCAACTGGCAGCAAGCTACCCGCCTGACACCCGGTATGGTAGCCATCCATGCCAAGCTCGCTCAAGCCTACGAACGACTGGGGCAAAAGGGCAAATCAATCCGTGAGTATCTTGTTCTCGCGCAGAACTTCCAGCGTCTAGGCGAAAATAACAAAGCGCTGGTCGCCGCTCAACGCGCCCTCAAACTCGACCCCAAAAATGTCACCATTTTGAATGCGCTCCGCGCGTTGGAAAGTGGGTCAGAGCTATCGCTGCCGACACTGGATAAAGCCGATGCAGCGCCAGCCAAAAATGATAGCAACAGCAGCACATCTAAAATTCAGCAGGTCATTGAGGCTGATCCACTCGGACCAATGGGCGAAACCATGAGCTATGCGATGGCGATGCTCGCAAGTTTCGTCATGGAAGGCGGTGCGCTGGATGCATCGGGTGGTGATGCATTACAAGCGTTGGAACTCCAACGGCAGAGTATCAACGATCAAGCGATTCAAGCCTACCAAAGAGCCGAGTCACGCTTGAATCATCCTGCTCTAAAAATGAACTTAGGTGGTTTGTTAGTGCTGGCAAATCGGAACGATGAATCAATCAAATTGCTGGGCGAAGCGGCTATGCACCCGCAGCTTGCACCCGGCGCTTTCCATGCACTCGGTAAAGCCTATTTTGCGCTGAATAAGCACAAGCAGGCCATCAACTATCTGCTCCAAGCTGCTCAAGCGGTTGACTCGGCTCACGCTATGTCCAGCGAAACGGATATGCAAATCGCCGATTCATACGAACACCTACTCGAAGTACTGCAAAATCGACCGGTCGAAACCTTAACTGCTATCAACAAACGCTTTACCGACCTGCTAACTGGCAAAGAATGGAAACAGCGTATCGGCGAAACACGCCGCCAGTTGGAGGACACACTCCGCAGTCAGGGCGAGCAAGGTGTTGTCGATATTCTGATCGCCAACCGCAGCAACGAACTCACCGAAGCCGTCGCCCGCATTGACCGTTACACCCGTCAGGGTTTATACACGCTGGCGATGGACGAGGCGCATCGTGCGGTCGAATTCTCGGCCTTCTACCTGCCTGTCCATGTCCGAATGGCCGAAATCATGATGAAGGAAGGCCGCGTTCGTCAGGCAATCAATAAGTACAATATGATCGCCAAGACCTACTTAGTTCGCGGCGAAAATGACCGTGCTGCCTCCATCCTCAGCGAAGTACTGGAGATGGCTCCGCTCGATATTTCGGTCCGCGAAAGCCTGATCGAACTGCTGGAAAGTGAACAGCGTTGGGACGAAGCCCTCGATCAATATGTTGATTTGGCGGATACCCATCATCAGCTCGGCAACTTCGATATGTCGCGCGATATTTTCGGCGCAGCAGAACGCCTAGCCAACCGCGTCGGTGCAACGCCGGATAAAATTGTCCGCATCAAACATCGCATCGCCGACATTGACCAGATGCGTTTGGATATTCGTAAGGCGCAGAAAACCTACGACGAAATTATCCAGCTCGTGCCGGATGACGAACGCGCTCACCGCATGTTGGTTGACCTGCACTACCGTCAAGGTAGCCCGTCTGAAGCCATTAAGAAACTCGACGCGCTGCTGAGAATATATGCAAAGAACAAGCAGCCCAACCGCATCACCCAATTGTTGGAAGAACTGGTCACCACCTACCCCAACGATACCGGCCTGCGTTCGCGATTAGCGGCCATCTACACGCAGCTTAAGCGCAAGAATGATGCCATTCGCCAGTTGGACGCGCTGGGCGAACTTCAACTTGAAGCGGGCGCGCATCAAGAAGCAACCAATACCATTCGCCAAATCATTGCGCTCAACCCGGACGGTGTTGAGGATTACCGTAAGTTACTCATGCAACTCGGTGGCTAACTGTGGAACTGCTGTGGGCGCTCGATAACCTAACTTGGAAAGCCTTACTGGATATTCTCCTAGTTGGGTTAGTCTTTTTCGGGGCGAGTTTCCTCTTTAGAGGAACACAAGCCATCGCGCTGCTTCGGGGCTTGCTCGTCCTGCTCGTTGGGCTGTTGGTTGTCTCCAGCGTGCTCGATTTACAGGCACTGCGGTGGATACTCCAGAATTTACTCCTCGTAATGGGCTTGGCTATTCCGGTTATCTTCCAGCCGGAGCTTCGGCGAGCGCTCGAACGCTTGGGACGCGCAGGTACGCTACTGAACCGTCAAGCACCCGAAAGCATACGGGCGCGGGTGATTGAGGAAATCAGTGTCGCGGCTGAAAAACTCTCTGAACGGCGGCATGGCGCACTAGTCGTCCTACAGCGCCGCAGCAGCTTGGAAGAATATATTAAGACAGGTATTCCCCTGCATAGTGATGTCACTTCCCAACTTTTGCTGACCGTATTCTGGCCGAAAACCGAGCTGCATGACGGAGCCGCCATCATTGACGAAACCGGACGTGTAGCCTCAGCCGCATCCGTATTACCACTAACAGCCAGCCGCAATCTGCCCGACCCCAAACTCGGCACGCGCCATCGTGCAGCATTGGGGATTAGTGAAGTCAGCGATGCCATCTGCATTGTCGTCTCGGAGGAGACTGGACGCATTTCAATTACCAGCGCAGGACGCATGATTCCGAAACTCGATAGCAAGCGCCTGCGAACCATCCTGACCGCCTTCTATGGCGATGAACGTAAAAACTCCACAACCACCTTAGGACAGTTCATCGAACGCAGCCAAGACTACCTAACATCCCTACGAGAACGTCGCAAACAGGCATAATGCAAAGGCAAAATACCCGTAATCTAATCCTCGACAACATGCTCTGGTTCATTGGCTCAATGGTACTGGCGTTCTTCGTCTGGATGATTGCCACCTTCCAGTCAGACCCGATCCAGCAGCAGCGCTTCGGCGAACGTGTACCGATACGCATGAATCCCGATGCCGGTCTGCTCGTCACGTTACCGACAGTCGCAAACCGGCAGGCGAGTGTCGTCATCCGTGCGCCGAATTCGGTGATGGAGCTGCTGACGGGGGATGAAATATTAGTCACCGCTGACCTCACCGGACTTCCGGCTGGAGAACACACCGTCGAGTTGAAAGCGTCGCTGGCGCGCCAGCAAACCAGTATCGTCGATTTCTCGCCCCACCAGATGCACATTACGCTAGAAGAAGCAGCGCAGCGTCAAGTCCCTCTGCGTGCCATCATCATTAACGAACCGCCAGCAGGGTATTCACGAGACGAACCGACCTTTAACGTCAACCTCAATCAAGTGTTGGTGAGTGGGGCGGCATCTAAAGTCAACTCAGTGGTCGCTGCTCAGGTTGAACTCGACTTGTTGCAGCGTCGTAACCCCATTGAGGTCGATCTCAAACTCACGCCGGTTGATGCTGATGGCAACGTCGTCACAGATGTCACCCTTGACCCGCAGACGGTTCGCGTGAATGTCAACATCCGTCGTAGAGACGATGTCCGCGAAATCAGCGTACGCCCCAATGTACAGGGAACTCCGCCTGAAGGTTATGTTCTGAATGCATTGAGCTATGAACCGCAGTCGGTACTCGTGAGCGGTACGCCCAGCGAATTAGCCGCGTTAGCCGATACGCTTTCGACTCAACCTATCGATTTAAGCAGTCAAACAGCGAGTTTTGAGGTGTCGATTCCTATCGTCCTACCAAACCCCAATCTGGTTGTCATATCCGGTCAAAACATTACGGTCTCGGTCGAAATCGCGCCGCTAACAACCAGTCGACAATTTGAAAATATTCCAATTAAGGTACTGGGCTTAGGCACAAATCTTAGCGCGATCCTCGTACCAAATACGGTATCCGTTCTCGTGAACGGCCCACAGGCAGCCGTGAATGATCTGAGCGAAAGTGATGTAAATGTCATCCTCGACTTAAATGGATTAGCACCCGGCAACTATACCCTGCCCCTAACCATTTCTGTCGGGCAGGGCGAAATAGCAAAAGAAGGGGTCTCGGTGCTTCCCGGCGAAGTCGACGTTCAAATCATTGATAACACGATTCCCACCCCGACCATCGAACCAACACCAACTTCTTAACGTCTCCACCTACGAAACCTTCCAATCATCTGATAAAATAATCGTAGGGGCGTGTCGCTGACATGCCCCTATTCATGTTGGATGAAAGGCAAATGGATTATGGCGCGTAAACCGTTGGTCGCGCTGGTTGGTCGCCCAAACACGGGCAAAAGTACACTTTTTAACCGGTTGGTTGGTGAACGTATGGCAGTCACCGATCCGATTCCCGGAACAACACGTGATCGCATTCAATCGGAATGCGAATGGACGGGTGCGACATTTAATGTAGTTGATACCGGCGGTATCGAAGTCTATCAACCGAAAGGCACGCGCGACACATCTCCGCTCGCCGAAGGTAGCATCGATTTCGTTCCCCAGATCAAAGCTCAGGCGATGCTTGCTATTCAAGAAGCCGATGTTGTCATCATGCTGGTGGATTCGACCCACGGTATTACCGCAGCCGATGAGGAAATCGCCCAGATTTTACGGCGCAACGAAGGTAAACCCATTATCGTCGCCGCAAATAAAGCCGATAATTTATCGCGTACCGATGATGCGTTTGAATTTTATGGGCTTGGTTTGGGTGAAGTTTATGCCATTAGTGCGATCCACGGCCTCGGCGTTGGCGACCTATTGGATGCAGTCGTCGCAGCCTTTAAGGACTTGCCGGGAATCAATGAAGACGACGACGAAGAGATCTTACGTATCGCAATCGTTGGTCGCCCGAATGTCGGTAAAAGCAGCTTACTCAATCTGCTGATTGGCGAAGAACGGGTAATTGTAAGTCCTCATGCCGGAACCACACGCGACGCAATTGACACGGAAATCACTTGGCATGGTGAACCGGTCAGGTTAATTGATACGGCTGGTATCCGCCGCCGCGGGAAAATCGAACCGGGTGTCGAAAAACACAGCGTCTTACGTACGATGCAAGCCCTTGAGCGCAGCGATGTTGCCCTGCTGCTCATCGATGGTGCTGACGGCATCACCGATCAGGATCAGCATATCGCGGGTTACATCAAAGATGCCTTCAAGAGCGTGGTATTAATCGTCAACAAATGGGACATCGTAGAAAAAGACGAACACACGATGAACCAGTTCTTAGATGACATTCGCATGAAGTTCGACTTCCTACCCGAGCCGCCTGTGATCTTCATCAGCGCTCTTACTGGTCAACGTGTGCATCAAGTTTTGGAAACGGCTCACCGCGTCTGGCAAGCGCGATACCAGCGCATCCAAACCTCGGAACTCAACCGGCTTCTACGTGCGGCTGTGCAAAAGCACCCTGCCCCGACGAAGGGTACAAAGCGCCTGAAGTTGCTATACCTAACACAGGTTGCGGTCAACCCGCCGGTATTCCTATTCCATGTGAACGATACACGCTTGGTACACTTTACCTACAAACGGTATCTGGAAAACCAGATTCGAGCCGAGTTTCCCTTTGAAGGGACACCCATTCGCTTGAGCTTCCGCCCACGTGACGGCATGTTGGAAGACACCAAAAAGCCAAAGAAAATGGGCTTATAAGAAAACAGGCGTTGCTGGTCTAGCAACGCCTGTTTTTATCAGATCAAACGTGATTACTTCGGTGTGGCATTTAATCCGATCAAGTCGTAGGCAAAAGCGGGTTTCTTCTTATTTCGCATTTTGATCTCGCCTAACGGGTTAGCCTGTATCATATTACCCAACCGCTCCACAATCGCCGACTCAACCCATATTTTCCCGGCGGGAGCGAGTTCTTGCAACCGTTTAGCCGTGTTCACGACATCACCGATTGCCGTATAGTTGACCGCCCGGTCGGTACCTATAAAACCGACGACAGCCTCACCAACATTGACACCAATACTGTATGACAAATCATCGCCACGACGGGCGCGCATTTCTTCACCGGCCTTCATGAGGGCAATCGCCGCGTCCGCCGCTCGATGTACGTGGTCGTTTTGCTCGTTCGGGGCGTTAAAAATCGCCATCAAACCATCACCGAAGAACTTATCCAGTGTGCCGTTCCATGCAAGGATGACTTCAGCCGCGAGGCTCAGGTAATCATTCAGCATTTCGATAACTTTTTCAGGCGGGGCGTTTTCGCTCCACGAGGTATATCCGCGTATATCAGCGAACAAAACACTGATCTCTTGCCGTGTACCGCCGAGTTTCAAATCCTCAGGATTAGCCAGCACACGGTCAACAACCGAGGGCGGCACAAAACGCTCGAATGTCCCACGTAGCTGCTCATGTTCACGTTCTTTGGTTTCGCGCAGCGCCGCAAAGTTACGCGCGTTCTCAATCGCGATAGCCGCATAATCGGTCAAGGTACTGAGCAAGGCTGCGTCATGTTTCGTGAAAGTATGTGAGTCCGACGTGATATTGCTTACACCCAAGATACCCATCACTTGATTACGCAGCGTCATCGGTGCATAGGCCATCGCGTAAGTCTTTTGTCCCTGCTGCTTTAGTTGGTCAGCGTCAAGTAGTACAGGCTTACCATGCCGGATAACCTGCACCGCAACCGGGTCAAGTGGCTCGAAATCAGCAGGTCTCGCCCGCCCAGTATTTAGACGCTTATGAGCACGGCAAATAAGGCGTTCCCCTTCGAGTAGATAGATATAGCTTTCCTCGGCCTGTGCGATGTGTGAAGCCGCATCCACAATTCGGGGCAGCAGTTCATTCATATTCGTTAATTCGGTAACACTTTTACCAACCGTATATAGTACATCCAACTCTTTCAGACGAACTTGGAGATCGCGATTGGCCTGTAACAAGCGTTCCGTGAGCGCTTCCTTCTCTTTACGAAGGCGCACCTCCGTCAAACTACGCTCAATCGCTTCTGTCATTTCCTCGACAGTATACGGTTTCTTGACGTAATCACGAACGCCTAGCCGGTAAACTTCAATCGCAATTTCTTCTGAACCGTGAAAGGTCATCAAGATAACCGGAATATCAGCCTCAGCAGCCGACAAATGCTCCAAAACCTCGATACCGTTCATCTTTGGCATTTGCAGGTCAAGCAGAATCAAATCGGGTCGCTCTTGTAGAGCGATTTGCAGCCCTTCCTGTCCATCACGCCCGATTAGAGGAACGTAGCCATTAGGCTGGATGACATATTCGACAATAAAATCGCGGTTTTCGCGACCATCATCCACGATCAGTATGCGTTCACCTGCCAAAATATGCCTCGCACAGTGTATCAATAATCTTGCGACATTTGAGATATTCTAACACTCAGTATAGTACATACCACGAATTTCCACACTTAAGTACGAATAAAGTCCGTAAAGGATTAGAATTTGGGCATAGGATTGTCTCTGTTAGCGCGTAGGGATTATAATGAACCCGCGTGTTTATACAGCGTTGTAAACGGTAAACACGCCTCATTACCCATTTCAAATCACACATCTGCAATCGAGAACAGCTTTTGGAAACAACGACAAACCCTACGATGGTTCAAGAAACAGAAACGCCCGCTCTCCCCGCTACGGTTCAACGTCCAAACTTACGTCAGCATGGTTACGGGCGAGAAATCATTGAAACGATTATCCTCATCGGCGCAATTTATGCGCTGGTTAATCTCGCCACGGTGCGGTTTATCGTCGAGGGGCCAAGTATGCAGCCTACTTTCCACACGGGTCAGGTCTTGATGATTAGCCGTGTCAACTACCTGTTCGGTAATCCCCAACGTGGACAGGTGATTGTCTTCAACGCACCGGGCAAACCCGCCACTGAGCCGCCCTATATTAAGCGTGTCATCGGCTTGCCGGGCGAATTGGTCGAGGTACGGGATATGAAAGTCTATATAAACGGTCAAGAACTATACGAGCCGTATATCAATGAGCCGTGTACAGCAGGGAGCTGCCCCAACCGCACATGGCAGCTCGGCGAAGATGAATACTTCTTTATGGGCGATAACCGCAATCACAGCCTCGACTCGCGTTCGTTCGGCGGTGTCAAACGCGAGCGCGTGATCGGTGAGGCACTGGTGCGCTATTGGCCGCCGCAAGATTGGGGAATTGTAGGGACTCTCAATTATCCGGCTGATCCATTCGCTGCGCCGTAATTTGGATACGGCATGTCACAAACACCTAGCAAGTTTATTCGTCCGCGCCTACAGCGTAAGACTCGACTGCGAGAAATCGCGAACTTATTGCTGTTCCTGATAGCGGTGTACACCTTGCTTGAGATGGCAGCCCCTCGTTCGGTTGTCCTTTCAACCAGTATGCAGCCCAACTTGGTCGAAGGGCAGCGCTTGCTCATTAGCCGTGTCCACTACTTATTTGGTAAGCCTCAACGCGGTGACATCGTCGTATTTGAACCGGCACCTTTCCAAGAAGATCAGGATCGGCTCATTAAAAGGCTCATTGGGCTGCCCGGCGAAACGATTGAATTCCGCGAACAATCGGTTTATATTAACGGTAAACTGCTGGAAGAATCTTACTTAAACGAACCCTGTAAATCAGCCTTTTGCCCGGACGAAGCATGGGACTTAGCAGCCGACGAATACTTTATGATGGGGGACAACCGTAACCGAAGTCGCGATTCACGGGCATTCGGCCCAATCAAGCACCAGCAAATTGTCGGGCGTGCAATTGTGCGCTGGTGGCCTCCGGCAATGTGGGGGTTTTTAACGTATACTTATGGTGAGACAACGACTGCTGCACCATGACTATTCCCAAAGTGAGGGATCATGATAGACTCTAGCGAATTTCCATGCCCGAATTGTCAAATCGGCATTTGCCAACCGAAGAAAACAACCTATCTAACCATTTATGATGGTATGTTAGTCAGCGTTCCCAATACGCCTGTCTGGCAGTGTGACATTTGCCAGTACCAAGAATTTGAACATCAAGCCATTAGCCGGCTCGAAACCTTGTTGGGTTTACAGGACTCGCAGCCGGAGCAAACCCGCAGTGCCGTTAAAGTGGCACCAATTGAACCTACTGAAGCCACTACCGTTCGGAGGATTAAGCCGTGAGTGTTGATCTACGCAGTTATGTTTTTCTCGATACTTTACAACCGCAGCACGCGGCCTTCATGGGAACGGTATCAAAAGGCTTCTTACCAGTTCCCGGCGATGCCTCATTATGGATTGAAATTTCTCCCGGTATCGAAATTAACCGGATTACGGATATTGCGCTCAAATCAACCAACGTCCGCCCCGGAATGCAAATCGTTGAACGCCTATATGGGCTGCTGGAAGTCCATTCAGGCAGCCAAGCCGAAACACGGGCGGCGGGTGAAGCCATTTTAGAAGCGCTGGGTGTACGTGAGCAAGATCGCCTGAAACCGCGCATTATTTCGAGCCAGATTATTCGCAATATTGATGCTTACCAGACTCAACTGATTAACCGCCTTCGGCATGGTCAGATGATCCTAGCCGGACAAACCATGTATGTACTAGAAGTCGAACCCGCAGCCTACGCCGCGTTAGCCGCTAACGAAGCCGAGAAAGCCGCCAATATCAATATCCTTGAAGTACAGGCCTTCGGCAGTTTTGGTCGTGTCTATCTTGGTGGTGATGAACAAGACATCATGGCGGGATACGGTGCTGCGGTAGCCGCGATTGAGGGCGTTGTCGGGCGCGAAATTGGTGGTGGGCGTAAGGAATAAATAGTCATGATTATCGGCGTGGTTACCGG
>Ga0209460_1000553_pt1 | contig 32697 bp, 29 predicted proteins | sample EBPBio132013_DNA_FD_185868 | JGI IMG/M metagenome (GOLD analysis project Ga0209460, IMG submission 185868) | Wastewater treatment Type I Accumulibacter community from EBPR Bioreactor in Madison, WI, USA - Reactor 2_5/13/2013_ DNA (SPAdes)... | ecosystem: Engineered > Bioreactor > EBPR >... | reverse complement strand
AATATTAGCAGGTAAGGGGGTCAGGAGGTAGACATCGCTGTACTTCGACCACGATACCCAATTCGCGTCGTCATAACCCAAGTCAATCCACAGCGCGAACTTACGCGGCCCACCCGTATCCCCCGCGATACCAATACCATAACCGGGTACATAAACCTGCGTGTCGTAGGGAATAATTTTCGGGTTGATGCCCACGACACCTTTGGTCAACTTCCGTCCAGTAGCCGTCACATCATCACCACCGAGGGCGGCAGGATGATAGCTGGTGGTATACATCCGCAGGACGCGCCAATACTCGCGCGGGCCATCAGGTGTATCAATCGTTCGCAGGACGATATTCGTGCCGTAGGCAATGATACGATTAATGGGCGCACGAGCCAGCACCGTTTCTTCCGGCGAACGGCTGACTTCGATGCCGTTCTCGTAACGGATACGAATATTGGTTTCTTGGATGCCTTTCTGTCCTTCCTGCAAGACGAGCTTTTGATCGAGTTCCATTGCAGGGTCAGGCTGGTAAACCACCTCAAACGACAATACGGCTTGCTCAACTTCGACTTTTTCAGTCACGCGGATGACCCGAATAGCCATCCCCGGCAGCAGGGGGCTGTCCTCAGCCGGAATAGAATAGTCGAGGCCGGTGAGAGCGACCCCCGCCCCGAACAGCGCATCGGCAACACTGGCCCCTTGAGTCCGTGTTTCGAGCGTTACCCCATCCGCGACCACGGTGATTGGCTGTGAACGGTTGATGCTGATGGTCAGGCCAGCCGTAATCGGTACGTTCAACGGCGGTTGGACATCATCAGCAAGGAATAAGGTTGTACCGGTTTCAAAGAGGGCTTCGCCTACGGTAGGTGCAGTCGTTTCAATCGTCGTGGTGAGGCCACCATCCACAATTCGCACGGATACCGCACGTTGAACCGTGATATTGGTTACCGGAACCGGCCAGACGAGTAAATCGTTGGCATCGGTTGGGGTGCCATCAACCAATACCCGATCCTTCGTACCGAGCGTGATACCGGATTCCCGTAAAATATCCATCGGGTTCGTAAAGACGGTGTTGACGGGCTGCGCGAGGCCATCGACCGTAACCGTAACCGTGCGAGCGCGTTCGACACGGACAACCGACCCCGCAACGACTGTCGATTCAGGAGCCGGGGAAACCGTATCACCATCATTTATAGGGATGGAAAACTCACGGAGTAAATCCCCGACGGTTAGGGCGCTGGTTTGAATTTGATAACCGATACCGGAAACGATAATCGTCGCGGGCTTCGTGGGCGGCGGCTGGAAAATATTCAATGTCAAGACCACGCCACAAACCAGCGTACACGCCAGCAGGACGAGCATACTGACCAGCGCGAGCAACAACGCACGGTAGCGAAAAAAGCGATTTACTGCGGGTGACGATGTAGAAGGTGATTGCAGATCAGCGGAATGGGTTTCAGTATGCATTTCCGTGCGGAATTTATATTACTTGGACGGAAGGTGGATGTGTGAATGAGGATAGAAACGAAAGGAGTTGTTATCAGTGCGATCAGGCCGGGCTACCTGCAACACCCAGAAGAGACTCCTTAGTGCTGCTCCCGTCAAGGCCTGACACGGTTCGAAGGTTCTGCCGTGCAGGACCCAGTCTGACCGTACCGACAACAACTCCAACAAAAAATGTATTGAAAAGAAACGCGATTTAGTTAAATAAGTTTAATTGTGCATATTGTATTGATAGCGAAGCGAATTGTCAACCATTTTGCACGTTGTTCATAATTGACCGCGCAGATTATGACTAAAGACCTATCAAAAAATTGACAAATTTAACAAACTCTTTAGCCTATTCAGTTGCTCAATACGCCTACAATACGAATGGCACTTCGATGTAAACGTTATTCAAACGCTTATCGCTCATCCTCACGATTCTGCCATCATTTGAGCAACCACTTCTTAGAAAGATCAAGTATGTCCGAAAAGAATCTATCCGCGACAAAGGAGGCTGCCAACCATAAACAATCGGTGGATGCTTTGTTGGCGCAGATTGAAAGTATTCGGCATGAGGATTACCAACGGGTACTCGAACTGGCTGAGAACGCTCACCAGATAGCACTCGAAGACAGCTATTGGTCAGGGGTCACCAAGAGCTTGTATCACATGGCGGACAGCTATTTACGCCTCGGCAATTACGCGAAGGCCAGCGCCCCCGCCCAGCAAGCCCTGATTACGGCACGGACGCATGGTTTGGCGATTGAAGAAGCCTATGCCTTGAGTGCGCTTGGCGCGGTCTATGCGTATCTGGGTGATGAGTCTGAGGCGACCGATCTCTTTTTCCAACAGTTGACGATTGCGGAAGCCTATAACCATTTAACACTGATGGGTTATGCCTACGGCGATTTAGGCAGCATGTACCTGCGGACAGACGCTTGGAAGCAGGGGTTAGAACTCATTGACAAGTGCAACCAAATCTTCGACTCGCTCCAACGGGAGGAAGAGAAGTATATCTGGTACTTTGATATTGGGAACTTCTACAATACGCGGGGCGAGTTCGAGAAAGCCTACGAGATGTTTGAAAGTATGTACCGCCTCGGCACACTTAAGAATATTACCGAGGCTAAAATTTTAGGGCAAACGGGGATGGCGAAGGCGAAGGCCGATCTTAATGACTATGCCATCGCCCACACATGTATCGACCACGCCCTATCCATCATTCAAGCGTCGAACTCATCACTCAAGTGTGAGGTGTTTCTGGAACGCGGGAAGATTTATACCCGGCAGAATCATTATGAAGCAGCGATCATCACCCTGACCAATACGCTTGAACTCGCTACTCAAACGCAGCATTGGAAAGTCCTCTTGGAAGCACGGCAGATGCTGTGTGAACTTTACGAGAAAACGGGCGACTACCAGCAAGCACTTATTCATAACCGGGCTTACCACGAGGCGCGGGATAAGGCTTTCAACGACCGTTCGAATGCACGCTCACAGACCCTCCAAACGCTGTACGAGATCGAAACGGTGCGAAAGGAAGCGGAAATCAACCAGTTACGGTTACAAGCGGCCGAGCATGAACTGGAAGAATACAAACAAGCCGAAGCCAAGCGGCTGGAAATGGAGCGTCTCAAGGTCACACTGGCGGGCGAACGGGAGCTGGTTGAAATCAAGGAACGCATCCTGACACGGATTTCACACGAGTTCCGCACCCCGCTGGCGATCATTCGTACCTCGATGGATATTCTCACGCGGTATGCAAACCGGCTGAGTGAGGAAAAGCGCCAAACGTATCAAGGGAAAATCGACGAGCAGTTCAAGGCGATTGAAAAACTGCTCAACGATATTGGAATCGTCCTTCGGGCAGATAAGGGGCAAATCCCCAAGTCAAAAGAGGCAATTTCCCTCAGCCATATTTGTAGGCTGGCGATCCGAAACGCTCAGACCCAGACGAACAGTTCCCAACGGATTCAAATGACGATTGAGGCAAACCCGGACGCGATCTGGATTGAGCGTGACATCCTACTCGAAATCCTCACCCACCTCCTGACGAATGCCCTGAAGTTCTCAACGGGCATTGTGGAGATGCAGGTTCAGACACAATCGGATCGCATCACCATTCGGGTAGCGGATACGGGCATCGGTATCCCGACTGACGAGCAGGAAAAAGTCTTTGAGTCCCTGTACCGTGCCAGCAACAACGATGAAGTGCCGGGGAACGGGCTGGGCTTGACGATTGTGCGGGATTATCTCTCGTTGATCGGTGGGACGATCAAGCTCCAAAGCGCCCTCAACGACGGCACGACCGCCCTTATCACCATTCCTGTTACGTCCCAAATCCCCGAAGCGGATTAGTCGCGTTTCAATCCAATTTGCGCTATGGTATCCCTAACTATTGAAGTTAATGAGGATACTTATGACCAGCCCCACTATTCCTTCTGATAAAAAAGTTTGGTTCATTACCGGTGTTTCGACCGGATTAGGCCGCACCCTCACCGAGGCCATTCTGGAGCAAGGTGACACTGTAGCCGGAACAGTACGCAACACAGATCAAATCCCAGAGTTGGAACAACTTGCACCCGGGCGCATCAGCGTGACGCGCATGGACGTGACCAAAACGGATGAGGTGAAGGCGGCTGTTGACCATGTAATCAACACCTTCGGGCGGATTGATGTGCTGGTCAACAACGCGGGACACGGCTTTATCGGCGCGGTGGAAGAAGTGAGCGATGCCGAGGCGCGGGCGCTATTCGATGTGAACGTGTTCGGCGTGCTGGCCGTATTACAGGCAGCCCTCCCCCACATGCGGGCGCGGCGCAGCGGGACGGTGGTCAACATGAGTTCGCAGGGCGGGGTTAAGAGCTTCCCCGGTTCCGGTTGGTACTGCGCGAGCAAGCACGCACTGGAGGCGCTTTCCGAGTCGATGTCCGGCGAGCTGGCAGCCAGCGGTATCAAGGTGTTGATCGTGGAGCCGAGCGCCTTCCGAACGGATTTCCTCGGACGGTCGATGGTGGTGGCGCAGAACGTGATTGGCGATTACGCGAACACCTCCGGCCAGCGGCGGGCGAACCTCAAGAACCTTGACGGTAAACAGAAGGGCGATCCGGTACGGGCGGCGAAAGCGATTATCAAAGCGGTTCAATCGGAAAACCCTCCGTTACGACTGGCGCTGGGGCAAGAGGCGCTCAATGGAATACGCGACAAAGTCAACGGCATGTTGAAAGATTGGTCGGCGTGGGAAGCCGAGAGCGTGGGCGCGGATTTCCCGGACTGACGGTGGATGGTTGTGGATTGGCAGGCAGTAGGTTAGGCTTTCAGACATCAACCCGCCTTTCAACATCGGAGAAATAGTTATGGCACGAACATTTATTATTGACACGGACACCGCCTCGGACGATGCGGTGGCGTTGATTATGGCACTCCGTTGGCCGGACGTTGAGGTGAAAGCCATCGTCACGGTGGCGGGGAACGTCGGCTTGGAACAGGCCACCCGGAACGCTCTTTACACGGTTGAACTCTGCGGGAGCGACATACCGGTTTACAAAGGGGCGAGCAAACCCCTAACCCGGCGGCACGAGGACGCGCAGTGGTTCCACGGGCAAGATGGGCTGGGCGATCAAGGATACCCGGCACCCAAAAAGCAGGCCAAAAGCCAAAACGGGGTGGAGGCAATTATCGAGACGGCGAAAGCCAACCCCGGCAGCGTATTGGTCACGCTTGGGCCGCTGACGAACGTGGCGCTGGCGGTCAGCCGTGCGCCGGAGATCGTACCCCTCATCAGCCGGTGCGTGGTGATGGGCGGGGCGGCGAACTGCGTAGGTAACGTGACCCCGGCAGCGGAGTACAATATCTGGGTTGACCCTGAAGCGGCGCACATCGTTTTTTCCTCCGGTTTGGCGGTGGAGATGGTGGGCTGGGAACTGTGCCGAGGGGACGCGAATTTACGCCAGCACGACATTGAGGCGATACGGGCGATGAACACAACGTTCGGTCACTTCGCGATTGACTGCAACAGCGTGGCGATGCAGGCGAACTACAAACAATCGGCTGAGATCGGGATCGCCTTGCCCGACCCCGTGACGATGGCAGTGGCACTTGACCCGACGGTCGCGACCCACGCGAGCAAGCATTACGTGGCGATTGAGCATAAGAGCGAGCTGACGCGCGGGATGACGGTGGTTGACCAGTTGGGCGTGACAGGTGAAGCGGTGAATGACGCGACATGGGGCGACCTCCGTAAGAGTGAACCGAATGCGACGGTGGTGTGGGCGATTGACATCGCGCGTTGGAAGCAGATGTTGTTCCAAGTCCTTAGCGGTTAGCTTTTAGCGATTAGGTCTAAGGCAATACGGATTAACCGCCAAGTCGCCAAGAACGCCAAGATTTTTAACACAAGAAATTCAGCGAACGATTTGACATTTAGTCGACATAACAGCAGAGACGCAGAGAACACAAGAATACAGAGTAAAACGGAAGTTGATGGATGAAACGCTGTTCGAGAGGACAGCGTTTTTGATTCGCAAAATTCGCAATTTTTGCACAATTTGCACATTTATCCGCCGAATTGGCTGGCGGGAAGCTCCCTTACTGCCGCTGAGTTGACATTTTGTGGCGGCGGGAAGCTCCCTCACCGGCGCTGAAATGGCACTTGTGCAGCGGATGGCTCCGCTAAATCCGCCGCCGTGCAACAGGGGGTGCCGCCGCAGCGGGTTTACGGGAGGCTGCCGCGCGACGTGCTGCAAACATCCAATCGCGCAGGGTGCGTTCCGGCACTTCGGCATAACGGGCGGTGGCGGCTATATCGCCCCGAAAGGCTTCTTTGACGAGGCGGAGGATGAGTTTTTTGTGGGCGGGTGAGTAGCGCATGGTAGTCGGTAGTCCTTAGTCTATAGTTGGCAGTTGGCAGTTGTCAGTTTCCAGTTGTCAGTGAAGGCTAAACGAGTATGAACGGTGCGAGCAAGTGAGTTTTTAGTATCAGTTCGGTAACGTCCCTCCATGTTTGTTTATGGGCGCAAATTGGGAAGTTGGGCGCGACGTGAACCCGATTTTTAGACAGAAAAGCGGAATGGTCTAAGACTATTCCCTACAACAATTCAATTCGTGGCAAGCCATCACGCACGAGATAACCATGACTATATACAGCATAGCACAAATGTTTTGTTTATTGGGGAACAAATGGTCTCTTTTTAGCGACGAGTTTACCAACCATTTTGGGAGAGCCGAATTGTTAAATCAGTTGGTAAATGGTTAGAAATCGGTTTGTGAGGTTTTTAGAGGCTACGAAAATGGGATAGGCAGTTCGCCAATATAGGCTACGTGGCTCATTCCATATCTAACAATCATCCTTACAGTACAGGTAAGGATGATGCTGTCCTAATTATAAGAAAAAACTATTTTCCTATAACATAGTTCAACAAAGCCAGATAAGACCGTTATCGACCTTAGAGGGTTTACCCTCTCCTACAACACCATATTGATTACACACCGCCTGTTTGCCCATCCGCAAGTAGTATAAGGGGATGATCCGATGACACAGCAGAACGAAGCCAATCCGCTCGCCATTCATATCCCTCAAAATGACCGTAATCTCTCATTGGTCGGTGGGGGTTTGCTGACGCTGATCGGCGTGGCATTCGGGCTAGCAAGGCGTAATCCATTTGGGGCGCTGCTGGCGGCAATCGGCGGGACGCTGATCTACCGGAGTATGACAGGGCGATCTGAAGTATATTACCTGATGTCCTCGTCATCATCCACGATGTCGGAGGCTGAACGTGTGATTGCCCTTCCGCCAAAAGAGCAACGGCAGCACGTCACAGCCGTCATCACGGTCGATTATCCGGCTGAGAAGCTGTACCACATCTGGCGCGACTTCCAACAAGTGCCGCGCATCCTATCGTCCATCGAATCGGTGACGGTTGTTGACCGCATCAACAGCCATTGGACAGCCAAACCGGTTGATGGATTCAAGATGAGTTGGGATGTGGAAATCATCAGCGAAGTGCCGAATAAGGTCATCCGCTGGCAGTCCATCGGTGACGCGAAGATCGCGAACGCGGGGTCGGTTCACTTCCGTCCGGCACTGACCACACGCGGAACCGAGATGCGGGTGACGTTGGAATACGCGGTGCCGGAACCAGATACGGGTGTCAATGTGGCACGCTGGCTGGGTGTGGAGGCGGATAACCACCTGCAAGGCGACCTTGAGGCTTTTAAGGCGAATGTGGAACAAGGCCGGTTTGAACCGCCGTACGAGCCGTGGGTACAGCCCGACGATGGTCAGTTTTATGCGAATGACACAACAGGACGTGATGAACACCGTCACCCGATTGATGGGCAAGACATCGAAAACGTGAACCGGAATATGTAGGCCGCAAAGCAACAGCTAGCAGGACGTAGACCTGCCTCCCCCCTTAGGCCGGTTATACGACTGATGAAACCGCCCCATCCATCTCTCCGGGGCGGTTTCGTTTGTAGGGGGCGAAGACTTTTAACCGCAGAGACGCGGAGAACGCAGAGAAAATGCAGAGGGATTTTTAACACAAAGGCTCAAAGGCACAGAGGGATAAAGAGAAGAGAGGATTAACCGCCAAGTCGCCAAGAACGCCAAGTTCAAGGCAGAGAAGACAGGATAGAACCTCAGGGGTGTGGAGAAAATGCGGAGAGAAAGGGCGCAAAAGACCAAGACGATTAACCACAGAGGCACAGAAGTAATTCCAATAAAGTAATGCGAATACAAACCCCCTCCGTCGCTGACGCGACACCTCCCCCGCAAGCAAGGGAGGAAAATCATTCACTCACTCATTTTCGCAATATTTACTTGGAACTACTGAGAACACAGAGGAAATAAAGGGCGCAGGAGTGCTGCGCCCGACAGATGACTAGATTATTGGGGAGCGTAGGTGGCGGTGTCGATGACATTGAGGGCGATTTGCTGCCATTTTTCGACCTCACCGGGGGCGGCGAGCAGTTGAACGGTGATGAGGTTATCACCGTCGGTAATCAACCACGCTGTCCCCGCGAAGGCGGAGGTTGAGAAGTCGACACGGGCAGCGGATTTACCTGCCAGTGTGGTTTCCTCGACGGTGGTGAAATCCACGCTACCGGCCACAGCGACGGTGGTCATTTCCAGCAGTTCAACAGCGGTCGCATCCGGCGTGAGGGGCAGGTTGGCATCGTCGATGTAGTCCGCAATGGTGCCGAAGCTAAAGAGAATGTTGGCCTCACCGGAAGCCAGCGAATCACCGAATGATTTTTCAACAGCGGCTTCGGTGTTGGCGATGTAGATGCCTTTGCTGCCATGTTTACGGCTGAACCACGTCGCGGGGTACATGAGCATTCCCCCACCATTGGAGGCGCTGTTGGTGAGTTCTACCGGTTCGGCAGTGACATCCGGTTCAGGGGTTTCGTCCGGGGCGGATGTTGCTTCGGCTTCAAGAGGGCTATTGGCTATCTTGACCGAGCCGAGGATGTCACGAGCGATGATATCCCATTTATCGCCTTCACCGGGGGCGGCATACAGGATGATGGCGACAATCCATTTATGTTCAAGGACGGTCAGCAGCAGTTGGCCTTCACCGCGATCTTCGGCGATCAGGTTGACACGAACGGCGGGAATACCATTGATCTTAATTTCGCCAGAGTCGCCAAACTCAAATTCGTCGGGCATTCCCTGCGAGGTCAGCGCGTCGAGGATTTCAGCGGGTGATGAGTCGGTGGTAATGCCGGGAATATCGGAGGCAAGTTCAGCAAGGGCGATGGCGGCGACTTCGATATGCACTTCGCCAGCTTCAAACACATCGTCGAGGTTAAAGAGTTCTTTTTCGAGCGCGTCGGGTGTATTCGCGACCTTTAGCGTGAGAACGCTGTCGGAGTCGCTGCCGGGTTCCGATACCCAATCGGCAGGAAATTGGACGAATGCGCGACCGTCTTCGGTGGTGTAGACCTGCAAATCGGTGGTGCTATCCTGCGCGGCGACCGGCAGCGCCAGCACGAAGGCGGCGAGCAGCAGTGTCAACAAAGATATGCGAGACCATTTCATGCGGTGTTGTCCTTTCAGTGTGGAAACCGTTCTATCCAGTAGACGACAGGGCGCGGGGAAATGTTCCCATGCCCCACCACAGGATAGCATCGTTCTATTAAGAGTCATGGGTGAGGGTTTTATGAAAGTAGGGGTTTACCGGCGGCAAACCCCTACAGAGTCATTATTAAGCGGTGATTATGCGGTGGCGAGAGCGGGACGGCGTTTGTGCCAGTCGGTGGCCTGTTCGTATGCATGACCGACGCGCAGAATGGTATCTTCGGCGAAGGCTTTACCGAGGATCTGCATCCCGATGGGCAGGTTGTCCTGATCGAAGCCACAGGGGACGTTCAGGCCGCAGATGCCGGCGAGGCTGGGCGGCAGCGTGAACACGTCCTCGAGGTACATGGACAGCGGGTCGCTGCTGTTCTGGCCGATTTTGAAGGCGGTCTTGGGCGCGGTCGGCGCGACGATCACATCCACATCTTTGAATGCCGTGTCGAAATCCTGCTTGATGAGCGTGCGGACGGCCTGCGCCTTGCCGTAGTAGGCATCATAGTAACCGGCAGAAAGCGCGTACGTGCCGAGCATGATGCGGCGCTTGACCTCCGGCCCGAAGCCCTGCCCGCGCGTGGCTTTGTAGGTCGGCCACATCTCACCCTTATCGACCTTCTGCCCGAAGCGGATACCGTCGTAACGCGCGAGGTTAGCGCTGGCTTCCGCCGGGGCGATGATATAGTAGACAGGGAGGCTGTACTGCGTGTGCGGCAGGCTGATCGGTACGGCCTTCGCACCCATCGACTCCAGTTTGGCGATGGCGGTGCGGATAGCAGCCTCAACCTCCGGCTGGATACCCTCGATGAAATATTCCTTTGGAATACCGATCTTCAAGCCTTTGATGTCACCGGTGAGCGCGGCGAGGTAATCCGGCACATCGACGGGCATACTGGTCGCGTCGAGGGGATCTTTACCGGCGATGACCTGCAAGATGCGGGCGCAGTCCTCAACCGAGCGAGTCATCGGGCCAGCGCCATCCAGAGACGAACCGAAGGCCACCAAGCCGTAACGCGAGACGCGCCCGTAGCTGGCCTTGAGCGCGGCGATACCACAGAACGAGCCGGGTTCGCGGATGCTGCCGCCCGTATCCGTGCCAATTGCACCCGCCGCCATGCCCGCGCTAACGGCTGCGGCGCTGCCACCGCTGCTGCCGCCGGGGACGCGCTCGATATCCCACGGGTTGCGGGTGATGGCGTAGGCCGAGTTTTCGGTGGAGGAACCCATCGCGAACTCGTCCATGTTGACCTTGCCGAGCATGACCATACCGGCATCGGCAAGGCGCTGGACGACGGTGGCATCATACAACGGCTTATAGCCCTTGAGGATTTTTGAGCCGCAGGTGGTTTCGATGTCTTTGGTGGAGAGTACGTCCTTGATCGCCAGTGGGATACCGAGCAGCGGACGCTCGTCGCCAGCGGCGCGGGCTTTGTCGGCGGCTTCGGCATCGGCGAGGGCGCGTTCAACGGTGACGGTGAGGTAGGCTTGGATGGTGGGATCGAGCTTCTCGATTTGATCGAGGTACGCGCGGGTGAGTTCGACGGAGGTAATCTCTTTGGCGCGGAGTTTCGCCAACGCCTCGGTGATGGTTAATTCAGTGAGTAACGTCATGGTTTACTACTTCTCGTGTGAGCCGCGAATGATGGGGGACAGTATAGCATAAAATAGTGGTCAGTCGTCAGTCAACAGTCTCCAGCTCAATGCGAAGAGAAAAGCGTTTGAACCGCAGAGACGCAGAGAACACAGAGGAAGACGGAGAAAGAGGATTGAACCGCCAAGTCGCCAAGAAGAATATCTAGGGGATTGCTGGCAGCAAGCCTGAGAGATAGGCCAAGCGGGTTTTTACAGGGTGGGTGGGATGGCGTAGACTGAGGATAGTAACGAGCAACAGAGGGAAATGAGCTATGCAGCGACCGCCGCTCGACTTGGAAATTAAGGTGAAGGACTTCTTGGCGTTCTACTGGCTGAAAGCCGAACTGGTGGAGTTTTGCCGCGCGAACGGGCTGCCAACGGGCGGATCGAAGGGTGAGCTGACCGAGCGAATCGCCCACTTCCTGCGGACGGGCGAACTGCTGCTGCCCACGACGCGCCCAAAAATCAAGAGTGATGGGCAGCTCCCGACGCTGGATACGATTATCAACAAAGATTACCGCTCGTCGCAGGTGAACCGCGCGTTCTTTGAGGAGATCATCGGTAAGAAGTTCCACTTCTCGACAGCGTTCCAGCAGTACTTTAAGGATAACGTGGGTAAGACGTTCCGCGACGCGATTGAGTACTGGTACACGCTGGAGGAACGGGCGAGGCGCGGCGAAAAGACAACCATCGCGCCGCAGTTCGAGTATAACCAGTTCGTGCGGCAGTACCACGAGCAGAACCCGAACACCACCCACGCGGCGGCGGTGGCAGCGTGGAAGGCATACCGCAGCCAGCGGCGGGAGGATGCAGGGTCAAGCGAGGCAGGTTAGAATAGGGTTTACCCTCACCCCTACCCCTCTCCCTCAGGGCGAGGGGATCAAAACAAGTTGTTTGAGATGAATGAGGGATTGAGCAATAAATAAATGTGATTTACGGCAAAAGGGATTTGATATGGTCGCAACAATCCGCGAAAACCCGGTGTATAACCCGTATGATGGCAGCGTGGTCGGGCATGTGCCTGAATTTAGCGAACAGGATGTGCGCGAGGCGGTTGGCCGTGCCGCAGCCGCCGCGCCCCTAATGGCCGCTATGCCCGCCCACCAGCGCGGGAGCATCCTCAACAAAGCGGCACAGATTATCGCCAGCCAAGCCGACGAGATCGCGCGGATTATGGCGCGGGAGAACGGCAAGCCGATGAAGTACGCGCGCGGCGAGGCCATGCGTGCGGTGGACACGTTCAACTTCGCGGCGGATGAAGCGCGGCGGCTGCACGGCGAAACCATTCCGCTGGATGCGTCACCGGGGGGCGTGGGCAAGATCGGTTATTACGTGCGCGTGCCGGTGGGCGTGATCGCAGCGATTACCCCGTTCAACTTCCCGCTGAACCTGTCCGTACACAAGCTCGCGCCAGCCATCGCGGCGGGGTGTCCGGTGGTGATGAAACCCGCCCCATTCACACCAATGACGGTCATCAAACTGGCGGAAATTATGCGCGAGGCGGGATTGCCGGACGGCGCGTTCGAGGTGGTGACAGGCGGCGCGGAAGTCGGCAGTTGGCTAACGACTGACCCGCGCATCGCTATGATTTCCTTCACTGGCAGCCCCGCAGTTGCCCACCATATCAGCAAGGCGGCGGGCATCCGGCGTGTGGTGCTGGAACTGGGCGGCAACGCGGCGACCATCGTGGACGAGGACGCGAACATCGACGCGGCGGTCAACCGGACGGTGATGGGCAGCTTCTCGTACAGCGGTCAGGTGTGCATCAGTGTGCAGCGTTTGTTCATCCACCGCAAACGCTATGACGAGTTCCGGGGCAAATTCCTCGCGGCGACTGAGAAACTGGTGATGGGCGATCCCTTGAGCGACAGCACCGACATCGGCCCACTGATTAACGACGCAGCCGCCGAGCGGATTGACGCATGGCTGGGCGAGGCGGTGGCACAGGGCGCGACCGTGGCAACCGGCGGCACGCGCGAAGGCCGGATGTACAAGCCAACGGTGTTGGAGAACGTCAAACCGGATATGCAAATTATGTGTGCCGAGGCGTTCGGGCCGCTGGTGAACTTCGTGCCGTTCGACACGTTCGAGGACGCGCTGCGGATGGCGGACGAAGGCACATTCGGTTTGCAGGCGGGCGTTTATACCCGCGACCTGAATAAGGCGATGCTGGCGGTGCAGAAGCTGAACGTGGGCGGCGTAATCATCAACGACGTGCCGACCATCCGCATCGACAACATGCCCTACGGCGGCAACAAGGACAGCGGTGTGGGGCGCGAAGGCCCACGTTTCGCCGTTGAGGAAATGACCACGCTCAAGATGGTCATGATAAATTTGGGGGTGTAGGGAAATCAATGGCTGAACAAAATGATGTGCCACAACCAAAAGGCATTACTGGCATAACCATCAGCGGTTTCAAATCGCTACGTGACGAATCACATATTGAAATACGTAATCTTACGATCCTTGCTGGGGCTAATAGCTCCGGCAAGTCAAGTATTATGCAGCCATTGTTATTATTGAAGCAGACATTAGAAGCCCCATATGACCCCGGACCTTTATTATTAAATGGGCCAAATGTTAACTTTAGAAATGCAAAGCAGTTTTTTTGGAAAGTTAATGAAAAAAGATATAAGGATTTTGTGTTACAAATTGACATTGATGGAAAGGCTAATTTCAGCAACAGATATCATAAATATTTCGAGAAAATAGAGCTAATAGAAACGTCCACTTTCTACGCAGGTAAACGTATTAAACTTCATCCCAATATGACTGAAGAAGAAATTGTTGCAAAAGTACCTGAGGTTCTACGCAAATTCATCGATTCATGGGAGCAAGACTTACAAGGACGTTTACGATTCTTTGTAGTGAGAAATCGTTGCTTTCTTGGACTCGACATAGCTCATCCAGATTCAAATGTGCCTATAAAAGGTATGGGCTTCCTTACTGAAATCGATAATAGAAAAATACTTGAAATGATACATGTGCAGGGAATCAGGTCTCGTCCAGAAACGTTATATCCAATAACATCAGGACTTGATTCAATGTATATCGGTAACTTCGAAAATTACACAGCAACAATTGTTAACAATTGGAAATCATCAGGTAGTAACAGATTTTATGAAGTAGCGCGCATTCTTGGTTCATCAGGATTGCGATTGACATCTGGAATAGATGTACGTCAAGTAAGCGATACTCATATTGAATTGCTAGTTAACCGTCTTATTGACAATAGTTTATCAAGCAAATCTGATATGGTTACAATTAGTAATGTGGGCTTTGGCGTTTCTCAAGTGCTCCCCGTACTTGTTGCTTTATTGGTAGCTGAACCTGAACAACTTGTATATATCGAACAACCTGAATTGCACTTGCACCCTCGCGCACAAGTGGCACTCGCGCAAATCGTGGCTGACGCAGCAAATCGTGGTGTGCGGGTGGTAGTAGAAACACATAGCGATCTACTCTTACTCGGTATTCAAACGCTGGTTGCCGAAGGAAAACTTGCAACAAATAAAGTTAAACTCCACTGGTTTGAGCGTGATAATGAAGGTGTGACTCACATTACACCCTCAGACTTGAATGAAGATGGCTCATACGAAGGCTGGCCCGAAGATTTCGCGGATGTCCAGTTTAGGGCAAGTAACGATTATCTTGATGCTGTCGAAAAACGCCAACGTGAGGGATTGAATGGTCATTAAGAACCCGAAAACTTTGGCAGTTGATACATCGGTGATGTTAGCCGCAAGCAGTGGGGAACATATACTTGATGGAGAGGCAAAACTCTGTCGGGATTTTATGGAAGAAATACTCAAAGTAGGGCATAAAATCATATTCACACCAGAAATTGTGGCAGAATGGGATAAATACGACCTTCGTCGAAAAACATTTGTACCTAAAACTATTCCTTGGTATATCCAGATGCAGCGTCGAGGATTGGTTTCTCGTCACAGTGATGCTACACGTAGCGATTTAAGAGAAGCAGTTTTCGCGGCTGTTGAGAAACATGCGATTAAAGCCGTTGAAAAAGATATGAGATGGGTTGAAGGCGCATTATTAGGTGACAAATGCATTGCTTCCCATGAAAATAAGGCTCGTGGACACTTTAAACGTGCCGCACAAACGGTGGATGAAATTAAGTCGATTATTTGGGTTAATCCTCGCATCATTGAGGAAAATTGCATCTATTGGCTACGCGAAGGTGCACCAGCAGATGAACATCGAACATTAGGTTATGTAAGTCCAGAAGATTAGGTTTTAGATTTCTGTTACATCGGTAAGACTGCTGCGGCTCTTACCGTCCTTATGAGGGCAGCGACACGCAGACTTCATTTTGCCCCGTCGCTGCATCATCATTTCATCGGTCAATCTTATCTAAAAAAGAGAGTAACAATGGCACAGACGACTGCGGCAGCAAGCGGAACTTTTCTATTGGGTGGCGACATTCAGATTAACCGGCTGGGCTTTGGCGCGATGCGGATCACCGGCAAGGGCATCTGGGGCGAGCCGGAAGACCGACCCGAAGCGATCCGCGTTCTCAAGCGCCTGCCAGAACTCGACATCAACTTTATCGACACAGCCGATGCATATGGGCCGGACGTGAGCGAAGACCTCATCCGCGAAGTGCTGCATCCTTACGGCAACATCCTTGTGGCGACCAAAGGTGCGAACACACGGCAGGGGCCGGACAAGTGGCACGCGGTAGGCCGCCCTGAATACCTGCGCCAAGCGGTGCTGATGAGCATCCGGCGGCTGGGTGTGGAGCGTATCGACCTGTGGCAGCTTCACCGCATCGACCCACAAACCGACCGCGAAACCCAGTTCCGCGTGATTGCCGACATGCAGCGCGAGGGGTTGATCCGGCACGTCGGCTTGAGCGAAGTCAGCATCGAGGAAATTCAAGCGGCGGAAAAACACTTCAAAGTGGTGAGCGTGCAAAATCTGTACAACCTCGTCAACCGGCAAAGTGAGGCGGTGCTGGATTACTGCGAGCAGAACAACATCGGCTTCATCCCGTGGTTCCCGCTGGCGGCGGGCAGCCTGAGCAAGCCGGGTGGCATCGTCGACTCGGTGGCGCAGAAGCTGGGCGCAACGCCGTCGCAGGTGGCTCTGGCATGGGTACTCAAGCGCAGCCCCGTCATGCTGCCAATCCCCGGCACAGGCAAGGTCAGCCATTTGGACGAAAACACGGCGGCGGCGGGATTAACCCTTTCCGATGAGGACTTTACGGCGTTGGACAAGGCCAGCAAAGAAGCGTTGGGTTAAATAAAACTGTGGGAAGTCATAATTTTTTGATAGGAAGCGGACGACATATATGTCGTCCCTACACCTTTATCAATTTGTGTGAAATGCTCCCCGATTGTCTGTTTTTGTAGGGACGGGATATATCCCGTCCGACACTTCTTAAAAGCGGCTCAGACCATTCTTTTTTCGCAACTATGCATTTATTTGAAACAGGAGTGATTATGGAAACGCGGCAGTTGGGTAACTCGGATTTACAGATCACGCCCATCGGTTACGGCGCGTGGGCGATTGGCGGTGCGGGTTGGGAAGCGGCGTGGGGCGAACAGGACGACGGCGAGGCTATCGAAGCCATTCAGGCAGCGATTGACGGCGGCATCAACTGGATTGATACGGCGGCGGTTTACGGCCTCGGTCACTCGGAGGAACTGGTGGCGAAGGCGCTCAAAGGCCGCGCGAACAAGCCTTATATCTTCACCAAAAGCTCGAAGTTGTGGACGGAAGACCGCAAAGTCTACAGCAGCCTGAAATCGGTACGGAAAGAGATCGAGGACAGCCTGCGCCGCTTGCAAACCGATGTGGTTGACCTGTACCAGATTCACTGGCCGAACCCCGACGACGAGATCGAGGAAGGCTGGGCGGAGATGGCGAAGTTGAAGGCCGAGGGCAAGGTGCGCTGGATCGGCGTGTCGAACTTCAACGTGTCGCAGATGGAACGGGCGGCGAAGATTGCACCCATTACCTCGCTGCAACCGCCCTACTCGCTGGTCGAGCGCAAGGTCGAAGCCGAAACCCTGCCTTACTGCGAGCAGCACAACATTGGCGTGATTGCCTACTCACCAATGGGCGCAGGTTTGCTCACAGGTGCGATGACCCTCGAACGGGCGCGTAACCTACCGGCGGACGACTGGCGCAGCCGCAGCGAAAACTTCCGCGAGCCGCGTTTGACCCGTCACCTGCAACTGGTGGACATTCTGAAGGCGATTGGGGAGAAGCACGGGCGCACCGCTGGCGAGGTGGCGATTGCGTGGACGCTGCGGCTGCCCGCCGTGACAGGCGCAATCGTCGGGGCGCGAAGTGCCAAACAGGTCGAGGGCATCATCGGCGGGTTGGAGTTCCGGTTGAGCGCCGACGAAATCGAGCAGATCGAGGCGTTCTGCCGCACGAACCCGTAACGCGGGAATAAAAAAGTGTACAGAGCAACCCACAATGCTCTGTACACTGCAAATGATACACCTGATGCGGTGATCACCCATTAGCGTGTTGAAACCGGAATTTTCCCTGTCCGGCGTGACCGGCGACGGATGACTTTGAGGGTGTGTTTTTTCTCGCGGCGTTCCTGCCGCCGCACTTCGACATTTTCGGCATGATGTGGATTATGCTTTTTCTTTTCAGAACCGGGCTTATCCTTACTTGCCATGATAGCCTCCAGCACAAACAACCATCCATAACGTTGACTATAGACCTTCAGCGCGATTCCGTTAGTGACAAATGGAATGGAACATCCGTGACGTTCATCGCAGCGCAGGTCGTTTGCGCTTCGGACGCGGCATATCCTCGATGCGGTTGGCGAACTGAGACGCAAGGTAGCCATAAATCGGGACGGCCAGCGCGGGAGCAGCCGCCTGCCCGATGCAGGGAACCACAAACAGGATACCCAGAACGATATTGGCGATCACCATAAATACTGCCCATTGCAGCGTATCACTCATGTGGCGGTAAACGGTGCTGAACAGGTCGCCGAATTGGAAGAACACACCGATGTTATCTTCTTCAGCGTAGCGCACGATGGCGAGGGCGAACATCGGCCAAGTGATGAGGTTGTAGGCCAAGACCAGCGGCAAGATGCAGCACATCACCAAATAGCCAATCGCGCTGCCAATGAAGTTATCGCCCCAGAAGCCCGACGTGGTGATATAGCAGCAGGTGGGCAGCAGCAGCGGTAGGTTGTAAACAATCAGCGCCGCCAGCACGTTCCCGCCCCGGCGCAGCTTGTCGCTGAACTTGTCCCAGCGCGGCAGCGGGGTTGGGACGTTCGCGTTCAGGTTGCGGATCAGTTCGACGAGATAACCGAGCAGCAGCGCCCAACCGGCGAAACCGACGAGGACGATGCTAAACACGAGCGAGGCCAGCGCGATACCGGCGCTGATCGCCAGCTTGGAAGCCCACTCGCGGTCATCCAGAATATAGGTGAATGCCTTCGTAATATCCAACTGCATAACCTCCCAGCAGAATTCAGGACATTATGCAAGGGCATCCGGTTTATGACAAGATGGTTTAAGTCGCCAGTTTATCGATGTAGGCTTGAACATCCGTCAGCGTAATCATGCCGAAGTGCCGGTAGCGAATCACACCGTCTTTGTCCACAACGAACGTGGTGGGCAGCGCGTTGATGCCAAACGCCGAGTAAACCTCAACGTTTGAGTCGAGGAGAACCGTCAGGCCGCTGATATGGTTTTCAGTGAAGTATGCGTCGATCTGTGCGCCGCTTTCGCCCACGTTGACCGCCAGCACCTGCGCTCCATCCGTACCCTGCTCGCCCGCCACCTGCATCAGCGCCGGCAGCTCGATACGGCAGGGAACGCACCACGTCGCCCAAAAGTTGACGAAGGTCACGTGGCCTTTATACTCGCTCAGGCGGTGCTGCTGACCATCCATCCCCGCCAGCACGAAATCCGGCGCGGGGTCCCCCACCAACGATACAAAGTTCGAAGGAACGGCTTGCGGTGTCGCCAGCGGCTGCCCACCCACTACGCCATCACTGATGGCAAGCGCGACTGCCGCCACGATGCCCAGCAGCGGAATGAACAGGAACACCAGCAAGATCGGCGATGGTGCGCCACGGGGAGCAGGAGTCTGCGGAGGAATTTCGGTCATAGCGTTTCTGTCTACCTTTACTGCACCAGCTTAGGGAACCCAGCGCGGGAAGTAAGCGTTATCGACCACCTTCACCAGCGTCTTTGTTTGCATATCCAGTGTCCAAATTTGCGGCAGGCCGGGGTTATTCGGGTCGTTCAACGCCACCGCATCCGGGAAGCGCTGCACCACCAACTGCGTCCCGGTCGGGTCGAGCAGGAATAAGCCGTTCTGGTAAGTTGGGTCAACGATCAACGGTTCAACGCTGTTATCGCTCGGATTGATGAGATAGATTTGGCTGCCGCGTGTATAGCGGTCGTCGGTATAACGCCGCCGCACGATCAGCGACTGATTATCGGCTGTCCAGATGGCGCTGTCATCATCAATCGGGTCGTCGGGATTACTCACGCGCTCAATCGTCTTATTGACCAGATCAACCACCTGCAAGTAGCTGGTGGCTTGGTCGGTGACGAGCGTCACTTCGGGGTAAATAATCTTCGTGCCGTCGGGCGAAAGCTCGCCGGGGTTGCCGTATTTGCTGGGGATCACTTCGGTGCTGTCGTTGACGAAATCATGCACCAGAATCCCTTGACTGCGATAGTCGAACATTGAAATGCGGCTGCCATCGCCTGACCAACGCACCCCGTAACCCAAGATTTGCGAGTCGTCGAATAAGGGGCGGGTCGTCGCCGATTGGCTGCTGAGGTCAACCAACCAGATGCGCGTCGGGCTTGCGCCAAGCTGTTCCGCCATATCCGAGTTGAGGTCAATCCGCTCGTAAGCAATCGCCTGCCCATCAGGCCGCCACACGGGTGTTTTACACTCAGCATCCGCACAGTTAGTGACCTGCTCCACCCCACCGGTATCCAAGTCCAGCACTTTAATATCCATCGTGCCTGTGCTGGTGTTCTTCTCGGCGAAGGCGATTTTACTGCCGTCGGGACTCACGCCGAAGTCGTAGATGCCGCTGGGGCTGTTGGTGACCTGCCGCGCCGAATCAGGCACAGCGGGGTCAGCCACCCAAATATTCATCGGTGAACTATCCGCAGGCGCGAGGAAGGCCACACGCGGCGTGCGAACGGTGAAACTATAACGGTATTCCGAAACAACTTTGCGCCCACCGTCACTGGTCGCGCCCGGTTGCAGCACCACCTGATAGGCCGCGCCGGGAGTCAGCGGCTTGGTCGGGCGGAAGTTAAGCGTCGTGCCGCTCCACGTCACCGTACCGGAAACGGTGCTGATGGCATCTTCGGCAGCGACGATCCCATTCACTTGGTCAGTCGGTATCTGAATAACCTGTAACTGCGGCGGAACAGTGACGCGGTTCATATTCTCGCTGAACTGCATGATGATCGAGCTGGTGCTGCGGGCGGCCCCCAGCGGCGCGACCCGTTGCAGCGTCACCCCGACGCGATCCCCCAAGAAAATGGTGAAGACGGTCAAGGCCAGCAGTGCCAGCAGAATGAGCGCGACATTTCGGTCAAATGCCGTCAACCGCAGAAAGTTGGAACGCGGGGCGGGACGTGATACTGCCACGTCCGGTTGTCCAGATGGCATCAGGCAATTACTCTCGACTGCATCGACAGGATACCGGAGGCCGCTTCAAAAAGGGAAGCGTCCGGTAACGAATTGTACGATAACACAGGTTGCCGCCCGCTGCGAGTGCGTGTATGCTCATCATCAAGATACTCTCATGGTGCAATCAGCAATTGTTCAGCTTTCAACCGCGTGCAAACCCTATGCTCAACATTAATCCTGACAACAAGAAATTAATCCTCTCGGTGGATGGCGGCGGGGTGCGCGGCATCATCACCATCGCCATGCTGGCGGAACTCGAAGTCAAAACGGGTAAAACCTGTGCCGAGTTATTTGATATGGTCGCCGGAACCAGCACGGGCGCGATCATCGCCGCCGGTATCGGGCTGGGGATGTCCGCCAAAGAATTACTGGAAGAGGTCTACCGCACCCGCCTACCGCAAGCCTTCCAGTCACAACCGCGCGGCATATTCCTTTACCTGCGCTACCTCCTCGGCGGTCTGCGCCACTTCTACGAACTGCGCCCGTTCATCGAGGCGCTCGGCCCGTTTGCGACCGGCAAAAAGGTACGCGACTTCAACCGTCCGATTGTCTTCATGACCACCCGCGACGTTCGTACCGCCAATACGTATTATATTGTGAGCAAAGGGCCGGGCGCAGGGCGCTTCGCCAATTGGCCGGTGACCGGTGCGGTCGGCGCGAGTGGTGCCGCCCCCGTGTACTTCGCGCCCGTACTCGGCAACCTGATCGACGGCGGCGTGGGTTTAACCGGCAATCCGTGCCTAGCGGCGACCGTTGAAGCGATGGAGTACATCGGCGCTTCGGAAGGTTTCGTGGACGGCAACGTCATCCACTTCTCCATGGGTACAGGCTATTCGCCGCGTACCCATAAAGATGGCGACGCAGCAGGCTTCTGGTTACTCCAATGGGTGCGCTACATCATCAACCAGACGCTCGACGACACGACGTTGGAGCAGGTGCTGATGACGCGCCAGATTTACGGCAAACGGATTGATTTCCGCCGATATAATCCGTATATCGAGGATGAAAACGTGCGCGACATCCTCGGCGTTTCGCTGGAAGGTCGCCCACTGCCGTCGAGCATCGGCTCTGGCTTAGAGGACTTCGACCAACCCAAAATTGAACTTTTGGAGGCCATTGGGCGTGCTTATGCGAACAAGGTGGAATGGACGGAACCCGGCTACCTGCCGTGGTTAGACTCCGGCCCCGATAAAGGCGATGGGCGCGACGGCGGTCATCCGCTGCCGGGGATCGAGGCGGTCAACTGGTCAGACTCAGTTTATCTCTAGTCAAAAATGGCATCCGGTAGGACGACATTATGAAGTTATATCGAGGTTGTTTACTCGGCTTCTTCGGCCTGATTATCGGGATATTTTCGCTGCTGTTCAGCCAAACATTCGGCTTGCTGGGGTTACTGCTGCCACCGGCACTGATTACATTCGCCTATACGCTGGTGGCAGCCATTGTTGAAGAACTCGCCTATCTGCTCGGCGCGGACGACTAACCCTACTCTGAAACAGCCGATGCTGGCACGCCAACCGTATCGGTATTTTCATCCAGCGTTTCCGCCTCAACCACCCGCCGAACCACATGCACATTGACAATACGCCGCCGCACCAACGACTCGACGCGGAAGGTCAGCGTCTCATGTTCCAATGACTCCCCGACTTCCGGCACGCGACCGAACTCGGCAAACAGGAAGCCGCCGAGCGTATCGCTTGATTCCGTCGGCAGTTCGACATCCAGCAGGTCGTTGAAGTCGGTCAGGCTAATACCTGCGTCAATCCGGTAGGTGTTTGGCCCAAGTTCGATATATTCCTGTTCCTCGTTGGTGTCGTACTCGTCCTGCACGTCCCCGATGATTTCCTCGATCAAATCCTCGAAGGTGACGATACCCGCCGTACCACCGTATTCATCGACCACCACCGCCATATGCACCTTTTTGGTACGCAGTTCCGCCAGCAGTTCGTCCGCCCGCTTGCTATCCGGCACAAAGAATGGCTGCCGCAGCAGGAGGCTCAACGGCTTGCGCGATTCCACCGCCCCCTGCATCACCCGCAGCAGGTCTTTGGCGTACAGCAAACCCTTGATGTTGTCGATATTTTCCTCGTACACAGGGATGCGCGAATGCCCGCTGTCGAGCAGCAGCGCAAGCGACTCGTCAACCGAGGTGTCAATTTCGATGGCGATCACATCAATACGCGGGATCATCACCTCGCGCACGGTTTTATCACCAAATTGCAGCACCGAGTAAATCATCTCTTTTTCGTCTTCCTCAATGCTGCCTTCTTTCTCGCCCGCATCAAGGATCGTCATGATTTCTTCTTCGGTGTAGACGTTCACCTTATCGCTGCTGCCGACCACACCCGCGATCCATCTACTGACCGCCATGATGGCAACCACCAGCGGGGTTAGCGCGATGATGAGCAAGCGCATCGGCAGTACGAACCAGCGTGCCAGTGACTCGGCACGGGTGCTGCCAATCGCCTCCGGCACCAGATCGCCGAGGATAATGGTCACAAGCGCCGTCGGGATCAGCACCAGAATATCCGCCAGCAGCAGCTCCACATCGTCGTTTTGCAGGTGCAGCACACTGGCGAGGCTGTGGGCAAGCTGCGTCACCGCTACCGCCGCAATCGCAAAACGCAGCAGCAGCGTACTCAGCTTGTAGGTGATGTGCAAGCGCGGCGGCGCGTCACCTTCCGCTTCGGTCTGGTCGCGGAACAGCGGTTCGCGCGTGTTGGTTAAGGCTGCATAAGCGAGGGCTACCACCGCATGAAGGAGGATTAAGCCGGTCAGAGGCACGATACTCGCAACGTCCAATGTGATATTCTTTCTCCTGTTTCAACCACCCCAATACAAAAACACCGGGCAGTTAAGGCGCATTCAAAAATGCCTTAAGCCGGTGTAATGTGTCGGTTAAGTCGGAATACTGACTGGGAGGGTGGTCGGAATCTTGTTCGTTCACAATTCAATACAATAAGCACAGTTCATACTGGCGTGCCGATAGTCTACCATAATCGGCACGCCGAGAGCAATATTCGCGCGTAGGAAAATTGTAACCGTGGGTGTAAGGTGGGATATAATAGATAGAATTACAGAGTTGGATTAAAGTATGCAATCCTCTAATAAGCGTAAAGTCGCTTATACCTATCCAATCAATTTAGTTTCACCCCTACCCCTCGAAGAATGTGCCAGTCGCATTCGCAACAGCTTTAATTACCGTATGGGTATTTCACTTGCCGTTATGTATGGCTTCATTCAACGAATTGACGAAAATACCTATCAGTTCGAATTATATCAAGAACTTCGAGACGGACGGCAAACCATCAGCGGATATTTACGGATGCAAAGCGCATCCCAAACGGTAGTCGAAGCGGCCTTTGAACCAGATATAAATGATGCTTGGACAATCATGATTGCGATTATGATGCTGATTGCCGCTTCGCAATACAGAGAAGGCGCAATTTTTTCAGTCATCATCTTAGTTGTTTTCGGCCTCTATTTTTACCGCAGCCGAAACAAGGGGGACAAACCACCGCGCCAAGCGAAATCACCACCTGTTAGCGAACTACTCTGGTACTTCGAGCGCACGCTCAAGTCCTAGTAATCACTAATCCGTACTAAAGTCTGGCATACACAGAACGAACGGCTGCTCCAGAATGCGATTGTTCAACTTGAGACACTTTCCACCCATCAGGTGATGAATAGGCTGTGCTACACTGTACAAGGTTCTGTGAGTTAGCTTTAAGGACAACGCACACATGAAAGTAGCCATTAATTACTCGCCGCAAACGGCAGAACTGCTGGCGGCGGGACGTGTGACCTTCGACCTCTACAAAACGACCGAATGGCCGGAAATGATCGCCGCTGCCGAAACCCAGCGTCCCGCCATCGCCCACTTCCCACTGATGGCCGGGCGGCACAACCTCGAGCAAGTTGGCGTGGCACGGATACAGGAAATCCTCGACACGACCGCGACCGGGTTCGTGAATACCCACCTCGCCCCTCACGCCAGCGACTTCAGCATGGACTTCACCACCACCGACGTAGGCTATGTCGAGCCGCTGGTCGAAGCCATGATGACCGACATTCACGAGATGATCGCCCACTTCGGGCGTGAAATCATCATCCTCGAAAACGCCAACTACGACCCGAATTATCAAGTACCGACGCTGGTCATCCAGCCGGAAGTTATCACGCGCGTCGTGAATGAAAGCGGCTGCGGTTTCCTGCTCGACCTCGCCCACGCGCATATGTCGGCAGCTTACTTTGGTATGGATACGCGCGAATACATGAACCGCTTACCCGTGTACGCCCTGCGCGAGCTGCACGTCGCCGGAACCCGCTATGTTGCCGATCAAGAACGCTTGGTTGACCACTACCCCATGACCGCCGACGATTGGGCGCTCACCGAATGGGCAGTCGATAATATCCGCAGCGGCGCATGGGCGGAACCCGCGCTGGTGTCACTCGAATACGGCGGCACGGGCGGCTTCTTTTCGTCCAACAGTGATATTCATGTGCTGGCGCACGACATCCCGCGCCTGTGGGATTTGGTTCAAGGGGTAAGTGTCCCCACGTCCGGCTGATGCGTATCTTACTGATTTCCCGCTGCCCGCCGTGGCCCTTGTACTTGGGCGACCGCCTGATTGTCTACCACTTGGCGGAAGAACTCGAAGCCCGTAAGCACACGATTGACCTGCTGGCGTTCACCAACCGCGTCGAAGACCTTGCCGAACGCGATGAGTACGACCATCTCTTTGAGCATGTCGAACTCTTGCCGGAACCACCGCGCAGCCAAACGAGCTACCTCCGCCGCCTGCTGCTGCCCGGTACGCGCTTTCCCAACCGTGCCGATGACTCATGGTCGCCGGAGATGTGGCGGTTGATCGAGTCGCGACTCGCCAGCCAGCACTACGATGCCATCCACCTGTTTGGCGGCATCCACGTCTATGAGTTCTTCCACGCACTCGGCGGCCAACGGGCGGTCATCACCCCCTACGAAAGCTACAGCCTGTACCTGCGGCGTGAAATCGAAACGACGAAACCCTCACCATTCAGCAGCGTTCACCTGCGCCACCAAATCGCACGGCGTTTCGAGTCGTTCATGTTTGCGCCCTATGCGGATACCGTCGTCGTTTCCGACCGCGACCGCGACGAGCTGCGGTCGATCAATCCGGCGCTGCGCCTAACCGTCATTCCCAACGGCGTTGATACCTACCAATTTCGCCCGCGTCCGGTCGCGCGTATTCCGGCGCTGCTGTTCGTCGGCAACTACGAATACGCCCCCAACGTGGACGCGGCATTACGCTTGGCAACCGAAATCTTTCCAGCCGTAAAAGCCGCAATCCCGCAAACACGCTTGTGGCTCGTGGGCAACGCCCCGCCCCCCGAACTCACCCGCCTCGCCAATGACCATATCCGCGTGACAGGCCGTGTGCCGGATGTGCGCCCTTATCTGGCACGGGCGAGCGCCTTTGTCAGTCCGCTGCGGTTGGGCGCGGGTATCAAGAACAAAGTGTTGGAAGCCTTAGCGATGGGCTGTCCGGTTGTGGGAACATCCGTGAGTCTGGATGGTATCGCCGTCACGCACGGGCAGGATGCGCTCCAAGCCGATGGTCAGCCTATGGTCGATGCTATCATCAGGCTGCTGCAGGACAAAACGCTGCGCGATCAACTCTCGCGTAACGGGCGCGAACTGATCGAAAAACATTACTCATGGGACAGCGTCGGCGAACGCTACGAGGCGCTGTACCAGCAGCTTGCCGCGCAGCATTAATCCCCTGCCGCTTGCGTCACCTTCTGCATAGGCGGCGCATCTTCTTCGGGGACGTGCGTCGTCAGCCAGAATCCCCAGAAGATCAAGATCACACCCACCATCTCACCCATGTACTTAAACGAGGGATCACCCAAGCGGATGAGCGCACCACCCAGCGCTGGCAGCAAACCGCCTGCCGCGATCAGCCAATTGCCGACGACACGGTTCCGCATAATGTTCTTGCGGCGGAAAATATAGGCGGAATAAATCGCCCCGCCCACCAGCGCCACCGTCCCCCACGTGTTCATAATCGGCGAGAAGAAGCGCACCGTACCCCGCGCACTGCCCGCCATGATGCCCTGCCGCACGACGGTGCCATCCGGTGCGACTTCATCACGGTAAATCTCGGTCATGTCCGCGCCCGCGTGCCACGCGCTGGCATTAAATGGTGTCAGGAAAAGTGTCCACGGTAGAGTCATAATCCCCACCAGAATGAGCGCCATCATCACATTACGGGCGATGCTCCCGCGCCGCACCAGCAGGTAAATCGTGCCCTGCCCCAGCCACGCCGGAACCATCAACGCGCCGCACCAGTACCACAGCGCGAAGAACAACGGACTCCACACCAACGACAGGATGACCTGCGACAGCGTACCGACGAAATACAGGAATAAGCCGATACCCCACGCCAGCAGGTGTGGGCGTGGCTTTTCCCACCAACGGCGCAGGACGATGAACGCGAACACGAACGTAACGGCGCTGCTCACGACCGAAAGAATGAATGCTAAAGAGAGAGACTGCATATCAAACGGCTTTCTCAAGTTGTAACGAGGGATATGTGAATTTTAGCGCAAACGGGTTGAACTTACCTATACCCACTACAACTCTGGGTTTTACCCCGTACAACTTTCCTAGTCATCGAAAAATTTACGTTGTTAGGGAGTTGGTAATACGCTTTTGTGGTATCGTTGTATAAAATACTTTTCGAGCTTCACCTTTACTGTAACCCATAGGATTTTTTGACAGATGGATAAACCACATCTTGTCTATGGTATTGCTACCGACCATACGCATTCCCGCGAAGCCGCCCAAGATGCCTCCAGCGCCCTGATGATGTCCACCACGTCCGACGCGGGCATCCAAAACGTGGGGTTGTTTGTGGTGGCGGATGGCATGGTCGGGCGTGATGAAAGTGAAAGCGCGGCGGCGCTCGCGGTGCAAACCGTCGTCGCCGAAGTCATGCGGCAGGTCTACGCGCCGCTGCAAGCCCACATGGGCGACTACGAGGTTCCCGTGCGTCAAGTGCTGGTGAACGCCTTTCTCGCCGCCAACCAGCGCCTGCTCGCCAGCCCATCTTACGGCACGACCGCCATGACCGCCGCGTTGGTCAACGGCAGCATGGCCTACATCGCCCACGTCGGTGATACCAGCGCCCACCTTATTACGCCAGCCGGTGTTCAGCAGCTCACCACCACCCATCACTTAGCCCATCGGCTCGTGGAATCCGGTCAGGCCACATGGGAACAGCTTTTCCTGAATCAAGTCGATGTCACCAACGTTCTCTATCGCACCGTCGGCAAAAACGAGCCGTTAGAAGTGGATGTCATCACCGCGCAGATTGACCCCACCAGCCAAATCCTCCTGTGTACTGATGGCCTTTCCGGCTGGAATTGGGAGCGCGTACCCAAAAACGAAATCGCCAGCGTCATGATGAGCAGCTACGACCTGCAGTTCGCCTGCAACCGCCTCATCACCCTCGCCCAAGAGCGCGATACCATCGACGCGGTAACAGCCATCCTCGTCGGCGTAGATAACCACTAAATTATGGAAAACACACTCAACACTCCGAAAGCCGCCGTCATTCCCACCACAACCCGTTTGGGACATGTCCACCTGACCGTCGCCAACCTTGATCGCCAGATCCAGTTTTACACGCAGGTACTCGGCTTTCAACTCCATTGGCGCGAAGGCTCAGAAGCCGCGCTCGGCACCGCCGCCGAAGTCCTGCTGCGCCTGACGGAAAATCCCGCCGCCTATCGCGTCCAGCACACCACCGGCATGTATCACTTCGCCATTCTCTACCCCAGCCGCAAAGAATTGGCGCGTGCAATTGCTCGCCTGTTCGTGCTGCGTTATCCCAACTCCCCCACCGATCACGGTGTTTCCAAAACCACCTATTTGGATGACCTCGAAGGCAACACGATTGAACTCTATGTCCGTTCGTTGGACGATGCCAAGTTTGAAATCGTCAACGGGCAAATGATCGTTCGTTATGCCGATGGTCGCGTCGGCAGTGGGCGCGACCCGCTGGACTTGGATGCCCTTTTCAGCGAGCTAACCGATGAAGACCGCCTCGATTTGCCGCTGCCTGAAGGCACAACCCTCGGCCATATGCACCTCTACACATCCAGTCTCGAAAAGTCGATGGACTTTTATGCCGGTATCCTCGGTTATCAGGAAGGGCCAATGATCCCGTCTTTCCGCATGGGTGAGGTCGGCTTAGATGAGCAGCAGAACCACGTCATCGCCTTCAACACATGGAAGGGCGAAGGTGCGCCGCCCGCCCCGCCGGATGTCTTGGGGATGCGCTACTTCACCATCGTCCTGCCAACCGCTGACGAGTTGCAGCGCGTCATCGACCGTCTAACCGCCGCTGGGCTTCTCACCGAGCAAACGACTGACGGAACGCTCGTCCGCGACCCCTCGCACCTCAACATCATCCTCACCGACCACCTGCTGCCTGTTAAGCCTTAAGCAGCCGGATACCGCGTATGCCAACCTTAAAACTATCCTACGGATTAGCAAGTACTCAAGGTTCAAAACACACCACAAATGACGACCGAGCAGCCGCGTTCATTTGGCCTGATGTAGCGCGATTCAATCGGGAAACAGTCGGGTTGTTTATAATTGCAGATGCTTTTAACTCTCAAAAAGTGCCTGCCACCGCATCACAATTGGCAGTTGATATTGTCGCTGATGAGATTAAGGCTTATATTTTTGAACCAAGCGAGTTGAGCATTGAACATCTCATGACAGGGGCTTTTCAAAAAGCAAACACGAAAATACTTGAACTTACGCCGGATGATGGCGCAACCCTCACCGCCGCCCTCCTTATCGGCCATCAGTTACACATCGCCCACGTTGGCGACACACGAGCGTATTACATCAATAATGCGTCAGCTATCCAACTCACCAAAGATCATGTGTATCTTGGTCCGATCTCAATCATTGAAGAATGGGCAGAAGTAACTCCAAGACAACCTCGTCGAGTACTCTACCGGGCTTTAGGTCAATCCGAAACGATTGAGGTTGATTACCGAAATGAACAACTCGTACCGGATAGCTACCTCCTGCTCTGTACGGACGGCCTCATCAACTTAGAGTCCACTTTTACTGCTGATGAATTGCTACCGAGCATCACAAACCACGCCCCACAAATCGCTTGTGACCAACTCATCGAACTCGCACAAAAACATGACTCGACAGATGACATCAGCGTCATCGTAGTCAAAGTTCAATAACTGCCGTCCTTCTCCTTTGTTTGAGTTTTCAAACCAAACTTGGTTGACTTAAAATGAACTTTTGTTCTATAATGAACTTATCTCTTTGTATTGAACTTGGCGTTCTTGGCGACTTGGCGGCTAATTCTGTATTGTTTTTCTCTGTGCTCTCTGTGTCTCTGTGGTAAAAATGTATTGCATTTGCTTTTGCATTCTCGGCGGCTTCCTCCCTCATAACCACCAAATGTGACACAGCGGCGGATTACTCCCGTAATGCCGCCGCATTTGTGACATTTCAGCGCCGCGCTCCTTCACTTCCGCCGCCACAAAATGGCACTTCAGCGGATGCAGCCGAGCGTCCCGCCAGACAATTCGGCGGATAAATGTGCAAATTGTGCAATTTTTGCAACATCTACAACATTTGAGATGGCTCGAATACGCTTCCCCTCCGCATTTCCTGCTCCCCGTCTTTTGGGGGATACGCCACAATTCAATTAGACCTATAATCACATTAAACATGAACGAATACGGATATTGGAGTTTCATAACGTGAAAACGATTGAAACAGATGCCATTGTTACTAATGAGGGTCAGCTTAATCTCAATGTGAGCGTCGACCTTGCACCCGGACAGTACAAAGTAGTGCTTGTTGTTGAAGAAAACACGGCTCAAACACCGAAGCAGAATCGGCTAAATTTGCCTGTCATCGATGTTGGACCGTGGCCGGAAAATTTTTCTCTACGCCGTGAGGATATGTATGGTGACGACGGGCGCTAACCAAATTTTCTTAGATACCAATATTTTGGTCAGAGCGACTGTAGCAACTGCACCCGATCATCAAGCAACTCAACGTAGACTCGAAAACATGACAACTGCTGGTGATGAGATGTGGATTAGCCGACAAATTATGCGCGAATACGCTGCCGTTTTAACTCGGCCTCAAACATTTTCGGCACCCGTATCATCGAAAATAGTCGCAGCGCAATTACGCACGTTTGAGGAACAGTTCCATCTCGCAGAAGACAATGCAACCGTTTCAGCAAACTTAATTAGCCTACTAGAAACGATTCCACTGGGCGGTAAGCAAGTCCATGATGCAAACATTGTAGCGACGATGATGGCATATGGAATCAACCAACTATTGACTTATAACGGCGCTGATTTCGCCCGCTTTTCAGGATTGGTTAACGTAATCGCTTTCACGAGTACATAATATGCAGCAACGACGCGCCTATTCACAGGCTCAAGCCACCCAACCCATCCGTGTGCGCCAGTATCCGCCCCAGCAGCAGCAGGGGTATCGCCCGCCGCAGCCAGTTCCCTACGCCTACCCTGTACCGCCGCGCCCAACCCAGCGGATACAACCCAAAGTCGCGCCCCGTGCCAAAGCGAGTAACAAGCGCGTCTATCTCTGGCTGGCTGCGGGTGCCGCTGCCTTTATGCTCATGTCCTGCGCCGCGTTCACGCTGGGGCTTGGCCTCGTTTACGGTCGCGGCATCCTCCCCGGGGTCAGCGCGGGTGGTGTCTCGCTTGGTGGCCTCTCACAAACCGAAGCCCCCCAAAAGTTAGCCAGCGAATGGAACTTACTCCGCCTAACCGATGGTCAGCGGTCGTGGCGCTACACCGCTGCCGACCTCGGTATCTCGCTCGATGCATCGGCGACCGCCCAACAAGCCTACGAGCAGGGCCGCAGCGACTTAGCGAACGTGTTCGGTGCGCTCATCGGTCGGGTCGAGACCCAACCCATCATTCATGTGGATACCGCTGCCCTTGAAAACACCCTAATTACCAACGCCGATCAGTTCAGCCAAGCACCGGTAAACGCGGGGGTCAAGCTCGAAAATGGGCAGGTGACAACCACCCCGCCCCAAAATGGTCGGTCACTTGATGTCGCGGCAACCATCGCCCGTTTACAGCAGGACTCCGGCACAGCACTCGCCAATGGTCGCCTTGAGTTGGTCATGCAAGCCGTCGCGCCAGCCGTCAGCGATGCCTCGCCAATGGTTGAGCAAGCACGGCGCTTATTAACCAGTCCGCTCGATATCCGTATCTTCGACCCCATCACCGGCGACTCGGTTTATTGGTCAGCCCAGCCCGACCAGTGGGCGAATTGGCTCACCGCCGACCCTGATCCCACTAGTCCAACTGGCCTCGCCCTCACCACCAACGACGCACCTGTCCGCGCTTACTTAGCCGCACAGTCCGCCGTGCTGGATGCCACCCGCTACCTCAACTACGACGAAGCCGTAAGCAACGTCCAGCAGGCCATCCGTGAAGGCCGCACCAACCCTTACACCCGTGTCTATCACCACGACAGCCAGTATGTAGTGCAGCCGGGTGATACCATCACCAGCATCGCGTGGGATGTCGGTCAGCCGTATCTGTACATTCAACAGGCCAATGGTGATATTAACAGCGTGTCGGTCGGTCAATCCATTACCATTCCGTCACCGGATAACTACCTGCCCTACGCCGTAAATCCAGATAAGCGGATTGTCGTCAGCATCAGCCAGCAGCACACATGGGTTTACGAAAACGGTCAGATCAAGTGGGACTGGGCAGCCAGTACCGGCATTCCCGACAGCCCCACATGGCCCGGCATCTACCAG
>Ga0209460_1000551_pt1 | contig 32722 bp, 27 predicted proteins | sample EBPBio132013_DNA_FD_185868 | JGI IMG/M metagenome (GOLD analysis project Ga0209460, IMG submission 185868) | Wastewater treatment Type I Accumulibacter community from EBPR Bioreactor in Madison, WI, USA - Reactor 2_5/13/2013_ DNA (SPAdes)... | ecosystem: Engineered > Bioreactor > EBPR >... | reverse complement strand
GAGCTGCATCGCCAGCGCGCTGGCAATGCAGCTCAATTCCCATCAACACCAAAATCCATCGAGTAATCTTCAACCCGGACTTCCACTTTTGATTGGTACGCCGGTAGGGGGCAGGTCACATGTGCGGGTGTTTGCGACCCGGGCCGGGCGGAACGCCGAGCGATTGCTCCACGAGGGCCGCGCCTGAGGCCAGCGACGGCGCGACGACGACGATGTGGTCGAGCTGGGACGGCATGGTGACGCCAGAGGCTGCGTCAAACGCCGGTCAGGCGCTTTTGCATGAACACGCTCAAGGGATCGTCGGCGTAATCGCCAAAGGGGCCGCGGCGCTCATAGCCACAGCGCTCATACAGGCCCAGCGCCTCCGGCTGGTAGGGTCCTGTCTCCAGCGTGAGCAACTTGGCGCCGCGCGCGGCTGCCCTGGATTCCAGCAGGGACAGAAGCCGCCGGGCGACGCCCTGGCCCCGGCACTGCGGGCTGACGTACATGCGCTTGAGTTCACCAAACGCCGGGTAGAGCACGATGGCGCCGCAGCCCACGGCGCGCTGCGCATCATCACGCGCGACAGCAAACAGGACGTTGGGCTGCATGAGCGAGGCCAGGTCCAGCGCGTGCCGGCTTTCGGGCGGATAGAGCGTGTCCTGGTACGCGTCCAGCTCGGCGATGAGGGCGATGACTTCGGGTTGATCGGGGGATTCCAGGGCGATGTTCATGAGGGAGTAAGCCGTTGACTTTGAAAATAATCAGCGTTTGTGTAGATCCGCCCAGCGGTAGTCATGCGTAGCGCCTTCGCTCTACTTTTCGCCTATTTCATTGTTCAGGCGCATCATGCGCTTCTTCGTTTCGTCGACTTCACATATTCCGGCGAAGGCATTCTTCCAACCATCGTAGCCTCCTTCGATTGAGCCATAGTGAGCGCAGTACGCGGCGCGATAGCTGCGCCAAGCGGTCTGCTCTTCTTTGAAGGTTCGGATGGCAAAGTCGGGGTTGTTAGAGTCTTGGGATACCCGTCGGCTGTATCGGCCTTCGATGAGTAGAAGCTCACGGTCCAGCTCCCGAAGTGAAAAGTACGCGCATTGACTGGCACCCCTGGCCGACCCGGCCATCGCGCTTTGGTGATCGCAGGATAACTGCGCGATCCGACGCTCGTAATGACGTTGTATGCAGGTAACTTCAGTACATGCGTTTCTTGCGGCAAGCCAAGCTTTCTGCGCGGTGCGAAGCTGGGCAGCGTCTTCACCGCGTGTGACTTCAAGTGCGAAGGTCTCCGAAAGCGTGTCGTCGAGCCAGGAAAGATCGGAATTCACGCAGATAAGGTTTTCCACTCGTGTAGTTGCCTTCTTGCAGTCGAAGCTCGCGCCAATGACCACGGTGGGGCAAAAAAGAACGAGTAATAGGATCCGCTGCATCATTGGTGGTGGCAAAAGTGCGTGCAACCAGCAGCTCGCGGGAAGAAGGCGCATAAACACAAAAGGCGACAAGACGGCTAAACGGACTATTTTGAAAAACCAGATCGGCGCTACTTCAGCTTCCATTTTTCCAGCAATCTTTTTCCTTTTTCCGTTATCGCATAGGCCGCTTCAGATGCCACTTGCTTGCCTGTCTCGAGCAATTTTGGCTCATCTTCATCTTCCTCCCAAAACGCCAAATCCTGAACGTGCCTGAGATATCCCCATTCGACCAAATGGTCCACGGTAAAAGGCATCGCGATGACGACCGAGCCTCTGTGGGCCCTTTTCAACGCGTTGAGGCCAAGGCGAGTCAAGGTCTTAACAATTAGACGCGACTTGATTTCTTCAATTTGTGCTTTGGTGGGCCCTTTGCCGCTATGGTGGCATTGATGACAGTTGTGACACAAGACGATCTTGTTGTCGTAATCCTCATTCTTCGGGGCTGATTGTTCGATGTGATGAACTGTGAGTGCACGAACATCCCTTAGGCCGCAGTTCGCACACGCGTCTTCGGTCTCGATGTACAGCAAATTGTCGGTTCGCGCCATGGTCTCACTTCTGCCGAATAGATTTTCACAAAACCCGCAATCTGAGCCATTCTAGGTAGCAAGCAGCATCGATAAATCATCCAATGTGGGGAGGTGCGCAGGCTTTGCCTCCTCCCAGAAGGAGATACAGGGCATACCTTGTCAGGGTGTGTACAGCGGTACCGCCAACGCCTTCACCACCCTCCCCACCTGCACCTCCCTCTCCTCCCCAAACCCCCGCCTGAACAGCCGCATCGTCGGGTACCACGGCGAATCCTCGCGGCCCAGCAGCCAGCGCCAGTCGGGGTTCGGCCCCAGCAGCATCCACACAGGTTTGCCCAGTGCGCCGGCCAGGTGGGCCACCGCTGAGTCCACCGTAATCACCAAGTCCAGGCATTCGATCATGGCGGCGCTGTCGCTGAAGTCGCGCCATTCGCCTGTCAGGTCCACCAGCGCGTTGGCATCGGGCGTCATGTCTGTGAATGCACCGCCCAGGCCCTTTTGCAGGCTGAAGCATTGCACGCCTTTCACATCCAGCAGCGGCGCCAACGCGCTCAGCGGCATGCTGCGGTTGCGGTTGTTCACCTGCGTGGGTGAGCCGGCCCAGGCAATGCCCACCTTGCGCCTGCCATCCCACGGCTTCAGTCGTTCGCGCCACTGCGCTACCTTGGCCGCCTGCGCCTGCAGGTAGGGCACCTCTGCCGGTATGTTGGCCAGTGTGGTGCCGTAGTGCATGGGCAGGTCCAGCAGGGCCACGTGGCAGTCGGCCACCACATCGTCCGCGCCGGGCTTGAAGCACTGTAGACCGGGCATGCCTTCCAGCAGTGTCACCAGCTCGGGCTGCACCACGGCCACCACACTGGCGCCGTCGGCCTGCAGCAGCCGCACATAGCGGATGAAGTGGATCACGTCGCCCAGCCCCTGCTCGGCGTACACGATGATGCGTTTGCCCTTGATCGGCTGGCGCTGCGGGCCCTGCCATTCCAGCGCAGGGTTGTAAAAGCGTGGGCGCGCCATGCGTACCGTGTCGCTCCAGCGGGCGCTGTACTGCGCCCAGCCCTCAGCCAGTTGCCCGGCCAGCAATTGAGCCAGCGACAAATCGACCGCCGCCAACGGAAAGCCCGGCTGCAACTCCAGCGCCCGGCGCAGTTGTGCCTGCGCTTCGTCCAGCTGGTTCATGTGCAGCAGCGCCGTGCCCAGGATGCGCACCGCATACGGGTGCTGCGGCGCAATGGCTGCCGCGCGCCGCGCATGGGCCAGCGCGCCGGCGTGGTCCTCCACCCGCCACAGCACGCCGGCCAGGTCCACATGCGCTTCCATGAAGTCGGGCTCTTGCGCGATGGCTTCGCGGTACAGCCGCACGGCGCCGTCCAGGTCGCCCGTGTGTTCCAGGCAAAAGCCGTAATGCAGCAGCGTGGCGCGGTCGCGCGCGTTGAACTGGTCGTACAGCCGCTGATACACCGGCAGGGCCTGGTCGTGCTGCTTCAGGTTCAGCAGCAGCTCGGCCAGGCGGTGGGCCGGGGCAGGATCAGTGGGCGCCACGCGGCAGGCGTCATTGAGCCATGCCACGGCGGCCCAGGCGTCGCCGGCGCCTGCACAGGCCTGCGCCAGCCCCTGGCGGGCTTCGGCCGATGCGGGCTCGCGCTGCAGCAGCTGCCCGTACAGGGCCAGCGCCTCATGAAAGCGCCCGCCCGCCAGCAGCGCGGCGGCCTGCTCCAGCGGGTTCACGCCGTGCTCACGCCGATGCGGGGATCAGGAAGTCGCGGCTGATGCGCGCGCCCAGTTCGTTCACGCGGTCCAGAAACTGCGTCAGGAAGGCGTGCAAGCCGGTGGCCAGTATTTCGTCGATGTGGCCCCACTTCAGGTCCGCGCGCAGCTTGCCCGCGCGGCGGATGGTTTCATGGGACTGGTCGTTCGCCACCATCTCCAGGTTGCTCAGCACTTCGTTCATGCTGGCGTGCAATGAGCGCGGCATGTCCGGGCGCAGGATCAGCAGGTCGGCCACGCGCTCGGGCTTGATCACGTCGCGGTACACCTTGCGGTAGATCTCAAAGCCGCTGACGCTGCGCAGGATCGCGCTCCAGTGGTAGAAGTCGTATTCCTGGTCCTGCTCGGTGGCCGCGCCAAAAAAGTCGCTCTGCACGGCGTGGAACTTCACGTCCACCAGCCGCGCGGTGTTGTCCGCGCGCTCCAGGAACGTGCCCAGGCGCATGAAGTGCAGCGCCTCGTCCATCAGCATGGTGCCCACCGTCACGCCGCGCGACAGGTGCGAGCGGAACTTCACCCATTCAAAGAACTGGCCCGGGTCGCGCTCGAACTGCCCGGCCTTGAGCATGCGGTTGACTTCCAGCCAGGTCTGGTTCTGTGTCTCCCAGGCTTCGGTGGTCAGCGAGCCACGCACGGCGCGGGCGTTCTCGCGCGCGGCCTTCAGGCAGCTGACGATGGACGACGGGTTGTTTTCGTCCTTGACCATGAATTCCATCACCCGCTGCGGCGTGATTTCGCCATGCTGCGCGCCATAGGCCGGCAGCAGCTCGCTGATGGACAGCAGGCCCTGCCAGCCCACCTGGGCCACGGCGGCGGACTGCGGCAGCAGCGACGTCTGGTAATTGACGTCCAGCATGCGGGCGGTGTTTTCTGCGCGTTCGGTGTAGCGCGACATCCAGAACAGGTGGTCTGCGGTGCGTGACAACATTTTTTAGACCTCCAGAATCCAGGTGTCCTTGGTGCCGCCACCTTGAGACGAGTTAACGACGAGCGAGCCTTCCTTCAGCGCCACGCGCGTCAGGCCGCCGGGCACCATCTGCACTTCCTTGCCGCTCAGCACAAAGGGGCGCAGGTCAATGTGGCGCGGCGCAATGCCGCTGTCCACAAACGTGGGGCAGCTGGACAGGCTCAGCGTGGGCTGGGCGATGTAGCCGCTGGGGTTGGCCTCCACCGCCTTGCGGAAGTCCTCAATCTCGGCCTTGGTGGCGGCCGGGCCCACCAGCATGCCGTAGCCGCCCGCGCCATGCACTTCCTTGACCACCAGGTCCTTCAGGTTGGCCAGCGTGTATTTCAGGTCGTCCGGGTTGCGGCACATGTAGGTGGGCACGTTGTTCAGGATGGGCTTCTCGCCCAGGTAGAACTCGATCATCTTGGGCACGTAGGGGTAGATGGACTTGTCGTCCGCCACGCCGGTGCCGATCGCGTTGCACAGCGACACATTGCCCGCGCGGTACGCGTCCAGCAGGCCCGCGCAGCCCAGCGTGGACGTGGGGCGGAACACGGAAGGGTCCAGAAAGTCATCGTCCACCCGGCGGTAGATCACGTCCACCCGCTTGGGGCCCCGCGTGGTGCGCATGTACACGTAGCGGTCTTTCACAAACAGGTCCTGCCCCTCCACCAGCTCCACGCCCATCTGCTGCGCGAGGAAGGCGTGTTCGAAGTAAGCGCTGTTGTACATGCCGGGCGTGAGCACTACCACCGTCGGGTCGGGCGCGCCGGGCTGGGCCGACGCGCGCAGCGTTTCCAGCAGCAGGTCGGGGTAGTGCATGACGGGCGCCACGCGGTGGCTTGAGAACAGGTCAGGGAACAGCCGCATCATCATCTTGCGGTCTTCCAGCATGTAGCTCACGCCGCTGGGCACGCGCAGGTTGTCTTCCAGCACGTAATACTCGCCCTGGCCTTGGGCGTTGGGCGCGCGCACGATGTCCACGCCCGCGATGTGCGAATACACATGGTGCGGCGTGTACACGCCCTTCATTTCAGGGCGGTACTGCGCGTTGTTCAGGATCTGCTCGGCGGGGATGATGCCGGCCTTGATGATGTCCTGGTCGTGGTACACGTCATGCAGAAAGCGGTTGAGCGCGGTCACGCGCTGCACCAGGCCTTTTTCCATGCTGGCCCATTCGTGGGCGGGGATGATGCGCGGGATCAGGTCAAAAGGGATCAGCCGCTCGGTGCCCGAGCCGTCTTCGTCCTTGGCGCCATACACCGCGAAGGTGATGCCCACGCGGCGGAAGATCATCTCGGCCTCTTCGCGGCGCGCGCGCATCACGTCGGCCGGCTGGCGCGCCAGCCATTGCGCATACGCCTGGTAATGCGCCCGTATGTCGCTGCCCTGGAACTGGAACTGCGACTGGCCCTGAGATTGGCCTTGTGTCTGTGTCTGACCGGTGCCCGGCAGTTGGGCATACATCTCGTCGAATTTCTGCATAAAGGCTATCTCCTGCCACCAGCATAGCAAGTTCCGGGCCCTGTTTTGGGCCACATCGTGCGGTACCGACCTAGGGAATGCGATGGTGCCAGTAGCGTTGCGCGGCGTGCCGGTGGCATTGCACGGCCTGCGGCGCGTCAGACCGCCACAGCGCGGCACCGCAGCGCGGCGTGTCCGCCACCCGGATGCCGCGCTCGGCATACCGCTGCAGCACCGCCGGTGCCGGGTGGCCAAAGCGGTTGCGGTAACCCACCTGGGCCAGCGCCACCGCCGGTTGCACCGCGTCCAGAAAGGCCGCGCTGGACGATGTCTTGCTGCCATGGTGCGGCACCAGCAGCACGTCGGCGGCCAGGTTCGCGCCGGCCATGACCAGCGCCTGCTCCTGCGGCTGTTCGATGTCGCCCGCCAGCAGGGCCACTGCGCCGCCCGCACCGTCCACCCCGGGCGCGGCCTGGATGCGCAGCACGCAGCTCAGCGTGTTGGGCTTGCCGCCCGCGGCCAGTGCGCCAGGGGCGGGGTGCAGCACTTCAAAGCCCACGCCGTCCCATTGCCATCGCTGGCCGGCCTGGCACGGCGCCACGGGCCGCAGGGCCTGCAGCTCGTGCCCCGGTTCGATGGAGCCCAGTACCTGCGCCTGCGGCTGCTGGGCCAGCACTGCCGCCGCGCCGCCGGTGTGGTCGGCGTCGCGGTGGCTGAGCATGAGCACATCCACGCGTTCATCCAGCGCGCGCAGCAGCGGCACCAGCACGCGGTGGCCGGCGTCGCTTTCGGGGCCGTAGCGCGGGCCGGCGTCGTACACCAGCGTGTGCGCGGCCGTGCGCACGATGACGGCATTGCCCTGGCCCACGTCAGCCGCCAGCAGCTCGAACGCGCCCGGCGCCGGGCGCGGAGGCTGCCACAACAGCACCGGCAGCAGCAGCGGCAGGCCCAGCAGCCGCATCGGCCAGGGCCAGCGCAGGGCCAGCACCACGCCGCCCAGCACGCCCGCCGCGCCGGCCCACAGCGGCGGCGCGGCCACCGACACCGCCGCATACGGCAGCGCCGCCATCCACGCCAGCACCACCGCCAGCGCCTGCACGGCCAGCGCGGCGGCGTCCCACAGCGGCGGCGCCAGCACACCCAGCAGGGCCAGCGGCGTCACCACCAGCGTCACCCAGGGGATGGCCAGCAGGTTGGCCACCAGCCCCACCACCGACGCCTGGCCAAACAGCAGCAAGGTCAGCGGCGTCAGGGCCAGCGTCACCACGGTCTGCTCGCGCAACAGGGCGCGCACGTGGTGCGCCGCGCCCCGCGTCCGCCCGGTGGGCCCGGCGTCGGTGGCAAACAGCACGCCCACCGCCACAAAGCTCAGCCAGAAGCCCGGCTGCAGCAGCGCCCACGGGTCCAGCGCCACCACCACGGCGCAGGCCAGCAACCACACCAGCGGCCAGGGCCAGCGCAGCCCCGCAAAGCGCAACGCGGCCACCGTGGCCAGCATCCACACCGTGCGCTGCGCGGGCACGCCAAAGCCGCTGAACAGCGCATAGCCGGTGGCCAGCAGCAGGCCGCCGGCCAGCGCCGCATGCTGGGCCGGCAACGCCAGGCACAGCCGCGGGCTGCGCCGCCACAGCCAGCCCACCACGGCCGCCGCCACCCAGGCAAACAGGGTGATGTGCAGGCCCGAGATGCTCATCAGGTGTGCCACGCCGGTGGCGCGAAACACGTCCCAGTCGGCCCGGTCAATCGCGTTCTGGTCGCCCGTGACCAGCGCCGCCACGATCCCGCCCCGCTGGCGGTCGTCCACCCGCGCCAGGATGTCGTCGCGCACGGCCTGGCGAGCCTGCTCCACCGGGTGCTGCCAGGTCATGCCCAGGCGTTGCGGTGGCGCCTCGCGCGGCCCGGCGCGCACATAGCCCGTGGCCTGCACGCCCTGCTCCCACAGCCACAGCTCATAGTCAAAACCGTGCGGGTTCAGGTGGCCGTGCGGCGCCTTCAGCCGCACCGTCATCTGCCAGCGCTCGCCGGCGCGCAGGTCGGCTGGCTGGCGCGTCAGCTCACCAGCGCCCGCACCACCGTACCAGCCCAGCTGCAGCCGCGGCGGCAGGCGTACCTCTTGCGCCCCCAGCCAGGCCGATTCCACCGCCAGGCGAAAGCGCAGCCCGGTTTCGTTGCGCTGGGGCATGGCGGCCACCACGCCGGTCACCCGCAGGTCGCGGCCTTCCAGCGCGGGCGCCAGCGCCTGGCTGGCAAAGGCCTGGGCCCGCCAGCCGCAGGCACCGCCGCCGGCCAGCAGCGCGCCGGTCAGCGCCAGCAGCACGGGCCAGGGGCTTGCAAGCCGTCTGGAGGCCGACAGCGCCAGCAGGGCAAGGCCTGCGACGGTGAAAACCACGTACACGGCCACCGGCCACAGCGTCGGCTGCTGCAGCTGCAGCGCGGCGCCCGCCACGCTGGCGCCCAGCACGGGCGCGATCAGCGCCGTGCCGCCCTCCCTGGGTGCTTGTGTGCCTGGCATGGCGAGCATTGTCCACGGACTGGCCCCACCGTCATCACCACTGGCTCGGACCTTGCCTATGGCTCGGACCTTGCCCATGGCTCGGACCTTGCTAGTATCTGCCGCATGTCCATCCATGCCGCCCTGAACCACGTCACCCACTACAAGTACGACCGCCCGGTGAACCTGGGGCCGCAGGTCATACGGTTGCGACCGGCGCCGCATTGCCGCAGCAACGTCATTTCGTACTCGCTCAAGGTCGAGCCCGCGGGCCATTTCATCAACTGGCAGCAAGACCCTTTTGCCAACTACCAGGCGCGCCTGGTGTTCCCGGAAAAGACCACCGAATTCAAGGTCACGGTGGACCTGGTGGTCGAGATGGCGGTGTACAACCCGTTCGACTTTTTCCTGGAGCCCGAGGCCGAGAACTTCCCGTTCAAGTACGCGCCCATGGTGCGCGAGGAGCTGGCGCCCTACCTCAGCACCGCGCCCATGACGCCGCTGGTCAAGGCCTACCTGGACAGGATCGACCGCAAGCAGCGCCGCACCATCGACTTCCTGGTGGGGCTGAACCAGCAGGTAGCGCGCGACATCAAGTACCTGATCCGCATGGAGCCGGGCGTGCAGTCGCCCGAGGAGACGCTGAAGCTGGCCAGCGGCTCCTGCCGCGATTCGGGCTGGCTGCTGGTGCAGCTGCTGCGCCACATGGGCCTGGCCGCGCGCTTTGTGTCGGGCTACCTGATCCAGCTGGTGCCCGATGTGAAGTCCCTGGACGGCCCCAGCGGCACCACGGTGGACTTCACCGACCTGCACGCCTGGTGCGAGGTGTACCTGCCCGGCGCGGGCTGGATCGGGCTGGACGCCACCTCGGGCCTGATGGCGGGTGAAGGCCACATCCCCCTGGCCTGCACGCCGCAGCCCTCGGGCGCCGCGCCCATCGAGGGCGGCGTGGACAAGGCCGAGGTGGACTTTGCCCACCACATGGTGGTGACGCGCATCCATGAATCGCCGCGCGTGACCAAGCCCTACACCGAAGAGCAATGGGCCAGGGTGCTGGCCCTGGGCGACGCGGTGGACGCGCAGCTGCAGGCCGGCGACGTGCGCCTGACCATGGGCGGCGAGCCCACCTACGTGGCGGTGTCCGACCGTGATGCGCCCGAGTGGAACACCGACGCGCTGGGCCCCACCAAGCGCGGCTACGCCACCGAGCTGGTGCACAAGCTGCGCGCCGAATACGGCGACGGCGGCTTTCTGCATTTTGGCCAGGGCAAGTGGTACCCCGGCGAGCAGTTGCCGCGCTGGGCGCTGTCGATCTGCTGGCGGGCCGACGGCCAGCCGGTGTGGCGCAACCCGGCCCTGTTTGCCGACGAACGCGACGCCCACCACTACACCAGCGAAGACGCGCGCCGGTTTGCCGAGACGCTGGCCGGCAAGCTGAACCTGAGCAGCCGCTTCATCCAGCCCGGCTATGAGGACGTGTTCTATTACCTGTGGCGCGAGCGCCGCCTGCCGGTCAACGTGGACCCGTTTGATTCGCGCCTGGACGACGAGCTGGAACGCGCCCGCCTGCGCCGCGTGTTCGAGCAGAAGCTGGACAGCGTGGTGGGCTACGTGCTGCCCCTGCAGCCCAACCCGCAGCCCGCGGCTGGCTCGGGGCCGCGCCTGGCCGGCAGCCTGTGGAGCACCGGCCCCTGGTTCTACCGCGACGAGCGCATGTACCTGATCCCCGGCGATTCGCCTATGGGTTACCGCCTTCCGCTGGATTCATTGCCCTGGGTCAGCAAAGCTGACTACCCCTACCTGATCGAGCAGGACCCGACCGCGCCGCAGGGGCCGCTGCCCGCCGCGGCCGCGCTGCAGGCCCGCTATGCCACCCCGCCTGCGGAGGCAGGCGCAGGCGCGGCAGGCCACGACCTGCCCTACCTGGCCGGCGCCAGCGCCCCGGGCGAGGCCCAGCGCATCCACCAGGGCGGGCCGGGCCAGCCGGGTGGCCCGGGCGCGGCCAACGCGCGTGCGCCCGGCCAGCCCGAGCCAGACGGCTTCATGCAGCCGCCCACGCGGTTTGAATCCGCCCACGGCTACACCCGCACCGCGCTGTGCGTGGAGGCGCGCGACCCGCGCCGTGCCAACGGCCCGAAGGCGGAACAGATCGGCAGCAAGCACGGTGTGCTCTACGTCTTCATGCCACCGCTGGCGCGGCTGGAGGATTACCTGGACCTGCTGGCCGCCATCGAGGCCACGGCCGAAACCCTGGGCGTGAAGATCGTGCTGGAGGGCTACCCGCCGCCGCGCGACGCCCGCCTGAAGCTGCTGCAGGTCACGCCCGATCCGGGCGTGATCGAGGTCAACATCCACCCCGCGCACAACTGGCGCGAACTGGTGGAGCACACCGAGTTCCTGTACCAGGCCGCGTTTGAATCGCGCCTGTCGGCGGAAAAATTCATGACCGACGGCCGCCATACCGGCACCGGCGGCGGCAACCACTTCGTGATGGGCGGCGCCACGCCGGCCGACAGCCCGTTCCTGCGCAAGCCCGAACTGCTGGCCAGCCTCATCCTGTACTGGCACAACCATCCGAGCCTCAGTTACCTGTTCAGCGGCATGTTCGTGGGCCCCACCAGCCAGGCGCCGCGCGTGGACGAAGCCCGCAACGACCAGCTGTACGAGCTGGAAATTGCCCTGCGCGAGATCGAGCGCAACCGCGAGGTGTACGGCCAGGACATGCCGCCCTGGCTGGTGGACCGCACGCTGCGCAACATCCTGATCGACGTGACCGGCAACACCCACCGCAGCGAGTTCTGCATCGACAAGATGTACTCGCCCGATTCCGCCACCGGCCGCCTGGGCCTGCTGGAGCTGCGCGCTTTCGAGATGCCGCCCCATGCCCGCATGAGCGTCGTGCAGCAACTGCTGCTGCGCGCGCTGATCGCGCGCTTCTGGAAGTCGCCGTACAAGGCGCCGGCCACCCGCTGGGGCACCGAGCTGCACGACCGCTTCCTGCTGCCCACCTTCGTCAAGATGGACCTGAACGACGTGCTGGCCGAAATGCGCGAGGCCGGCTACGCGTTTGACACGGCCTGGTTCGCGCCGCATTTTGAATTCCGCTTCCCGCTGGTGGGCGAGGTGCAGTCGCGCGGCATCGAGCTGACGCTGCGCAACGCGCTGGAGCCCTGGCATGTGATGGGCGAGGAAGGCGCCGTTGGCGGCACCGTGCGCTATGTGGATTCGTCGCTGGAGCGCATCGAGGTGCGCGTGACCGGCCTGAACGAAAGCCGCTACGTCATCACCGTGAATGGCCAGGCGCTGCCCATGCAATCCACCGGCACCATGGGTGAATTTGTCGCGGGCGTGCGCTACAAGGCCTGGAACCCGCCGTCGGCGCTGCACCCCACCATCGGCGTGCATGCGCCGCTGGTGTTTGACATCGTGGACACCTGGATGAAGCGCTCGCTGGGCGGCTGCCAGTACCACGTGGCCCACCCGGGCGGGCGCAACTACGACACCTTCCCCGTGAACGCCTACGAGGCCGAAAGCCGCCGCATGGCGCGGTTTTTCCGCATGGGCCACACGCCGGGCCAGATGGACGTGCCGCCAGCCACCATCAACGTGGCGGGCAGCCGTGAATTCCCGTTCACCCTGGACCTGCGGCGCGCGGGCCAGCGTTGAGGCAGGCATCCAATCGGGGCGTCGTTGTCATGCAACATGGGCATGGCCCGCCCCCGTGTGCAATGTGACAATAGGATGACGTGGACCATCGCAACGATTCAGCTGATTCCCTCTTTGCCGCCGACGCCCAGGAAGCCCCTGCGGATCTGGCGGCGGCCTTGGCGCCGCCCGCTGCCGCCGGGCATTTTGATGAGCTGCGGGGCAGCGTGGGCGCCACGGCCAGCGCGCCGCTCACGCCGCACTGGGCCCGCTTCTTTGAAAATCTGGGCCGCGAAGGCTTCAATGACCTGAACCGCCGCACCGTCAACCTGGAACGCCAGGTGCGAGACAACGGCATCACCTACAACGTCTATGCCGACGCCAACGGGCCGCAGCGCCCCTGGTCGCTGGACCTGTTCCCGCTGATCATTTCGCCCGAAAGCTGGCGCCGTGTGGAAGCCGGCGTGCTGCAGCGCACGCGGCTGCTGGACCGCATCATGGCCGACGTGTACGGCCCGCAGCGGCTGCTGGCCGACGGCTTCCTGCCCAGCGCGCTGGTGCAGGGCCACCCCGGCTACCTGCGCGCCATGCATGGCGTGCCGCCCGTGGGCGGCACGCACCTGCACATTGCGGCGTTTGACCTCGCGCGCGGCGCCGACGGCCACTGGTGGGTGGTGTCGCAGCGCACGCAGGCGCCGTCCGGCCTGGGCTACCTGCTGGAAAACCGCCTGATCACCTCGCGCCTGTTCCCCGAGGCCTTTCGCGACATGCACGTGCAGCGCCTGGCGGCCTGCTACCGCGCGCTGGTGGATGGCCTGCGCCAGACGAGCCCCGGCGGCGCGGACGCGCGCATCGTGCTGCTCACCCCCGGCCCCTATAACGAAACCTATTTCGAGCACGCCTACCTGGCGCGCTACCTGGGCCTGACCCTGGTGGAAGGCAGCGACCTCACCGTGCGCGACCAGCGCCTGTACCTCAAGACGCTGCAGGGCCTGCAGCCGGTGCACGGCCTGCTCAAGCGGCTGGACGATGAATTCCTGGACCCGCTGGAGCTGCGCAGCGATTCGCGCCTCGGCGTGCCCGGCTTGCTGCAAGCCATCCGCGCGGGCAACGTGCTGGTGGCCAATGCGCCGGGCTCGGCGTTCCTTGAGTCCACCGCGCTGCTGGGTTTTCTGCCGGCGCTGTCGCGCCACCTGCTGGGCGAAGAACTGAGCCTGCCGTCGCTGGCCACCTGGTGGTGCGGCGAGCGCGCCGCCATGGAGGCCGTGCTGCCCCAGCTGCCCGAAAGCGTCATCAAGCCCACCTGGCCGGGCGGGGACATGTCGGCCGTGCTGGGCCGGTCGCTGTCGCGCCGCGGGCTGGACGAATGGGCCGGGCGCATCGTGCGCCAGGGCGACGAGCACACCGTGCAGGCCTACATGCCACTGTCGCAGATGCCCACCTGGAAGGCCGACCTCTCGGGCGACCATATTGCGCCGCGCTCGGTGCTGCTGCGCGTGTTTGCCGTGAGCGACGGCGCGCAATCCTGGCGGGTGCTGCCCGGCGGGCTGGCGCGCATTGCCAGCGCCGACCACGAAATTGCCTCCATGCAGCGCGGCGGCAGCAGCGCCGACGTCTGGGTGCTGACCGACGGCGAGGTGGACACCACCACGCTGCTGGCGCACGACCAGCCCGGCCCGGCCGTGACCCACCGCAGCGGCCTGGTGACCAGCCGCGCCGCCGAAAACCTGTTCTGGCTGGGCCGCTACACCGAACGCACCGAAAACTCCATCCGCCTGGCCCGCCTCATCCTGGAATGCCTCAACGGCGAAGACCAGTCGTCCCAGCCGCTGCTGGTGTGGCTGGGTGAACTGGCCGCGCAGCATGCGCTGGTGCTGGAGGGTGTGCCGCCGGCCACCCATGCGCGGCGCGTGTTCGAGCGATCCCTGATCGCCGCGCTGGCCGATACCGCGCACGCCACCAGCGTGGGCTACAACCTTCGCGCACTCAAAAGCGCGGCGTCGGCCGTGCGCGAACGCCTGTCGCAGGAGCAATGGAACGTCATCGTGCGGGCCGAAACCGAATTCTTCCGCCAGTGCGCCATCTGCACCGAAGACGGCGACTATTCGCCGGTGGAAGCCATGCGCATCCTGGACACCGTGAATGGCTACACCGCCGCCATGACAGGCGCACAAACCGACCGCATGACGCGCGACGACGGCTGGCGCCTGCTGTCCAGCGGGCGGCACATCGAGCGTCTGGGCTTTCTGGCGTCGGCGCTGGCCCAGAGCTTTGAGACCGGCGCGGTGTTTGACGAAGGCGGCTTCGAGGCCGTGGTGGCGCTGTTTGACAGCACCATCACCTTCCATTCGCAATACCAGCAGCGCCATGACGTGCCCGCGCTGGTGGACCTGCTGGTGATGGACCGCGACAACCCCCGCTCGCTGGGCTGGGTGGCGCAGACGCTGCGCGGGCGCCTGGCCAAGCTGGAGGGCACGGCCGCCGGCGAAATACCCGACATCGCGCAAACCGTGCCCGACCCCAAGGCCTGGACGCTCGAGGTCTTGTGTGCACGCTATGCCGACGGCCGCTACGCGGCACTCATCGGCGAGCTCGAACGCTGCGCCAATGCGGCCTGGCTGTTGTCGGACGCGTTGAGCGCGCGTTATTTCACGCACTCCGACGCACGCCAAAGTGTCGGCGCATAGCGCAGGAAATTCATATGCTCCTGCGCGTGATCCACGAAACGGTGTACGACTACGCACCGCCCGTCAAGAATGCCCAGCACATGGCGCACCTGAAGCCGCGCGAGGGCGACGGGCAGGCGCTGGTCAGCCACACGCTGGCCATCACGCCCGAGCCGGCCCAGCAGACCGAGGCCATGGACGTGTATGGCAATACCCGCGCGTTCTTCAACCTGCCGACGGCGCATGACGAGCTGATCGTGGTGGCCCACAGCGTGGTGTCCACCACCGCCCCCCCGGCACCCGCGCCCGGCCTGCCCTGGGAGCAGGTGCGCGAGCGCATGCGCTACCACCGCGGCGCCGCGTATGACGCTGCGACCGAATTCACCTTCCCGTCGCCCTATGTGCCGCGCCATGACGACTTCGTGGCCTATGCCCGCCCCAGCTTCTCGGCCGACCGGCCGCTGATGGAAGCCGCCTGGGACCTGATGGAACGCATCCACGAGGATTTTGAGTACGAGTCCCAGGCCACCGAAGTCAACACGCCCGCGCTGGAATCGCTGGCGCAGCGCCGCGGCGTCTGCCAGGACTTCGCCCACATCATGATCGCCTGCCTGCGTGGCATGGGGCTGCCCGCGCGCTATGTCAGCGGCTACCTGCTGACCGAGCCGCCACCCGGCCAACCGCGCCTGGTGGGCAGCGACGCGTCGCACGCCTGGGTGGCGGTGTGGTCGCCGGGGCGCGACGGCGGCGGCGCCTGGCATGACCTGGACCCGACCAACAACCGCGCGCGCGGCGAGGACTACGTGACGCTGGCCGTGGGGCGCGACTATTCAGATGTTTCACCGGTGCGCGGCGTGATTCATGGGGGTGAGCGGCATACACTGAATGTCGGCGTGACGGTGGAACCCGTCACCGATACTGACCCACAGGAGCCCAACCCATGAGCGTTTACGACAAGCTGAAAGAACTGAACATCACCCTGCCGCCGGTGGCCGTGCCCGCTGCGGCCTACGTGCCCTTCGTACAGACCGGCAACCTGATCTTCCTGAGCGGCCATATCGCCCGCCAGGACGGCAAGCCCTGGGTGGGGCAGCTGGGCGCCAACATGACCACCGACGAAGGCAAGCTGGCTGCCCGCGCGATCGCGATCGACCTGATGGGCACGCTGCATGCCGCCTGCGTGGCCGCTGGCGCCGATCTCAACAAGGTGACGCGCATCGTCAAGCTCATGAGCCTGGTCAATTCCACCGGCAGCTACACCGAGCAGCACCTGGTCACCAACGGCGCCAGCGAGCTGTTTGGCCAGGTCTTTGGCGACCGTGGCGCGCACGCGCGCAGCGCCTTCGGCGTGGCCCAGATTCCGCTGGGCGCCTGCGTCGAAATCGAGCTGATTGCACAGATCGGCTGAGGCTCCGCCCCACCGGCAGGCCGCCCTGGCCGCTCAGGTGGTGTAGTCGCCGCTGGCTTCGGGCTGGAACAGCACGGCCCTGATTTCAGCGGCGCGCTGCGTGCCATCCGGCAAGGCCCAGCGTGCCACATCGCCCACCCGCAAGCCCAGCAGGCTGGTGCCCACGGGCGACAGCACCGAGATGAAACCCTTTTCGGGCTCGGCGTCCGCCGGGTAGCACAGCGTCAGCTTGCTGCATTCACCCCCTTTGGTGTCGGCCAGCAGCACCTGCGAATACATGGTCACCACGTCCGGCGAGATGGCCGGCGCGGCGACCAGGTCGCAGGTGGCAAGAAGTTCTTCCATACCCTGCGGCGCCGACGGGGCGATGCGGGTCAGCCGGATGTGGTCCAGCGGCGTGAGTGTGCGTTCAAAGGGACGGGTCGATTCCATGGGGGCTCCTGAGCAAGAACGACGCCGTGCGCGCCATGCGTTCGGACGTCAAAGCGCCGGGGTGGGGGCCCGGCGATTGGAAGTTGCGCAGAAGTGGAAAGGGGTGGGAATCGCCGGGCTCAGGGAAGTGCGTGCAGCTGCGGCCGCAGCAAGGCGGCGTGCTTGAAGGTCTGAGTGGCTTGAAATTTCACCCCGGCAGTCTAGGCCGGATCGCCAGGGGCGGCAAGCACCCGGCCGCAATACCCCTGCGGGTCTTGCCAGAATCGGCCGGGCAGCACCCTATTCGACGCGCCGGATCGACACCGGCTTGAAGCCCAGGTCCGCCGCCTTGCCCTTGCGCCCGCGCGCCGCGCGGGCGTTGTTGAGGCTGCGGATTTCCAGCGTTTCCTCGCGCTCCTTGCCGCCACGCCCGATGCCTTCGATCTTCACGCTGCGCGTGTAGGCCGCGGCGCCCGCCAGCGTGTCCTTGGCTTCCAGGTCGATCAGCATCAGGCCGCGCCCGCCCTTTTCCATGAGCTTGAGCTCACCGATCTCAAACGTCAGGATGCGCCCGCCAGTCGATGCACAGGCCACGTGCGTGGCCGGCAGCAGCGGCTGGCCACCCGAGCCGAAGGCAGCATGCGAAGGCGCGCAGATGGTTTCACCTTCGCCCAGGCTCACGAACGCCTTGCCGGCCTTCACGCGCGAGACCATGCTGTCCACCGTGGCCAGGAAGCCATAGCCGCCGCTGCCGCTGAGCAGCAGCGCGGCATTGCCGGGGCCTGCAAAGTAGTGCAGCAGCTGCGTGCCGGACTCCAGCTCGATCAGCGTGGTGACGGGCTGCCCGTCGCCGCGCGCGCCGGGCAGCGTGGCCACCGGCACCGAGTACACACGCCCGTTGCTGCCAAAAGCCAGCAGGGTATCGACCGTGCGGCACTCGAACGTGCCGTACAGGCCGTCACCGGCCTTGAAGGCAAAGCCTGCCGCATCATGGCCGTGGCCGGTGCGCGCGCGTGCCCAGCCTTTTTGCGAAACCACCACGGTCACGGGTTCGTCCACCACCTTCACTTCGGCCACGGCTTTCTTTTCGGCCTGGATCAGCGTGCGGCGCGGGTCGGCAAACTGTTTGGCGTCGGCTTCAATCTCCTTGACCATCAGGCGGCGCAGCGCGGCGGGGCTGCCCAGGATTTCTTCCAGCCTTTTCTGCTCGTCGCGCAGGTTGGACAGCTCCTGCTCGATCTTGATGGCCTCCAGCCGTGCGAGCTGGCGCAGGCGGATTTCCAGGATGTCCTCGGCCTGGCGCTCGCTCAACTTGAAACGCTCGATCAGCGCCGCCTTGGGCTCATCGCTCTGGCGGATGATGGCGATCACTTCATCAATGTTCAGCAGCACCAGCTGGCGGCCTTCCAGGATGTGGATGCGGTCCAGCACCTTGGCCAGGCGGTGCTGCGAGCGGCGCTGCACCGTCTGCTGACGGAAATCAATCCACTCCTGCAGCATCTGGCGCAGCGATTTCTGCACCGGCTTGCCGTCCAGGCCCACCATCGTCAGGTTGATGGGCGCCGAGGTTTCCAGGCTGGTGTGCGCCAGCAGCGTGGTGATGAGTTCCTGCTGCTCGATGCGGCTGGTCTTGGGCTCGAACACCAGGCGCACCGCGGCGTCCTTGCTCGATTCGTCGCGCACGGCGTCCAGCACCGCCAGCACGGACGCCTTGAGCTGGGTCTGCTCCTGCGTCAGGGCCTTCTTGCCGGCCTTGACCTTGGGGTTGGTCAATTCCTCGATTTCCTCCAGCACCTTCTGCGCGCTGACGCCGGGGGGCAGCTCGGTGACGACCAGCTGCCACTGGCCGCGCGCCAGGTCTTCGATCTTCCAGCGCGCGCGCACTTTCAGCGAGCCACGGCCGGTGCGGTAGGCATCGGCGATGTCGCTGGCCGGGCTGATGATCTGGCCACCCGCCGGGTAATCCGGGCCGGGCAGCAGCGCCAGCAATTCGTCTTCGGGCAGCTTGGGGTTCTTGATCAGGGCCACGCAGGCCTCGGCCACTTCCTTGAGGTTGTGGCTGGGGATTTCGGTGGCCAGGCCCACGGCAATGCCGCTGGCGCCGTTCAGCAGCGTGAACGGCAGCCGCGCGGGCAGCTGGCGCGGCTCTTCGGTGGAGCCGTCGTAGTTGGGCACGAAATCCACCGTGCCTTCGTCGATCTCGTCCAGCAGCAGGCTGGTGATTTTGGCCAGGCGCGCTTCGGTGTAGCGCATGGCCGCGGCGCCGTCGCCGTCGCGGCTGCCAAAGTTGCCCTGCCCGTCGATCAGCGGATAGCGCTGGCTGAAGTCCTGCGCCATGCGCACCAGCGCGTCGTAGGCGGCCTGGTCGCCGTGCGGGTGGAAGCGGCCCAGTACGTCACCCACCACCCGCGCCGACTTCACCGGCTTGGCACCGCTGTTGCCCGAAAAGCCCAGGCCCATGCGTGACATGCTGTACAGGATGCGCCGCTGCACCGGCTTTTGCCCGTCGCACACATCGGGCAGCGCGCGGCCCTTCACCACACTCAGCGCGTATTCAAGGTAGGCGCGCTGGGCATAGGTGGCCAGGTTCAGCTGCGAGTCGTCGCCGCTGTCAAACGTAATGAGTTCTTGCTCCATGGGGCTTGTCAATCAACGATCCAGAGAAAAAAGGGTCAGGCCTGAAGTTCTTCAGCGGTGACCGAGACAATGCGCCGGTCGGTGGGTGCGCGCAGCTGTTCGTCCAGCAGCACGGCCAGCCGCGCCAGCAGTGCCTTGGCCGACAGGCCGTCGCGCGGCACGGCGGTGACCACCATGCGCAGCTGCAAAAATTCTGCCTTGGCCTGCGGCAGCGGCTCCTTGAGCGCGGCCACCAGGATGCGCGTGCCTACCTTGGCCGCGCCTTCGGCCAGCGACACACCCTCGGCCAGCACCGCAATGCGGCGGTGTGAAATGCGCGCGGCCACGTCGGCCTCGCCCAGTGCCTGGCGGATGCGCCCGGCGGCCGTGAGCACGGCGGATTCCGCCACCTCGGGGCCGAATTCGCGCACCAGCGCATTGAGGTTTTCAATCTCCACCAGCAGCAGCACGCTGGGGTGGCCGTAGCGGCGCAGGATGGCGCGCGCGGCTTCGATGCGGTCGGCAAAGATCAGCGGCGTGCTCAGCCCGGTGAGCGGGTCGGTGACCTTGCGCGCATCCACCCGCACCCGCGTTTCGGCAAACATGCGGCTGCGCCACACGGCGGCCAGGTAGGTGCCCGCGGCCCACAGCGTCAAGGCGGCGGCCAGGTGCACCGGCGCCGCGGCCAGCAGCCCCAGCGCGTGGCCACCCAGGTTGACGGCAGCCAGCACCAGCGCCAGCAGCGCGGCACCCAGCCACCAGGCCCAGGGCTGGCTCTGGGGCCACACGCGCAGCAGCACCAGCAGCATGGCAGCGCCAAACGCGGCGGCCCCCGGCAGCAGCAGGCTCCAGCCACCGGCCGCGCCGGCCACGGCCATCACCGGCAGCGCCAGGCTCAGGGCCAGCAGCACCTGGCGCAGCCGCCGCATGGCACCGGCGTGGTTGACCAGTTCGCGCAGCACCAGGCAGGCCACGCCCAGCAAGGTCAACATGGCGGCTTCAGGCACCCAGCTGCCCAGGCCGCGGGGCAAGGGGCGCACCAGCGCATACAGCACCGCCAGGCCCAGCCCTGCCGTCAGCGCATGCAGCGCCAGCGCGCGCTCGCGGTACGCCTGGGCAATCAGCAGGCTGAAGAACGCCACCAGCACCAATGCGCCGGCAAAGCCTGCCAGCAACAGCATGTCCAGGGTGGTTGCCAACGCCAGCGGCATCGCTCAGTCGCGCTCGATCTTGAATTCGGCCTGCGCCGGCGCCACGGCCACCGGCGCCAGCGGCGCGATCATGTTGCCGCGGCCCACCGCGCCGCCCACCGGCGCGGTTGATCCATACACGCCGCCCACCGGCGCGGTCACGCCATTCACGCCGCCGACCGGCGCAGCCATCTGCATGCGCACCCGCGTGGGCGCGCGCCGTTCGGCCAGCACCTCAGGCGGCTTGAGCATGGTGTACAGCTGCATCACCGTGCGCACGTAGTTCTGCGTTTCCCTGTAATTGGGAATGCGGTTGCCCGCGCGCTGCACCGCCCCCTCGCCCGCGTTGTAAGCCGCCAGCGCCAGCTCCAGCTGGCCCGGAAACATGTTGATCAGGTCGCGCAGGTAGCGGCTGCCAGCGCGGATGTTGGTTCGCGGGTCGGTCAGCTTCTGCTGGACCGGTGTTCTCGCGTCGCCCGACACGCCATAGCGCTCGGCCGTGGCCGGGATGATCTGCATCAGCCCCACTGCGCCCTTGGGCGAAACGGCGCGGGCGTCAAACCCCGATTCCGTGGCAATCAGTGCCTGCAGCAGTTCATAGTCAATGCCATGGCGGTTGGAGGCCTCGCGCAGGTGATGCTTGACCTGCTTGTAGCTGGGCGACACCTCAAAAAATGCCAGCAGCTTCGGGGGCGCCGTAGGCACGGCGACGGCGCGCGGCGTGTGCGCCACCGGTGCCACGCCGCGCGCCGTGTCAAACCGCTCGTCGCCCCGGAAGAAAAGCTCGTAGCGATCGTCCAGCCGCTCGGAGGCAAAGTGCGCCACGCCCTTGCTGTCCACAAAGCCCCATATGTCGGCCTGGGCCGCCAGCGGCAGCAGGCCCAGCAGCGGCAAACACAGACGCCACAGCATTTTCTTCATGCAAACATCTCCAGGCCCTGCGCGCGGCGCGCGGCAAACTCGGGCGCCAGCATGGACATGACGATCAGGGAGTCGCGCCCGTCGGCCACGCGCACGGCGTCGCGCAGGCGGCCCTCCAGCGCAAAGCCTTCGCCCTGGTACAGGCCCTGGGCGCGCGCATTGCGCTCCTTCACGTCCAGCCAGAAGCGGTGCGCACCCAGGTCATCGAACACGATCTTCTTGACCACGCGCAGTGCGGCGCGGCCGCGGCCCAAGCCCTTTTCCTGCACCACCATGCGCTTGAGTTCCAGCGACTGGTTCGGGCTGCGGCAACCGATCAGGATGACAAAGCCTGCCGCGTCCAGCCCGGCGCCCGCTTCAATGATGAAGTGGCGGAAATCGGGAAAGCGGATGGCGGCCTCGTGCTGGGTGCGCTCCCAGGGTGTGATGAACGGCAGGTTGGCCGGATCCTGCTCCAGCGACAGCACATAGTCCAGGTCGCTTTGCATGGTCGGGCGCAGCCGCACACGGGCGGGCGTTTTCGCAGTTGCGGCCACAGCAGCAGTCATTTCTTCTCCAGGGCCATCGCGGAACCGGCTTTGCCGGGCCGCTGATGGCGCCCCCTTGAGGGGGAGGCGGCCGCAGGCCGCTTCGGGGGTGCTTTCATATATCTATTTCTATGGAATCGCCATGCAATTCCATCAGCTCGCGGCGGGCGGCGGCCTCGCCCTTGCCCATGAGCTTGGTGATCAGGTTTTCGGTCTGCAGGAAGTCCATGCCGCCCAGTTGTACCGGAAGCAGCCGGCGCGTGTCGGGGTTGAGCGTGGTTTCCCACAATTGTTCCGCGCTCATTTCGCCCAGGCCCTTGAAGCGGCTGATCGTCCAGGCGCCTTCGCGCACGCCTTCCTTGCGCAACTTGTCCAGAATGGCCGTCAATTCGCCTTCATCCAGCGCGTACACCTTGGAGGCGGGCTTCTTGCCGCGCGCCGGCGCGTCCACCCGGAACAGCGGCGGACGGGCCACATACACATTGCCCGACTCGATGAGCTTAGGGAAATGCCGGAAAAACAGCGTCAGCAGCAGCACCTGGATGTGCGAGCCGTCCACGTCAGCGTCGGACAGGATGCAGACCTTGCCATAGCGCAGGCCGGACAGGTCCGGCGTGTCGTTCGGCCCATGCGGGTCCACACCAATGGCCACCGCGATGTCGTGGATTTCGGTGTTGGCAAACAGGCGGTCGCGCTCGACCTCCCACGTATTCAGCACCTTGCCGCGCAGCGGCAGCACGGCCTGGCATTCCTTGTCGCGGCCCATCTTGGCGCTGCCACCGGCGGAATCGCCCTCCACCAGGAACACCTCGTTGTGACTTACGTCGCGGCTTTCGCAGTCGGTCAGCTTGCCGGGCAGCACGGCCACGCCCGAGCCCTTGCGCTTTTCCACCTTCTGCCCCGCTTTTTGCCGGGTCTGGGCGGCCTTGATGGCGAGTTCGGCCAGCTTCTTGCCGTAGTCCACATGCTGGTTCAGCCACAACTCCAGCGCCGGGCGCACGAAGCTGGAGACCAGCCGCACCGCGTCGCGTGAATTCAGCCGTTCCTTGATCTGCCCCTGGAACTGCGGGTCCAGCACCTTGGCACTCAGCACATAGCTGGCGCGCGCGAACACGTCTTCGGGCAGCAGCTTCACGCCCTTGGGCAGCAGGGAATGCAGCTCGATGAAGCTCTTGACGGCGTTGAACAACCCGTCGCGCAGGCCGGCCTCGTGGGTGCCGCCGGCGCTGGTGGGGATCAGGTTGACGTAGCTTTCGCGCACCGGCTGGCCGTCTTCGGTGAAGGCCACGCACCAGGACGCGCCCTCGCCTTCGGCAAAGTTGTCTTTTTCGTTGACGGCCTTGTCGGCAAAGCCTTCACCCTCGAACAGCGGGATGACCGGGTCCGCCGGCAGTGTCTGCATCAAATAGTCGCGCAAGCCGCCCTTGTAGGCCCAGGTCTGCGTGTCTTTGGTCTTCTCGTTCACCAGCGTGACGGTCACGCCGGGCATCAGCACCGCCTTGCTGCGCAGCAGGTGCGTGAGGTCAGCCATGGGGAGGGCGGCCGATTCAAAGTACTTGGGGTCGGGCCAGACGCGCACCGAGGTGCCCTGCTTGCGGTCGCCCTCGCCAGCCTTGCGCACCGCCAGGGGCTCGGTCACGTCGCCGGCTTCAAACACCAGGCGGGCCACATGGCCGTCGCGGTAGCTGGTGGCCTCCAGCCGTTTGGCCAGGGCATTGGTCACCGACACACCCACGCCATGCAGGCCGCCCGAGAAGCTGTAGGCGCCGCCCTTGCCCTTGTCGAACTTGCCGCCCGCATGCAGCCGGGTGAACACCAGCTCGATGACCGGCGCCTTTTCCTCGGGGTGCAGGCCGTAGGGGATGCCGCGGCCATCGTCCTCGATGCTGGTGGAGCCGTCGGTGTGCAGCGTGACCTTGATCTTGCGGCCGTGGCCGGCCAGCGCTTCGTCGGCCGAGTTGTCCAGCACCTCCTGGAGGATGTGCAGCGGATTGTCGGTGCGCGTGTACATGCCCGGGCGCTGCTTCACGGGCTCCAGGCCCTTGAGCACGCGGATCGAGCCCTCAGAGTAGTCAGAAAGTGGTTTGGTTGCCATGGGAGGGGGCATTGTAGACCTGTATGAACGTCCAGTTTTGAGGTCCTGCCTTGCCATTCTTGCAGCGGCGGCATCAATCTGCTGAAAAGCTTTCAAGAGCCAGGCATCAAGGCTTTCTGTACATTCAGCGCCATGACAACCCACAACAAATCCCTCTCGATGGCCCAGGTGCTGATCTGCGGCGCGGCCATCGTCACCCTGTCCATGGGTGTGCGCCACGGCTTCGGCCTGTGGCTGCAGCCCATCACCCAGGCCCAGAACTGGACCCGCGAAACCTTTGCCTTTGCCATTGCCATCCAGAACCTGGCCTGGGGCGTGTTCGGCGTGTTTGCCGGCATGGCGTCTGACCGTTTTGGCGCGTTCCGGGTGCTGGTCCTGGGCAGCCTGCTGTACGCGGCGGGCCTGGCCGGCATGGCACTGAGCACCACGCCGCTGTCCTTCACGCTGACCGCCGGCGTGCTGCTGGGCGCGGCCCAGGCCGGCACCACCTACGCCGTGGTCTATGGCGTGATCGGCCGCCAGATCGATCCGGCCAAGCGGTCCTGGGCCATGGGGGTGGCAGCGGCCGCCGGCTCGTTCGGCCAGTTCCTGATGGTGCCGGTGGAGGGCTTCCTGATTAGCAGCCTGGGCTGGAAGGAGGCCCTGCTGGCGCTGAGCCTGTTTGTGCTGCTCATCAGCCCGCTGGCCATCGGCCTGCGCGAGCCCGGCTTTTCGGGCGGCGCGGCGCCGGTGCGTGATCAGTCCATCCTGCAGGCGCTGAAAGAGGCTTTCAAATACCCGAGTTTCCAGCTGCTGATGGCGGGTTACTTCGTCTGTGGCTTCCAGGTGGTGTTCATCGGCGTGCACATGCCGAGCTACCTGAAGGACAAGGGCCTGTCGCCCATGGTGGCCAGCTATGCGCTGGCGCTGATCGGCCTGTTCAACGTGTTTGGTACCTATATTGCGGGTTCGCTGGGCCAGCGCCTGGCCAAGCGCAAGATCCTGGCGTTCATTTATCTGGCGCGGGCCGTGGCCATTGCGGTGTTCCTGGTGGTGCCGCTGTCGCCGCTGTCCGTGTATGTGTTTGCCAGCGTCATGGGGCTGCTGTGGCTGTCCACCGTGCCGCCCACCAATGCCACCGTGGCGCAGATTTTCGGCGTGGCGCACCTGTCCATGCTCGGCGGCTTCGTGTTCTTCAGCCACCAGATCGGCTCGTTCATGGGCGTGTGGCTGGGGGGCTACCTGTATGACCGCACGGGCAGCTATGACATCGTCTGGTACATCGCCATTGCGCTGGGGATTTTTGCGGCGCTGGTGAATCTGCCTGTCAAGGAGGCGCCCATCTATCGCGGGGCTGCGCAGTCAGCATGAAAAGCCTGCGCAAACCCCTGGGATACGCCGCCGCCGTGCTGGCGTTACTGGCGGTGTTTGCCCTGTACACGCAGCCGGATTTCATGGTCACACTGGCCGACCAACTCTGGGCCTGTTTCTAACTTTCATGAAAACCATCGTCATTACCGGTGCCTCCGACGGGATTGGCGCCGAGATCGCGCGCCAACTGGCGGCGCGCCACAAGCAGGACGCTGCGCTGGTGCTGGCCGCGCGCAACGAAGCCGCGCTGCAAGCCGTGGCCACCCAATGCCGCGGCCACGGGGCGCAGACGCTGGTGGTGCGCACCGATGTGTCGGACGCGGCCCAGTGCCGCGCGCTGATCGCGGCCGCCGTCGCGCAGTTTGGCGGCATCGACGCGCTGATCAACAACGCCGGCATGTCTGCCCAAGCCCTGCTGGAAGAGGTCAAGGCCGAAGACCTGGCCTGGTACGAGGACCTGATGCGCATCAACCTCTGGGGCAGCGTGTGGTGCACCCACGCCGCCCTGCCCCACCTGAAGGCGTCTCGCGGCCACATCGTGGCCGTGTCCTCGCTGGCCGGGCTGGTGGGTGTGCCGGGGCGCACCGCCTACAGCGCCACCAAATTCGCCATGACGGGATTTTTCGAGGCGCTGCGGGTGGAGCTCAAGCAGGCGGGCGTCAGCGTCACCACCGCCTACCCCGGCGTGGTGGCCACCCAGATCCGCTACCGCGGCTACAACGCCGCGGGCCAGGCCGCCGGGCGCAGCGGTCTGAAGGAAGACGATGCCATGAGCGTGGAAGAATGCGCGCGGCTCATCATTGACGGCATGCAAAGCCGCCAGCGCGAGGTCGTCATGACCGCCAAGGGCAAGCTGGGCCGATGGCTCAAGCTGCTGGCGCCCGGGGTGGTGGAAAACCTGGCCTTGGCCGCGCTCAAAGACGACGTCAAGCCCAAATGACGCACAGCACACAGGAGGCGTCGGCCTGGGTGCGGCGCTGGTCGCACCTGGTGCCGCCCGGCGGCACGGTGCTGGACGTGGCCTGCGGCAGCGGGCGGCACATGCGGTGGTTTTCCGTGCGCGGGCATGCCGCAACCGGGGTGGACCGCTCGCCTGAAGCACTGCAAGAGGCCGCCCAGGCCGGCGCGGTGGTGCAGGCCGACATCGAGAACGGGCCCTGGCCGTTTGCCGGACGCCTGTTTGACGGCGTGGTCGTCACCCATTACCTGTGGCGGCCCTTGCTGCCCGCCATCGTGGCGGCGGTAGCGCCTGGCGGCGTGCTCATTTACGAAACCTTTGCCGCAGGCAATGAAACCGTGGGCAAGCCGTCGCGGGCCGATTTCCTGTTGCGCCCGGGCGAACTGCTGGACGCCTGCGCCGGCCTGCGCGTGGTGGCGTATGAAGACGGCTTCCTGGACGGTCCGGCGCGCTTCATGCAACGCATCGCGGCCGTGCGGGAGCCGGCTGGCACGGCACCGGCGCGCTACCCGCTCTAGGTAGAATGCCCTTTTCCCGTTCAAAACTGCGGACATGACACCGATTACAGGCAGCATCGTGGCGCTCGTCACACCGATGCACGAAGACGGCAGCGTGGATTACCCCACGCTGCGCAAGCTGATTGACTGGCACATCGCCGAAGGTACCGACTGCATCGGCGTGGTCGGCACCACGGGTGAATCACCCACGGTCAACGTGCAGGAACACTGCGAAATCATCCGCGTGGCGGTTGAGCAGGCCAACAAGCGCGTGCCCATCATGGCCGGCTGCGGCGCCAACTCCACCGCCGAAGCCATCGAGCTGGCGAAGTTCGCCAGAACGGTGGGCGCTGATTGCCAGCTGCAGGTCGTGCCTTACTACAACAAGCCCACGCAAGAGGGCCAGTACCAGCACTTCAAGGCCATCGCGGAAGCCGTGGGCGACCTGCCCACCATCCTGTACAACGTGCCCGGCCGCTCCGTGGCCGACATGGCGCACGATACCGTGCTGCGCCTGGCCCAGGTGCCCGGCATCGTCGGCATCAAGGAAGCCACCGGCAACATCGAGCGCGCCCAGTGGCTCATCCGCGAAGTGCCCAAGGGCTTTGCCATCTATTCGGGTGACGACCCCACCGCCGTGGCACTGATGCTGTGCGGCGGCCAGGGCAACGTGAGCGTGACGGCCAACATCGCGCCGCGCCTGATGCACGAGCTGTGCGTGGCCGCCATCGCTGGCGACACAAAGCGCGCCATGGACATCCAGTTCAAGCTGATGCCGGTGCATAAGCACCTGTTCGTGGAGGCCAACCCCATTCCGCTCAAGTGGGCCATGGCCCGCATGGGGCTGTGCGGCGGGACCATGCGCCTGCCCATGACGCCGCTGGCAGCGTCCAACGAAGCCGTCGTGGAAGGTGCGCTGCGCGCCAGCGGCCTGCTGGCAGCCTGAGCCCGGATTTCAAGAGGAACCACACGTGAACCACATCGCAAGAATCGGGCTGCTGGGCCTGTCCATCACGCTGGCGGGCTGCAGCGTCCTCGAAGCAGACAAGATCGACTACAAGAGCGCCAGCCGCGGCACGTCACTGGAAATCCCGCCGGACCTGACCCAGCTGTCGCGCGACACGCGCTATGTGGTGCCCGGCGGCTCCGTGACCGCTAGCAGCTTCCAGGCCGGCCAGGCCGTGCCGGGCGCGCCCACGGCCGCATCCACCCTGGGCGATGTGCGCATTGAACGCGCAGGCAACACCCGCTGGCTGGTGGTCAGCCGCCCGGCGGACCAGCTGTGGGGGCCGGTGCGCGAGTTCTGGCAGGAAAACGGCTTCCTGCTGACGCTGGACCAGGCCAACCTGGGCATCATGGAAACCGACTGGGCCGAGAACCGGGCCAAGCTGCCGCAGGACTTCATCCGCAACGCACTGGGCAAGGTGTTTGATTCGCTGTATTCCACCGGCGAGCGTGACCGCTTTCGCACCCGGCTGGAGCGCAACGCCGCGGGCGGCACCGAGATCTACATCAGCCACCGCGGCATGATCGAGGTCTACAACAACACCCAGAAGGACCAGACGATCTGGCAGCCCCGCGCGACCGACCCCGAACTGGAGGCCGAGTTCCTGCGCCGGCTGATGGTGCGCCTGGGCACGCCGGCCGAGCAGTCGCGCGCCCTGGTGGCCGCTGGCGGCACCGTGCGGCCGACGTCCCGCGTGGCCACCGTGGGCAGCCAGCCGGTGGTGCAGATCGACGAAGGCTTTGACCGCGCCTGGCGCCGGGTCGGCCTGACACTGGACCGCACCGGCTTTACCGTGGAAGACCGCGACCGCAGCCAGGGCACGTACTTCGTGCGCTATGTGGAGCCGAACCCCGACAAGAAGGAACCTGGCTTCCTGGGCAAGCTGTTTGGTCCCTCCACCCCGAATGCGGCGCCGCTGAAGTTCCGCATCAGCGTGAAGAGCCAGGGCGAGTCCACCACCGTGTCGGTGCTCAATGCCGCTGGCGCCCCGGAAACGTCGGCCAACGCGCAGCGCATCGTCAACGTGATCGCCGACGACCTCAAGTAAGTCCAGCAAGCCTTGCGCCCGACCATGCCGAGCCAGCCGTGTTGAGGTTCCGCAGCCTGGGCAGCGGCAGCACCGGCAACGCCACAGTCATTGAAGCCGGCAACGGCCTGCAGACCACCCGACTGCTGGTGGACTGCGGCCTGGGGCAAAAACACCTGGAAGCACGGCTGGCCGCCGCCGGCCTGGCGCCCGGCGACATTGACGCCATCTTCATCACCCACGAGCACGCCGACCACATAGGCAGCGCCCGGCCCTGGGCGCTGCGCCAGCGCATCCCGGTCTGGATGAGCCAGGGCACCTACGCGGGCATTGGCGCACCCGACTTTGCCGGCCTGTTGCACCTGGCGCGCGACGCACAGGCCATCGAACTCGGGGAGCTACAGGTACTGCCGTTCACCGTGCCGCACGACGCCCGTGAGCCACTGCAGCTGGTGTGCAGCGACGGCAACGCACGGCTGGGCCTGGTGACCGACCTAGGCCATGCCAGCGCCTACGTGCTGGAGCGCCTGGCCGGCTGCCATGCGCTGCTGCTGGAGTGCAACCACGACCCGGACCTGCTGGCAGGCGGCAGTTATCCGCCTTTCCTGAAGCGGCGCGTGGGCGGGCTGTGGGGGCATCTGGCCAACGACGCGGCCGCGCAGGTCGCGCAGGCCGTGCATCACGGCGGCCTCAAGCATGTGGTGGCTGCCCATCTGAGCGAACAGAACAACCGCCCCGAGCTGGCACGCCGGGCGCTCGCCCAGGCACTGGGCTGCGACGACGCCGACATCGCCGTGGCGGATGCCGCTGGCAGCGGCAGCTGGTTCAGCGCCTGACGGGCCCCCACGCTTGTCACTGCGTGTACTGCGCTGCCCCCCGAGGGGGCTTCAGTCGCCTTGAGGCGGCCCGGCGGCGACTGAGGTCAGCACCGCCCCACGGCCCACAAAAAAGCCACCCGAAGGTGGCTTCTTGAGGAATCGCTGAAACGATTACTTCTTGGGAGCAGCAGCTTCGGCAGCCTTCTTGGCGGCTTCAGCGGCAGCGTCAGCAGCCGGAGCAGCAGCGGCGGGAGCAGAAGCGGCGGCTGCAGCAGCGGGAGCGGCGCCAGAAGCAGCAGCTTCGGGAGCAGGCGCCGGCGCGGGAGCAGGTGCGGGAGCAGCGGCGGGGGCCGGAGCGGGCGCGGGCGCCGGCTCTTCCTTCTTGCCACAGGCGGCCAGGGCAGCGGCGGCAATCAGGGTCGCCAGTACAAGCGATTTCTTCATTTCAGGTTTCCTTGGGTTAGCAATTGGAACGATTTCCGGAAATAGTCACTGCAACGCTGTTGGTTGCTTTGACTGAACGGCAAGGACTCGAGCTCTAGCCGTTCAGCCTTAGATTATATGCTCGAAGCACGCAAGCCTTGCAAACCCTGACGGCATGGCCTGCCGCAGCCCACGCTACAACCCCAATGTGGTAGCAGGGAAGGCCGGGCTGCTCCTGCCCAGCCATTCCTGCAACGATTCACGCAGCGCCAGCCGGCGCTCGGGCTCGGCGCCGCTGTAGCCAATGCAACGCTCCGGGTCCAGCCGGTGCATGACCCAACCCGGGCTCCAGATCGCGCTGGGCAATTCGAGCGGGTCGGCCGCGGCGCAAGCGCGTGCTTCGATGATGTGGCTCCAGGTGCCGCGCCACGCCACGAAACGCGCATGACGGCGGACAACCTCGTCATAACGCCGGGCCAGCAGCGTGATGTGCCGGCCTGTTTTCGACCAGTCCTGCAGCGACTGCGCCACGGCGCGCTCACCCAGCGGCCAGTCGGCAAAGCTGGCATCGCACAGGATGATTTCGCGCCATCCCTCGCGCGCGGCGCAGGCCAGCGCATCGCGCACCAGTTGCTGGAACGCCACGCGGCCCTCAAAGCGCCCCGAAGGGAGCGACTGCACGTCTGGCTGGGGCCCGTTCACGCTTTCGCACCCGCACCCGTTGCCGCATGCAGCCAGCCGGATTCGCACCAGTCGCGCAGCAGGCTGCGGGCATCGTCGCTGGCGGCGGCCACCTGGGCATCACTGAGCATGCGCCGGTCGGCCAGCGTGCGCATCAGCGTCGCGTCACGGCCTGCCGCACGGTAGCTCTCGCCGTTGATGAAGATGTGCCGTGCGTCGTGCATCATGCGGGTGCGCCGGTCCAGCACCACGCCACGCAGGGTACGCGGCGCATGGCCGGCATCAAACCAGACGCTGGCCTTGGGCTCGGTCAGGTATTCGCCCAGCACACGCGCCATGGCCTGCGGGTCCTGCAGCGCCGCCTGCACGGCGTCGCGGGCAAAGCCGGCCAGCGCCTCGGGCACGGCACCGGGATTGGCCACGGCATCCTGCCGCGGGTCGCGGTACAGGGTGGCGCCCGCGGCTTCCTCGGCGTCCTCCGCCAGGCGCTGGATCAGCTCGCGCGCCAGCTCACCGCGCGCCGGCGAGCGAAAACCGATCGAATACGTCTGGCATTCGCCTTCGGCGATACCGTCGTGCGCGTAGCGCGGCGGCAGGTACAGCATGTCGCCGGGCTCCAGCACGAACTCCTGCTCGGGTTCGAAGCGGGCGAGGATTTTCAGTGGCACGTCCTCTTGCAGCGTCAGGTCCTTTTGCCGGCCAATGCGCCAGCGCCGCCGGCCATGGGCCTGCAGCAGGAACACGTCATAGCTGTCAAAGTGCGGCCCGACCCCGCCCTGGTCGGTGGCGTGGCTGATCATCAGGTCGTCCAGCCGCGCATCCGGCACAAAGCGGAACTGCTGCATCAGCCGGTGCACCGCGTCGTCATGCAGATCCACGCCCTGCACCAGCAGCGTCCAGCCCGCACGGCCCAGCGGCGGCAGTGCACGCCGCTCAAACGGACCGCGGCGCATCTGCCAACCCTGCGGACCCGCGCCCTGCACCACCAGGCGCGACTCCACGTCGGCGCTTTGCGCCAGCGCAAACAGCTGCGTGCGCGTGAGCGGCGGCGTGAAGCCGGTGATGGCCTGGCGCACGAGCAAAGGTTTTTTCTGCCAGTGGCGCTGCATGAATTTCGCGGGGGTCAGGCCGCCGAGCAGCGCAAGGGGGGTGTGGATGTCCATGGGACAATTCTGCCAATGAATACGATTCCTGAAATTACACCCCAATGCGTGGTCGCGCTGACCTGGACGCTCAAGGACACCCTGGGCGAAGTGCTGGACGTGCTCGACGACCCGGTCGAATTCCTGGTGGGTGGCGATGACCTGTTCGACAAGATCGAGCAGGCCCTGCAGGGCCATGGCAAGGGCGCCAGGCTGGACCTGCACCTGGAGCCGGAGGAAGCGTTTGGCGATTACCGGGAAGAGCTCGTGTTCCTGGAGCCGCGCGGGCTGTTCCCGGCCGAGCTTGAAGAAGGCATGACCTTCGAAGGCCTGCCCGAGGGCAGCAACCCGCAAGCCGCACGCGATGTGCTCTACACCGTGACCGAGATTTACCCCGAGCATGTGGTGCTGGACGGCAACCACCCGCTGGCGGGGATTGCCATCCGCCTGAGCCTGCAGGTGCAAGGGGTGCGCGAAGCCACCGAGGAAGAAATCGGCCGCGGCTCAGCCGGAACCGGCTTCTTCAAGGTACAGCCCCAAGCCCCGGGCAACGATCTGCTGCACTAGCTGTGAAGGTTCAATAGGTTATTGCGGGTGTTCACCCGGAGAGGTTTTGAGAGACTGGGAATCGCCAAACCCCCAAATCACTCAGATTTCCAAACCGGATGAACACCCATAAGAATGCCCGATTGACC
>Ga0209460_1000550_pt1 | contig 32729 bp, 19 predicted proteins | sample EBPBio132013_DNA_FD_185868 | JGI IMG/M metagenome (GOLD analysis project Ga0209460, IMG submission 185868) | Wastewater treatment Type I Accumulibacter community from EBPR Bioreactor in Madison, WI, USA - Reactor 2_5/13/2013_ DNA (SPAdes)... | ecosystem: Engineered > Bioreactor > EBPR >... | reverse complement strand
CGCCAAGTACGCCAAGGTCAAGGCGGAGGGGATGAACCGCAGAGGCGCGGAGGACGAATAACAAAACGCAAAGGCGCAAAGACGCAAAGGACGCAAGGTCATTCATTTAAACCGCCAAGTCGCCAAGAACACCAAGTTCAAGGCGGAGGGGATGAACCGCAGAGGCGCGGAGGACGAATAACAAAACGCAAAGGCGCAAAGACGCGGAGGACGCAAGGTCATTCATTTAAACCGCCAAGTCGCCAAGAACGCCAAGGTCAAGGCGGAGGGGATGAACCGCAGAGACGCGGAGGAATGCGGAGAGAAGATTTAACCGCAGAGACGCGGAGGACGCAGAGGAATGCGGAGAAGCCCTCGTTTGTATCGTCCATTAAGACTATTGGCATATTGTCCGCATTGTCTAATCCCCGTACACTGCCCTTAGAAACTATTTGAGAAGTTCTTAAAATACCGGACAGCATGTATGCTGTCCCTACACGAACGCGAGATTGTGATGCGAATTTCGCCTAGAGACGCGAAACATCACGTCCCGAACTATTTTCAAATGGCTTCTTCGACATTCTTGTCACTGAAAGGATACGGTGTGGAGCTTATCGCGGAACAGACGATACTGATTACCGGCGCGACGGACGGACTAGGTAAGGCGACCGCGTTGGCACTGGCGAAGCTGGGGGCGCGTGTACTCCTGCATGGGCGAGATGAGGCGCGGCTGGCACTGGCGAAAGCCGACATCACAGCGGAAAGTGGGAATCCCAAGATTGCGACCTACCGCGCGGATCTGGCGGTGTTGGCGGAGGTGCGGCATCTCGCCTATACGGTGCTGGCGGAGCATCCGGCGCTGCACACGCTCATCAACAACGCGGCGGCAGCGGGCAGCCCGACCCGCAGCCTGAGCGCGGACGGTCACGAGATGCAGTTCGCGGTGAATTACCTCGCGCCATTTTTGCTGACGCGGCTGCTGCTGCCCGCGCTGGCGGCTGGCGCACCAAGCCGGATTATCAACGTGAGTTCGGCGGGACAGTTCCCGATTAATTTTGATGACATGATGATGGCACAGAACTATCAACCGCTGGATGCTTACCGGCAGAGTAAGCTGGCACAGGTGATGTTTACGTTCAGCCTCGCGCCGCAGGTGGCGGACGCAGGGATTACGGTGAATGTGCTGCACCCCGGCTCGATGATGCCGACCAAGCTGGCGCAGGGCTTCTTTAACCGGTCGATGGACACGCTGGAAACGGGCGTGAACTCGGTGCTGCGGTTGGCGAGTGATCCAGCGCTGGACGGCGTGACGGGGTTGTACTTCGACCATTTAACCGAAACACGCGCTAACGAACAGGCGTATGACGCGGATGTGCGGCGGCGGTTGTGGGCGTTGAGCGAGCAGCTTACACAGGCGGAGTGAAGGGCAAGACAGCGATTTTCGTTATAATAGTTATATTGGGCTGTCCCTTCGTATTATGTGCCTGTTTACAGGTCGGGTTTTCTCGTAAAGCATTGTGTCATCAAAAGGCTTGCTGATGGAAGTTTTGGTATTGGGCGGGTCCGAAAAAGATTTTATTGACCTTCAACAATTACTTCAAACGATGCATGATTTTCAAATCGAACGGTGCAGCCGTTTTGACGACAGTTTCGCCCGGCTCGCGATCCATCCCGCCGATGTGGTGCTGCTCGATCACACAGCGGTGGAGGATGCGCTGTTCCAGCAGCTTCAACAACTCCGCAGCCGCTTTCCCGGCATTCCGGTGGTCGTCCGAGGCACGGGTGATGATGCGACAGCGCTCAAAGCCATGGCGCACGGGGCGCAGGATTACCTTACATACGGGCAGTATGACAGCAGGACGCTGGCGAAAACCCTACGGGCAGCGGCGACGCGCGGGGGATACCGCGAACGCGCACGGCAGGAAGCGATCTTCAAAACCGAAGATCAATTTCAGAGCGCCTTCAATTATGCCGCGATTGGCATGGCGTTAGTCGGCCTTGATGGACGCTGGCTGCAAGTGAACAAGGCGCTGTGCCGCATCGTGGGTTATACCGAAGCAGCATTGATGACCAAGACCTTTCAGGACATCACCTACCCCGATGACCTGAACACCGATTTGACTTATGTGCAGCAGCTTCTTGCCGGTGAAATCAAAACCTACCAGATGGAGAAGCGTTACCTCCATCAAGACGGTCACTTGGTATGGGTACTGCTGAGTGTGTCGTTAGTGATGCTGCGCGATGGCACGCCTTCGCACTTTATCTCCCAAATTCAGGACATTAACGAGCGAAAGCAAACAGAAGCCCTGCTCCAAACCGAAATAAAGGACTCGCAAGCCGTGCAGGACAAACTCAAGCTGCTGCACGAGATTATGATTGAACTGACCAACACCAGCACCCTCGACGCATTTTATAAGCGCAGTGTGGCGTTCGGGTTAGAACGGTTGGGCTTCGACCGGATGGGTTTGCTGCTGTACGACTCGCAAACGGCAATGGCGCTCGGCACGTATGGGACGGACGCGGCAGGTCAGGTGATCCCTGAAGATCATATTCGGATCGATCCGGCTTCGCTTACGGGCATTTTGTCACGCACGTTGAACCAAACCGAGCGGTTTGTGGTGGATATGGATGCTGAGTTATTCAGCGATTCGCAATCCATCGGTAGGGGGTGGAACGCGGCGGCTGGGCTGTGGAATGGCAGTGAATACCTCGGTTGGTTGGCGATTGATAACGGCGTTCGGCATCTGCCTATCGACCAAGCGCAGTTGAATATCCTCGCGCTCTACGCCGTGACCTTAGGCACCCTGCTGGCGCGGAAACAGGCAGAAACACGCCTGACGCATGATCGGGATTTACTGCGGACGTTGATCGACAGTTCGCCGGATTATATCTTTATTAAAGACCTCGAAGGGCGCTTTATCCTCAGTAACCGCGCACTTGCCTACGCCTCAAGGCTTACGCCGGATGAAATGGTGGGTAAAACCGCATACGACACACTGCCCCCTGAAATGGCTCAACAGGTTCAAGCAGAAGAACAAGCGATCATTGCGTCGAGTACACCGCTTATTAACGCCGAGCGTTCAATCGTGGATCGCGAGGGCAATAAACGCGACATCCTCGGCACTAAAGTTCTCGTCCGTGATAAAGAGGGAAAGGTCGTTAGCTTGCTGGGCATCAGCCATGATATTACCGACCGCAAGCAGTTGGAAGCCCAGACGAAGGAACTGGAGTCGGAACGCGGGCGCACGCGGCTCCTCCAGCGCTTCATCAACGATATGTCGCACGACTTCCGCACACCGCTTTCGGTGATTAACAACAGCCTGTACCTGCTGCAAAAAAGCACCGACCCCGAAAAACAACGGGTCTACGCCAAACGCGCCGAGCAGCAGGTCATCCGGCTGGATAAACTGCTCGAAGAACTGCTGCTGATGGATCACCTTGACCGCGAGATGAGCATTCAGTTGACCCTAAACGACATCAATCCGTTCGTCGCGTCTATCGTCAGCAGCTATGAAAGTGAAGAACGAGCCGTCCCCATCCAACTTACGTACATCCCCACGACCGACCCCTGCTTTAGCAAGATTGACGCGATTGAGCTGGCGCGGGCGATTACCAAGCTGATGGATAACGCGATCTTGTATTCACCGACCGGGGGGCAAATCACGGTTCGGACGACGAGCGAGCCGAAGTGGGTCACGATTGCGGTGCAGGATACGGGCATCGGCATTTCGGAAAACGACCTCCCCCACATCTTCGAGCGATTTTACCGGGCTGATCAGGCACGATCCAGCAAAACGGGCGGTACCGGTGTGGGCTTGTCTATTGTGCAAAAAGTCGTTGACGCGCATAAAGGCCGCATTGATGTTCAAAGCAAGTTGGGGGAAGGCAGTACCTTCACGATCCGGCTGCCGAAGGTGGGTGTGCATTAGGGGGGGATAGGCACAGCGGGTAGCCACCTATCCCTGCAAGATTAAAGCCACTGGCCTATAGGCTGTGACGGCGCGAACCCTATACTTACAGACATCAACAAGAACCCTCTTGCCCATGTAAGAAGGTTTTTGCATGTCCGTTAATTGGAGGGTGAACATATGACAACCGTACTGAATGCTCAAGTGGTGGTCATTACCGGCGCGTCGTCGGGGATTGGCCGGGCGACCGCGCTGCGTTTCGCACAGCACCACGCGAAGGTTGTCCTCGCCGCCCGCAACGTGGTGGCGCTGGAAGAAGTCGCCGACAGCATCCGCGATCTCGGCACACAGGCCGAAGTGCTGGTCGTGCCAACCGATGTGGGTGACTGGGAACAGGTGCAGCGCCTTGCCGAGCAAACGGTGAACGCATTCGGATGCATCGACACATGGGTGAACGACGCAGGCGTGGGAATCTATGCCACCGCCGCCGAGACCTCGCTTGAAGAAATGCACCAAATCATCCAGACGAATTTCATGGGCGTGGTGCATGGCGTGAAGGCTGCCCTGCCCTACATGCAAGCCCAGCATCGCGGGACGATCATCAATGTGGCCTCCGTCGAGGCGGATATTTCCGTACCCTATAACTCAGCTTATGCCGCAACCAAGCACGCCGTCAAAGGTTATACCGAAGTGCTGCGGATGGAACTGGAACACGCCAACAGTGGTATCGACGTGACGCTGATTATGCCGTCCGCCATCAACACACCGTTCTTTAACCACGCGCTGTCGAAGCTGGGGGTTATCCCACGTCCGGTTGGCCCGGTCTACGAGCCGGAACTGGTGGCGGAGGCGATTGTCTACGCGGCGCAGCACCCACAGCGCGATGTGACAGTCGGCGGGGGTGGCAAGCTGCTGCAACTGATGAAACGGGCTGCGCCAACCCTGACCGATCAGATGATGACGGTCGGTGGGGCGATGTTCCACGCCCAAAAATCGGATAAGCCGGATAACGGCGCGAGTACGCTGTTCAACACGATACCGGAAACGGGACGCATATCCGGCGACTTCGACCATATGGTGAAAGCGACCCCAACCGTTCGCAAGGCGTTCGTCCCGGCTGTGCTGGTCGGGGCGCTGGTGGGGGTGTTCTTCGCGCGGCGCTAGAGAACCGGTGGCAGCCATTCGGGTACGGGTGTGAGGCCGAGGAAGGTGCCGTAACGCTGGCAAGCGGCTTCAACGGCGGACGTTTGCTCGTCGGTGAGGGCGACAAAGGGCTTAAGCTGGATGACGACCGTATCACGCTTGAAGACCCGCTGCCACGAGCCGACGATGCGACCGTCGATGACCAGATAGTGCGCCAAAACACCCCGTTTCGGGTCCCATAATTGGGCGAAACGCGGGTCAATGACGGGACTAGGGTCGGCAGAGCGGCCCATCGCTTCGTCGTAGTTGGGCAGCAGGTAGGCGGTCACGGGATGGTGGCTGTCGGGGGTGGGAATATCCCCGACGAAGTAATAATTCTGCCCGTTGAAGGCTTCATGGTTCAGGCGGTCGCCGAGCAGGTGCAGCCCGTGTTTGATGTGTTTCATGGTCAAGAGTGACCACAGCCCGTAATCTTTGACAGTGGCGGGGCCGTGGCTGGCGAAGTAGCGATAAGTCAGCGTCGCCAATGCTTCGTCAAGCGTGACCGGTGGCGCGGCGGGTACACGCTCGTCCAGCAAGGCGTAGGTGAACTGTTTACCGGCGCGCGGGCCGCTGCAAATCAAACCCTCTAACTCGGCGTGCATCATGATATAGGCCAGCCGCAAACCGTCCGCTGGTATCCCTGCCCCATCCAGCAGCGTGGCAAGCTGCTCGCGCGTTTGATAATTCTGACCCTGTAACGCCTTCGTGAATACGTCGCGACTGCGGCTAATGACGGTCTCATCAATCGCGAACTTGCGGTAGTAGGTGCCGTTCATCTGATGAACATGCGGCGCGGTGAGCGCCAGTATCCAGCGGATGTCCCCCGGTGTGAGGAAGTGCCACGTCGGACGGAGGACGTGGGTGCGGAGGATGTAGCCATCGTTGAACGCCTGCTCGACCTCATCATCCTTCAGGCCGGTGGTGCGCTGCGCCAGCGCCCACTTCGCCCCCATGTAATCCTGTGATTGGACAGCACCCAGCCACTCGACGGCGGCGGTGGGGTCGGTTAAGGTGGTGTTGACCAACTTTTGGCTGTGCAAGCGGTGGGTGGCGATGTCTAGCATGACGGGTTACCACGCAAAGGCTTGCGGTGCAGGCACATCCGGCTTAAGCTGGCGACCCTTGTTGATGTCGAAGATGGCGTTCAGGCGTTGGATGTGTTCCGGCTCCAGTTGAAGCTCGGCGGCGCGATCCAACCCATCCAGATGCCCGACCGTGCGCGGCCCGACGATAGCCGAGGCGACGGCAGGGTTCGCCAGCACCCACGCAATCGCGACCACCGATTCGGTCTCGCCAATCTCGCGGCACAGGGCGGAGAAGGCTTCCAACTGGTTACTGGTGGTCAAATCCATCGCGTATTCTTTTTCGACCTGCGCCGTGCGGGAACCGGCATCGGCTTTGCGCTTGCCCGTGAGCAGGCCACCCCCAAGCGGCATATAGGGGATAATGCTGATGCCGAAGTCACGGGCGGCGGGGAACACTTCGAGTTCGGGGTAGCGGCTGAGGAGGTTGTACTGTGCTTGCTCGGAGACAAAGCCGACCATACCCTTCTGCCACGCATCCATCTGGTACTTCGCCAGCCCCCAACCGGAATAGTTGCTCGTCCCCATGTAGAGGACATCGCCGTTATTGATGAGACGGTCGAAGGTCGTCCAAAATTCTTCGAGGCTGATGCGCTCGTCGATGTGATGCACCTGATAGAGGTCGATGTGGTCGGTTTGCAGGCGCTTGAGCGAATCGGCGGCGTGTTTGCGTACCTTGTAGGCCGAAAGACCGCCTTCCTCGTTGGGCGGTGGTGAGGGCAGCATCGCGCCGTAGACTTTGGTGGCGAGGACGGTTTTATCGCGGCGACCGTTCCCCTGCTGGAACCAGTTGCCGATGAGTTCCTCGGTGCGACCGCAGTACACATCGCGCCCATAGACGTTGGCGGTGTCGAAAAAGTTGATGCCTATGTCGAGCGCTTTGTCCATGATTTTGTAGGCTTCGTCATCCGGTGTGCGGGTTCCAAAGTGCATCGTTCCGAGGCAAATCCTGCTGACGGTCATGTTGGAACGTCCGAGTTTGGTGTACTGCATGGCTTTATCCTTTGGGTATTTGGATGGGCGGTATGGCATTCGGCTTGATGAATTGAGTATCGTCTTTGCGTGGGTTATTGGCAAATAAGAACCCAAGCAGCGGGGAGATGGGTGTGACTATACGCAATTCTCAAGCATAAAGGTGGGATTGATGCACTTTCGCTTCAATATTGAGTATGATTGATGGTTACAACGACTCTACTGCAAGGACACATCCGATGATTGGACGCATACTTGGTGGATACAGGATTGTTGAGCAAGTCGGTATGGGCGGCATGGCGACCGTGTATAAAGCCTATGATGCCAGCACCGACCGCTACGTCGCCCTCAAAACACTGCCGGAGCAGTATTCAAAAGACCCGCAGTTTGTCGAACGCTTCCGGCGCGAGGCCAAGGCCATCGCCAAGCTGGAACACCTGCACATTCTGCCGCTGTTCGCGTACGGCGAGGATGACGGTGTGGCTTACCTCGCGATGCGCTACCTGCCCGCCGGAACCCTGAGCAACCATATCAAGCAAAAGGGGCAGATGCCGCTGGACGAAGCCGCGCGATTACTGAGCCAGATCGCCAGCGCACTTGACCACGCCCACGCGAACGGGGTTTTACACCGCGACATCAAGCCGAGCAACGTGCTGATCGACAAAGACGCGAACGCCTACCTGACGGACTTCGGCATCGCGCGGATGGTGGAAGGCACGCTCGACCTGACCGGCGACTCGATCCTCGGCACGCCGCAGTACATGAGTCCTGAGCAGTGTCAGGGGCGTAAAGACCTGTCGCCCGCGTCTGACCAGTATTCGCTGGGGGTGATGCTCTACGAGATGGTAACCGGGCGTGTGCCATTCCAAGCGGAAACGCCGCTGGCGGTCATCATCATGCAGATTAACGGGAGCGAACTGCCGATCCCGACCACGCTGCGACCGGATTTACCGGAAACCGCCGAAGCGGTGATCCTCAAAGCGCTCGCCCGTAACCCTGAAGACCGCTATCCCTCGTGCGAGGCGCTGGCACGGGCGTTCGCACAGGCCGTCCGCGAACCGGTTCCCACGACCCGACCGGCACAGGCCGCGCCGACAGTCATCCCACCCTTGAGCGCACCGACCGCCGCCGCGATGGACAGCGAGCGCACGATGGTACAGCCCAAAGCACCAACGACCGGCTCGCGCGTGTCGCCGGTCGTGGTGGGTGGCGCGATTGTGGTGGGCGCGGCGGTCATCGGCGGTATCGCGCTGCTGGCGGGGCGGCCATCCGAGACGGCAGCTACCCCTACCCCGGCGGAGATCACCCTAGCGGCGGTTGTCCCCAGTGAAACGGTGATGATCCCGACGAACACGGTGGAAGTGGCGGTCATCCCAACTGAGGCCATCATTCCGACTCAAACGGAAGCGATCATCCCGACCCAAACTGTGGCGATTATCCCCACCCAGACGGAAGCCATTATCCCGACGCAGACCGAGGCGATCATCCCGACTCAGACGGAAGCCATTATCCCGACGCAGACGCAGGTGGTGATCCCCACCAACACAGTCGTCATCCCGACGAATACGGTTGTCGTTCCAACAAATACCGTCGTGGTTCCGACCAATACAGTAGTCGTCCCCAGCGCGACAGCGACCGAATCATCCAGCGCTCTGCCGACCGAAGTGGCGCTGCTGCTTTCCAACGGCGACCCTGAAAGCGCCATTCAACAGGTCACAGCGGCGATTGACCGCGCACCGGAGGACGGCAACCTGTACCTGCTGCGCGGGCAAGCCCAGATGCAGGCGGGGAACGTGGATGAGGCGATCACCGATTACACCTACGCGGTGGTTTACGCGCCGGATGAGATCGACACCTATATCCAGCGGTCGGATGCTTACCGCCAGCAGGGGAATTACTTCGCCTCGACGGATGACTTGAACCAAGCGCTCAAACTCGAACCCAACCGCGCGGAATTGTATGCCCTTCGCGCCGACAATTACCGGAACTTAGGTGAGTTCGACAGCGCACTTGCCGACAATGACAAAGCGATTGCGCTGGAGCCGGATAACGTGCGCTGGTACATCGAACGCTCGACGACTAACTCGTGGTTCGGCGACCTCGAAAGCACGACCGATGACCTGAATAAGGCGATTGAACTGGAACCGGAGAACGCCGATTTTTATGTTATGCGCGGGGCGAATTACCGCTGGCAGTATCAGTATGACCTCGCCCTTGCCGATTTCTTGAAGGCTAAAGACCTCGCGCCGGAAAACTCGCGGGCTTATTTGGGTTCGGTTCAGGTGCTGCTGGCGGCGCTGGACGATGGCGAATCGCTTGAGGATTACGACCTCGATATGGCGCTGGAAGATGCCGAACGCGCGGTTGACCTCGCGCCGGATGACTCGGAAACATGGTTGTACCGGGGCAAGGTGCAGCGCTACCTCGGCGATACGGAGGCGGCGATCAGCGACTTCACCCGTTCGATCCAGATTTACGACGGCTCCGGCGAGGCTTACCTCAACCGGGGTTACGCTTACACAGATATAGGGGATTACGAGGAAGCGCGGGAGGATTTCGAGCGCATCCTCGATGTTGACCCCGCGAATGTGGATGCCCTGCAAGGCCGCATCGAAGCCTACCTTGAGGCCGTTGATAACGACCAGCCGTGGGATGATTATGACCTTGAAGCGGCGCTGGCGGATGCCAACAACGCCCTCACGCAGGATGACAGCAACGCGATTACCTACCTGCTGCGGGGCAAGGTGCTGAACCGCTTAGGCCAATCGGAACAGGCGTTGGAAGATTTGAACCGGACAGTGACCAGCCTACCGGAGATGGCGTGGGGCTACCTCGAACGCGGGTTTATCTACGCCGCGCTGGGCGAGACCGATGAGGCAGTTAGCGACTTCCAACGGGCGATTGAACTCGAACCGGACGATTCATGGCAGTATGTCGCGCTGGGCGATGCGCTCTATAACGCGGGACGCAAAGAGGCGGCGCTGGAAGCCTACCGGAAGCACGTTGAAATCGCCGGCGACGATGCCGAGGATTACGTCAAGGAACGTATCGCGGAGTTGGAGGGGGAGTAACTGAACCGATTATAAGGGCGCACAGAGAAAGGCAGAGGTTTTTTTAACACAAAGGCTCAATGGCACAAAGACATCGAGGGTTTGAGAAATAATCGGTTTCGCCTTTTTGTTTATACACAATTTGCACATTTATACGCCCATTTAACGCCGAATTGGCGGGCGGGAAGCTCCCGTGCAGCCGCTGAAGATGCAAAAGCGGATTGAACCGCAGAGACGCAGAGAAAATACAGAGAAGAATAACAAAACGAAAAGTCGCCGAGCGTAGTTTTAAGTTTCAAGTTTTAAGTTTCAAGTTACAAGTGAAAAGCAAATTCATTTTTAACCGCCAAGTCGCCATCCACAGGAGGCTTCGCACAGAACGCCAAGAAAATACAGAGACAATTTTCACCACAGAGACACAGAAGGCGCAGAGTAGGTAGGGCTACATTAAGTGGTGGCGGGTAAATTCGACCCCACCCCACGACGGGAGGGTCTCAGCCTCTTCCCTACGCAACGGTGATGTTTGTGGTCGGTGGGCGCACAGCCGTGCGCCCCTACAAATGACGACCTTTGAGTTGTGCTGCCCTTAACCTCCCCTACCCGCCATAGGTGATGACGAGGCGCGGGGCAAAGGTCGCGCCGCGTTCGTAGGTCGAGATGAACTTGCGTCCCCATGCGCTGCCGGTGCCGGTCAAGATAATCGACAGGCTGCTGCCGGGCTGCCAATTCGGTCGGTTGATGATTTCCCGCACAACCGCGCTCATATCGGTAAACGGGTACCACGTATTCGCTGCCCAACTGACGTTTGAACTGTGCGCCACCCGCGCCGTGGTCAACACGCGCTGCGAGGGCATGGCGCTGGCGCTGAAGGCCGCGCTGTTGTCGGCGGCATCCCCCGCGATCTGCAAATTGATGGTCAACCACTGGCTGCTGGCGGGCGAGTAGAACTCCAAGCGGGCGGCGGTGATGACTGCGCCGCGCGGAATCTGCACGTTGGTGAAGCGGAAAGCTGCGTAACTGGCGGTGGTCGAGCTGGCGGTGCCGATCCACGGGCTAGACGGCGATGCTTGGAAGGTCGTGCCTTCCTGATTCACGTCATCCGCCGCCGTGATTACCTGCCGCGTGAATGTGCCGGACTGCGGTGTGGGGGTCGGAACCGGTGTCGGCGTAGGTGTGGGCGTGCGGGTACTGGTCGCGGTGGCGGTATCGGTGGGCGTGGGCGTATTCGTCGGGGTGTCCGTCGCCGTGTTAGTCGCCGTGGCGGTGGCCGTATCGGTGGGCGTGTTAGTGGCGGTTGGCGTGTTCGTGTCGGTCGCCGTGTTGGTGGCAGTCGGTGTGTTCGTGTCGGTCGCCGTGTTAGTCGCCGTGTTAGTCGCCGTGGCGGTGGCCGTATCGGTGGGCGTGGCGGTATTCGTCGGCGTATCCGTTGCCGTGTTGGTCGCGGTTGCCGTGTTGGTGGCAATCGGGGTGGCTGTGTTCGTCGGTGTATCCGTCGCCGTGTTGGTGGCGGTCGGTGTGGGGGTGGCGGTTGGTGTGGGGGTGTCCGTTGCCGTGTTGGTCGCGGTCGGTGTGTTCGTATCGGTCGCCGTGGCGGTATCGGTCGGCCTATTGGTCGGCGTTGGGGTTTCCGTATCCGTCGCCGTATTGGTCGGTGTTGGGGTATCGGTATCGGTCGCGGTGGGGGTGTTCGTCGGCGTATCCGTTGCCGTGTTGGTGGCAGTCGGCGTGTCCGTATCGGTCGGCCTATTGGTCGGCGTTGGGGTATCGGTCGGCGTGTTAGTCGCTGTGGGGGTAGCAGTATCCGTAGGCGTAGAGGTATTCGTCGGCGTATCCGTTGCCGTGTTGGTCGCGGTCGGCGTGTCCGTATCGGTCGGCGTGTTCGTGTCGGTCGCCGTATTGGTTAGCGTTGGGGTTTCCGTATCGGTCGCCGTGTCGGTCGGTGTTGGGGTATCGGTATCGGTTGCCGTATTGGTTGGCGTGGGCGTGTCCGTCGCCGTGTTGGTGGCAGTCGGTGTGTTCGTATCGGTCGCGGTGTTGGTCGGCGTGGGGGTATCGGTATCGGTTGCCGTATTGGTCGGTGTTGGGGTGGCCGTGTCGGTCGGCGTAGGCGTAACTGTGACCAGCGGCACGTTCGAGATCACGATGCTCGTGCCGGTGTCATGGCGCAGGTTGAGGACACCGGTCGCCGCGTCATACACCCAGCCTGCCGCGTTCAAGTCGCCCCGCTGCGGCAGGATAAGCCCATTCACTGTCACCTGCGCGGGCGTGAAGTTCAGCCGCAGCCGGTCACGCGAGGCGCTGTCAAAGGTGGTGTAGCTCACCCGCCCTACCGCGTAGGTCACACTGGAGATGACAGACGACGAGCGCAGGATGTGGTTTTCGGTGGCAGGCGACCATTCGGGGATCGAGCCGATGCCGGACATGAAGTGCTTGATGTAGTCGGCGTAACCATCGGTGTACCAGTTGCTGCCGCCGTCGAACGTGGCCTTCACCCTGCCCTGCGCGTCGGAGAAGTAGGTGGCGTAGTTGAAGGCGAGGGTGGCGGCGTTCTTGTAGGCGATGTCACCCGTGCGCTCGTACCATAGGGCGTTGATGGATGCCCAGCGGGCGGTGTGGCTGCCGAGGCCAAAGTTCGAGCAGCACACCGTTTGCTCGTCGATGGCCTGTGCCGAGTAGTACGGGCCTTTGCCGAAGGTGTTCTTGACCCACGTCAGCAGCGCCGGAATGTGCGTCTGCCACTGGGGATCGACGGTAGCCGGATCGTCATGGTTGAGGATATAGCGGGCGGTTTCCATCGGCGTGACTTGGTTTTTGTTGGTCAGCGATGGATTACGCTCGATGTCCTCGAAGTAGGCGTTCCAGTTGTTATTGGTCATCGGGTACGTCAGCACCCAATTCCACGCCTGATTACGCACGGTTTGATAGGCCGACACGTCGCCCAAGTTGAGGCGGATGAGTTCGTCAAACAGGTTGACCGCCGCCACCATATTGGCTGTGTATTCTTCCAGCACCGCGCCGGTTTGGGCGTGAACACGGAACGGCCACGGCGATTGGCTGGCATTCCCTGTTCGCACCCGCGCCACGAGGGTATTGGCGATGTTCAGGGCGGCATCGCGGTAGGTGGTGCTGCCCGTAAGCTGCCAGAAGCGCAGATAAGCGTAACCGAGTTCGGCAGCTTTATCCGGCTGGATGCCGTTTGCACCGTCACGGATGGACGTGCCGTCCCCCTGATACACGGTTTGACCGTTCACCGCCGAGGCATAGGGCATACTGCCCCACAACCATCCGGCGGGGGTCGTGCCGTTTGCCAGTTGGTAGTCGAGCATCCCCTTCACGGTGGTGATGAGGCTGCTATCGCCGGTGTAGGGATACGCCATCACCAGCGAATCGACAAACGAGGCGTAGAGGCCAGCGGGGTTGTGATACCAGTTCGTATTGCCACCTGCCGGTTCATAGTAGCAGCAGTACGACAGGTAGTGTTTGATGCCCGCCGAGGTATTCGGCACGGTGTTCTGGATGTAATTCCACGCCCATTTATTGACCTGATCGTAAGGATAGGCGCTGGACACCCACGACAGCAGTTGACCGTTGGCATCCACCACGACCGGATGCCCGTTCCACACCTGCCCGCCCGGAATGGGGGTGTTGGTGCGGGTCGGCGTGGGGGTGATCGTCGGTGTGCGCGTGGGCGTGGGACTGTTGGTGGCGGTGGGCGCACCCACGAGCGTCGGCGTACGGGTGGCGGTGGGCGGGACTACGCCGCCGGTGGTAAAGGTGATAACGAGACGCGGGGCATTGGTCGCGCTGCCATCGAACGCCGTGAGGAACTTGCGCCCCCATGTGCCACCCGTACCGCGAATGATAAGCGCCAGATTACCGCCGTTCGCCCATGTGCCGTGGTTGATGACTTCCTGCACCACAGTCGGGACAACGGCGAAGGTATACCATGTATTCGCCGCCCAATTGACGTTGGTGTTGTGGGTCACGCGGGCGGTGGTGAACGGGCGAAGCGATGGCAGGGTGACGTTAAACGGCTGCGCTGTGCCGGAGAGTTCACCCGCGACTTCCGCCGCGATGCTGATCCATTGAGACTGCGACGAATAAAATTGCAGGTCGGCGCTGTTGATGGTCGAGCCGGGGGGGATGGCGACACCGGTGAAGCGCAGCCCCAAATAGCTGGTGGTGGCGCTGCCGCCGTTGCCCACCCATTCGGTCGGTGAGGAATTGGTGGCGGTGCCGTTGAGTTCGTTAGCATCGTCCCACGCGCCCGTGACGCGCACGGTAATGGTTTGCGTCTGCGGGGTGGCAGGTGGGTTTTGTGCCGAAGCAGGCAGAACCACTAGCAAACTGATGCACAAAATTAAAATGGCACGATAAAAACCACTCATCAATTTACAATTCTGTATCTATTATAGTTAAATTCTGTATCAAGTGCGACGAATTATACTCGCTTCGAGGGAGGCTGCAATGTTTGGTTAGGGACGCGCTGGATAGCCACGTCCCTGATGAAGTTTTGGTGATGATGCGCTACGAACTGTATGTGATGACCAAGCGTGGAGCGTAAGCCGCGCCGTACTCGAAACCGGCAGCAAACTTGCGTCCCCACGAGCTGCCCGACCCACTGAGGATGATCGACAAGCTGTTACCGGCCTGCCAATTCGGGCGGCTGATGATCTCCCCCACAACCGCGCTCATATCGGTGAACGGGTACCATGTATTCGCTGCCCAATTGACGTTCGAGCTGTGTGCCACCCGCGCGGTGGTCAACACACGCTGGGAAGGTAAGGCGCTGGCACTAAAAGCCGCGCTGTTATCCACATCGTCACCGGCGATTTGGAGGTTGATGGTCAGCCACTGGCCGCTGACCGAGTAGAACTCCAAACGGGCGGCGGTGATGGTCGCCCCGCGCGGCACCTGCACGTTGTTAAAGCGGAAAGCGGCAAGGCTGCCCGCTGCACCCGCATCGCCAATCCACACAGCCGGGTTCGCCGCTTCATAAGTGCTGCCGACCTGATTAACGTCATCACCACCCGCCCCGATCTGGCGCGTAACCGTGGACGACTGCGGCAGGCTGGTAGGCATCGGCGTGGGCGATGCTGCCATCGTGGTCGCGGTGGGTGTGCGGGTCGCGGTCGGCGAGGTGTTATTGGGCAAAAGCAGGACATCCACCCAGAAGTTGTTGTTGGTGCTGCTCGATACCGGGAAGCTGCCGTTCGCCCCGCGCGTGAAGACCCCGTTCCCGCCGACGGATACACTGTCCGGCGCGGTCAGGATGCCGCTGCTGCGCGAAGTGGCAAAGTAGTCGGCGGTGTAGCTGAAGCGTCCGGTTGGGCTGTAGTACGAGATGATGTACAGCGTGTTGGCGTTGATGTTGATCGGTGTCGGGAAGTTCGCCGCCTGCCAACCGGAAGCCGTCTCGTTGACGAACACCGCCGTCGCCAGCAGCGTGCCGTTCGCCGTCCACAGGTGACCGGTGTGCGTGCCGGTGTTGCTCGCGCCTTTATAGAAGCGCAGTCCGGTGATCGTCGCGTTCGTGCTGGTGCGGAACTTCACCCCCAGTTCAATCGGTGCTATCCCCATCACATCCGCCACCGCCGGAGTCGCGCTGGTCGTCCACAGGCTTTGCAACCCGACAGGCGTATTGGTCGGCTGTAAGGTCGGTGTGCGGGTCGCGGTGGGCGCGGTCGTGCCACCGGAGATGACGATGCTCGTGCCTGTGTCGTGGCGCAGGTTAAGGACACCGGTCGCCGCGTTGTACGTCCAGCCTGCCGCGTTGAGGTCGCCCCGCTGCGGCAAGACCACACCGTTGGCGGTGACTTGCGTGGGGGTGAAGTTCAGCCGCAGCCGGTCACGCGAGGCGCTGTCGAAGGTGGTGTAGCTCACCCGCCCTACCGCGTAGGTAACGCTGGTCACGACGGATGACGACCGCAGCAGGTGGCTTTCGTTGGCAGGCGACCATTCGGGTATCGAGCCGATGCCGGACATGAAGTGCTTGATGTAGTCGCCGTAGCCATCCGAGTACCAGTTGCTGCCACCGTCGAAGGTGGCCTTCACCCTGCCCTGCGCGTCCGAAAAGTAGGTGGCGTAGTTAAACGCAAGTGCAGCGGCATTCCGGTAATTCACATCAGCCGTGCGCTCGTACCATAGGGCGTTGATGGATGCCCAGCGGGCGGTGTGGCTGCCGAGGCCGTATGCCGAACAGCACACCGTCTGCTCATCAATCGCCTGCGCGGAGTAAAAAGGCCCTTTGCCGAAGGTGTTCTTGACCCACGTCAGCAGCGCTGGAATATGCGTCTGCCACTGCGGGTCGACGGTCGCGGGGTTCTCGCGGCTCAGGATGTAGCGGGCGGTTTCCATCGGCGTGACTTGATTTTTGTTGGTCAGCGATGGATTGCGCTCAATGTCCTCGAAGTAAGCATTCCAGTTGTTGTTGGTCATGGGGTACGTCAGCACCCAATTCCATGCCTGATTGCGTACCGTTTGATAGGACGCGACGTTGCCCAGGTTGAGGCGGATAAGTTCGTCAAACAGGTTGACCGCCGCCACCATATTGGCTGTGTATTCTTCCAGCACCGCGCCGGTTTGGGCGTGGACACGGAACGGCCACGGCGATTGGCTGGCATTCCCTGTGCGTACCCGCGCGACGAGGGTATTGGCGATGTTGATGGCTGCCGTGCGGTAGGTGGTGTTACCGGTAAGCTGCCAGAAGCGCAGGTAAGCGTAACCGAGTTCGGCGGCTTTATCCGGCTGAATGCCGTTTGCCCCATCGCGCACCGATGTACCGTCCCCCTGATACACCGTTTGACCATTCACCGCCGAGGCATAGGGCATACTGCCCCACAACCATCCGGCGGGGGTCGTGCCATTCGCCAGTTGGTAGTCGAGCATCCCCTTCACGGTGGTGACGAGCGTGGCGCTGCCGGTGTAGGGATACGCCATGATGAGCGAATCCACGAACGAGGCGTAGAGGCCAGCCGGATTGTGATACCAATTGGAGTTACCGCCCGCCGGTTCGAAGTAGCAGCAGTACGAGAGGTAGTGTTTGATGCCCGCCGAGGTATTCGGGACAGAATTTTGGATGTAGTTCCAGCCCCATTCCATCACCTGATCGTAAGGATAGTCGCTGGCAATCCACGACACCAGCTTGTTACTACTATCCACCATCACCTGATGCCCGTTCCACACGTCGCCGGTGGGGGTCGCAGCGGAAACGGGTAGGCTGACGCTGATGAGCAAGAACGAAAATAAGACCAAACACGCCTGAAATAAACGCCTCATGTACTACCCATATCTCTATCATCGTGAACGATGGCGACTCGAAAATTTCAGGCATTATACGAATATTGCAGGCGCAGCAAATCACCCAAGTGGCTCATAAATTTCATTTTCAGAGGTTATTCATAATTGCGAATAACGGACGAACACCCTGCCCCAACGGCTTATTCGTCCGAAACCATCAGCCAACCCATCGGCGTGATGTGCTCATCCCCGACCGCCGCTGAGGTGTGTGTCATGCTGCGGCTGTCCACCAATTCAACCGAAGCCTGCGCCCCGCTGCAGAAGGCGAATTCCTCCAGCGGGTGGGTATACGCGAGGTAGCGCCCATCCGGCGACCATGCCAGATTGCAGCCGCCCTCCCCCGTATACAGTGGGGTTAATCGGCTGCCCTCAAGGTGGGCGATTTCAAACTGGATGCTTGCCCATTCCCACAGGCGTTCACTCTGGTCGTTGGTGTAGAGGCGGTAGGTTTCGCGGCGGTAAGCGACCGTTGCGGCATCGGCAGGGTTCACCTCCCAACCCGCGAACAATTCGGGCGCGAGGGTTTCTACGGTATTCGCGGACACCTGATAAACCGAGGTGTCGAACGAGAAGCTATCCTCGTAATAGCCATTCCCCTCCCAAAAACGCCCACCCAGCGAAGCCGTGAGCAGAGTGTCGTTATCCAGCCAGAAGTAATTGTGTGTCATGGAATAGGTCGTGGTGGATTCAATATAGGCATCAGCAAGCGGCGCGGTACGGTGTGTAACGGGCAGCCATGTGTCACTCTCTAGCGACCAGATGAACACATCATCAACGCGGCGGCTGAAACCGACTTCGCAGCTATATTGAAAGGCGATCAGACGGTTATCCGGCGACCAAGCTAAACCACATAAGCGGCTGTCGGCTTCGTGGCGATAAACCGCTGAATCAAGTGTCGCCACGTCAACCACCTTGAGTTCGTTCTGGCAGTCGGTGGTGCAGTCCAAGCTGATGATGGCGAGCTGTGAACTGTCGTCCGACCATGCAAACCCGTAGCTGTAGTATTCATTCCCCTCGTCAAAGCGCTGCGTATTCGCATCCAGCGGGTACAGGGTGGCGCTTTCAAGGTGGTAGAGATAGGCGTGATAATGACCGAACGGGACGCTGCTGGCTTCCTCGCTGCTGATGGCGAGCATGACCAGCCACTGGCTGTCCGGCGACCAGCGAACGCCGCCTAAAATGGCGTGGGGCAGGAAGTCGGCCTGTGCCTTTGCATCCGGCGTATACAGCCGCAAAACACTGCCCTTTTGGGTTTCTACCGCTGCGAGAATCCAGCGGCCATCGGGACTCATGTTCCATATATAGGGGTTTTCGGCTGCATTGGCGGGAACGGTGAGCGTGTCTACCGGCGCATCGGGGACGGCAGGGTCAATCAGATGGAGCGTATTCGCGCCCGCCGAGCGAACGTTATAGGCATAGCGATAGGCTGCGGCAGGTTGGGTCATGCCCATCGTGAGGTTGATCGTGCCAATCAGCCACACACCGAGGAACCATAGGGGCAGCAAGTGAAGTCGCGGCATGATTATCCTTTACGGTGGGCAAACCGGTGATAAAGGTCATTCTACTGGCGGTTCACGCGGCGCGGCAAATGAGGCTGCAATTGTTGAAGTCGCGGGATTCATCCATAATTGTCCATATTATGCAGGTGAAAATCGGAATAGTATTATGAATGATCAAAAACATTGGGCAGATATTTACCAGACCAAAGCACCAGACAACGTGAGCTGGTATCAAACGCGACCGGATATCTCGCTCGACCTCATTCAGCAAACGGGGATCAAGTTGGATGAAGCTCTCATCGACGTGGGGGCAGGTGCTTCAACGCTGGTGGATTATCTAATCAAGGCTCACTATCAGGACATCACCTTGCTCGATATTGCCGCTGATGCGCTAGAAATTACCCGCACACGGTTGGGCGCAGCGAGCGAAGGCATCCAATGGTTGGTGGGTGATATTACGGAAGTGAAGCTGCTGCCAGAGCAGTACGCCGTATGGCATGATCGTGCCGTTTTCCACTTCCTGACCGGCTCCGCCCTGCAACAGCGCTATATCGAGCAGGTGCGCCACGCCCTCAAGCCGGATGGGCATATGGTAATCGCGACCTTCGCGCCCGATGGGCCACAGCAGTGCAGCGGCTTGAATGTAGCGCAGTACGACGCGGCGGGGTTGCAACGTGCCTTTGGTGCGGGTTTCCGACTCATCAACAGCATGGGTGAAACGCACCGAACCCCCTGGGGCAGCGACCAACGCTTCACCTACTGCCATTTGCAAAAAATAACAGGCTAAACAAACGTGACCGACGAACCGCTGCAACTCACCCACTTCAACCGTGCGCCGCGCTTGCAACTGCCCGCCGTGCCGGAAACCGTCGTGGACATCCCTGCCCCACCGCGCACGGGCGACCTGCGCGAACCGAACACACTGGTGACGCTCATTCCGGTGATGGGCATCGGCGTGATGGCGCTGCTGTACGTGTTCCGCGCGTTTGATAACCCCAACACGCTCTTTTCGGTCGTGCCGCTGCTGTTCCTCGCGGGGTTCACCATCGGCGGGACGGTGCTGGCGACGCGCTGGCGCAAACGCGACAACACCCAGCAGCAGCAGGCGGCGGTGCTGGCTTACCTCCGCGTGTTGGAACAAAAGCGGGCGCAGTTGCAAGCCGCACAGGACGCGCAAATCGCCATCCTCGAAGCCGAGTTCCCGCCGCCGGAGGAAGCCCTCAACCGCGCGTTGGCCCGACACACTGCGCTGTGGGAGCGGCGACCGGAAGACCCGGATTTCGCGGCGCTGCGGCTGGGCGTGGGGCGCGTGCCGTCAGTCGTGCAGGCCAAGCTGGCCGCCGCCGACAGCAGTGAAAGCGGGCAGCGGGCGCAAGCACTCGCCGAAAGTTACCGCACGCTCGACCCCGCGCCGATTGTCGCCTCGCTCCAGCACACACCCTCGCTGGCGATCTGCGGCGGGCGAAGTGCGATCCTTAAGGTGGTACGGGCGGCGGTTTGCCACCTCGCCACCAGCCACGCGCCGCAGGAATTCCATATGCACCTGATCGCCGCGCAGAGCAGCTACGACGAATGGCGCTGGATGGAATGGCTGCCGCACACCAGCCAGACGCATCAAGGCGGCGGGGGCGACCTGCTGGCCTTCGACAGCGATAACATCCGCCACCTGTTGAGCAACCTCAGTCAGGTCATTGACGAACGCAAAGCACACGCCAACAGCGGGCAGATACCCCACCTGTTCGTGATCTTCGACGGCATCCAACTTGCCGAGGGCGAACCGATCACCCGCACCATCCTGCGCGACGGCGCGAGCGTGGGAGTTTCCGCGATCTGCCTCGTCAACAGCATCGAGAACGCGCCGAGCGAATGCCATGCCGTTGTGCAGGTCGAGCCGGATGGACGCTTCCAATACGCGCGGGTGGGCGCGGGCAGCTTCACCCGCAGCGGGCGGGCGGTAGACGAACTCTCCCTGCAAGATGCCGAGTACGTGGCGCGGGCGCTTTCGGCCATCACCCTGCGCGAAGCCAGCGTCGGCGGGCGCATCCCCCGGCAGGTCGATTTCCTCGAACTTTACGGCGTACACGATGTCGATGAACTGCGGCAGCGGCTTGGGCAGCGCTGGCGGAGGCCGATCAATCAGGGCGTGCTGCCCCATCCCATCACCATCGGGCGCGAGAGTTTGGCGGTCGATACCGAGATGCTGCTCGATGAAGACCATCACGGGCCGCACGGCGTACTGGCGGGAACAACCGGCGCGGGTAAGAGCGAACTCCTGCAAACCATGATCTGCGCCCTCGCGGTCGAGCATGACCCGCGCTTGGTCAACTTCCTGCTGATCGACTTCAAGGGCGGCAGCGCCTTCAACGTGTTCGCGGATCTGCCGCACACCGTCGGCATGATTACCAACCTCGACGGCGCGTTGGTCGAGCGGGCGCTGGAAGCCCTGAAAGCCGAAACGCGGGCGCGGCAGCAGTTCCTCAAAAAGATGAACGTGCGCGACATCACCCAATACCACCGCTTCAACTCGCGGGTCATGAGCCAGCTTGAAGACCCGGCCTATCATCCCCTGCCGCACCTGTTCATCATCGTGGACGAGTTCGCCCAACTGGCGCGGGAAATGCCGGACTTTATGCGCGAGCTGGTGCGTACGGCACAGGTCGGGCGCAGCCTCGGCTTACACCTGATCCTCGGCACCCAAAGCCCGATGGATGTCATCACCGACGAGATGAACGCCAACCTGCAATTCCGCATCTGCCTGCGGGTGCAGAACATCGAAAGCAGCCGCGCCATGATCCGCCGACCGGATGCCGCCTACCTGCCGATTGGCTGGCCGGGGCGCGGGTATTTTCAGGTGGGCGAACGCGGGTTGTTCAAGCAGTTCCAGTCGGCCTATGTGGGCAGCGACTTCCAACCGCAGGGACAGCAGGACGCGGAAACCGGTGAGAGTATTTCGCTGGAACTCATCACCAACCACGGCATGATCGACCTGCTCCCCGCCGACGAGAGCCAGCACACGCACGTCGCGGGGGACGAACCCTACACGACGGCACACGCCATCAGCAGTATGCTCACCCGTTACGCCCGTGACTACGGCATCCCCAACAGCCAACCGCTGCTCCTGCCACCGTTGGAAGAGCGCATCGGCTTGCGCGAGGTGTTCAATCGCGGCGGGGGCGACGGCTGGAACGGGCGGGTGTGGTTATTACCCGGTGTGGATGGGCGCGGCGAGATGATTAAAACCGGCAGCGCACCGATTGGCCTGATTGACGACGTGTACAACCGGACGCAGGAACCGCTGTGGGTACACCTGAACACCAGCGACCACGAACAGGTTAAAGATGGGCATCTGCTGGTGCTGGGCGGCCCCGGCACCGGTAAAACCACGCTGCTCAAAACGCTGGCACTGAGCCTCGCCCTGCTGCACAGCCCCGAACGGCTGCACCTGTACTTCCTGAGCTTCACCGGCGCGGGACTCAACGACATCAGCGACCTGCCCCACGCCGAGCGCGTCATCCTCGGCACAGAAGCCGAGCGCGTGCGGCGCTTGTTCCGGCGGCTGATGAACACACTCAACGAACGGCAGACCCACCCTGAAGCCCTTAACGGCGCGACGATTGTGGTTTTCATCGACCAGTACGAGCAGTTCCGCGATGCCTATTACGAGCAGCACATGGCGGACTTCAACCGCCTCGTCAACGAGGGGCGCACGGCGGGTATTTATCTGGTGGTCACGGCCAGCAGCCTCGCGGCGATACCGGAACGCACCCGTTCACTGATCCTCCAGCGCATCGTCTTGCAGTTGGGCAACGTGGGGGATATGAACGCGGCTGTCGGGCAAATCGAACGTAAGGCCGAAGGCACGCTGCCACGCGGTCGGGGGTATATTCCGCAAGCCCCACCGCTGATGGTGCAGATCGCGCTGCCCAGCACCATCGAACGGGTGGACGAGGATGCCGACGTGGTACGGGCGCTGCGGCAGGTGACCGATACCCTGCGGCAGGGTTACGCCGCGCTCAGGGGTCTGGATGCACGCCGCGCCCCCACCGACCAGACGCAGAACCCCGCGCCGATTGGTGAACTGCCCACGCGGATACCGTTGAACAGCTTACCGTTGGCGAAACCCCACCCCCAGCCCCTCCCCGTAGTAACAGGGAGGGGGGAGGAAGACATCACCCCCAGCCCCTCTCCCTCAGGGCGAGGGGAGCAAGACATCCCCCCTAGCCCTTCCCCATTGCAATGGGGAGGGGAATCAGGAGAGGGGTCGCTCCTCACGACATTGGGGCGGTTGGATGATGACCGCCTGCAAACATTCCAACTCGATTGGGTGGCGGATGGACCGCATTTCGTGGTGGCGGGTGCGCCGGGGACGGGCAAGACCAACCTGCTCCACGCGGCGGTGCTGGGCGCGGCGGGTGTACAGTCACCGGATGCCCTGCGGGTGCTGTTGGTGGACTTCAGCGGTCGCAGCCTGCGGACGCTCGAACCGTTGAAGCATGTCATCACACGCGCCACCGATGTGACAGGTCTTGACACAGCCCTCGACGCGCTGGGATTAGCCGAGACACAACCTGTCGCCTCGCGTACCGTCATCGTGATCGACGACTACGATGCGACCAGCGAAACCCTGCTGGCGGCGGGCGGGAACACCCTCAAACGGCTGCGGGACTTGGCGCGTTTACCGGCTGAGTCGGGCATTCACTTCTGGGTGGCGGGCTACATGGAACGGGCGAATGATGTGCTGCTCCGGCAACTGTTGTTGTACCGCAGCGGCTTCGGTTTGTGCAGCCGCGAGAGCTTGGCGGTGTTCGGGTTGCGTACCAGCCAGCTTCCGGCGGAGATGATGCCGGAAGGCCGTGCGTACTTCGCCCAGCACAACCAGATTGCGGTGGTGCAAACGGCGCTGGTGGAGAACGCGGCGCTGGCGGTCAACCGCCTCAACCAGCAGGTGTGGGGGGAGTATGAAACCCTCACCCCTAGCCCCTCTCCCTCAGGGCGAGGGGAACCAGAAAACACCTCACCCCCTACACTCGCTAACGACGCTCGCAGCCTCTCCATCAATGGCGAGGGGGAACCAGAGGAAACGCAACCCCCGTTGGAGATTGATACGGCGGGGTTGATCGCGGATTTGATGGGGGAAACCCTCACCCCCAGCCCCTCTCCCTCAGGGCGAGGGGAGGAAGCGCAGGCTGCCCCTCCCCCACCACCCAAACCTCGCAAGCGGCGCGGGAAGAAGGCGGAGTGAGATGCGTATCCCGGCAGCCAGTTACCAGTTGCCGAGATAGTTGTATTCACATAACAAATACGTTTCATCAAAACCCAGCATCGCATATTCTTCACTCGTAAATCCGTAAAAATAAAAACCAGTGATGTCTCGCGGGGCTACTCTTAAACCATGACCATCCGACATCGGTGGGCAGGTTCCGGTTCTGGGGATAATCAAGAAGAAGAATAAGGTTGGTTGATCGGGAATAGTACTAATAACCGTACCCGTAAAATTAGACTTCAGACAGTAATCACTCATGCTTCCCGAATAAAAATGACAAATGGTCAAGATACCGTCATCATCCGTGATAACCGGCGGCGAAGGCGGCGGTATTTCGATAGGGGGTGGCAGCGTTTCGGCGAATTCATCGGGGAAATCTTCGCGCGAAAGTTCGCCGTTATTGTACTGTGCCAGATACCAACCGGCCTTCCAATGCCATTCGGTCGGGCAGCCGTCTTGGTTTTCCTCGCGGTAGAGTACACCACCGGGGCTGCATTCATTCTCAATCGACGGTTCGGGTGTGGCTTCTTGCGCCGTCACCACATTCATCCCAGCCAATAGCAGACAAATCAATCCAGCAATGAATACGCGCTTTGTCATCAACTATCCCTCAAAACTGAACTCTGAATAGACTACTTTCATCATAAACTCAGTCGTGTTCTTCAAAGTGAACGGTTTTGATTCAATCGTATAAAGATGACCTTGCCGCCCCCATCGCCAGCGCAGAACCCCTACGTCACCTCGGCTTTGATGATGACGCGCTTGAACTCGTTCTTCTTGCTGTCGGCCTCGATGTGCGCGATGGCTTTCTTAAACAGCGGGTCTTTTTCCTGCCCGCGAATTTTCCACTGCTCAATCGAGTAGTTTTGACCGACGAAGGCGGGGTTGCGCTCGAAGGCGGCGAGGACACGGAAGCGCGCACCGGGGCCAAACAGCACTTCGCCTTCCTTGTTGCCGAACATCGACATCTTGGACACATCACGCCCGTTGACCGAGGAGAGAATTTCTAAAACCTCATGCTGTTCGGCGGCGTTGGCTGGCCCCTTCTGGTCAGTCGCCGTACTCAGTGGAGCCATATCGCTGACAACCGCGCCTTTGACGTTGACGGTGGCAAAACCGGGGAAGTCGCCACCATGCCGGTAGACCTCGCCCTTAAACGGTTTCAGTTTATTCAGTGCGGAGGCAATCGAACCGGCCAGCGCGGTATGCCCTGCCGTGAACTTGGCATCGTCGCCCACGTCGAAGCGCAGCGGCGAGTTGATCGCGCCGTAGAGGTTGGAGGTGTAGCCCATGACGCTGTACAGTTCGGTTTCGGTGAACTTCTCGAAGCCCTTTTCCTTCTTCTTGTCGGCAACTGCTTTCCCCGAAATCAGTGCCTTATAATGCTCGGCCTCGCCCTTCAGTTTGCCGAGTTCAATCGCCAGCGGGGTTCCGCCTTGCAGAATCGGGAAAAGCGTCATTTTGATCGGGTCAGGGTTGTACTGCCGGTCTTCAAGACTGTCAAACTCCGCTTTTTGGGCGGGGGTCAGGTCGGTATAAGTCGGCAGCTTCTGGTGTTTCGCCACGAGGTCAGCCTTGTAGGCCGTACAAGCCGCCATCGCCGCGTGGAAATCCGCTTCCAGCTTGGCGAGGCGGTCGAGCTTGGCCTGTGCTTGGTCTTTCACCAGTTTGATCGCGCCCGCGCTGCCGACGTTATTCGTCATCTCGAACTTGGGGTTGTTCATGCTGGCGGCAAGATCCTTGTTGAAGGCATAGATTTGACGGCGCTTCATGAATGCCTCGATCAGCCCCGCCGCGTCGCCCAGCGCCCCTTTGATTTTGTTGAATAACGTCATGGCACCATTGACATCATTCCGCTGGAACGCATCCACAACCTTCGAGAATTGATCGGCCTGAACCGACGGCATCGCGTCCATCAGATGACGGGGGACACCGAGTTCGCGGGTGACAATCACACGTTTCTGCTCGACCCGCGCCTCGGTATACAGCCGGGTTAGGCTCCAACGCTTCTCCTCGTCAGCAGCGCTCTGGTGGGCGCGGTCATCCAACCACTCGCGGCACTTGGTAATAATGACTTTCAGGTACTTTTCACGGGTGGGGCCGTCATCCTCATTCGTCTTATGAAAGTCGTCGAGCGCACTTTCGATGGCGCGAAAGGTGCTGGTAAGGGGGCTGTCGATCTTGATACCCATCAGCTTGTGGTCTTTTTTCCCGCTGAGTTGGTCGCTGGTGATGTGGATCGCCCGCTGGATGGACTTCGGCTGGAGTAAGCGCTTCACCCGCGAGTTGCCGAGGGCCGGCTGCAAGACGCGAATGTTATCGTGCTGCCGCTGCTGGTTCCCTACCGTCAGTTTAGGCCGGGCAGCGTCATGGTGAACATCCGATTGAAATGAAAGTTCAGAGAAGTCGGCTGGCACCGGGGAGGATACGGGTTGAACGGGAGTACGCCGAACCGGCTGCACAGGCGTTTGACGTTTGCGTTGATGTTCCAAGATGCACCTTCTATAATGCGAAGTAAGTCTCAATAAAGATGCGAACACCCCTGAGCCGCGCGTTTGCTGCCCATTCCATATAAACTTGTTGGCATCCAAAGTACAGCATATAGGAATTTAACCCGCGTGTCGATCAGTTCGCACTGGTCGGTGGCGCGATGATGGCGTTCATGTCCGGCGTGAACGGGATGATTGGAGGCGGAACAGCGGTGGTAAAGTCATCGGGTATAGGGCAGCGGTTGACCAAGCGCCAGAAAGAGGAACAGATGATTTGGGGAGCATCCAGTTACAGTATTATCGTGCGCTGGCATTGGAGGCATTGGGGCGGGATGATGCAGCGCTGGCAGCGTATGTGAAGGTTTATGAGGGTGTACCAGAATCGGCGTGGGGGATGCTGGCGGCACTGCATTTTGAGATGGTGAGAGATGAATAAACGGCTCCGAATACGAGGTTTCGGTATTGGTGTTGGTAAGCTATTTGCGAAGATGAAAATTCTCATTTTTGATTTTTTCTCAAGGGTGTGACCCCTTAATTTATTTCTTCGTTTTTCAGTGTTTTTCTTCCGTTTTGTATGAATTCAAAATGAGGGGTAAAGAGGCTGAGAAAAAATCAATTTTTGCATAATTACGCGAAAACGTTTCTAATATAAAGCATTCTTAACAACAAAACAGCCATCTTGCGATGGCTGCTTTGCCGCCAGAGGAAAGTTAGTCGCTTTCCAATGGCCTTTATTTTCATGTGATCACATCTCTTCTTTTGAACGGGAACTGATGTGAACACTCTTTCCCAGTAAGGAAAGTTTGCTACATGCAAGAATATCCCCCCCCACCCCAAAAGTCAAGCGATCTACTGCCTGTTGATTACATGATCGACTACGGTTTCCCGATGAGCATCGCGGCGGAGGCGATCAAACAAGGGAAAGCGGCGCACATGAGAATTTACGAAGCGGCGCTGCGTTATGGTTTAGAAGGTCTGCTGCTGACGGCGACTAGCCTGATTGATCACATGCGGATCGTCGGCATCGCGCTCAGTCCGGCGCAGGCGCAGCGCGTTTTGACCGACCCGATGCTGTTCGAGTTCATAGATCGGCCACATAATGGCAAGCGAGGCCGCCCGAAGAAGCATTACCGGATGCGATCTTCCAAGTCAGTGGCGAAGGCGTTGGGCTACAGCGATTGGGGGGCGGAACGGGATGCGCCGTGGCTGCGACCGGAGGATTTATCATCAGCCCGCCGCTACAAACTGGCGATTTTCGGGCGGATAATCGAGGTGCGCTATGAGGACAGCCGTCAGACACAGATGCGGCATTGGGGATTTTCGAAGCAGACGCTGATCCGATGGACACAGATCACGTGCCTGATTTGGCCGCAGATTGAGCGCCGCCGCAGTGATAACCGCCGCTATTCGTGGTACGGGGATGAGAACGACGCGCAGTTGTTTTTGCAGGACGTGGCAACGGCGATGCAGAAAAAGCCGCACAAATATTGGTTGGAGGTCGTCAACCACGCGGGTGAAATCCGCAAACTGCCCTGCTCGACCGAATTGGCGCGGAAGTGGTTGGCGAAGGGTATGGTGACACTTTGCGAGCAGAAGCCGAATCTTTACGGCGTACGAGCGGAATACTGCAATGCGATCCGGGCGGATAACTTGTGGATGTGAGGGAAATGTATCGCCCTAACCCGCGCCACTTGTCGGCGGGATGATCGGGCTGTCTGGAGGCACATGCACCCTTGTCGGCGGCGCGATGATGGCGTTCGTGTCCGGCGTGGGCGGGATGATCGGGTTGTTTGAAGGCGGAAGCCCTTCGGCGGTGGCGAGATTGATTCTACCGGTTACATCATCATCGGGCAGCGGGCCGCCAAGATAAATACAGGGCAGCGAGTCAAATACCTCACTTTGGCTTTTCACCGCTTCAATCGTGATCGGCCATGATACAAAGCGAAGGTGTAAAACGCGGCCTGTGAGGTCTTGCAACTTTTGGATGTCGCCCGTCGTGAGTGTTTGGGGTTGATCGGGGATCGCGTAGAGGCTGAGGTCAAGATCGGTTGACGGATTGCAGAGCCGCGTTTCCCACGACTGCGCCACCCGTATCTGATAGCCGCCGATTTCAGCGGGCAGCCCATAATCGGCAGGGTCAAATGACAGCAGCGATTTGGCTTGTAGCCGGTAACTGTTATACAGCGCATAACCCGTGAGGACGAGAACCGTAATCAGCAGACCCAAAACGGTTATTTTTTGGCGCAGCGTCCATTTTTTCAACATTTGAATGCCACCGCAGTTGATCCGATTCAAACGATATTCATATTTTACCCATTAAAAATATTTCCCGCCCCCCGGATAACCACCGCTCCCCCTGCCCCACGCAAAAAAATACCGCCGCAGCCTTGAGACTACAACGGTACGTTGTGTTTTGATTGAGTGATGAAACTTACGCTTCGGTCGGGGGGAGGTGACCACGGCGTTGTTCGTAGATGAACAGGACGAAGAACACGACTGCCAGCACCAGAATGAACCCACCGGTTGCTGTCACGCCGGTCGCAACGTTGTCCCAACCGTAGGCCGAGAGCAGGTTGCCACGCAGGGTACTAGCGGTCAACATGGTGTTACGCAGGTTCGTAACGGCAGTCAGCTTCTCGTTGGCTTCATCAAGCGCGGTTTGGTCGCCCGATTCGGTCGCTGCGGTAACATCAGCACGCAGTTGGCGTTGAATGCCACCTAAGGTCGAGTAAACTTCGCCGGGATAGCCTGCGCCTTCAGCGGAGTTACGCGAATGCAGACCGATCAATTCCGAGTAAACCTTGGCCTGATTGCCGGTGGTCAGGGGCAGACCGGCGTTCTCGACGATACCGGGGATGGCCTTTTCCTCGTCAGTCAGGTTGTCCACTGCCGAAAAGGAAATTTGTTGTGATGTTAGTTCATCCCGAATATTACCCTGAATGAACTGCCCCAAACCAATTGCGACACCGCCAACCACTAATGCTCCGATTGCGAGCGTTAACCACAGCAGCAAAACTCTTGCCCACATCGCTGCTGAAAGACGGTTATTGAGGTACTTCATTTCCTTGCTCCTTGATAGCTTTCCAATTGCTGAATTAAAATCTGCGCGAACACGTCATTTTAGCTTGTATTACTAAGCGGAAGTCTGTTCCGTAGAAGCAGTTACTTTGCTTTCAATAATCGCAGTATAACAGCCGATTTTGCCGAGACTCAAGCGATTTTCGTGCTAAAGTGACTTCCGTTTGAGTAGCCACTGACAATTGTCATTTTAAGGCTTCCTCACCACCCTCGTTTTAAAAATCCGAACCGTCAAATTTGAACTTGCCCCCTCTACTATATTGCCTTTTCGCTCTCCTTCCGTAGTGCTTCTGGCTCTTTTCTTCCGATTTGTAAGTGGGTAGCAGGTGGGCGGTGGGGGAAGGCGGACGCGCTATCTCGCGTCCCTACATTCGTGCAAGTACGGTTGTGTAGGGGCAGCAGAGAGGCTGTCCGGTATTTAATGGGTTGAAGGGTGGCAGGTGGCGGACGCGCTGTCTCGCGTCCCTACGCTCGTACAAGTACGGTTGTGTAGGGACAGCAGAGAGACTGTCCGGCATTAATGGGTTGAAGGGTGGCAGGCGGCGGCGGACGCGCTGTCTCGCGTCCCTACATTCGTGCAAGTACGATTGTGTAGGGACAGCGGATAGGCTGTCCGGTATTTAATGGGTTGAAGGGTGGCAGGTGGCGGACGCGCTGTATCACGGCCCCTACGTCGTGCAAGTACGGTTGTGTAGGGACAGCAGATAGGCTGTCCGGCATTAATGGGTTGAAGGGTGGCAGGCGGACGTGATGTATCACGTCCCTACATTCGTGGTGATAGGCGTGGTTGGTGGCAGGTGGCGGACGCGCTGTCTCGCGTCCCTACAACACCGTTTATTTCGCGGTGATTTATTTTTTCTCAAAACCCCTCTGCGCCTCTGTGCCATTGAGTCTTTGTGTTAAAACCCTCTGCGTTCTCTGCTTTTCTTGGCGCTCTTGGCGATTCGCCTTTGCCTTGTAACTTCCAACTAACAATCTGCCTGCGTACCCGCGTGGCGCAGGGTCGCGATGGACGGGTCGCGCTGGCCGTTGGTGCTGAACGAGTCGCGTGCCATCCACCCGATGTAACGCATGTCCCCATCCACATAGAGGACGTTCAGCCAGTGGTAGCCGTCGCCCTGCATCTCGCCGGTGTTGGGGATCAACATCACCGGCTGGTTGGTCGGGACGCGGAACACCTGCGGAGCCGTGGTGTTCGGTTCGGTGCGGAGGCTGAGGGTGTTGCGCGGGTCAGCGCCGGAGTAAGTGGTATACACCTGACAAATACTGCGGAACAGCGGCACACTCGTTACGGGGATGAGCGTCGGCTGCGGCGTGCTGATGGTGATCGAAATCCCCGGCAGCGGCAGCAGGGTCGGGAGTTCGGTTACGCCGATGCTGATGGGCGTTCGGGTGATGCTGGCCGTGGGGAAAGCCGTCGCCGCAGGGGTATCGGTCGGCAGCGCGGCCACGTCCTCGCTCCGGCTGAGGTTGCAGCCCGCGCACACCAGCATGACGAGGAACAGCCCTATTGTCCGCTTCACAGTCGCCCCCAACTCGTGTCGTCGTCGGATAAAGTTGCTCCTATTATGGCACACTAATGCGGTTCATGATGGCATCGGCGGCCTTAACCACCACTGCATCTTCGGCGATGCCCAGCACGACGTTCGGGATGTGTGCTTCGTCATGCAGCAGTTTGCGGATGCTGTAGGCCGCGTAGCTGGCGACCAGCGCACCGGCAGCACCCGCCGCCGCGCCCTGTATCCATTCCTTTTTGGAGATGGCCGCCCCCACGAACGCGCCCATCGCCAAGCGCCCCATCAGCGGAACGGCTTCGGTACGCGCGGGCATGAAGGGCATCTTATCCATGATGACCTCACCCGCCGCCATGAATTTGAGCGCGGCTGCCGTTTCCGGTCGTTTGAGCAGCGCCAGCGCGGGGTTATCGTTCTTGTGGGTGGTTTTCGCCTCGGCACGGTCGCTGAAGAAGGCCAAGCCCATCATGCTTCGCAAACCGCTGACGAGGCCAAGCCCGAAGGCCGGTAAAAAATTCATGTCGTATGCTCCTTGTATAGGTTTAGGCGGTCAACGGACGGCATCTGCATAGCGTGCCGTCCCTACATCCAATCATTTTTATGTAGGGACGAGATACATCTCGTCCGTCTTATACCAAATTGCCAAATCATTTATCTATCAACAATAAGGGCGCAGCCTGTGCGCCCCTCTGTATTCTCTCTGCGTTCTCTGCGGTTCATTCGTATTTGCATTTTGCTTGCAACTTGGAACTTGCCACTTGAAACTATCTTTTTATCCGATTGACCTGCTCAATCGGCTGAGGGGCGCGGATGCGAACTGGAACCGGTTTCGGCTCCTGCCACGTCATGCCGACGCGCGGCAGTATCCAGCGGTCGAGGCCGTAGTAACCGGCGGTTTTCCACGCGAGGATCAGCAGGATCGCCGCGAGGCCGAGCAAGCCGTTGCTGCTGGCGGAACCCGCCATGATGTAATTCCAATTCATGAACGCGCCGAAAAACGCCGCGACACCGACGAATAAGCCGAGGATCAACATCATGCCGACTGCTGCCTCCCCGATAGCGACGAGCTTGGCAAACCAGACATAGGAACCGGCATCCAACATGCCCTGAATAAAGCCGCGATACCACTCGAAGGTAATCGGCGGCCTGCCACTTTCCGGCACGGCGACCGCGTTCGTCCAGAAGCCTTTCAGTGCCTCGCCGGTCTGCATCCACGCGGGATCACCGATCTTGTTCAGACCCGCGCTCAACCATTCCCAGCCGAGCAGGACACGCACGACCAGCCACAGCGGGGCGAGCCGCGTATCGCTGAACAGGAATTGGGCTAAAGGGGGTTCTTGTAAAACCGTGCCGCGTTCGGTTTTGACGGCATGATCCGGGTCAACGACGTTGGCGCTCATAGGCACTCGCT
>Ga0209460_1000548_pt1 | contig 32736 bp, 24 predicted proteins | sample EBPBio132013_DNA_FD_185868 | JGI IMG/M metagenome (GOLD analysis project Ga0209460, IMG submission 185868) | Wastewater treatment Type I Accumulibacter community from EBPR Bioreactor in Madison, WI, USA - Reactor 2_5/13/2013_ DNA (SPAdes)... | ecosystem: Engineered > Bioreactor > EBPR >... | reverse complement strand
ATCGCAAAATGAACCATAAAAGTCTTTAAAGTCCCTCGCCCTGAGGGAGAGGGCTGATGGTGGAGTGAGCCTGCGAACGTACCATCGTAGGGTGAGGGCTTAAAATAATCATCCACCACTTAAGGTCGTCCTACCATCATCTCTGTCTTTCCTTGGCGTTCTTGGCGACTTGGCGACTTGGCGGTTAATCTGATTTGTTTTTACTTGCCACTTGAAACTTGCAACTGCTCACGGCGGCTCACTCCCTCATGTCCGCCATGCACCTGCCAATTCTGCAACGCGGCGGATGCCTCCCGTAATGCCGCCGCACTTGCGCCATTTCAGCGCCGACCTCCCTCACTTCCGCCGACAAAAAATGTCAATTCAGCGGATACAGCCGAGCTTCCCGCCAGACAATTCGGCGGATAATTTGCAGTTTGTGCAGTTTGGAAATGATTGAAAACGGAGTGGTTCTATCTGATATACCAGCGAAGGCACCTGCTCGGCTTGTGTAGGGACAGCAGATAGGCTGTCGGGTATTTCCGAACTGAGGTGAATGGAGGAGGGCATTCGCCCGCCTCCGCAGACGAGTTACTTCAACTCATAGCTAAAGGGGAACAGCGCCACCGGAATCAGCTTGAAGTGCTGTTGGGCGAACGGCAGCCCGACGATGGTGATCGCCAGGATCAGCCCGCCGACCACATGCGTGATCGCAATTGCCCAACCGAATAGGATCAGCCACAACACATTGAAAATGGTGGCGATGACACCCTGTCCGCTGGGGCGCGAGACAACCGACTTGCCGAACGGGGTCAGCACGCCGCTTGCCAACCGCAGCGAGGCGAGGCCAAACGGGATGCCAATGATCGAGATGCAGAACAAAACGCCGCCGATGAAATACCCGATTGCTGCGGGCAATCCGCCGAAGATCAACCACACGATATTACCGATGAAGCTCATAGTGCCTCCTGAGTATCAGCGAAAAGGGACTTCGCGATGAAGTCCCCCAAAGTCATCTTATATAGTGTTACGAGGTTCACCTGTGCTGTGTTGCACGAGTATCATCACATTACGACGAAGTCGGCTGTTCAGCCTCTTGAACCTTGACCTTCTGCACACGCGGCGCGTCCGGCTGCGGCGGTGTGATGACCGCGCCCGGACGGTGACGGTACAGGAAGTAGCCGAACGCACCGATGAAGGCCACCACACAAACCACCTGCGACAGGTTGAAGCTGCCGACGACTGTTACTTCCACACGTACGAATTCCAGCAGGAAGCGGATGACGGCGTACTGCATGATGTACAGCAGGAAAATATCGCCGGGGAGGAAACGCTTACGGTTACGCAGGAACAGGTTCAGCAGGATAATGAACGCAAGGATGCTCCAGAACGATTCGTACAGGAACAGCGGGTGGAAGAAGGTCGTCGCGACCGGATAATCAACCGTACTGCCAAATGGGGCGACGCGGTGCGCCGAGTCGATGGTGATACCCCACGGCAGGTTGGTCACGCCACCGTACAGTTCTTGGTTGACCCAGTTCGCCCAGCGGCCAATCGCCTGACCCAGCGGCAGGACGACGGCTGCGATGTCCAACCACGGCCCCAGCGCCAGCTTGTTCCGCCGCACGTAGATATACGCGCCGAGGAAACCGCCCAGCACCGCGCCGAAAATGCTCAAGCCGCCGCTCCAAATCGCCAACGGCCCCTGCTGCAAGTTGGTGATGTTTTGCAAGAACCATGCGGTGTCACGGCAAACATCGGTAGTAACCGCCGTCGCGCAGCCAGCCGTCAGCGAGATTGGCGGGAACAGCACGAACCACAGGCGAGCAAGCACGATGCCGGGGATGATCGCCCACGTCAGTGCGCCCCACACATGCTCTGGGTCACGCCCGTCGCGCTTCGCCAGCCGTGCCGCTACCCACGCGGCCACCAGCATTGCCAAAACAATAATCAACCCGTAGTAACGGATTTGGATAGAGCCTATGCGAATTCCCTCTTCAGGAGTCATTTTCAGATTACCCTCTCTAAGTATTTCTATAGACGTACCAAATGCGCTGGAGTGCCGTAAAATTCGCGCCCACTGCCAGCACCCACAAGCCAAGCACGGTCAGCGGCGGCACCAGCAGCACGGCGATGATAATAATCACCCGCACGAACCGGTCCAGCAGCCCAACCTTGACCGAAAGCCCGGCCTCACCTGCCCGTGCCCGCACATAGCTGACGACAAAACCGCCTGTCAGCGCCGCGAGGCACAGCAGCATCATGTCAAATTGACCATGCACTGCAAAATAATAACTCAATCCCCCAAAAATGAAAGCGTCTGCATAACGGTCGAGTGTCGAGTCGAGTACACCGCCGAAGTTCCCTTTACGCCCCATCGCACGGGCGACCGCGCCATCGACCGCATCCAGCGGCAGGCCGAGTACCAGCACGATCCCGCCGAGTTGGAACTGCCCCTGCGCGATGATGACCGACGCGACAGCGACGATCACCAACCCCAGCAAGGTAATCATATCGGGATGTACGCCGAGGCGGTGCAAAGTACGCCCTAACTCGCCCATACGGTCGCGAATTTGGGTACGTACCCACTCAGTAAAGATAAATTCTTGTGTTTGCATTGCGCCTCCGGCACAGGATTATAAATCCGCCTAGAACGGAAAGGAATTGTTAAGTCAGCGTGGGAACCTGAATTCAGCGGTGAACGTCTATAGCTCATTATCGCGTGGGCATTTTGCTCAATGCTTGACAAAATCGCCAAAGCTAATTACATTAGTTTTTAATTGATTGTAATTAGTTTAGAGGATGCAATCATCATGACGACCACCGTTAATCAAGCTAACACCCAAATAGCCGCAAAGGTGCAAACTTTGTCGCTGCCGAATATCCTGCTGCGTTTGGAAGGGCTAACCATGTTCGCCGCTGCGGTCGTTTTGTACGCGCATCAGGGCGGCAGCCTGCTGCTCTTTTTGGCGCTCATACTCGTGCCGGATGTGAGCATGTTGGGCTACATGGTCAACGTTCGCGTGGGCAGCTTGATGTACAACGCGGCACACCTTTATACTATACCGGCGGTGCTGGCGGGTGTGGCGCTGGCGATGAACATCCCAACCTTACTGCTGGTCGCGCTGATCTGGTTCGCGCACATCGGCATCGACCGTCTGGCGGGCTTCGGGCTGAAGTACCCGACCGAGTTCAAAGATACGCATATGCAGCGTGTGTAGTTTGACCCAATTAAAAACGCGGATGTCATATAACATCCGCGTTTTTCTCCTTTACGCTTATCATCATCTTAAGCGGTTGGTGTGCCTAACTTTTTCTCAATCTGTTCGATCAAGTATTTCACAACGGGATCAGGGTTGGTGCTTAAGCTCAAGTATCGTTTATAGTTTTCGAGCGCTTGTGCGAGATCACCTTCACGCTCGTAAATCCCCGCTAATCCCCAGTAGGCATTTGCATACATGGGGTTGAGCGCAATCGTCTGTTCATAGTCGGCTCTCGCCTTATCATCCTCACCCAAATGGACATAAGCAATCGCGCGGTTGTAATAAGCGAAATACTCGGTGGGATCAATCGTCAATGTCTTGTCATAATCCGCTATAGCTTTATCCGTCTCGCCTAATTGGTCATAAGCATTTCCCCGCCAGACGAGCGCACGGGTAAAATAGGGGTTCACCCGCAGCGCTTGCGTGAAGTCCTCAATCGCACGCTCGAAATCATACTGGTCATAGTACACCCGACCACGGTTGTAGATTGCCGGATAGTAATCGGGGTTGGTTTCAATGGATTTGGTATAACTCGCTATTGCCTCATCGACTTGATACAATTCGTAATAAATAATACCCATGTTGTAATAGGCACAATACAAGTTTGGGTTCATTTGAATCGATTGTTCAAAGTAATCTTGAGCGCTGAATATATCTCCGTCGTTATACGTATCAATACCCAAATTACAATAGGCTAGGGCATTATCCGGTTGTAGATCAATCACCCTCAAATAGTCCTGCCGGGCTAAATCTCGTTGTCCCAATTGGCTGTATACCACGCCGCGATTCAGATAAGCATCGGCATTATTCGGGTTGAGTTCTAAAACGCGGGAATAAAGCGGCAGCGCAGCTTGCATATAACCGCTTTTACGGTAATCCTGCGCGAGGTTATAGTAGCCATTCTCTTCATAGGGCGCGACCTGAATTGCTTTTTGGTAATAGTGTTCTCGCATTGCAAAATCGTTGTCATACATATTCCCTAGATTGGAGTAAATGAGTCCCCAATCCGGTGCAAGCTCAATGCCCTGTAAATAGCTGTCAATGGCATTCTGCGATTTGCCCAATTTATCGTAGGCAATGCCGAGGCGGTTCCAATGGGTAGCGTCGCTCAACGGGCTGCTGACCACCACACCTAAATCACCGATGGCGTGGGTATAATCTTCTGAATCAAGATAAACCTTGCCCCGGAGCATATAAAACTGCATCTTGTCCGGTTCGATTTCAATAGCGTGTGTTAAATCTGCCAGCGCCTCATCGTAACGCTGCTGGTTAAAATAGGCTAATGCCCGTTTGAAATAAGCATTTGCGTCTTGTGGATTTTCTTTAATCATGCGGGTAGCCGCTTGAATAAGGGTATCAAGCTGCTGGGGTGTGAAAGCGATAAAAGATGGGTTACGGTTATGCTTTTCTTGTATCCACCCGTACCCGTTTTTTACATACCACCATGTCTCACCCTCAACTTGCTCTGGTCCATAAATGAGTTCAAGCACAGTCTGTTGGGGAAGTCTTGTAATCACACTACTGTTTTCGTTGGCCTGTGCATATACCGGCAGATCGACAATTTGTACGATAATCTTCTGCCCGACTGACCAAGTGCTTGGCGCTGCTTTCGTCACCGCCCACATCGTCATGCTCAAAACAAACATGGCACAAACTGCCAGCGGTTGGCACATTTTCCACCGTTTAACGAACAGCATTACGTCACCTCAACACATTCATGCCGTACAATCATCGCCAACTTGATTATATCTTCGTACCTCATAAAGAAGGCTTAATCTTGTCTGATTGCATCCTCGCGCCACTGCGCTAAAAATACCAAGTTCTTTGTGATTTTGTTGGAAACGTTTAGCATTGTGGTGTCTTCCGGCAACCTGCTGTATCGTATAAAGAGGTCAGGCATCAACCGGAGGAACCACTGTGGACTATGATGTTCCTTTAGAAGCATTCCAGCAGGCACGCGCCCGCCTCGCCCCCTATACCCGTCACACGCCGATTGCGCCGTGGCCGCTCCTCCACGACGACGCACCGGCAGGACTGCGCCTCAAACTCGAAAATATGCAGGTGGTCGGATCGTTCAAGCCGCGCGGCGTGTGTAACCACATGCGGCAGCTTGCACCGGAGCAGCGCAAACGCGGTGTGGTCGCGGCTTCGGCGGGGAACCACGGGTTGGCGGTGGCTTATGTGGCACGGCAGTTGGGCGTTCCGGCGATTATTTACCTGCCCGAAGTTGCCAGTGCTGATCGCGTCGCGCGGATTCAGGCGTGGGGCGCGGTGGTGGTGCAGTATGGCGAGGTCTATGAGGACGCGCACAAGATGGCGCTGGAACACGCGGCAGCCGAGGAGCTGACCTACGTCCACTCGTTCGACTCGGAGGCGACGCTGGCGGGTCACGGCACGCTGGGGCTGGAAATGCTGGACGACATGCCGGAGATGGACTGCCTGCTGGTCGCCATTGGTGGCGGGGGATTAATCGCGGGGATAGCCTGTTTGCTCAAGAAGATTAACCCGCAGATCAAGATTATCGGGGTGGAGCCAGCGGGCGCACCGTCGATGTACCGGAGCATTCAGGCGGGGCATGTGATCTCCCTGCCGGAAGTTCGGACGATAGCGGATACCCTCGCTACCCGTTCGGTGGCGGAGCGGACTTTCGCCCTGACGCAGCGTTACGTGGACGACATCGTACTGGTGACCGATGCCCAGATCGCGGCGGCGACCCGCTGGTTATGGTCGGAATGTAACCAGTTGGTCGAGCCATCCGGGGCAGCGGCGCTGGCGGCGGCTCTCTACGGCGCGGCGGATATGAACCCCTATCAACATCCGGTGGCGCTGATCTGCGGTGGGAATGCTCCGGCTGAACCGGTGCTGGCGGCTTATAGTGGATTAACGCGGTAAGTTATTTGATGACACTCAAGTATTCCTTTTTAATTCTTTACGCCTTTCACACATATGAATAATTCGCGAAATCCGGCTTTAATCCCACAACCGCATCATTAAACTAAAATAAAATGAGATTTATACCTTCTCAATGTATTTGGTCATTATCGGCGGCTAGAAGGTGTTTAGTCATTATTCCATTTCAGAAAGGACATCTGTTATATGTATATGCCACATGATGTACTGAGGAGGCGGCCACGTCGTCGGAAGCGTTTCAGAAGCGCGGAAGCGGGACAAGGTTTAGTTGAATACGCACTCCTCTTGGTTTTGGTTGGCCTCGTTGTGATTATTATCCTCAGTAATCTTGGTCAATCGGTTTCCAATGTTTTTGAAAATATTACATGCAACCTCAGCACGGAACCCGGTTGCCGATCTGAAGTCGCGATGGTACCTGATGACTCCGGCACGGGTGGCAGTGGCGCGGGTTCTGGTGCTGGAACGGGCGGCAGTGACGCGGGTTCCGGTACAGGTGGAGGTTCTGGTGCTGGAACGGGCGGCAGCGGTGCGGGTTCTGGCACAGGTGGAGGTTCTGGCGCTGGAACAGGCGGCAGCGGTGCGGGTTCCGGCACGGGTGGAGGTTCTGGCGCTGGAACAGGCGGCAGTGGCGCGGGTTCTGGCACGGGTGGAGGTTCTGGCACCGAAATCGAGAATCACCATCCTGAGTTTGAAACGATTACCAATCCAGTTGTGAACGAGGGACAAACAGTTACCGTGACGTTTAGTGCGCAGGATGCCGATGACGACCCGCTTGTTTACAGTGTAACCGGCCTTATTGGCGTATTCATGACGTTCACCGATCATGGCGACAACACCGCGTCACTCGTCCTTGATCCAAAGTACAATCATGCTGGCCCTTACACGGTACATATCAGCGTCGGTGACGGATTAGGTGGGGTTGATTCCCACACGTTAGCCTTTACAGTTCAAAATGTCGTGCATGATACCGACGGCGATACATTTGAAGATGAGGTTGATAACTGCCCGTCGGTCTCCAATGCTTCCCAATCCGATTGGGACGCGGATGATACAGGCGATGCCTGTGACGGTCAATATACCTTGCGGTTCGGTTCAGCCAGTAATTTTAGTGACTCGGACGGCAACACATGGAAAGCGATGACCGCGACCACTTCTGGTGGTACGGTGTACTCAGTTACGCCTACAGCGATCACCGGAATTACTGATCCTCCTGTATGCCAGACGCTGATTGAAGCACGCAGCAGCAACACGGGGAAAGACATCATTGTTACCTTCAACGGTTTGCCCTCAGGTAGCTATAAGCTCAACCTGTTCTTTGCTGAGACGCGCACCAGCCGTCAGGGCGATTTCGACATCTACGTCGAAGGCAGCAAAAAGGTCAGCCGACATCAACCCGTTGACTTCGGGTACAAAGTGGCGCATATGGTTACGACGACTGCGACCACGATTTCGGACGGGACCCTGAATTTACTGCTCGACCGCATGGCTGGTATTCCCAGCTTATGCGCTCTCGAAATTGTGATGCAGTAGAGAGTAAGGGCGGGTTCCTGTAACCCGCCCTTACTTATCTATCTATCTATCGGTGGTGTAGGACGATTTTTTCGCCTGTTAATCGGGTACGTTCGGCCTGCCACTGGTCAATCGAATACTCGCGGATGATGTAGGTTACACCATCGTTCCCGATGGGCGATACCACGAGCAGCGGTTCGTTGGTGACCGGATGGGTTTGATGTACGGCATATTCCCCTAAGCGTAAAGTAGCCGTATTCAGATTTTCCGCCAGCAGGTGAACGGCAGCGATTTCCCCAAAGTGGTGAGGCGCAGGTGAGTATTCCACACCGTAACGTTCTTGAAAGATTTGAGGGGACATCCACCAAGCTGTATGAGGCGTGATAGCGACCTCATAAACCCCATCGTTTTCTCCAACCGAGGCGGAGAGGTTCAACAGAACACCCCATTGTGCGGCGTGTTTTTGAGGTGTTTCGGAGGCGAAGGTGAGACCGTCGAGGGCGTAAATGGTGTTCACGGCGGGGCGCACATGGCGCACCTCGGAGGCAGGCGTGTTCAGGTGATAGGTGATGGCGAAGGCGCTGACCCCCGGTAAAAGACTGTCGGGGATGGTCTGGAAGCTGAGGATGGGCGGCATATCGGGCGGGGCGAATGACCAGACCTCAGGCACAGCATAACCGGCTCGCGTCCATTCGGTGTGAAGGGCTTCCACACTGGCGGTTTTGAAGGCCACACTAAAAGGGCGGGCGGCCTGATGTATAGCGGGTAGGTCGGGGAACATGCGAGCAAATTCCTCGTGACCACCGGCGTTAAAGGCGGCTTCATCCTCGACCCAGACGAGTTCCAGATATTCACAGCCAAATTGGATAAAGCGATTGCGTAAACCGGGTTTATAGGGGCGGGTTTCTTTGGTGACATCGAAGCCGAGCATCCGGTAGCGCTCGACGTAGTTATCGACATTCAGGACGTTGGCGAAGGTCAGGATATGGTCGAGGTGGAGGGGCATCAGTTTTTTCCATGAATAAATTTAAGTGGTTCAATCGAGGCCATTCCTTTCTATCATAGGGTGAAATAGCGACTCAATTGCAAAAATGATTGCGATTTTGCACAAATTGCACATTTTATGCTCATTTTCCGCCGAATTGTCTGGCGGGAAGCTCCCTTACTGCCGCTGAAGTGCGGTTTTATGGCGGCAGAAGTAAGAGAGCGCGGCGCTGAAATGGCGCGAGTGCGGCGGATGTGAGGGAGAATGCCACCGCCGTGCAAATGTCAGTGCCGCCGCTGTATTTGCCATATACATTAACCGCAGAGACGCAGAGAAAATACAAAACATTTAACCACAGAGGCACAGAGGACACAGAGAATGACAAAGACATTTCAACCGCCAATTCGCCGAGAACACCAAGATGGTAGGACTACCTTAAGTGGTGGATGATTATTTTAAGCCCTCACCCTAAATCCCTCTCCCTCAGGGCGAGGGACTTTAAAGACTTTTATGGTTCATTTTGCGATGAAATAGACACAAAATGAATTTCCACCGTTTAGTGTGGTGCTACCACCAAGATCATACAGAGATATTGTAGCACGGAAGTTCTGGTCGTGCGGTTAGAATATACAAACCTTTGTGGGTAGTTAAGCGGGTTCGATGGCGATGATCCACAGTGGGTCGGGAATGTAGTAGACGGTGTAGGTTTTATCGCGTTTTAGTTTCCATAGGCGTTCGTCGTTGTCGGCGGCTGCGTCGAGGGTGAGTTCGAAATCGCCTAGCATCAGGTGTTCGTGTTCGCCATCACTTTGAACGTTTAAAAGTCCGGTGGCTTGCTGAACGGCAGCGTGTTCGTACAGCGCTTGTTCCTGTGGGGTTAATTTGCCAAAGGTCATATACAGTCGGTGGTCGGGGTGACGCTGGTAATGCTGTGGCACACGTCCAATGAGGGCTGATGTGAGGCGAAAGACGAGGTAGACCAACCCTAACCAGATAGCGGTACCCACCAGCACCAGCGGCCCTAATTGGTTGCCATAGGTGATGCTGAAGCCGATGTAGATGACGAAGGTGAGCAGGAAGAACGCGACCATCAATATACTGAGCCATTTGCTGATTTTCGCCGTGACGCGCATCTGCCGGTACAGGGTGCGCTGGCGCTCGGAGAGTTTACCCGCGCGGTTGACGGCGAGGTCATCGTCGGTGAAGTCAAACAGGCGCTTAAGGGTTTTGAGGTCGGTCATGGGTGTTCTGTGCTGTTACCTTCTAAAAGGCTTATCCGATTATGGGCTTGGGATTTGCTGACCGGCTGCTTGACTGGCGACATCGTGAATGTACCCTGCAAGCCCTTCAAGCTGCATATCGAGTTTTTGTGCAGCCCACAAATACAACCAAGCAAAAACTCTAAATATGACATATCCAACGAGTACACCAAGCGCATTCATCAGGATATCGTTTATATCAACGTATCGATAGAAGTACCCTATGAGTAATCCAATGATGAATTGGGTTGCTTCAATTCCAATCCCGACAGCGATTGCTATCCGAAGCATCTTTCTTGGTTGAGTTGGGATCAAAAAATTGATCCCAAAACCGAAAGGTATTGTGAGTATGACGTTCAGAAGTAATGTGTTTAAAGAATCTTCTAGGTTACTGAACGGGCCGAAGTAGAAAGGAATGTAGTTGATAAAAGCTGTCCACGGTGCCTGCTTCATGACATCAGCATAAGTACCGCTAACTGGAATAGGAAAAAACACCTTATCAACTGTATATAACAGATAGGCACCGAAAATGAGGAAACATAGGACATAGGATAAACTGCGCTTCCGAAGCCATATCACAGCCGTAAGCGCGATGAAAATCACAATAGCAGGAAGCCACAGGTGTACAACATTAATTGTAAACTCTACGCCCATACTCAGGTAGGGATATAAATCTGTATCCATGAATAATTCACTTCATTTCAATCAGGCTGGTTGGCGTTTTCCTCATTTATTCTAGCGGGTTCACCCGGTAGCACTACCTTAAGTGGTGGAGGGTAAATTCGACCCCACCCCAACCCCTCCCCGTAGTAACAGGGAGGGGCTTTAAAGGTCTCAACAGCTCACATTTGCGAAGGGAAAAAGATAACTTCTGTTTCCACCGTTTAGTGTGGTGCTACCGAACACCTTGCCCCCGCGCAGCCGCCGGATAAACTGTAATCGCGTTCTTTAAGTGTCGTCGCCATGTTCGTACCCGGATAAAAATATTTTTTAGCGATGTTGGGCTGCGGTGAGGGGAGAAATCTAATTAATGGTTAGCAGGTAAGTGCGGGATTATGGTTGTTGGTGGTTTGCATCGCATGAGGCTTGCGTGGGGTCAGCTTCGCTGACTTCAGTCGGTGGGTACACCGACCCCCTAGCAGCCGTCATGCTAACCACCGGACAAGTCCACTAAAGGGACTTCAAAAGCGCGTGTCAGCCTCACAATTATTTACCATGCTAATTCGTAAATTGCCATAAGCCCGCTGAGTTGAACTAAAATCAGAGCATTTACTGTAATGAATGTTTCAGCTTGAGGTAGGCTTCTACATCATGACCGCGCTGTTGAAGCAGCAAGAGTGCTTCCGAACGCAGCAGCATGTCACGGTCGACCAGATGAATCAAGTTGTCGAGTTCATCCTGTTCCTGTGCGGTGAGCGTACCAGCAGTGTTTTTGTCACTCAGTTCGCGTAATCGGAACGCATCGGTTTCACTCAGGCGGTGGTAAACCACACCCCATAATTGCGCGTCCGTATAGCTGCCCAGTTGAGCGACCCATGTGTCAAGCTGTTGGGGTGTTTGCGGATAGTTGACGAACAAACTGATGCTGTCGAGCAGCACATTTTCGACAGCGCGTTCGCTGGCTTGTGCCGCTTTTTCGACCTGTTCGTAGAGTTCTGACGGGATATGGAGCGTGATTGTCCTGTCAGTCATGGCTTATCCCTCTAACTCGATAACTTGCTGCCTGACTTATTATAAACCAAGTAGGGCATGATACACTGCCATGCCCTAACGTTATCATTGGCTACTTCTTAAAATGTGGCAGGACGTGTTCGGCGTATTCGGCGACGATACGTTCTTCCTCGCCGCACATCAGGTAAATGTTGAACTGGGTGACACCCGCCGCCTCAAGCTGCTTGAGCTTCTCGACATGCTGCTCGACCGAGCCGAGGATGCCAAAGCCGTCGATGATGTCGTTCTTGATGAAGCCGAGGTGATCCGCGTCCTTATCGGCGTGGTGGCGGTAGTCGTAACCCTTGCGGCCTTCGATGTAGTCGGTCAGGCGCTGCGGAATATCCCCGCCGCCATCCCGACCGTACTTCTCGACAATATCGGCGACGTGGTTGCCGACCATCGCCGGGAACCAGCGGGTGACAGCGCGGGCTTTTTCCATGTCGCCCACCCACACCGGCGCGGCGGACATTACTTTGAAGTTCGACATATCGCGTCCGGCGGCTTTACCGGCGCTAATCGCCTGGTCGCTGAACCACTTCACCAACCACGGGTCAGCCAACTGAATGATGAGGCCGTCGCCATTCGTCCCCGCGCCCGCCAGCGCCTTCGGGCCGTAAGCGGCGATCCACACGGGCAGTTCGTAGCCATCCGCCCACGGGATTTGGACGGTGGCTTGTTCATCGTCGTACTTCACTTCATCACCGCGAATCATGCCTCGCAGCGCGTCGTTGAACTCGATCATCGTTTCGATGTTCAGCGGCTTACGACCGAGGACACGGCGCGAGCTGTCGCCACGACCGACACCCATATCGAAGCGCCCGCCGCTTTGCTGCGCCAGCGTGGCGAACAAGCTGGCGGCCACCGACCATTCGCGCACGCCGGGGTTGGTGACGCACGGGCCGAAGCGCAGGGTTTCGGTGTGTTCCATGCACATCGCCATCGTCACATAGCATTCGCGCCAGAGGACATGCGAATCAAAAAACCATGCATAGGTGAAGCCCGCCAGTTCCGCCTGCCGCGCAAGGGCGACGGTGCGCTTGGGGCTGATGTCGCCTTTGAACGTAATCGCAAATTCCATGTTTGATGTTCTCCTGTTTTGCAATGTGCCTAAAAGCCAACACGGGTAAACGACTGAACTAAGAAATTGGGGATTATAGCGCGAGGTGAAAATCTTCGCTGGTGGGTCGAATTTCGCCTTAATTGTTTTACGATTTTCATGAACAACAAGGTTGCATAGGAAATTTGGGTGAATTTGGGAATCGTTAAGGAGTCTGCAAGGTTTACGACCTTACAGTTAAATTACATCATTCATCAGCTACGGGATTCGAGGTTATTCATTACATGGACATTCGCACTTATTTCAGCACCGTACAAGCGTTGATTAGCAAAACCCCATTTGAACAAGTGGATAAAGTCGTTGAGGCGATGGTCGCGGCTTACCGTGACGAAAAGGTCATCTACATTTGCGGGAATGGCGGCAGCGCGGCGACGGCAACGCACTTTGGTTGTGACCTTGCCAAGCGCCCGATTGTGGCAGGTCAGCCGCGCTACCGTGTGATTTCGCTGACCGACAACAACGCGCTCATGACCGCACTCAGCAACGACATCGGTTACGAAGTCGTATTCTCCGAACAGCTCATCCCCTTAGTTCGTAAGGGCGATATTCTGATTGGCATCAGTGGCAGTGGCAACAGCAAGAACGTGCTGAATGCCGTAGAAGTCGCCAAGCAGGCTGGTGCAGTTACCATCGGCTTCTCCGGTTATGACGGCGGCAAGCTGGCTCCGGCGGTCGATATTTCGGTGCATGTGCCGAGCTTTAATATGGCGATGGTCGAGGATGTTCACCTGATGCTCGAACACGCTATTTGCGAACGTTTGCTGGCGATCAACCAAGAAACGGCTGCCGCAGCCGTGACGAGCAACGGCACTCACTAAAGTTCCCCATTCCTTTTAGGAATAAGTTTGAAGTGCAGGTCGCACTAAGGAGCGACATATGAGCCAGAAAACAGGCGCGATATTCTTAGACCGTGATGGTGTGATTAACGAAAACAGCAGCGATCACGTCAAGAGCTGGGATGAGTTTCAGTTCATCCCCAACGCGATCCGCACGATTTGTGAGCTGACCGAAACCGGACTGCCGATTTTCGTGGTCACTAATCAGGCGGCGGTCAACCGCGGCTTGATGAGCGTGGAGACGCTAAACGACATCCACAGCCGCATGTTGAGCATCATCAGCGGGCAGGGTGGCAAGATCACCAAGGTGTACTTCTGCCCGCACGATAACCACGAGAAGTGCAACTGCCGCAAACCCGAACCGGGGATGCTGCTGCAAGCGGCGGAAGAATACAACATCGACCTCAAAAAGAGTTTCATGGTCGGTGATGCGTGGACGGATATTGCGGCAGGGCGCGCGGTCGGGGCGCACGGCATCTTGCTGATGACCGGGCGCGGACGCTGGAACGTGGCGACGAGCTGGGATAAATTCGGCATGGATATGAGCGCGGCGGTGGACGTGGCGGATGCGGCTTACATCGTCAAGGAACATCTCGCGGGGCGGCCTGTGAACACCACCGACCGGCTCAAGAACGCCTTCCGCATGGGCCTCCGTTCGCAAGAGGCGTGGGTGCTGTAGGTCTAATCCTCATTGATAATCGATTGTAGGGGTTTGCCGCCGGCAAACCCCTACATATTTACGGAGATGGTGCATATGGGCATGGTGCAAGAACTCAAATACTACCTCAAGAGCCAATCAGCCAGCTTGCCGCGTTACATCATCGAGCAAGCCATCATGGGGCTGGTCAGCGGGATACCGAGTCTGGTCGGGGTAGGGCTGCGCGGCATCCTGTACAAGGCCATCCTCAAGAGCGAAGGCTTACCGCTGATCGAGCATCACGTCCGGCTGCTGTCGCCGTCGAATTTACGGCTCGGCAAAAATGTGTATATCGACAGCAACGTGTACCTGAACGCGCTCCCCGGTGGCATCACTATCGGCGCGGGGACGAACCTGATGCACGGCACGATCTTCCATGTGTTTAACTACCGCGATATGCCGCAAGCGGGTATCTGGGTCGGTAAGAACTGTTTCTTCGGCGAATACACCTGCATCCGTGGGCAGGGCGGCGTGCGGATCGGTGACGGCGTTTACACCGGCACGCAGGTGCAGATCGCGGCGGTCAACCATGTCTACAGCGACCCCGACAAATATATCAAAGATCAGGGCATCACGGCTGAGGGCATCACGATTGAGGATGATGTGTGGCTCGCCTCGAACGTGGTGGTGGTGGATGGCGTGACCATCGGCAAGGGCAGCGTGGTCGGCGCGGGCGCGGTCGTCAACAAGAACCTGCCGCCGTACAGCGTGGCGGTCGGTGTTCCGGCGCGGGTGGTGAAAGACCGGCGCGAGGCGGCTGCGGTACGGCAGTCGGTCGAAGGGCAGGTTCACTTCGGTGCGCTGGAGCAGATGCGGACGAAGTAGTCCTTCACTTAGCGCAATGGGGCAATGGCACAGCATCGTTCGACCAATGAAAAAGGTATGATGATGCAAGTTGAATATTCCAAACGCTTAGGTTCAATATCGCCCGAACAGTTCCAGAGGGCGCTCGACCACTTCAACCTCGGCCAGTTTATCCGCGCCGAAGCGATTCCGTTTGGCCTATTCGGTCAAAACGTTTTTGTCACCAGCACAAAGGGTGAATACGTGCTTCGCGGGGCAGCCCACTACGACTGGCAGTTCCCGAAAGAACAGTTTATCGCTAACCTCCTGCATGACCGCACAACTGTCCCTGCACCGTGGCCTTATCTCATCGATACTGATGAGAGTATCTTCGGCTGGGCATATGGTTATGTATTCATGCCCCTCATGCCGGGCTTACAATTGGCGAGCGGGGAAGTCGCAAAGACCCTCTCACCACAGGATCGTCAGGCCATAGCCTTTACAATTGGGGAAAATCTACGCGAAATCCAGCGCGCTCAATGGCCGTTCGCCGGTCAATATGATCTCAGAACGCAGACCATTGCGCCCTTCGAGAATGGCTTTGATGGCTGGCTGGTGAGTGAAGTGCGGCGGTTTCTTCAGCTCTCATTGTCATATGATACGGGCGCGTCACAAGCGGATGCCGAGTGGATCGAGAGCATTATCCAGACTGCTGCGGGTTCTCTCAAACTCCCCTATACGCCCGTCCTCGTTTTGCACGACTACCGCGAACCAAACCTTACCGTATCGAAGCAGGCTGACCGCTGGGTCGTTAGCGGGGTGTTCGACCTCATGGAAGCCCTCAGTGGGGACGGTGAACTAGACTTAATCCGTCAACTGGCGACCTATATAGAAGGCAATCAATTAGCGTGGGCACAGGCATTTTTGGATGGCTATCGCAAAAGCACACCGCTGCGCCCGCAGGCTCAACAGCGCCTCGCTCTCTATATGGTTTATGACCGTATAGTTGTGTGGGAATATTATCATCGCCCAGCCAATATTTCTCTATTCCCCAATCAAACATCCATAGAAGCATGGATTACTACCTATCTCAACCAACTTGCTTCGCTGCTCAAATAGCTTAGAAAGCCCTAACGCTACTCGACTAACCGTGACAACGTTACACACCGATTACCCTGCGATTGTGCGGCGCAAGGCTACAAACATGCCCGTGTGGCAGGTATAATGCGCGGACTTGTGTCGGCTTAAATCCATTCCACCGTGCCTACTGTGAACCAAAAATCCGCCTTTGCGTCTTTCAACCTTTGCGTCTTTGCGTTTTGTTTTTTCCTTGTGGCCTGTGACAGCGCCGCCGGTACGCAGCAGGCGTTCCAAGCAACCCTGCCCGCCACCCAAGCGGCGAACGCGCCGATCTATACCGCTACACCGACGCTGACTCCTTCTTTGACACTGACACCGACCCTCACGCCGACCGTCACCTTAACGCCGACGCTGACGTTGACACCGACCCTCACACCGACCTCAACCCTCATGCCAACGCTAACCCCATCGCCCACACTCACGCCGTCCCCTGTGCCGACTCAGCCGTTGTTTACGCTGACACCCGCTGCCAACGCGGGCGCGGCGGCCTTTGTGAATGCCCCAGCCGTGTTCCAACTGGCGCAGGGCTGGAGCTGCGAGGACTTCCCCTGCGAGGATGACCTCGACGGCTGGATGCAGCGTATCCGCGTGCCGAACGGTTACACATTGGAGCATGTCGGCAAGCTGCCCGGTCAACCGATGCAGATCACCTACGGGCCGGACGGCGCGTTGTACGCCACCGTGCTCGAAAACGGTTCCCGCGATGGCGCGGTTTACCGGATGGCGGCGGACGGCAGCAGTGAACGCTACAGCGGCACGCTGGTCTCGCCCATCGGCTTGGCCTTCCAACCGGGGACGAGTGTGCTGTACGTCTCGGCGCGTGTCGAAGTCAACGCGGGCGGCGGGTTGTACCGCATCCCCGAAGGCGGTGGCGAACCGGAGCCGGTCATCACCGACTTGCCCTGCTGCTTTTCGCTGGTCGATAACCAACCCAACGGCTTAACCTTCGGGCCGGATGGCTACCTGTACTTGGGCGTGGGTTCGCTCACCGACCATGCCGAGTCGCTGACCCCGCGCACGCAGCCATCTGCCGAGGTGCTGCCCGATGAGGCCGCCATCCTGCGGATACAACCGCACACCGCGACCGTCGAGGTGTACGCCAGCGGCATCCGTAACCCGTACGATCTGGCTTTCAACGCGGCGGGGCAGTTGTATGCCACCGACAACGGCCTGATCGCTGGCCCCGGCGACCGTATCCTCGCGGTCGATGAGGGTGGCAACTACGGTTGGCCGTACTGGCGCACGCGCGGCTGTGCCGACTGCCCGCTGCCCCCGCCGCGCACCACCATCGCGCCGGATTGGCTGCCGCTGCCGGATTACAGCCTGCCGCGCGGCATCGCTGCCTACACCGGCGAGCAGTTCCCCGCTAACCTGTTCAACAACCTGTTCGTGGCGCTGTGGAACGGCACGGCGGAAGCCCAGCGCATCGTGCGGATCGACCCCAATGACCCGCGCTTCGGGCAGGAGGGTTACGCGCCGGAACCGTTCGTCACCGGCCTCATCCGTCCGGTCGATGTCACCGTCGCGCCCGATGGTTCGCTGGTGATCGCCGACTTCATCTACGGGCATATCTGGCGCGTGCGCTATACCGGCTAGTGGTGTATTCCTTTATTTTCGCCAATTGCAAACTTCCTGTAGGATAAGGGTATCGGAATGTTGCGGATTATCTTACGTCGTTATCCAGCCATTCCACTTTTTACCCTTATTCAGGAGGATGGTTCTCGATGGTTAAGCGTTTCACGATTTTGACGGTTCTTGCGTTGATGATGTCTTTTGCAGCAGTCACAGTTTACGCCCAAGACACCATTGAATATGGTGAAATCGTCACAGGTGAAATTACTGACGATGAAACCGAAATTAGTTACACCCTCGCCGTCGAGGAAGGCGATATTGTGGTGCTGGACATGCGCCGGACGAAGGACAGTGAGCTGTATTCCACCGCCGTCATTGTTCAAGATCCCGATGGCGATGAGGTCTTGAACACCACCGAAGACACCAGCGCCAGCAACACGGTCGCCGGTTTTGTTGCCGACGAGTCGGGTGACTTCACCGTCATCGCCACCCGCAATCAATATTCGGAAACCACCGGCGAGTTCGAACTCCGCCCGACCAGCGCCCGCCTCTTGGAATCGGGTGACGATGTGAAGGGCTTAGTTGATAACGAGAGCGCCGATGTGTACTACGCGCTGCCCTATGACACCGATGTCAGCGTGTCGTACATCCAGACCAGCGGCGACTACTACCTGTACTTCCGCATTTACTCGATTGATAACCAGAACAGCGCCAGCCTGTATGCCTCATCGACTGCGATTGACGGCATCACATGGACGGTGACGTTCACCACCGAGGCGGATTATCTGACGCTGGTATCGGTCGGTGCGGATGAGTACGACTTCCAGTACGAGGATATTAGCAGCAAGTTCACCCTGACGGTCGAATAAGTTTACGTGTGTAGGGGCGTACGGCTGTGCGCCCTTCACCGTATGTCTCCATTCTCACCCTCGCGCCGCATCATCTCCAACACGCGCCCCGTCGCGTAGCCAAAGAGCGCTGCTCCTGCCAATAACCCCAACGGCAGCCCTCTAATGATCGGAATAATCGTCAGCAAACCGCACACCGCCCCGCCGAGGATATTCACGCCCAGCCACAACACCGCCCGTGAGCTGATGCCTTGCAGCGCTGCCCACTGACCCAAGCCGACGGCACCGCCCAATACCGCACCGGCCAGCAGCGCTGCGACCCCGTTGGTGAACAGGAACAACATCCCGCCCAACACCGCCGCCGGTATCAAGCCGGTGGCCGCACCCGCAAAGGTGAGAGTAATCCAACGGCGCGAGGGTTGACCATCCGCGTTTAACGCCAGCAGCGGCGACCCGCGCAGCGCCCACCACTGCGCCGCCCCCAGCACCAACCCCGCGATGATGCCCGTTCCGGCGAAGCACACCGGATTCAACACCCCCGCGTACAGGCCGACTGTCCAACCCACCACGTTCGCCAGCACCCACCGCAGCAGGAACCGCTGCCGCAGCTCGTAAAGAAAGGTTTCGATGAAAATGGGCATACCGTCAGCGACCTATTCGGTGAATAAATAAGCGCACATGGTAGGTGATCTTCTCGTGCCTGTCGATGCTTTCCCCGAACAAAGCCAATTAGAGAAGGTTTTGAAATATCGGACAGCCTGTCTGCTGTCCCTACGCATAAAAATCTTGGCGTTCTTGGCGACTTGGCGATTAAAATATCTTTTCTCTGTGTTCTCTGTGTCTCTGTGGTGAAATGTCTTTGCATTTCACTTGAATCTTGAAACTTCTATCTTCCAACTTGAATCTTGAAACTTCCAACTTCCAACTTTATACTATATCCCATCATGACGTATTCAATTGCGGCTCGCACGACTCAACAACAAATCTTCACCGGTGTTGGTAACAACGCGGGAAGATGGTGCTTGCCTACTTAAAAGTAACTGCACAAATCAACTTCGTGAAACCAACCCGGTGTTCCGCCAACAAGGAACACCGGGTTTTTATTTTTATAGAGGTGTTGACCTCAAGGAGATTGGATCATGTTGGCTATGCTTGCTGCCGCGTTTATGATTGGTGTCGCTGTCGCTATCCCGCCGGGTGCGGTCATTATCGCGGGCAGTCAACGTGCCATCAGCCGCGGCTTCTGGGATGCGTTCGACTTTTACTTGGGCGTGGTGGCGGCGGATGCGCTGTACGCCTTGCTCGTTTACTTTGGTCTATCAACCCTGTTCAGGGATAGCATCGCCTTCAAGCTGGTGTTGTGGGTGCTGGGCGGCGCATGGCTGATCTGGCTCGGCATCGGCGCGATACGCACGCGCGTCGAGTTCAGCAAGATTAACGAAGTACCCCCGCCGAGTACACGGCTGCGCGTGATCCGTGACGGCCTGCTCATCACGCTCTTTAACCCGCTGACCATTGTCAGTTGGATTGCGCTGGCAGGGAACTTCTTTGAAACCCTCTGGCGACCAGAATGGCCTGCGAAAGAGAGTGTCGGTTTGTTGGCGATCATCGCCATGCTCGTCGGTACGCAGTCGTGGGCGCTGGGCGTGGCAGGGGTACTGAGCGCCATCCGCCGGATGATTAGCCCGCGCGTGTTATACGCGGTATCGGTCATCAGCGGCGTGTTCCTCATCGTCTATGGCCTGAGTGCCTTATGGTCGGCGGTCATGTTGCTGACTGCACCGGTGTAAATGGCGATAAAATTATAGGCCTATATTAAGGGGGTTTTATATTGTCGGTTGCTTTGAGCGCCATCTTTTGTTAAAACTATAAGAGCCTATCTGAAAATTATTCTAGTCACGCACGGCATCTGCGTAGTGTGCCGTCCCTACAAAAATCCGAAATTCAAAGGCTCTATTCTGAATTTTTGATGTAGGGACGCGATAGATCGCGTCCATTATGACCCAATACAGAATATTCAGACAGGTTCTAAAAGGCGCGTCTCAGTTGTCATTTTTCTGTATAAATCTACTTCGACTCTCATAATCGATTAAACTGTTCGGGAATTATTCACGGAAATTTACGATAAAGGCATTTATTTTCGTATCGTAAGACGTTATGATTGTTAATGTTAGGCTAGGGCTTCTATCCAGTGCAACGGGGGTTGTGATGGAATCTGAGAAAGCAACGAACGAACGCGAATCAAAGCATATCCTGCGTCAGATCCAAGATCACTTGGGTGAGGTGCATATGAAATTGGGAGCGCTCCGAGAATCCGTCGGCATGGTTGATGTGTTCCACCATCCCAATTCGAACATCGGTACGCTGAATTACATCACCCCGCGCAAAAACACCGCTTGGGTATCCAGCACCTACTTGCAACAAGGGCTGACTGATCTGGCACAGAAGGAACGGCTGCCGCGCGTCGAGTATATCGAGGGATTGTTCCCGCCCGCCTTCGCCCGTACCCTGCGCGAACTGGGGCTGGAACTCGAACGCGAAACGCTCATCATGGTTTACAAACCGGGTGGCATCACTGGCCGCCCCACTCCGCCGCTGGTCGAGCGCCCCCTGCCGGATGGCATCACCGTCCAGCCCGTGAGCGATCAGGAAAGCATCGGTCACTGGTGGTATGTTTGGCGCAACGGTCATTACGATGTCATCTCGCTCGGTGTCGAGCCGCTGTTCGTCGGCAAGGACATGGAAGCCATCTGGACAGGCAAGCAGTTGGATTACGTCATGTATCGCGGCGGCTTTCCGGTCGGCGTGGCGCGTGTCAGCCTCCACAAAGAAACCGCCCATATTTCGGCGTTGGCGCTCCTCAAAGAACTGCGCTCACCAGCCATGATCCAAATCCTGCAAACCGCCGCCATCAAAGGCGCGTTGGAACACGGTGCGACCCTCGTGTTTGCCCCCGGTACAGAGGAAAACGAACGTCGTGCGGCCCGTAAACTCGGTTTTATGGACTTCGGCAGTATAGTATGTTATGCTGCCCCAAACGAAATCCCTAGAGGGACGCATGTCGAAAACGTGGAATTCTCTATACTTGCGTTCGGAGAACACTGATCGGGTCATTGATACGCTGCGGCGTTCGTTAACCGACCTCGGCTATACACTTTACAACCCGTTTGGACTCATTCCCGGCAAAGCCTATGCCCGTTCGGTGCGGCTGTTTGTCGCGCCCACCCGTGACGGCTGGGTGAAAATCATCGGTGCGCCGGATGAGGCACAGTTTCCCCCCCTCTCGGCAGACACTTCCCTTCTATACACGGCGCTTGATGGCACACGGGCCGATATTCGCGCCTATGTGAACGGTTCGTCGGTGGATTTAATCCCCGCGCTGACCCCCTTTTTACGTCCTAGCCGAACCGCCGACGATTTGCAGCGAGCGCTCGAAGCCACCTCCAACTTCATTCAAGATGACTCGCCTTCCGCCGGCCTGCCGTTTGACGCGCTGCCGGATAACGTCAAGGTGATGGCAGGCAACGTCAACACCGGGCAAGCCCAGAAAATGTTCGCCCGTTTAAGCGGCGACCTGATGAAAAAAGTCGCGGGTGGCGATCAGGCTGATGCTGCCCGCGCCCTCGTCAGCGGCGGGGATGCGCCCGACTGGAACAGCAGCGGCGGAGCGCGTATTCAAGCGCTGATGACTGTGCTGACCGTGCCGCCCGATTGGCGCGAACCGGACTTCGACCAACTGCGCGACTCGTACCAGCTCCATGAACGCCGCCGCCGTAACCCGAATGCCCGTGTCTACCCCGGCGACGACGCGGTGATGAACGCCGTGCCGGATGCGCTGATCTATACGCCGATCTATGGAGGGGCAAACTGATGTCCGGTGCTGACCGTTTACGTTGGGATGAAGTCTACCGCGACATGGAATCGGCGGATTACCCGCCGCCTGACCCGATGCTTTTTGATTACACCCCGCCCGTAACCGACGAAGCCGAACACCGCGCCCTCGATCTGGCTTGTGGCATGGGGCAGAACGGTCTCTGGCTCGCCTCGCAGGGGTATGTGGTCGATCTTCTCGACGTGAGCCGTGTGGCGCTGCTCCGCGCACAGGCCGAGGCGACCAAACGTGGCCTGCGGGACATCAACCTGTATCCGGTTGATCTCGATCTCCACGAGCTGCCGCAAAATTTTTACGAGGTCGTCTCGGTCTTTCGTTACCTGAAGCGCGACCTGTTCCCATCGCTGCGGCAGACCATCCGCCCCGGTGGGCGCATCCTCTACGAAACCTTCAACCGCCAGTACCTCCAGCTCGTTCCCGCGTTTAACCCCGTTTACCTGCTAGAAATCGGCGAACTGCTCGGTTACTTTGCCGACTGGCGCATCCTCACCTATGCCGAAGATTCGCACCTCTCACGCATCGTCGCCGTCAAGCCAGAATAACGCCCAAAAAAGGGACACTACGGTTTGAAAATTCGGTGATGGCCTGCTAGAGAGTTGGTAAGCGAGAAAATTATCAGCGAGTTCTTGCTCAAAATAATAACTACCAACTCTTTAGAGGTGCATCACCGAAAATTCTAACCGTACGCGCTTGACATATTGAACCTTTGTTCTATAATAAACTTGTGACTTTGTATGGTAGCACCACGCTAAACGGTGGATACTCATTTTATGGCAACCTCCTATGTATGGTGAGCCATAAAAGTCTTTAAAGCCCCTCCCTGTTACTCTATCAGCGGAGTGAGCCTGCGAACGTGCTGATGTGGGAGGGCTGACGGTGGAGTGAGCCTGCGAACGTACCGTCGTGGGGTGGGGTCGATTGAATCCTTCACCGTTTAATGTACTCCTACTGTTGAAAATCGCGGACAGCCTGTCTGCTGTCCCTACAAAGGCGCGTTCTTGGTTTGCGTAGAGACGCGAGACAGCGCACATCCGTGTCACTGCGTCTCTGCGGTTAAACGCCTTTGTATTTCGCTTTTAACTTTCCACTTTAAACTTTCAACTACTTTGCAGCAAAACCAGCCGAGCATCCCGCCGAATCGTCACAAAAGTTGCCAAAACGGTGTTGTAACAATTGCAATAACTGCAATATTTATAACATTTGGAGGGTTAAAACTTCGGAAACTGCGGAAATTGAGATTCCGAATTTGCAGAATTTGACGAATTTTCCGAATCAAACAACACCACCAAGACCCTTGGCGTTCTCTCTATTGCTTGGCTTCTTGGCGATTTGCCTTTGCATTTGACGAATGACTGTCGACTAAAGACTAAAGACTATTGACTACCAAATGGCGCTCTGTCGCCGCCGCCGCCGCCAATTCCGCCACCAAAAACTTGGCGTTCTCTGTATTGCTTGGCTTCTTGGCGATTTGTATCACTGAATGTTGAGTGTACTAATCGGAATCCGCCCGTTCTCAATCACCGTGCCGTCACTGTCCACCGCGCCCAACCATTGACCGGCCGTATCCTGTACCCCCACGCTGACCACATACTCGCCTTTGGGGGCATCCGGCGGGATCGTCATCACACACTCGTCAAAGAAAACCGTTTCGCCGGCTGACCAACGTTTAAAGGGGTAGGTATCTTGCCGGGGTTCACCCCCGCATTGGTAGACCGTATTCGTCGAAGCCTGTATGAGCAGGTAAACACGAACGTAGGCATCAGTAGGTACATCTCGCACCAGCCAATTGACCGAGGGGATGTAATACGTCGGCTGGTTTTGGAGGGTGAGCGTCGTCGGCGCGTTGTACTTGAGCAGTTGTAACCCGCCCCCGATGATGCCCTTATTCACAGGGCAGTTAACTGCTACTCCCAGCCCTTCGCTCAGTTGGGCGAGCTGAATAGGTGTTCCGGTCGCGGTCGTCGTCGCGATGCCGTTGATATTCTGGGCTTGTAACCACTGAATATCGAGGTTGATGGGCGGTTCGCGCCGCGCGATGCAGTTCGGGATTTCGGTATGCAGGACGATCACTTGATCGGTCGGCCAACGGGTCGTTGGGAGTAAGCCGCCCACCGGCACGGTGACGCACGAACTCGACTGCCCGCTGCCGGATAATGTCGTTTGTAGTGCGTAACTTTCGGTGAGCGGTTGGCTGGCCTTCACGTAAAGGTTGAGGTCAACCAATCCCGCGTCGGGCTGGGGTGTGATCTGATAGCCAACGACTTGTGGCAGTTCGTCCGGTGAAGGCTGGCTGACTGGCGTTACGTTTTGCAGCCGGTCAAACGCCTCTTGGGACATGACCGCCGCGCCGCGCGTCTGGTTGTCCTTGATGAGTATCCATGTACTGCCGAACGCCACCACCAGCCAACAGGCCGTGACCAGTACGCCGCCCATCCTGCCGACCTGTGGCAGCCGTGCGGTCGCCAGCGCCCCAAAACCCGCCCCGACGATCAGGAGTAACGCCGGTAAGGCTGGCGCGTAATACCGGACGGGCGAGATGATAATCATGCTGTTGATGAAGTCCGGCGTGCCGTTGTTGAGGATGGCGCGGAAGATCACCAACCCGACCATAAGCAGTGCGTAAACCACTAGTAATCCAAAGGAGAGAAGCGCCGATTTCTCCCGCCGGTAAACCGCCCGCCCGATGCCGAACAACCCGACCACCCCGCACACGCCCAGCAGCCCGATGTAGGCGAACAACACCGCGTTGCGCGGCTGTAACTGCCGGAGGGGACTCAGGTAATCCGCCAGCGTATCCTGTAAGGTGGCGGTTGTCATCAGGGCGACATGGCGGGGCGGTAAATTCAGGAGCGTACTTTGGATGGTCGCGTCGAGGTTCCGGTAGCGCCCGAACAGGCTGCCATACTGGGCGAGGTTGAACACACCGATGCCCATGACCGCCAGCACCAGCACCACGCCGATGCCAATCGCGACCCGTTTTTGGCGCTGGGATGCCCGCTGCCGTGACATCTGCACGAGGATGCCCGCGATGAGTAAGATGCTCATGCCCAGCATCAGCCAACCGCTGAGTTTGGAAAGCAGCCCCAACACCGCGACCACTAGGAGGCCGACCAAGTTCCTGACCAACCCGCCTCGCTGGTGAATCAGCCTTGCACACAACCATAGGTGGATGGCCCCCAGTGCCAGAATCAGGTTGTCGTTGTTGATCTGGCTGCCGACGATCACCGACGTGGGTTCGAAGGCCAACAACCCCGCGCCGAGCAGCGCCACATACGGCTTATCGGGGAATAACACACGCCCCGCCAGATAAGTAAACACAACCCCTACAATGCTCATTACGAGGCTGAGGAAGCGTAGGACATAACCGAGCGCGATGGTTCCTGTATACGGTGGGTCGTAGGCCGTAGTGGTTAATAAGCTGGTGAGGTTGGTGTTGTAACCGTCACAAACGGCTGTCGGGTTTAGCCCTGCTGGAACCGTCTGGTTGTCATCCAGCGCCGAGACAAACGGGAGCAGGATGAAGTAGTAAAGGGGCGGTTGGCTGGAGTTGTTACGATCCGGTGTCGCGTCCTCCGCCAGCACGGGAAGCTGCCCTTCATCTCGCAGGGAACGTACCACCCGCAAGAAATCCGCCTCGTGATACTGCCATAAGGGCTGCTGGGTGATGTAAAGCGCCCCCAACACGATCTTGAGCAGGACAATCAGGATAAGCAGTTGTCGGGGGGAGAAAGCGCGAATAGCTTGGATCACAGCATCTTTATTGGGGTTAGGCACGGGCGAAAAAGACCTTCTAATCATATGCCGCTTCCACACAATCTGCTAGTGTTGGGTAGTCGGGAAGTAGAAAGCCAATTATGAAGATTGACCTTCGGCCTATTCCGCATTTGAGCGAAAAAGCATATCCTCAACGATTGCGAAACGTAAAAATTGACTATACTCAAAAGATAGACCGTAACTTTTTCCATTATCTGACGGTAATTAAGTTAGTTCACGAAATTAATATGGCCTCTAGCCAATCACAATTGTAAAGCTCGTTCGGAGGAATTCATGAGGGCGTATACCCACCGTCTACTCACGTTCGCCATTCAGTGCGCGATGATTGTCGCGTTGACGTTCGTCTTATCCGGTCACTCCATGGCACAGGATGTCCCCCCGGAAACACCTGCACCCACCGAAACCGGAACGGTCGCGCCAACAGACGCGCCGACTGAAATCCCGACGGTGATACCCACCAACGTGCCGACCGAAGTCCCTACGGAAGTCGTGACCGACGTACCGAGCGAAGCGGTGACGGCTGAACCGACCACCGTTCCAACCGATGTGACCACCACGCCGGATGCGGTAACGGAGACTCCGCTGACTCCCGCCCCGACTGATTCGACGACTTTGCCACCCGCAACACCTGTCAACCCTGACCTTTTCGTCGATGACTTCCAAGATGCGGAAGCCTCCGGTTGGGTGCTGACCTCCGGTTGGGCCGTGGTTGAAGATGCCGGAAACTACGTGTTAGGCACAACCGGCGCGAACGAGACGGCTATGCTCACGGGCATGGCGTGGCCTTACTACACGCTTTCCTTCCGCGTGCTGGGCAGCGTTCAATTGAGCATGACAGCCGGTGGCAGCACCTACCAGATCAAGGTTGCGGCTGATGGAGCCACCAGCCTGTCTAAAGATGGTGTCCTGCTGGCGGAGGCTGCTGGTGTGGCTGTTACCGAAGGGACAGCCGAGCCAACTCCCGCTTGGCATACGGTGAACATTTTAGCCCCCGGCAATTTACTGGCGGTCAAGGTTGATGACCTCACGCCGATTAGCGCGGCTGATCCAGCGCTGCTGGGCATGGGGCCGTTGGTCTTTTCAACCGACGCAGCGAATACAGCTCCTGTCGCACTGGATGATATTAACATCCGACGTTTGGATGCTCCGCCACCTGCACCCACACCCGAACCGACCTTAGCAGTGGGTACGCTGCCGCCACCGCCCGAATTGACACCGGAAGTCACGGTTGAGGCGACGGTTGAAGTCACTGCCGAGGCGACGGTCGAAGCGACCGCAGAAGTCACGCCCGAAGCAACGGTCGAAGCCACCGCCGAGGCGACGGTTGAACCGCTGGGACTGGGTGACGATATTCGAGCCAAGCTGCCGACGGCACTGGTTGACGCGCTCGACCTGTATACGGCGGGCGATATTGAAGGCGCTCAAGCGGCACTGGCGGATTACTTCATCATTGTGGACGACCAACAGCGTATCCAAGTCACCATTTGGGCGGTGGATGAATCGGCTGCGGCTGCGATTGCCGGTGGCATTCCGGCTTCCGGTGGTGCGCTGCTGGAAGCATTCAGCGTGCAGTTGCAAGCCTTCCTAACGCTCGATGGCTTGATGACATTCATTCACTCGCCCGATGTGCGCTTTATTGAACTGCCGCCCCGCGCCGTTTCGACCAGCAGTGCGCTGCGCCAACAAATGGAGGTGCAGGGGACAGGGCAGGGTACGGGAACCGAAGTGACGGAAGCGCTGGATACCACCGGCGCAGTCGCTTGGCATCAGGCGAACATTAAGGGCGCGGGTGTCGGCATCGCGGTCATTGATACCGGCTTTGGCTACAACGCTGCTTTGCCTAATACGACTCCTGTTGGGGATGCGGGTGAATATGCCTGTATGTTCAATAACACGATTAATAACCTGAGCGGTGTTTCAGGTGATACCACGCACGGTTTGAATATGGTGCAGGTGCTGTGCGATATGGCACCTTTGTCTAACGTCTATATGTACAAAGCGACCAACGCGACTAACTTGCGTGCCGCCGTTTTGAACGCCCGCACCAATAACGCGGTCAAAGTAATCGTCATCGCGATGGATTTGGGGGCTTCGGTCAGCCCCGGTGACGGCACGGGCGGCGGCGTGGAAGATTTGCTGTACGCTGAACTGGCAAGCGCGCGGGCAGCAGGTAAGATCGTCATCGCCAGCGCGGGTAACAATCAGGGTCGCTACATCACCTTGAACTATACCAGCGGCGGTGTAACCGTTCCAATGACCGTTTATCCGGGCGATACCATCCATATTAGCTGGAATAATTGGTCGGGCAGCACCGTTAATTTCCCTTCGACCTTAAGCGGTGATTTCTCCGCGACGATCAATAGCAGTCGTCCTGCTGCACCTCGCAACGCATTTCCTGTCAGTACTTCAAACTGTCCTACCGGACCCTGTAGCGTAACATTGAATCTTTCCGGTAATGCGGCCAGCATTGTCCAAGTTCAAATCGCTGGCAGCGGCGTGATCACCTCATCGGGTGTGAATCCTTTGTCTGCACTCGCGACCGCCGGTAATATCGCGCGTCCTGCCGACTCGCCAAACGTGATCGCGGTCGGTGCGGTGTGTAACGACTCCAGCATGAGCTTGAACCTCGAAAGTACCAGTGCCCAAGGCCCCGCTTTCGCAGCCGGGGGTACGTTGAATGTGTTAGGCCCCAGCTTTACGCGCAGCCAAATTAAGCCGGATTTAAGCGGCCCATCACACGTCAGCTTGTTCAATAACCCGGTGGACAGTTTCAATTGCAGCGACCCCGCAGGCTTTAGCGGTACATCCTCGGCTGCGGCGCACGTGGCCGGTATGGCGGCGTTGTTGGTCTCGAACACCAATGCCAGTATGTCCGATTTCGACGGGACGACCAGCGCGGCCTTCGATGCTGTAAAAGATTATATGCAAACGCATACGGTTGATAATGTGAGTGTTCCGGCTTTTGCGGTCGGATATGATACGGCCTATGGCGCGGGATTAACGGTGCTGGGCAATCCGGCATATGACCTGCGGAACACAATCGTGGCGCGTGCTGCCGCGGTTGATGCGCTGCCAGCAACCTGCGTTTCGCCCGTGTATGTTGGCTTGGCGAACCCCGGCGCACTGCAAGATGGCAGCATCACCGCGCCTTATGTGAGTATGAACGAGGCGATTGCGAAAGCGGCTGCGAACCAATGCGTGGTGGTGCTGCCCGGTGAATATGTGGCGCAGATTTACGCGAACGACAGCCATCTGACTCCGGCGGTTATCAGCTACGAGTCGGCGACCTCCTTCCCTGCAAGTGTTGTCGTCGGAAATGTGACACTCACCGGACAGTCAAACCTGTGGTCGGTTTTCCAATCCCCCATTTTCATTGATGACAATGATGTGATTGTGGATGGCTTTGTCGCCCAACGCGCGGGTATTTTGACCGACAGCGCATCGGGAATATCGATCCGTACCGAGACCCCTGCGCTTCGTATCCGTAATTCGACCAATACAGTCGTTCAAAATTCAACGTTCCTGCTGTACAAGTCGCCGGGAACCGTGACGGATACGACCGGGGTTCAGATCAAAGGCAGCCTGTTCAGCGGATTTATTATTCCAACGGTAGGCAGTGGTTCGTTTACCTCACCGCAAAAGAACAGCGCGATTTTAGAATTTACCAATTCGACGGGTGCGCTGGTTAGCAACAACATTTTCCAGAACAGCACAATCCCTTCAACGTACGATACGCCTAATCCGTGGCAGCCAGCCATTATTGGTGTGCGTTACAGTGGTATCCGTTTCTACAACAATCAGTTTAAGAGTAACACCGCAGCGACCATCGTTGGTGTCAATCAATTGATAGGCGGACCCGGCTCTGCAAAATTAGACGACGAAGTTCAGTTTGTGAGCAGCCTGTTTAGTTCCAATACGCTCAACGGGCCGCTCCTGCACTTGTTTGTGCTGCCTAATCTGCGTTTCGTCAACAACACAGTTGTCAGTAACGTGATGCAGGCGGAGTCGTCAATCAGCCAAGACGCTTTCTCGTATGATGGTTATTTTGTCTACGGTAATCGTAATTCCGGCTTCGGCGATCTCGGCAGCCGCGAAGTTGAAATTCATAACAACCTGTTCTATGGCAATAGCCCGCTGCTCCGTGGGTTGCTCTCGGATGTCGCGTCAGGTATCAATATTGGTTGTAACGCAATCGGTGCTGGTGCTCCTGTGCGTAACAACTGGTTCGTTCCCTTCATTGGCGCTAACAGCGCGACAAACACTCTACCCGGTGAATGCGTGAGCGCGGGTAAAATTGTCAACTCCATTGAAGAGTCGATTAACCCCACAACCCTTTTCTTCGGTGCGGCGTTCGACGCGGCTCATCCGTTTCGTGTCCGCCCGACGGACTCCAGTACCCCGACACTCAAGGGGGCGATTAACACCGGCGATGACCAAGCGCTGATTGATATTTTCGGTAGTGATCCGCTCACCGGTTATCAGGCGCAGATGGATTTGCGCGGCAGTATGCGCTGGAATTTGGGTGTGAACCCCAATCCGACCTACCAGACAACGCACGTGGACATCGGTGCGTATGAATTGGGTACGGCGAGCGCTCCGGTTCCTGATCCGATCACACGAACGGTCGCGGAAGATGCGGGTACAACCGTGTCCTTTACACTCACTGCGGTGGGCGGTTATACGCAAACCTTCGCCCTTTCGACCCTGCCGACCGAATATGACCCGAACCCCGCCAACGGGTGTTTAGGCCAACCGGCACGTTTTGTCGCGCCCAATACCATTATTTACTGCCCGCCTGCGAACTTCCATACGCGCTACGGAGCCGGTAATACGGATGTTCCGGTGGTCATCGGCTTTACGGTCGAGGATAAAGTTTTCAAACCGGGTGAATTGAACAGCAGCACCATCAGCTTGACCATTACGCCACAGGAAGACGGTACACCGACGGCCACCGATTTCAACTCCCTGTCGGATTACTTCACGCCGATCACGCAGCAGCTTTCGCCCATCGTGCAATTTGGCAACTTCGCACTGAGCGGCACGGGGGGCAGTGTGGACTTTCCCTATACGTTCGCTTTCGGTGCGAAGATACCTACCCTAGGCGAAGAGGATGACTTACTGAAAAACGGTCCTAGCGGTGACAGTACCGTTCAGGTGTTGACGGATGCTTTCGCCGCAGCCAACACCAACGGCGGCAAACTTATCTTGAATCCGGTCGCTGGTCGGCAAGGGTTCTATAAGTTTACGTATACGGTAACTGACCAAGACGGTGACGTGGGAACCGGTAACGGCACGATTGTAATTTTGCCGACGCTGGCGCAGGAAGGTGTTTACGACGATGCCAGCTTCAACTTCGTTTACACCGGCTCGGGATGGAATCCTTCATTCGTAGCCGGGGCGTATAACAACACGCTTCACGCGACCAGTGCAGCGGGGAATACGCTGGAAATACCCTTCTCCGGTTCCGTGATCCGGTTCTATCTGCGCGGTTCAACCAGCGCATCTTCAACCTTAAAGACCGCTTTCCAAATCGACATCGGCAGCGGCAGCAGCCCGTACGAAAGCTATAACAATACGAAAACAGCGCTCGGTGCTGGCTTTACCTGCGTGAACAGTTTGAACAGTTTGGCACCGGATGCGAATTCGGATGTGGTTAACTTTAGTGCCACAGGTGCGGCCTATACCATCACCTGCTCCGGTTTCCCAACCGGACAAGTCCACTCGGTACGTTTGACGACCAACAACGCGACCGCGCTGACGGTTGACCGTGCCGAAATTAGTGCCGGGGTGATGACTGCGGGTAAGGTCTACCAAGAAAACAGCCCGAATATCACTTACACCGGTACATGGTTACAAGGTCCGAACGCCTCGATGCTGGGTGGCGCGTGGGCCTATACCAACCAGAACGGCGCAACCTTCAGCTTCAAGATTGATAGCAGCGTCGGGCGGGTCGTCTTCTACCGTACGGTTTACAATGCGCTGTACGGAACCTCGAACATCTATCTGGATGGCAACCTCGTCACGCCTATCGCGACGATGGTGAATAACAACAGCACCACGTTGAAGTTCGGGCAGCCTTTCATACTGACCATCGCCAACCCCGGTAATCATACGATCACCGTACGCAACATGAGTGCGACCTACGGCAGCATCGACCAGATTACGACGCTGCCTATCGCACAGGCGATGGGAGTGGGTACCTATCAGGAAAATTACCCTGACCTAACCTACAGTGGAACATGGGTACAGGGTGCGAATGGGTCGATGTTGGGTGGCGCTTGGGCATACACCAATGAAAACAATGCGAGTGTGACCTTCAAGATCGACAGCAGTGTTTCGCGGATCGAACTGTACCGTGTGATCTACGCAGCGGGCGTTTACGGTACGATGAGCGTTTATCTTGACGGTAGTCCAATCCCGTTGACGACGATCCCGAATAACACCAGCGCGACGCTGCTG
>Ga0209460_1000547_pt1 | contig 32758 bp, 32 predicted proteins | sample EBPBio132013_DNA_FD_185868 | JGI IMG/M metagenome (GOLD analysis project Ga0209460, IMG submission 185868) | Wastewater treatment Type I Accumulibacter community from EBPR Bioreactor in Madison, WI, USA - Reactor 2_5/13/2013_ DNA (SPAdes)... | ecosystem: Engineered > Bioreactor > EBPR >... | reverse complement strand
TCACTGCGAAGTGCCGGCTGTCGGTTACAGGGAACTGTCACAAAAAGCGCCGGGTGAATCGTCAGTTTCGATCCGTGACCGGGTTGTGAATGCACGAAATCTGCAGCTTCAGCGGTTTAACGGAAAGGCGATTTACTGCAATGCCCAGATGAAATCGAAAGATATCCGGAATTTCTGCAAACTGGATGATGCCGGACATCAGCTTCTCAAAATCGCCATGGACCGGATTGGTCTTTCGGCCCGTGCGTATGACCGGATTTTAAAAGTGAGCAGAACTATAGCGGATCTGGCAGGATCGGAACATATCCGTGCAGAACATTTGTCTGAGGCGATTCAGTACCGTTCGCTGGACAGGAATTTGTTTAATTAGGTGGGGATGGATTTCAATTGACTTAACACATGGTATAACTACTGTTATTTTGGTGATTATTCAACCCCGTTGGGGTGAAAATTCTGAAATTTCACATTTATCATTAACCATTTACTCTTAAGCATTATCCGTTTTCCTATCTTTGCAGTTATGGAAGAACCAGAAATTACCCCTGAACTTATTTTAAATGCGTATTGCCAGGGCATCTTTCCAATGGCAGAACCTGAAACAGGTGAAATTGCCTGGTACTCGCCAGACCCAAGAGGGATTTTCCCAATTGAAACTTATCAACCTAAAAAGTCCCTCCGAAATATCCTGAACCGGAAGTATTTTGAAGTCCGGATTAATTACGATTTTGAAGCTACTATGCTTGGTTGTGCTGAAAACCGTGAAACCTGGATTTCTGACCAGATTATTAACTGGTATTGTGAACTCAATTTTCTCGGGTTTGCCCATTCAGTTGAAACCTGGCGGGATGGTAAATTAGTTGGTGGATTGTATGGGGTTGCAATCGGACAGGCATTTTTTGGTGAATCCATGTTTTCCCGGGAATCCAACGCCAGTAAAGTGGCTCTTCACAACCTTATCATGCGTTTAAAAGAAAGAAAATTCACGCTTTTGGACACTCAATTTACGACCGATCATCTTGAATTCATGGGCGCAGTCAACATTCCCAAAAAAGAGTATCTGAAGCTTTTATCCAAGGCTATAACAAAACCGGCAAAGTTTGACTGAAGGCCAGAAAAAAGTAAATGGTAAAAAAAAGGCGGGTTATTTCCCGCCTTTTTTTTACCATTTCTTCAACTTCCAAAAGGTAAGGAACCCGAGTACTGAAGCAAAGCTCAAACTCATAACGATCAGAAATGCATACGGATTATCTTCCATCGGGATTTTCACATTCATTGAGAATGCACTGACCACAAAGGTTGGAACCATAATTCCAATGGTGATAATGTTCAGGGTTTTCATCAGAATATTCAGGTTGTTACCTACAATTGAAGCTCTGGCATCCATTAAATCAGCAAGAACAGACGTATAAATTTCTGCCTGCCGGTAACATTGTCTGTTTTCAATGGAAAGATCTTCAAGAAATTCCTGATCATCAGTTGTGAACTGAAGTTTGGGAGCATTCAGCCTGAGGCGTTCAATCACGTGGCCATTTGCATTGATGGCGTTAAGATAATAGACCATTGATTTCTGAAGGGAAAATAAAAGAATCAGGTTTTTGTTTTCCATAGCCTGATTGATTTTTCCTTCGATTTCATCAGTAATTTGATTAATGGCCTTTAAATGCTGAGTAAAGTGGATAATGTTGGTATTGAGAATCTTCATTATCAGGTCAGAAAGTCCAGATATCTTGTTAAATCTGCGCCCTTCCGGGAATTCCCAGTTATCACCCGTGACAATTAACAGCTTGTTAGTGAAAACAAAAAGTCCAACTGACTGGATTTTAAATTCAAATGATTTATCACCAGAATAGTTTCTGGGGCTTTTAAAAATGATAACCCAATGGTCATCTTCAAACTCAATACGGGGTACTTCATCAGGGTCAAGGGCAGACTGAACAGTATGGGAATCCAGTCCGTATTTATCAACAAGATTCTGAATATCATTTTCAGAAGGGTGACGAAAAATCAAAACCGGAATACCGGTTTCTGATTCCTGAAATTCCTGAATACGGTTGTTGTCAAGCAGATATTTTGAGATCATAAAACCTCTTTTCTAAAGGCTGAAAGGTTTTTTTCGAAACCGGAGGGCTGATGCAGATAATTGGACTTATTTATCGTTTTAAGGTAGGTGTTTTTTGTGGGAATGAAAAGATAGACTGGGTGGATTTCGAGAATTTTAAGCGGGTTCTAATGGAAACAGAGAAACTCAGTTGGGCACCGAGTTTCTCAGTAAGATTGTCAATGATTGAGGACAGCTGGGCATTTACTTCATTTTGCCCTGACCAGTTCCATTACAAGTGCCGGTTCCTGAACCTGAACCTTTATTTCCGCCCTTGTTTCCTTTACCAGAACCATTTTTGCCACCCTTGGTTCCGTTACCATTTTTACCACCGTTTTTTGAACCGGCATTGTCATTGATTCCGTCGCCGTTGGCATCCACATATCCTTTACCTGATTTCACGCCTGTGTAATCAGCATCTTGACCGTTGGGAATTCCATCGCCATCAGCATCAGGGGCGTTGTCATTAAAACCGTCACCATTCATGTCAACAAATCTTGGTCCGTGTTGAGTTGGTGTGGTTTGAGCAGTTGCAGCAGTTGCCATGAAAATAAGAAGTCCGGCAAGTGTGAGAAGAGTTGAGAAGCGTTTCATGATTTTATCCTTTGAGTTTGGTTTGTTTTCCCTGGTGGTTGTCATCAGGAGTTGTCTGTTGTTAATTCAATTGCCGTGCCGAAAAATCGGGGAAACTGGAAAGTGAAAAAAATACAAAGGATAAGTCGTATATAAATAAGGGGTTGTGGATATTGTAAGTTAATAAATCAATCCCATTTTCACGGATCTGATTAACCTGAGAAGCGACCGTCCGGTCGTAAAACCGACCAGACGGACGAAAAAATCAATACATCATTCTTAGGTTTAGGCGGATTGTAGTTCCGGGTTCCAAAACTTTAAATCCACTCGAAAACGGATCTCTGACATAAGACAGGTGTCTCGTATAAGTGTGGTTGAGCAGGTTTTCAACATCAAGTTCCAGATAAACCGGTGAAAGGTCTGCAAAGAGCCCGGCATCCAACCGGTTCCAGGCTTTTCCGGAAGTTTCAAGCAATCCGGAATCAACCCGTTTCTGCACATTTTCCCAGGTATGTCTCAGCCAAAACCGGGTTCCAAAATAAACCGGTGATTTTAATGTCGAAATCAGCTGAAGAGGAAGAATTTCAGTAAGAGGTTTGCCGGTTGTCCGGTTTTCGCCATACGTGTAAACCAATCGTGAATCAGCAAATTCAGAATTGGCACCAACTGTAAGGCCTGCAAGAAAGGCATTGATGTTCGTATAAGTTTGATATTTTTGCGTGCCGACTGTTCTTGCAGAAGGACTCACATAATCCAGAATATAACTTCCGAACAGATCAGCAGAAAAAACAGACCACTGCAGATTTGTTTTTAATGAACTTCTGATCGGTTGAGTTAAAGTCGGATTTCCACTCCACCAGGGTTTACCTGCCATCCGTTGAACTTTAACGAACAAAGCCTCAGCTTCCGGGAAATCTGCTGAAAAATCCAACATGCTGCTCAACGTGAGTTGATCTGCAAACAATTCAGTACGAGTTACCGATAGACCCGCAACAGGGAAAATGCGATTATCTTCAGCATCCTGATAAACTGCTTTGTAATAGGCCGTATTTTTATCATCACCAGTCTGATAGGTAGCAAATCCACCTTTACCAGTAATTTGAAACCCGGCAGCATTTATCGTATAAATGATATTTCCGGCAAAAAGTCCAACAGCCGGCAATAAATGATTATTGAGAGTCATCATTCCGTTTGCCATGACAATTTTGTTATCGGCGTCCCAATTCCGGTAGTAAACTTCAAATAAATCTGATTTTAGTCCAACCGTCAGATTTTTTGCATCTGTTTCCATTGGCATGGAATTCACTCTCAGTTCATTGTTCATCAGGTGATCGGTGTAGTTGAAATATAGTTTGTAGGATTCAAATCCGACAGATCCGTTATAAACCACACTTTTAATTTCATCCATCTGCAGGTACGGAAATGAAATATTTTCAGAAATCATCAGGTTTGCTGAATAATCCCAACTTCCCGCTTGGCCCATGAATGTTCCTTCTCCCAGTCTGAAACTGGTATTTTCCTTGTAACCATACAGATCTTTGAAAGATTTTCCGTTTCCGGCAGAATAGGGAAGACCGGTTGCAAACCGAAAAGACGCCCGGTTATTAAAACCTTCACCCAATACCGAAATGTCAGTTTCGGAAGTGTGACCGGTAATATGTGAAGCTGATCCGGAAAAGAGTAAAGCCTCCCTGGGCCGTGACCGGTGGATAACAATTGCACCACCAAGTCCTGATTGAAGATTGGCAGATGATTTTACCAGTTCAACCGATTCTATTTCAATTGGGTTGATTCTGGAAAGTGGTGCATCCATCCGCATCGGACAGGCGTTGTGGTACCGTTCACCATCAATAATGACCGTAAAATCGCCACGTTTCATACCGTCAGCATAAACATCCTGAGCTAAAAACGAACCTTTGGTAATAATATTAAATCCACCAAGTTCAAGAATCGAATTCATTTTGCTCTTTTCCATCGGGAAAACCTGCTGACTGAGCGTATATTTTTTACCGAAAACGGTAATTTGCTTTAAATCATAGACCTTTGTTGAATCCTGTGCAAGAATTGAATTTGCATATAATACGAGTAACAGACCTGATAATATTATTCTGTAAAGCACAAAGCCTCCATAAATTGAGTTAAGTCATTTAATAAAAATGAAAAACGGGAACACCTGAAGTGAACCGTAAATTAAAAAACAAGGGAGAAAAGACTCAGACTAAAACGGGAGGTTTGATCAGCTCTGAAGTATAACCGGCAGAGAGATATTGGGAGTTATTGTTTTTTCGGAAGGAAGTTAACTTACACACCAGACCGGGCAAAATTGCCGGCTGTTGGGTAAATTCAGAAACTGATAATTTCGAAATCAATTTAGGGAGCTGAGATTCACCTGCTTTTAACGGATCAGGTTGTTCTTCTTCATCGACGGCTTTTACTTGTTTTTTGAGGTAACATTTTCCGTCGCAGGCGACCACCTTTTTTTCACAGACAGAATTGGCAATTGATTGCTGTTTCAGAAAAAACAAGCCATAGATCATCCCGATCCGGTTTACCTGGATAAAAACAAGCAATAAAGCAATTGCGGGAATAAGCCGTGATGTCGAAAAAAATCGAATCATAATTAGGGATTAACCACGAAAAGCACGAAACACACGAAAAAATACCAAAAGACAGTTTTTTATGGAAATGCAAATAACTTTGAAACCATTTTTGAAATGGTAAAATTGGCATTTAACTAAAAGAATTTGTCTCCTTTCGTGTATTTCGTGTGTTTCGTGGTAAAAGTATTGTGTTTTACCGGTGCCGTCCGCTCATTTCACCGAGACGACCGGAGAATTCACTTTTGCTCACATAAACTGATTTGATTCCGCCGATGAGTTCCAGACGTTTTTCAGCAAACAGATTTGCAGCTTCGTAGGTCGGAATGTTGTTTTCACGGGCGATGGAATAAATTTTGAGCATCAGATCATAAATACTTCTTGCCTGAGTTAATGCTTTTTCCTGATTGTAACCTTCAAGTTCATTGGCAACGTTAATCAGTCCGCCGGCATTGATCACATAGTCAGGTGCGTAGAGAATTCCTTTTTCAAGAAGCATTTGTCCGTGTTTTTTCTCATCAGCAAGCTGATTGTTTGCAGCACCGGCAATGATTTTTGCTTTCATTTTCGGGATGGTTTCATCGTTTACCGTTGCACCAAGGGCACAGGGTGAATAAACATCCATATCCAGATCAAAAAGTTCGGAAGGTGAAACACCGATTGCACCATAATCATTCACAACCCGGGTTACCCGTTCATCATCAATATCGGTGATGTAGACTTTGCATCCTTCTTTTCTTAAATGCCCAACCAGATAAGAGCCCACATGTCCGGCACCCTGAACCGCAATCGTTTTTCCGGTGAGAACATCCGTACCGAACATTTCTTTTACTGTGGCCTTTATTCCCATGTAAACACCAAGTGCCGTAACCGGTGACGGGTCACCCGAACCACCCAGTTGTTTTGAAATTCCGGTTACATATTTCGTTTCAGCACGAACCCATTCCATATCCCGGGTTTCGGTGCCCACATCTTCAGCCGTAATGTACCGACCGGCAAGTCCTTCAATGAACCGGCCGAAAGAACGGAAAAGAGCTTCGTTTTTATCAGTTTTTGGATTTCCGATAATGACGGCTTTTCCACCACCGAGATTTAGACCGGCAGCAGCAGCTTTGTAAGTCATTCCGCGGGAAAGGCGAAGCACATCTTTCAGTGCAGCAGCTTCATCTTCGTAAGCCCACATCCGGGTTCCGCCAAGTGCAGGTCCGAGGGTCGTGTTGTGAATTGCAATGATGGCTCTGAGTCCGGTACGATTGTCAGAAAGATAGACAACCTGTTCGTGGTCACGCAGGCTCATCGAATTAAAAACGTCCATTTTTTGGTCTCCTATGGTTTGGTCATTGGGTCTGAGTAGGTCCGGAATTCTGAAGCAGCCACCTGGACATGAATAAAATCATTTTCCTGGCGGATGGTCACCGGTATTTCAAATGCTTCACGGATTGCAGTTTCGGTCAGAACTGCGGATGCAAATCCGGATTTATAAAGTTGTCCGCAACGTAAAATCACGGCATGAGTACTGAAACTGGCAGCTAAAGTCAGATCGTGGCAGGCAGTGATTATGGTACAGCCGGTTTGAATCTGAAGATCTTTCAGCAACCTGAATATTTCAATCTGATGTTTCAGGTCGAGATGGGCTGTGGGTTCATCCAGAATGATGCAGCCGGCTTGCTGAGCCAGTGCCCGGGCAATCCAAACCCGTTGCTGTTCACCACCCGAAAGCTGGGCAATTGGTTTCCCCTTTAAATGGGAAATGTCAGCCTTTTTGATGGCAGAATCAATCTGAATCTGGTCATGTTCTGAAAGCAATCCCATCCAGCTTAAATATGGGGTTCTTCCTGTCGAAACCAGTTCTTCAACGACCATGTTGAAAAGTAAATCCTGCTTTTGGGGAACATAGGCTACATTTTTTGCCCGTTCACCGGCAGAAATGGAACTGAATTCACGTCCGTCAAAAAAAACGGATCCGGAATCAGGTGTTAAAATCCCGCACAATAATTTGAGAAGTGTTGATTTTCCGCTGCCATTGGCCCCAACAACAGAAATAAAACTTCCGGCCGGAAAGTCAAAAGAGACCTGATCAAGGGCGTGAAATTTTAGTCCCGGATAGTGAAAAGAAACCGAGTTAAGCCGAAAACTCATGTGGACTGCTTTCGCATTAAGGCAATAAAAAAGGGCGCACCAAGAAAGGCGGTAATGGCACCAACGGGAAGTTCAACCGGGAAAAGAGCAGCCCGGGCAATCCAGTCAGCAATCATCAGGAGCATACCGCCGCCAAGAAAAGAAAACGGAATCAGGTAACGGTGGTCAAAACCATAAAACCGGCGTAAAATGTGCGGAATGACAAGACCAACAAACCCAATAATTCCGCTCACACAAACTGCAAGCGCTGTCAGTGCTGAAACATAAAGATAGGAGACTTTCTTAATCCGGTCAACGGGAATCCCAACCTGACTCGCAACTTCTTCTCCGGTCAAAATCAGGTTGTAGGCGTAGGAATAACGGTAAACAAGCAGAATGATCAGAAGAATAATCGGGAAAAGCGTGAAAATAACGGATGATGATCCAAGGCTTAGATTGCCCATCAGCCAGGTGATAGCCGTTCTGAGTCCATCGCCAAGAAAAGTGAAGGACATAAAAATCAGAGCCGAGACAAAAGCACCCATCATGACACCACCTAAAAGCAGGCGGCCATTGTCAATCCGGCCATAACGGAGCCCGGTAAAATAGACAACTACCATGACCAGAACTGCACCGGTAAAAGCACCACCAATCTGAAAAGAAAAGAGAGAAGCACCCAGAATCAACGGAAGGATTGCACCGAAAGAGGCACCTGAACTTATCCCCAGAATGTAGGGTTCGGCAAGCGGATTTCTGACAATGAGCTGAAGTACAAGTCCTGAAACGGCAAGAGCACCACCGGTCATGAGTCCGTTTATAACTCTTGGCAACCTGACTTCCCACAAGATTGAAGATAAAATCGGATCGTCAAATCCGTTCAGCAGCATCTGAACCGAAACGCTTCCGGGTTGAACGAAAAGGCAAAAAAGGAAAACGGGGATTAAAACCAAAATCCAGACAGAAAGATGAAGCAGAAGTGTGTTTACACGAAAAGTCATGGTTGTAACCTGGAATTCAGATCTGCAACCGCATCAGCAACCCGGGGTCCGGGGCGAAGATACAAATCAGGATTTACTTTGAAGACTTTCCCCGATTTTACTGCTTTCAGATTTTTGAACGGACCTTTAAACAATTCAGGATCCGGGTCAACTTCGGATGGCCAGAGAATAACATCCGGGTTCATCTTTAATAATCCTTCCTGATTGATAACCGGATATCGTTCAGGTCCGGATGGCACAACATTGAAACCGCCTGCTTTTTCAAGAATATCATCAAGAAAAGATCCTTTAGCTGCAGAAATCAGTGGTTTTTCATTAAGCAGTACAAAAATGGAAGGTTTTACTGGAAGGATGGTCAGGTTTTCCGCCTTTTCGGTCATTGAGTTGACAACAGAATCGGCCTGGATTTCGTGACCTGTTAACTTTCCAAGCAATTGAATCGTTGCAAGAATTTGATCCCAGGATGACGGATTGATGGTAAAAACAGGAATCCCGGCACTTTTCGCCCGGTCAGAAATGGCCTTTGGATTTCCGTCAGCAGTAACAAGAATTAAATCGGGCTGAAGCTGAAGCATAGCTTCCAGATTTGGGTTGGTTAGACCGCCGGTTTTGGGTTTTGATTTGGCTGCATCCGGGAATGTGCAAAAATCAGTTACGCCGGCAATTTGATCTCCTGCACCAATAGCAAACAGGATTTCAGTAATGTTGGGAGCCAGGGAAATGATTTTTTCGGGGCGGATTGGAACGGATACATCATGCCCGATGGCATCGGTAACTGTTATTCCGGGTTTTACTTCTTTTTTGGGTGAACAGGAAGGAAGCAATGCCAAAGCGAAAAGTAAAAATGCAATGAAAAATCTTTGGGAAAAGTCCCTTTCTGTTGGAAGAAACTTAATTCTTAGTTCCATATCCACCAGATTAAACCGAAATGAACCCGTGAAATCGGCATCGGGTAACCCTGATACAACTCATAAGGTTCATTGGTCACATTTTCCCACGTCAGGTGGAAAATAATATCACTTACCTTTGCTCTGATAAGAAGATCAACTTTTTTAGTATTGCCCGATTTTGTATTCGGGTCGTAAAAAACAGAGTTATACCGGTTATCCAGATAAACGCCGATGCCTGAACTCTGATACGTTCCTTCAACCCCGGCTTTCAGATAAAGGTGGTCAGTAAAAAACAGATCGGTATAGAAAAATCCGAGCTGAACTTTATGGTTGGGAAGAACTCCGGAATCAGTAAACAGATAAGTTCCTTCAGTTTCAAGAACATTCCAGGAATGAATAAATGAGACGAAAAGGGAAGTTGATGAAAGATCAGGTGCAGCCCCGATACTTGCAATTGAATCAGGAACGACACGACCGGTGGTAACGCCGGCTCCAGAAAGTTCGGTATGGGTTGCAGCCAATCCGGCAGACCAAACGAACTTATCGCTGACCTGTGTAATTTTTATTTCAGTTTCTCTGATATAATCTGTCAGATCGTAATTCTGACCTTTTCCTTTGAGATAAGCATCAAGCCAGGAAACCGGGCGTTCGGTCATACTGTATCTACCTGAAAAAATAAAACCGAAAAGGGGAATTTCACCAGTTCCGAACAGTTTTTTGCCATCAGCTTGCCGGTTGTTAAATTCATGACGGTAACCAGCTCTGAGTGAAGCACCCATCCAGTCCCACTCTGCCTCTCCGCCAACCGGGATATGACGGTAACGCGTGTAATCGGGTAAATAATTTGAACCCTGAATCTGTTCCTGCCGGATTCCTGCAATAAATCTGAGACTTACCGCAGATAGGTTGAACCCAAGCTGATTGGTAATCTGGTTGATATCATATCTGGATGACGTTGTCGATACTTGATTATTTAAATCGTCTGCAGGTCTTTTTGTCTTTGAAAAACCAGTCTGGTAACCAGATAGCAGGCGGTTGGTTACGATCAACCCATAAAGTGTATCAGAAAAATTCCATGCAATCTGAGAAACAAAAAGCCGGTGTTTTGAAGTTGCTGCCGGTGAAATAAATCGTGTTGTAATCGGGTTTGATCTTGAACTTTCACCCGTAGCCAGAAGGGAATCATCCATACCTCCCGGATTTCCAGAAGACAGACGGTCGGAAGAGAAAAAGTAGTCAATTGAATTCCGGGTTCCTATCTGCTGGTGAAACCGTGCCGTAACCTGATACTGATCAGCTGAACCGGGCAAAACTCCCGAAGTGCCACTGGTTCCTTCAAAAGGACCATCAAAGGTTTTTCGTCCAACGCCAAACTGACCTGACCAGTTTTCTGTAAGTTTAGCTGTGAAAACGCCTTCAAATTGCTGTAAATTATCAAATCCCTGCTGATAGGAAATGGTTGTAACCGGAACTGAATATGTTTTGAGCGGACCGCTTACTTCCCAACTGATTGGTGCCTGACCCACGAGGGATGAAACGGGTTTCATTCCGGCGAGTGTACTGATCATCAAAAAAGAAGGGTACAATCCGCCGGTAACAAGGTCGGTTACTTCCATTCCGTTCAGTAAAAAACTTTGGTCGGAAGGTCTTAAACCATGATAAAAAAAGGAGGACCTTTGACCGGTTCCGTAAAGGGAATATTTTATTCCCGGTTCGGCCAGGTTTTGGGCATCTGTAAGATCATAAAAATCACGATAATACCGTGAAGAGTCTGAAAAGTCGTGATAAAAAATGGCTGACTGAGCCGGAGTTACCCGTTTTGAAGTGGTTACATGACTGTGTTCAGAAGAGTCAGGTTGGACAGACTGAAACGAAAAAGAAAGCGCAAGGAGAGCAAATTGTATCATATCAGAGTGGATTCAATCCGGATGAAATCCTTTTTTTTGATTCGTAAGCCAGTTTTGAAATATATTGAACTGAGGGGATGATATCATCAATTTTTGCAGTAGCCAGAGGAACTGAATCGTAAACCACAAGGTTTTCTTCGTTATTTATCGCCATAAGAGAGAACCCGCCATAATCCATCCCCAGATTGTTTCTAAGCAGGAATTCAGTCAGTTCGGGTTCCAGTTTAATAGTACCGGCAATTGAAAAATATTTCAGCATGGGTTCTTTAACCTGGTTTTCGATGGTAATTACAATGACTTCCTGAATAATCTCTTTACCATCAATTACTTCCATAGGTAGTCTTAAAAGGTAATTGCTGTGAACTTCAGTGTAAGATCCGCCAAGTTTTGTGGAAACTGATTCAACGATTTCAAGCAGAGTGTAGGGCATAATTTTACCTGGTTAATTCGTCAAAAAGCATTTTGGTTATAATTCCGGTTGCAATAATACCATTGTTTTCGATGGTTTTTTTCTCGTCAGCCTGATTTTCACAAATGACCGCAAAGGAAACAACGTGATCCTGGAACGTAATCAGGCCAAAGTCACCTTTAAGTTTAAATGTACCGCCAGACCGGTGAGCAAGAGAAAAACCCGGTGAATCAATCGGCATAAACCGGGGAGACATCGTATCATCGTTCGAATTGCGCATCAAATAAAGAATCTGATCACTTACTTCACGATTTACAATTTCACCGTTGTAAAGTTTTTCTGCGAGAGAAGTCAGATCAGCAGCCGTTGAGTAAGCTACTCCAAAATTCTTTGACTCATCTGATGACGATTTGGTATCATATCTTAAAAATTTGTTTAAAAGTTTGGTGTCTGTCAGCCCGTATTTTGCCATGACCGAGTTAACGTAGCCGGTTTGGGATTGAATATCAGACCCGAACTGATCAATTACCGCATTCGTTGCAACATTATCACTGGCGATAATTGTGAGTTTTGCAAGATCACTAAGCAGGAAAGTATAATTTCCATCAAGAAATTGAATGTCACCCGATCCGCCAACTTTATCTTTTTGATTGATTGCTGTCTTTGCTTCAGCTTTCAGAATTCCGTCCTGAACGGCCTGATACCAGGCGGCAACGACCGGAACTTTAATCATGGATGTTATTGGAATCCGCTCACGGGCATTAATCGCAATTGATTTGCCTGATTTTAAATTTCGGGCTAAAACACCCACTTTTACCTGATATTGTTCAGCAATTGAAGCAATTTTTTCTTCAATTGTGAGTGTGGGTTTTGGTGTGGTATCTGTTGCAGATTCAGTTGTTGCCGACCAGGTACCACCGGTTTTTGGTTTTGTGGTTTCAGTGCTTCCGGAACAACCGGCAAACATGGCCGACAAAACAATAATGGCAAATAAATAAGATAAAGTTTTCATTTTCACTCATATTCAGAATTGCTAAGATAGGAAATGGATTCCGGTTGTTAAAAACCTTGTCAGGATAAAAGTTTCTTTTTGACGGGGAATCAGGTAAATTAGGAAAAATGACCAGACTTTCCGGGAAAAAAAATAGTTACAAGTGGTAAGTGATATGTGGTAAGTGGTAAGGGAATTGGTATCCTGAAAAAATAAATGCTCCTCGATACCCCGTTATTTATACCATGCATCTTTCAACTGAATACATATCACATATCACTGACCACCTATCACTTAAAAAAGGACTTAACATCGTCTGATGGCTATCGAAAACAAACAAAACCGGAGACAACCATGAAACCGTTAGCCAGTCTGATGTGGGTAGATGATGAAATTGATCTGCTTTCTGCTCATCTCACTTTTTTACGTTCAAAAGGATATGAAGTCGAAGCCGTTTCCTCGGGCTATGATGCCATTGATATTCTAAGTAAACGGCCTGTTGATCTTGTTTTTCTTGATGAGAACATGCCGGGCATGGGCGGACTCGCAACTTTAGCAGAAATCAAAAAACTCTACCCGAACTTACCGGTTATTATGATAACCAAGTCAGAAGCCGAAACCTTGATGGAAGAAGCAATTGGCAAACAGATTTCTGATTTTCTGATAAAACCGGTGAATCCGAGTCAGATATTGCTTTCACTTAAAAAAATTCTGGACAATACCCGTATCAAAACGGAAGTGACCAGCCGGGATTATCTTCAGAACATACGAAAACTTTCGATGGATATTGAAGATGCAAAAACAGCAGATGACTGGCTCAGAGTTTTTCAGGAACTTACCCGTTGGGAGCTTTCAATTGCTGATCTGAAAGACGAAAGTTTGGGCACGATGCTTTCAGATCAGAAAAACGATGCCAATATACGGTTTATCCGGTTTATAGAGGATAATTATAAAACCTGGGTAGGGCAGAAACCCGGCGAACGCCCCATGCTGAGCGTTGATATCCTGGATAAAATTGTGCTTCCTTCTGTAAAAACAGGAACACCTACTTTTTATATTGTGATTGATTGCCTTCGTTCTGATCAGTGGATCCAATTTGAACAGCGATTGGCCGAATGGTTCAATTTTGAAACGAAATACTATTATTCAATTCTGCCAACGGCAACTCCATTTTCACGGAATTCTCTCTTTTCTGGTCTGTATCCGTCAGAAATAGAAAATAAATATCCTGATCTGTGGTCTTATTCGGTTGATAATGAAGAATCACTCAACGCCCATGAATCTGAACTGATGAAGGAGTTTTTTAAACGGAAAGGTCATGTTTTCAATCAGGATCCCCGTTATTTCAAGATTAATACCGCAAATGAGTCGAAAGTATTGGAAAGTTCCATCGGAAATCTGATCAAAAATGACCTCACTGCTATTGTCATTAATTTTGTTGATATGGTTTCGCATGCCAGAAGTGATATGGCCATACTGAAGGAACTTGCTCCCGATGAAACGGCTTACCGGAGTCTTTCAAATTCCTGGTTTGAAAATTCGTTTCTCAGAGAGTTATTAATCACGCTGAGTAAACATCAGGTTTCTGTTATTATTACCAGCGATCACGGTTGTATCAGGTGTTTCAGAGGTGCCCGGGTGAATGCAGATAAAGAAACAAGTACAAATCTGCGTTACAAATACGGACGGAATCTGAATGTTGATACCAAGGATGCTGTTATAATCAGAAATCCGAATGATTATAGGCTTCCGAAACTTTCAGGTAACACGAACTATATCATTGCTAAAAACGATGTTTTTTTCCTTTATCCGAACAATTACAATTATTTCCAGAATCAGTTTCGTGATACTTTTCAGCATGGAGGTATTTCCATGGAAGAAATGCTTGTTCCGGTTTCTGTTCTGACGCCAAAAAATCCTGTGAGGTAACTGTGAAACGTGCGATCTATTTTTCTGACGGACCCGAAGCAACCTATCAATTGGGTCGCCGTCTGGCTGACCAGCTTGAGGGTTCTGAATGTATTGCGCTTGTAGGAGATCTTGGAACAGGAAAAACCATGCTTGTGAAAGGCATTTGCGAAGGACTAGGCATTCAGCTCGATAAAATCAGTTCACCAACCTTTGCCATTGTCAATGAATATTTGGGTAACTGCCCGGTTTACCACTTTGATTTTTACCGGATCACAAAAGTAAACGAATTGTATGATATCGGAATTGAGGAATATCTGTCAAGAACTGCAGTAAAGTTGATAGAATGGGCCAACCTTTTCCCTGAAGTTCTTCCGAAAAATGTCATTACCATTTCATTTACAGAGGTTCATGCAACTGAACGAAAAATAAAGGTGGAATGAAGCCGGAATAAGTGGTAAGTGGTATGTGATAGGTGGTAAGTAAATTAATTGAACTAATTTTTTAAACTGACCCAAAAGCATACCCAGTTCAACGACTTAACACTTATCACAGATCACCTACCACTTATCACTTATCACAATTTCCCATGATTCTTTCTATTGATACGTATTCTTCTATTTGCGGTGTAGCCCTTTTTGACGGTGAAAAATTAATCGCCGGAAATCAGGAAAGAGTTCCCAATCGTCACAGTGAAGTTCTGTTGCCGATGATTGACTCTGCCTTGAAAAAAGCCGGAATTCAGGTTGATGAATTGACCGGTGTTGCCGTTATTTCGGGTCCGGGTTCTTTTACCGGGTTACGGATTGGTGTGTCAACTGCCAAAGGTTTATGTATGGGGTCTGACCTTCCGCTTATCAGTATCGGAACTTTTGATGCCTGGGGTGAATTGGTTCAGGAACTTGCGAATGAAGGAAAGAAAACAGAAATTGGTATTCTTATAGATGCCCGTCAGGGAGACTGGTACGGTTCTGTTTTTACTCATAATGGCTGGGAAAAACCAATTTGCACTGATTTGCAAGCCTGGATTTTGCAGCATCCTGAAGTAAAAACCTGGGTTTATGAATCTGACCAAACCCTCAGCGGACACGGAAAAAGCTGGTTAAATGTTTATGACCGGCTTCATGACCATCATTTGGCTCAAGCAGCAGCCAGAATCGGGTTTCACCGGCTGAAAAATGGAGTAATTGAAAACCTCCATGAATTTGAACCGGTTTATATCAAAGACTTTATTGTACGGGTTCCTGCAAACCCATCACTGATTTAAGGATTTTTTTCATGGCCTGGTTTAAGCGAAAAGAAGCAAATATTTCTGCAACTGAAGCTGAAAAAAAAGAAACCCCTGATGGACTCTGGAGTAAATGCGAAAAATGCGGAACCATGCTTTATAAAAGGCAGCTGGTTGAAAATGCATACGTCTGTTATAAATGCAGTTTCCACTTTCGTGTAGGTTCTGAAGTTTATTTTAGCCTCCTTTTTGATAACAATGAGTTTGAAGAATATGATGCCAACATGATCTCAAAAGATATGCTTGGTTTTGTGGATACCAAAAAATACAGTGACCGAATTAAAGCAACCATTAAAAAATCGGGACTGAATGACGCCTGCAGATATGCCTCAGGTACGATAAATGGCATGCCTGCTGTCATTGCCTGCATGGACTTCAGTTTTATTGGTGGTTCAATGGGTTCTGTAATGGGTGAAAAAATTGCACGGGGAATCGATAAAGCCATCGAGAAAAAATGTCCGTTCATCATGATTTCAAAATCTGGTGGTGCCCGGATGATGGAAGCTACTTTTTCACTGATGCAAATGGCAAAATCAAGTGCCAAACTAACCCAGCTGGCCGCAGCAAAGCTTCCGTATTTTTCTGTTTTAACCGACCCGACAACAGGTGGTGTAACTGCTTCATTTGCAATGTTGGGTGATTTCAATATTGCAGAACCAGGTGCACTCATCGGTTTCGCCGGTCCAAGGGTGATCCGGCAAACGATCGGAAAAGATCTTCCTCCAGGGTTTCAGACCTCAGAATTTGTTCAGGATCACGGTTTTCTCGATTTCATTGTCACCAGACAGGAAATGAAAGAAAAAATCGGAAACCTGATGGCGATGCTGAAGTAAGTTTAGTTTTGGAAATGGTTCTCCGTTTTTCTAATTGTTAACGGGGTTGTCATTCCCGCGAAGGCGGGAATCCATGTTATTCTTCCCCAATAAAATCCTTTTTTAATTCCCCAAGAAATTCAAACCATTTTTACCAGGTAATGTATGCATGTTCGTTTAATTGATGTTCCGATGGATTTAGGTGCCGGCAGGCGTGGTGTTGATATGGGACCGTCAGCACTCCGGCTCGCAGGAATTAAAGAAAAAATTGTTGCAATGGGGTTTTCGGTTGAAGATGATCAGGACGATATTTTCGTACCGATTCCTGAACATGGTCATGTTGAGAATAATAAACTCAAGTTTTTAAAAGAAATTATTACCACATGCGAACATCTTGCTCATCGTGTTGAACTGGCAAAAGAAGGTGGCTTTTTCCCTATAGTGATGGGTGGTGATCACTCAATAGCAATCGGAACCATTGCCGGACTTTCATCATATTATAAAAAACAGGGAAAAAAACTGGGAGTAGTTTGGGTAGATGCTCATGCTGATATGAATACTCCTGAAACTTCGCCAACCGGGAATATTCACGGTATGCCACTTGCCGTAAATATCGGTCTTGGTGCACCTGAACTTGTCAATCTTTATGGCAATTTTCAGAAACTTGACCCCAAAAATGTGGCTCTTATTGGAATTCGTGATCTCGACCGTGATGAAAAAAAGAATGTTAAAGCCCGTGGAATTAATGCTTACACCATGGCAGACATTGACCGGCTTGGTATTTATGCCGTCATTCAGGAAGCAATAACCATTCTGAAAGAACGGGTGGATGTTATTCATATCAGTTTTGATGTGGATGGAATGGATCCCGGAGTTGCTCCGGGTGTGGGTACACCGGTTCCGGGCGGACTCAGGTTCCGTGAAACCCACCTGATTATGGAAACCCTTGCAGAAACCGGTTTGGTTGGATCTATGGAAATTACTGAGATTAACCCGATTCTTGATATCCGGAATCAAACTGCTGAAACGGCAGTTGAAATGGTTTGCAGTGCACTCGGGAAAACAATTTTGTAAACTTCTAATGTAATTCTAAACCTGAGAACTCGATTTCATGACTTAAGGTGATTACATTTAAATGTTTATTTTTAATCAATTTGCAGGAATAAGGAGTCAGCTATGGAACTGATCAGGACAATTGCAGAAGCACATGATCTTGTTGAAAAAATCCGTCTGAGTGGCAGGCTGATTGGTTTAGTCCCGACAATGGGTGCTTTGCACCGTGGTCACCTGATGCTGGTTGATGAAATTCGTGATCATGTAGATGTTATAATCATGTCCATTTTTGTGAATCCACTCCAGTTTGGTCCGAATGAAGACTTTGAACGGTATCCCAGAACACTTGATTCTGATGTTGAACTGGCCGAATCGGTAGGTGTTGATTATATTTTTTGTCCGGATGTTAGTGAAATGTATGCCAGAAATATGAAAACCCGTGTTGTGGTCTCCGATTTACCCGATCATCTGTGCGGACTTTCCCGTCCGGGGCATTTTGATGGCGTAACCACAGTTGTTTCCAAATTGTTTAATATTCTCAAACCTCATGTTGCTATTTTTGGACAGAAGGATGTTCAGCAAGCTATAATTATTCAGAAAATGGTCAAGGATTTAAGTATCGATGTTAAAGTACTTACACTTCCTATCGTCAGAGAAGTTGACGGACTTGCCATGAGTTCCCGCAACAGTTACCTCTCTGAAACCGATCGTCTTGAAGCAGTCAAACTTTTTCAAAGTCTAAATTTTGCAAAACAAATGATTGTTACTGGTGAACACGATTTATCCCTTATCATTAACGCAATTAAAAATTTTATCACCACCGGAAATTCTGCCGAAATTGACTATATCAGCCTGGTGGATACAGAAACGCTTGAAGAACTTACTGAATTAAAAGAAGGTAGTTCTGTGCTGATTGCAATTGCCGTTAAGTTCGGAAAAACACGTTTGATTGATAATCTGACAGTGAAAATTCCGGTTTTTGAACATGTCGAATGAAAAATGGAACCTTGTTAAACACTTTGTTGTCTCTATAATTGGTTTCAGACAGTTTGTCATAATCCGGTTTTGGCAATATTTTTGCACATCGGGTAACAGGTTTTAAAAATAAAGAGGAAAATATGAGCGATTTAAGACAATTTGAACAAGTAGACTCAGCAGCAACCCCTGCCCGTACGGCATCCGTGGCTGCGGCTGACCTGATGAATAAAGTTTTTATGTGGATGACCGTCGGTCTGGGTTTAACCGGATCTATTGCCCTCTACATTTCATCCTCACCAGAATTGATGGCTGGAATTACAGGCGGAACCGTTCTCGTTCTTTTCCTGATTCAGATTGGGCTCGTCTTCTGGCTTAGTGCCCGTGTAATGGCTATGCAACCCCTAACTGCCACGCTGGTATTTTTGGGTTACTCTGCACTTACCGGAATTACCTTAACTCCGATTTTTATGATGTACACTGCTTCATCAATCGGAATGACCTTTATTGTTACTGCCGGAACTTTTGGTGCGATGGCAACCTGGGGAATGGTAACCAAAACGGATCTGACCAAAATGGGAAATATTCTCATGATGGCACTTATCGGACTCATTATCGCCAGTGTAGTCAATATTTTCATGGGCAGTGGGTTGATGAGCCTTGTGATTTCTGGCGTTGGTGTACTCATCTTTACAGGTTTAACAGCCTATGATGCACAAAAGATTAAGGATATGAGCATTCAGTACCAACACGCTGATGGCGACACCCAAACCCGGGTAGCGATCATTGGTGCACTGACTCTTTATCTGGATTTCATCAACCTTTTCCTCATGCTTCTCCGTTTTATCGGGGATCGCAGATAATCATTAGTCTTAGTTTGATTTATAAAAAAGGCGGAATTCAAACCGCCTTTTTTATTTTGAAGTAACTTCGAATTATTATTCACTCAAGGAAAATTTCCACCCGTCCCTCGATACATCCCTATCCCGATTCTCGGGATGGGACACTCGGGATTACACACTTAGTGACCTTTCGCTAACAGTTCCCATTTTTAACCACCCACAATCAGTCACCCGTCACTTGTCCCATGTCCCTGGTATTAAAGATTGATCTAAAAAAAATACATCGTTCTGAAAAGTGTACGTTTTTTTTTTTCCATAATGAATCAGTGTAGTTGAAATTACCCGTTCTGAATGGGTTTTATTCTTTGGCACGGTAGTTGCTTAAGATATAAGCGTCTTGATTAAGACAATAAACCTAACTGTTCAACCTAATTTTTCGGATACTACAATGAAAAAAGTTCTTTTTGCTCTTCTTACCCTTTCCTTCTTTGCTGTTGCTTGCGGACCTAAAGGCCCTACACCTGAAGAAATCGCTGCTAAACAAGCTGATTCCATCCGTGTTGCTGATTCTACCGCTGCTGTTGCTGCTGCTGAAGCTGCAATCCTGAAAGCTAAAGAAGATTCAACCAAATTGGCTGATTCTCTTGCTGCTGTAGCTGCTAAAGGAAAGAAGAAAAAATAATTAACCCAAAAGGTTAAATTTTTCTCAAGCCTCCGTATCTCTGGTACGGAGGCTTTTTTTTGCCATTTCCTCTAAGTCTGACAGCCTGCTGACCTCCTCCAACTCGGCCCCTTTTATCCACTTTACCAAAACGGGTTCTTTAAGTACCAATCCGCTTTTATGTCTTTTTGAAAAGCGAACCGAATCAAAAACAACTTCAAATATGAGTTCTGGCTTAACTGTCCTGACCGGACCAAACCGTTCAAGGGTGTTTGCTTTTACAAATTTTGAAAGTTCTCTGTTTTCCTCACCAGAAAGAGTGTTTTTTACTTTTCCAACTGTTATGAGCAGGTCATCCTTCCATACAGCCATGGTAAGCTCATCGTAAATTCCCTGGGTAGCGTTAGGTGAAGCCTGAACATAAAGCAAGACAGATTTAATCAGCTTTTGTGGCGGCAGCAGTAGCCATCCGGATAAATTGGTCTGAAGACTCGATTTTAACAAGATACCATCGGTGCCCAATGGTATTGGTTGGATCTGAAAGTCATCAAATTTAAATGAAAGTGGTTCTGAAAGCAGAATGAATTCAGATTGAAGGGTATGAAGGCAAGTTTCAAGCACAATTCTTCGCTTTTGATAGGTTTCATTTAATTGAGAATGACCGTTAAAAGCCAAAATATCTGAACAAATCAGAACTGCATCTTTTTTTTCCTTTTCAGGACGAGGCTTTTCATCGGGACTGAATTGGGATTCACTTTCATCAGGGTCCATAAAAATTGAACTTTGATTTATTACCGTTCCAACCAGAATTGTACCATCCGGTAACGAAAGTCCTCCATTGAAAAGTTCAGAAAACCCTGTGTGTAGGGGTGAACCATCATGGTCAAAAAGAATAACTTTCCCTGATGATTTGACAAGTTGAATTTCTTTGCCTGATAACTTCCATTCAGCATGCCAGTCAGACCATAAATCTGGATTGGGTGGAAAATTCCTGCATTTTATCAATTTTGGAATGGTAACCGGAAAGGCAATCGTGTGTGAGTTTTCAGAACTATTTTTGAGATCGTCGAACGTTAATGAATCAGGGTGCCACTTTTCTGATAAAAGGTGCAATATGGCAGCATGATTCACATGTGTTGCCTCAGAAAACAGTAAAATAATTAGTCCTGCAGAATAACCAGGTTTGTAACTTCCGCAGAGCAGTTGATTTGCAAGAAGTCTCTGTTTTCTGTTAAATCCTTTCCAGTAATTGGTCAGGTAGTCTGATAAGGGAAAACTTGAGAGGGTCCGGCAAGTTTCACAAAACTCAAAAAGCGTTTTAAGGGATACTGGAGTTGATGTTTTGGGATCATCTATCAGCAGGGTTAATGTCTCGGCAAGATTTCCGGTTGATTTTTCACTTTCAGCAAGAAGCCAGTTTCCGATTCCGGTTGAATCAGTAATGATTTGCCTGAGTGCTAAAGATGAAACAGGACGTTTTATTTTTCTGCCAGATAATAAAAATAATCCCCTCATTTTCTCATCAGGGTCACTTTCAATGAAAAATTGACGTATGAGATTTAGTTTTACTTCCTGATTTCCGTTTTCAGAAAGAGCTTCAAAAAGGTCTGAAAACCACCTCATCTTGACTTACGTTTAAATGACCAAATCACTGTAAAATCTGCTATTGCTTGTCCTTCCGGATCAACCCCTTTTGAAATCGTGAAAACGGTAACCGGGTCATTCTGTTCTGAAGCCTGAAAAACAGCTTGTCGTATTGCATCACCATCTTTACAAGAAAACGTTGTCGTTCCGGTTGCCTTTTTAAAAAATTGACCTTCAATACCCGTCACCAACGTTGAGATTTTTACCTTACTGCGTGAGGCTGCATCAAGAACCTGAATGCCTGATGCAAGTTCACCAGCCATTGCCAGACAGGCAAAATAAGTTGAACGGAAAGGATTTTGCGTCAGGTAACCAAACGGTACCGAAACCGAGGCAGATTGGTCGGAAAAACTTCTGATTCTGAGTCCGGCAAGAAGCGCCATCGGTAGATTTCTAAGCAGGTACAACCTGAATTTCCAGACATTGAGCAATTGAGTTTGGGGTGAAAGTTCACGCATTTGTTACATTTCCGGTTTTGATGAAAACATTAAAAAGAGATTAAGACATGTGTCAGACACGATTTGACAACCTCTTACCTGAGACGTGCAACCCTAACATTATATCGTCGTAAACTTGTATCGTAGTAAGAATGAAATCTTACACAATGAAAAACCTAAATAAATAAGGGAGACCAATCATGAAAAAAATGGTTGCTATTTTTACCGCAGTTACGGCTTTCACATTAGCCGGTTCAGCTCAGGCACAGATTGCCAATCTGGCCCATTCAAATCAGGAAGCACAGGCAAAGGCCGCAATCCAACCAAAGAAAGTTCATACCGTTGATGTGAATAAGGTCTTGTTGGCAAACCTGACTTCCGGGAATCCGGCCATAATGGAATCCACACTAGAAATCATTGTCCGTGAAAAGATTGAACATCCTGAAATGAATTTCAACTCTTTGAACGGAGTAATTGATCAGATCAGAAAAGAAGGCAGTACACCGGCGTTAAGGTATAAAGCTTACCTGACCAAAAATGTACTAATACATCCGGAATGGTATGTGAAAAAAGTACGGGATACGGGTGAAGACGGGAATATATTCTTCGTAGCGGTTGGACAGCGGGATCTTGCGCGTCTGGTTGCCTACGGTGAAGTAAAATGACGATAGAAAATAGTACTGAAGTCCGAGCGGGGCAGTTGGAAAAAGAATCCGGCTGCCCCGTTTTTGTTTATGGGAGAACCGTTGGGCTTTTAACGCAAAATGCGCAAGGTTTTCTTACAAAAAGGACGAAAAACATTTTTATTTGATTTTAACTGCCGGATTACCCGAATAAATACCCGGTTCTGAAAGGTCAGATTTCACAACAGATCCTAACGAAACCACGATTCCATCTTTTATTGTAACTCCAGGTGCGACCACACTTTTTGCACCAATCCACACAGAATTCCCAATCGAAATTTCTCCGATCATCAGGTCAAACGATTCCTTTTTATAATTGTGGTTACCTGTACAGAGATAAACCCCCTGCGACAAAACAGAATTTGATCCAATCGTAACCCTTCCCAGATTATCAATCCAGACATGTTCACCAATCCATGAAAATTCACCCACGGTAAGAAACCAGGGATATTTGATTTGGACATGAGGTTTAATTACAACGCTGGATGCAATTGAAGCACCAAACCAATTGAGTAGTTTTCGTTTTATTGAAGAGGGCCAAGGAAAGAATGTCTCAAAAAAACATTGAGAAATGAGCATCCATAGCATGATTTTACTGGATGTTCCGGGTTTGTACCAGGCATTGTTGAAGGTTGAAAGAAAAAATTTCATTTTTTATCTGCTTCCGTTTTAAACCTTCCTTCGATTTCTGCTATTTTAATATCGACAACCATTCTAAACCAGAACCCCTGAAGAAAATGAAAAATCCAGCCTTCCTTTCCGTCAAGAATACCAAGCTGAAAGAAAAACCGATAGTTAAAGTATAAAAATGGTCTTAAAAAAAGCGGCATATCCCACCACCGTTTTTTCAACCATGCGATTCTTTCATCCGGATTCCCCCAGAATTTGGGTGAAATTGATTGCTGTCGGAGGTTGTTTCGTCTTTCCAATTCTTCAAGTGCCACAAGATCACTGTACCTGTTATGTTTGGCGATCCAGAAGGCAATTTCATTTTCTTTCAGGTTTTCTTCATGAAGATAGCCATCCGACCATATCATCGTTTTCCCGGTTACAATGAAACGATGATCCATATTCTCACTGATATCAGATTTGCCCTCATTTTTTTTAAACATCTTCAGCAGATATTTGGGGAAATATCCGCCGTGTTTAATCCACTTACCCTTGAAATAATTTTTTCTGTTAAAGTAGATGCCCGTAATTTCTGAGGGAATTTCAGCCGGGCTGAATGAGTTGAGTTTTACAAAAAGTTCATTGGAAACAATGTGATCAGAATCGAGCCCAATAATCCATGTTGTATCCACCTGACAGTTTTTTAGAGCCCAATCCCATTGTTTTGGGTGATTTTCAAAGGCGTGATAAACTACCTTCGCTCCATATGATTCTGCAATTGAAACTGTTTTATCAGTACTGCCAGAATCAACGATGAAAACCGGGGCATTCAAATCTTTTATAGAATTAAGCAGCCTTGGCAGATGCACTTCTTCATTAAATGAAAGTATAATAAAACTAAAATCAGGCATTGTTGAATTGATCCCTGTAAAATCCGAGGTAATTTCCTGCTAAACGGTTACTTTTAAAAAAATCAGTAACTTCCTTTTCACAACGCATTGAAATTTCATTCATCTGACCCTGGTCTTTCATAATTCTATCTAGCTGTGAGATGATTGAATTTTTTTCAAGGGGTAATACCCAACCCCAGGAATTTCTCTTTACCCATTCACCTGAACCAACCTGATCACTGATGAAAACCGGAACACCGTACGCCAGACTTTCAATAACGGCGTTCCCGAAATTTTCATTTTTAGAAAGTAAAATAAATAGATCATTATTGCTAAAAAGGGAAGCTTTTTTCTCTTTTTCAACAAACCCCGTCCAATTTATTTTTTCACCAATATTCAGACTATTGGCAATGGTTTTCAGATGATTAACAAACGCCGGCTCACCATCTCCCGCAATAGTGAAAATCCAGTTTGTATTTTCCAAAGAAGATAAACATTCAAAAGTGAATTCCAGTCCTTTTTTATCATGAATTCTTGAATAGAAAAGAAATCTAAAGGTCTTTTCTTTTTTGCTCTTCCTGATATTTTCCTTTTCGGGAAGTGGAATGTAATTCGGTAAAATAACGATGTCTGAATCGGGCAAAATTACTCTGATTTCAGTTGCTTCTGATTCGCTTGTCGCATGAAATCTTGCATTTTTTAAAAGAAAAGGGGTAAGCTTTAAATGAATCCATTTTCTAAGCGGTGACTGGAGGGTATATGAACTGAACATTCCGCGGGGGGAAAGAATGAATTTTCTACCTTGAATTCTCAAAATAAGAGCAGATAAAATCGTTACCAGATTCCACCAGGAATGCAGATGGATAACGGAATATGTAGCTGATTTAAACAAAACAAAGAATAAAAGGCCAGGTGAAAAATGGGTATGATCTTTAGTCAATCTCCTGAATCTGAAAACCTTCACACCATCAATTACTTCTCCGGCTGGGTTAGCTTCAAAGTCAGATTTTCCATTTGCTGTAGTAGAAAGAACTGCAACGTCTGCTCCAGATTTTGATTGCCATTCGGCAAGCAAAGAAACTGATACTGTTGGTCCCCCATAGACCCAGGCAGGCTTGTAGGAAGGAGTGATATGGAGAATTTTCGGTTCAGAATTCAAATCATTTATTATTGAAATGTTGTGATTGATTTTTTGGAATTATTATTTATACACAAATTTAAAAAACCTCTATAAAAATAATTTTAATATTATTTTTTTCGGAAATAGCCGACGATCCATTGCCCCTTGCCAAATCTGTTGCCTAAATTATCAAAAAACATGGGAAGATAGTACATAAATAAAGTTTTAATTGGAATGTTACGAATGGATTTCCTAGAAAGAAGACCATCATAAAACATAGGAAAATAAATAGGATTTCCCATACTGATAGTTGATATTTTTATCGAATCAAAACCAAATGGAGTTATTAGATTTGATAACGATGAAGGAGAAAATCCCAATACATGCATGTCGGGATAAATTGCACCGGTAAGTTTTGGTTTTTGAGAAAATATTCTTCGAATCCAATTTACGACAGTTGCACTTAATGGCTCACGGTTTGGAACTATTATGACCAGAATACCTTGTGACTTTAATAACCGGTGTATATTAGTAAGTATATCCTTTGGTTCAGGTATATGTTCTAGTACATGAGATAGTCTAATAACATCAATACCTAGTTGTGATAGTTCTTCTAAATTCTGCTTATATTTGATATTAAAATGTTTTTTTGCAAATTGAACTGCGTGTTCACTGCTTTCAATTCCATGAACTTTCCATTGTTTTTCTTTTGCAATTGATAAAAAGATTCCAAGACCACAACCAATGTCAAGTAATTCTCTGCCAGGTGAAAGCCTTTCTAAAATATTTAGTTGTGCTACATAAGGTTTTTCCATATCTGTAACAAACCTATCTACTAGACTTTGATCACAATCTATTAACTCTTCATACCAATGGTTATCATTATCCGTATTTGACCGTATTGACTTTCTTAGGAAACACAATTCACATGCCATACATCTCAATACATCCTCCGAAAAGGAGGTGCCAATTACAAAACCTTTTTCTCCACAGGATGGGCAATTATCTTCATGGGAATTATTTTTTAAAGTGGTAAATACGTTTTTCAACTCTGGTTTCTGCATAAACTATTTTCCTTGAAATTAATAATTTAATCAAATATGTAGGTATTTCAAAGGGTTGCCTTGATAAACTAAATCTATTTTCGATAAATTGTTTAGAAACTATTGGTTGTGAGTTGTTTGTAATATTTTAATCGTTTTTCCAAAAAATTCAATTTGATAAGTAAGTTTTTAGTTATTCAAATTTAGAAATTTCCTTTGTTGAAGAAAATGTTAATTTGAAGAATGTTCTGCTTTTGCTGAGAGGTGGATTCACAAAATATTAAAATTAACCTCAACAAAGTTACGATTCTATAAATATGTTTAAAACAACTGTTGAGAACGAGAATTTGGTTAAATTTTCAAAAAGAAGCGAAAAGATCACCTCTTGTTTTTATTTACTTAAGCATTCTCCGAGTACAACCCACTGCCATAGCCATGGCCATTTTTCAGAATTTTGTTTTACAATTTCAATTTGTTCAGTGGCCAGCACATATAGACCGGTTGTAGCAGGAAATTGCTTCAGGATACCAATTTTTTCTTCAACCAACCAGGCTAGCGGTCCATTAAGCCAATGGCCCATCGGTAGAAGAAATCCCATCTTTCTGGAGTTGACAATTTCTGGAATCAGCCATTCCTGACAGGCTTCAGTAAGAAACTGCTTTTTTGTTTGATTTGGTCGTTTCATTGAATCAGGGACATGAAGGATCCAGGTTAAAAGTTCCCGGTCGGTAAATGGGGCACGAACTTCAAGGGAGTTTGCCATTGACATAATGTTAGTGTCTCTGATCAGCATATTTTTCATGTATCCAAACCATTCCTGGGCAATAAGTCTGGAATCAGTCGTTAAACCTGAAAAATGAGGTTCATCATAGGGGCTAACGACAGGTAACCAACCCTTATAGCGATTCCCGAATACACTTTTTAGTGAAGATTCAGAATAAAGTGCCCGGATTGAGGACATTGGCTGGAATTGCGACGGAGTCGTCAGCGCATCATAAAGTCTTTGCCATTCCTCTTTCTTATTGAGTTTTGCAGCAATAAGAATTGCCGGAGCTACAAATCGGGGAAAGGATTGGATTGTTCTGGCCTGTGAAAAGGTATTATATCCCTGAAAGAGTTCATCTCCACCCAAACCAGATAAGGCAACCTTTAAACCCAGGTCTCTGACCGCCTTTGATACAATAAAAGTGTTTACTCCGTCAATTGAAGGGTGATCATAGGCTTTAAGAGCTTCAGGAATCCAGTTTTTCACTTCTTCCTGGCGAAGCCGAATAAAGGAGTGTTCAGTTTTCCATTTTGAAAGAACAAGTTTAATTCGATCTTCTTCTGAATGCACCGGATCATCAAAAATCACAGATGCTGTTATTGGTTTTAAACCGAATTCAGAACACATTGCACCAACAATCAGGGAGGAATCAATTCCGCCAGAAAGGAAGGTTCCAACAGGAACGTCTGCTACCAGTCTTTTTTCTATTGCTGAGGCGACCAGATTTTTTAAAGTGGATTGAGAATGATCAGTTTTTATTTTTTCATTCGTAACAGGTGAGAGTGGCAACTGGAACAGGTTCCAGTTTAGGGGAAAACCAAATTGGGAAGAAGAAGTAAAATCCGATTGATTTAGGTCTAAATCTGCTGCATATCCTGACGGAAACATGAATATTCCATCCCACAAAGTGGTTGGCTCAGGGATAAAACCATATCGGGTGTACTGTTGCAATCCAATTTCAGAAATTTCAAAGTTTTTGTCTGCATTCAGGCGTTTGACTGCTTTAATTTCAGAAGCTAAAGACAAATTTCCATTTGAGCACCCGTATAGCGGATTTTTCCCGGCCTGGTCCCTCGCCAGAATTAGCTTATTCCTTGTTTTGTCAAACCAGATGATGGCAAACATCCCGTCGAGTTTCTGTATAAAGGAGGATCCTTCCTTTTCAATTCCCTCTAACACAACTTCAGTGTCACTGGTTGTTCTGAATTGAATTCCATCAGATTCCAGTTGGCTTTTCAGACGTTTGTAATTATATATCTCTCCGTTGAAAATCACCAATGAATTTCCTGATGCTGAAATCATAGGTTGGGCAGACCTTGGATCAGGATCAATGATAGCCAACCGGGTATGGCCGAAGAAAAAAGATCCTGACAAAAATGATGAAGTTCCATCCGGACCCCGGTGCTTGAGATCCTTCAATGCTTCACCAGTTCCGGTTAAAGAGGATCCAAAAAGTATTCCACACATATCAGGTTTCCATCACTTCTTTTAAAGCTTCCTCAATCTTTTTATTCACCCTGTCAAAAGAAAAGCGATCAACACTTTTCCAGCCATTTAAGGCTAAAGAAAGACGGTTCCGGGGAGAAAGTGAAGCAGTTATCAACTCTGTTAAATTTGTTTTATTTACCGGAAGAGAACAAAGGTAGCCATTTTCTCCATGACTGATAATATCGGTAATTCCACCCGTGTTTGCACCTATGCAAACACAACCGTTTGCCATTGCTTCAAGGTAAACAATTCCAAAACCCTCACCTGTAGAGGGAAGTAAGAAATGGGTTGCATCCTGATAAAGTAACCGAAGTTCGTAATCGGAAAGGTGACTATGAAAAACAATATTTTCATAGTCTTTTGCCAACTCTTTATGGCGATTAACATCGTCCCCGTGGATCACAATGTCGTAGCGCCAGTTGACCGAAACGGTTTCTGACCAGGATAAAATGGCCTGAATACAAAGATCAATATTTTTATAGTTTTCTGCCTTGGTGACTCTGGATACAGAAAGAAATCTGATTTGATTATTAATTTCCTGTTTGTTCGTTATTTCGGTTTCGGGACATTTAAAAAACTGATCAGGTAAGGTATTTGAGATCAATGATTGTTTGAATTTATGACCAAATACACTATTTACCTTTTTACCTGTGAAAGTACTGACAGGCCAAACTGAAAATAAGAAACGGGAAAAAAATTGATATAGTGCAGGTTGTGTATCCCAAACTTCAATTCCATGGGCAACCAGAAATTTCGGCTTTGTCCAAAATCCAGGTAATAAAATGAGGGGAAGGAAATTACGGTGACCTAAAAGGATAATATCTGCAGAAAATGCGGCTGGAATTAGGTTCACCAATAAACCAAAAAAATTGCGCTCAAAACCTTCAATTCCATTTGCGGAAGAATCATTAACTGAGATTGCTTTAATAATATGTCCAAGCGATTTCAGGTGTTTAATAAGTGTTGAATTGTAACGTTCAATACCACCCCTTTCTTCATTAAAACTCCCCCCAATAAACAGTATTTTCATTCTTCATTCCTGATTATAAAACCAGATATTCTGCCGATAAAATGGAAAACATATAACAAAACAAATGAGTATAAAATGGCATTAAACACAAACTCGAAAGAAGACGCAGTCCAAAGTATACGAAACAGTCCAGTAAACATAATTGCAGAACCCCAATAATAGCCACCGAACAATTTTTCAGAAAATACACTAGCAGTACTTGTTAACATTCCAAAAATAAAAAGAAAAACAAAAACTCCAAGTGGACCAAAGGAGATGTATGCATCAACAAAATAGTGGGTTTTAGCACTAACGTTAGTTTCCCTTTCTACGATTCCAGCCTCATATACTCGTTCCATAGCAACGAGTTCAGTGTTGGGTTTCCCTGGCCAAAGTGGTCTTGGAATGAGTGATATTGCTGCGTTTCCTAGAATATTAAATCCATAATAATCAATAACTTCCGGCGTGTTTCGTCTGAAAGTTTCAAACATGCTGACTTCAGAGAAACGCCCAGTAAAAAATGCCCAGTTTCTTTCTTGAAATTCCTCAGTGGTTAAATTAGAAATTTCTTCAACTGCAATCTTGGAAGCCTCAAGTTTGTCATAACCACCATACCAGGAGTATTCACGCATTGTGTTTGTGTAAACAGGTACGTAAGAAAACCATAAAACAATTAAAATTAAACCCGGAAATACAATTTTTAACTTAAAAACCGGAAATAAAATAAGACCCAGAATGATCATAATTACAATTGAATCTTCTTTACTTCCTGAGAAAAATGAGCTAATAAGGGAGATTGTTACAATAAGGCTTGAAATAAAAATCATTTGGCGGTTTTTTTCATTAATTGCCAATCCCAGACAAAAAATAGACGAAACGTAACCAAGAATGGCAAATTTTACAGTAAACTGATCAAAACCTGGGAAAAAAGAGAAAATAAAGGCAATGCTAATTAGGCAAAAAGCTAAAATTAATAAAAGTTTTGATTGGTTTTGAATATTTAGGTTCCATTTTGGTTCATGTGGGTATTTTGAAAACAACAAAAGGGCAAGGGTGTACCCAATATGCCCCAAAAGATAAAGGCTCTGGCATTCAGCAAGATAAATCAGTTCATCTGGCGATGTTACACGATCAGGGAACCAATTCATAAAAATGAATCCCATGTGGTCAGCAAAGTAAAAAATCGGGGTTATACAGGTAAACCCAATAAATAGCCCTTGAGTCAGGAAAATAGGTCTGAAAATCTGATTTGTCCATTTTCTGTCTGTAGGAAGCGGAATCAGAATTCCAGACATTGATAAAAACAAAATAAAAAGAGAGCCAAACCATGCTATAAAAAAAATCGAAACCGGATCAGAAAATCCAAGAGTCAGCAACCAGGGCAAGAAAAGAATGGGCAATTTGTAAAAATTTGCAATCAGCCGATCAATCATCGGTTTTTGCTCCTGTCAGGATTTTTGAAATTGGTGAAAATACGGATTCAAAATTTAATTCACTTTTGAATGAATAATATGCAGAATCTGAAAGAACCCGATAGTTTTTCATTATTTCAAAAAGTTGTTTCGTAAGGTTTTCTTCAGTAAGATCAGTAAAAAAGACCCAATTAAATCTGCTGAGATGGGTTCTGAAATTGGAAGAATCAAATACAAGAACGGGTAAGCCTGAAGCAGCATATTCATAAATCTTGTTACTGGCTGTTCCCAGCGTTTTGCCAACCATATCCTGCCTTGAATGATGTATTCCGATTCCGATATGACAGGAATTTGTTAAAACAGGGACTTCTTCATAGTTTCCAAAACCAATAAATTCAATCTGCTTCTCAATCCCTTGTTTTTTTGCAAGTTCATTTAATCTGGCCTTGAATTCCGTACGGATTGTACCCTTTAGAACTAATTTCAGTTTTTTACCCGAGAAATCCGAATTCAGAATACTTAGTATTTCTTCAATTCCCTTGTTTTCATTGATAAACCCCTGGTAAATAAGACGGATTTCCTTACCAGCGACTGATTTTTTTTTGCTGGCTTTGCCATAGAAATACAAAGACGGAAGATTTGGGATAAAAAAGTAACTTCCGGTGAAGGCCCTTAAATCAAAAAAACCTTTTCTTTCTTCTGCCGGAAGGCTGAAAATATCTACAAAACCAAACGATTGAGGTTCTTTTCGTTTTGCAAATGCAGAAACTGAAAATCTGGATACACCGGATAGGTCAAGGGGATCATGGTTGTGGTACCAAACTTTGAATTTGGGTCTGAGTGTCCATCTGATTAGACTTAGGGCAAACAATGGAATTTCATCATAAACAACAACCCATTCAGGTTTGGAACGGGCGATGGTTTTCCTGAAAACCCATAAATAATTGAAGAAGGAGAAAATTTTCCATAAAAACGGTTTTTTTTCAACCTGCCGTATATCGGTAAAAGAGCCGGCAGCGTAAATTTTTGTTCCCGCCGGATAAGTCCATTCAGACTTCAGAACATTCCTGCACACAACAGAAATGAAAAATCCATCGTCAGCAAGGCATTGAATTGCATTCAACGTCGGCGGATAAAATTCCGGGTGACTGTAAACGGATAAAACTAATTTAGCTGGCATGATTTTTTATTGTTTCCAGAAATCTATTTCCATAATCTTCCCACGAAAAACCTGAAATAACAGTATTCCTGGCAGAAGGTCCCATTTTGCTAAGTGAATCCCGGTTTTCAAGGCAGTTTTTCAACAATACTTCCAAAAGGTCATCCCGGAACGCAGGAATTATAAATCCATTTTTCCCTTCGGTAATAACATCCGGACCTCCGGAATTCTCAGTGGCAATAACCGGTATTCCGGATGAAAGCGCCTGAAGAATGACCATTCCAAATCCATCCTGAATCGTATTCAGTACAAAAATATCCATCTGAGAATAGAAAAAAGGAAGCTGTTTTTCGGGAACTGATCCTTTGTAATCTACAT
>Ga0209460_1000545_pt1 | contig 32807 bp, 30 predicted proteins | sample EBPBio132013_DNA_FD_185868 | JGI IMG/M metagenome (GOLD analysis project Ga0209460, IMG submission 185868) | Wastewater treatment Type I Accumulibacter community from EBPR Bioreactor in Madison, WI, USA - Reactor 2_5/13/2013_ DNA (SPAdes)... | ecosystem: Engineered > Bioreactor > EBPR >... | reverse complement strand
GCGTCCACAGTAGGGAAAAGGAGGGGGAAACCCTCGGAAAAGCCAGAAAATCAAGGAAATCCGGCTTTTTTGTTCCGCATAGTGAAATTCGCGGACTTGGCCGGAATCAAGTCCGACAGGCTGCTAGTATTTTTGCAGACGAGGGAAAGACCATGAGCTCTGTCGTTGATGTTGTCGCCCGCGAGGTTCTCGACTCGCGCGGCAACCCTACTGTCGAATGTGACGTTCTGCTCGAATCCGGCGTCATGGGCCGGGCAGCGGTGCCTTCGGGGGCCTCCACCGGCTCGCGCGAGGCCATTGAACTGCGTGATGGCGATGCCGCGCGTTATCTGGGCAAGGGCGTGCTGCAAGCCGTCGAGAACGTGAATACGGAGATCTCCGAAGCGATCATCGGTCTCGACGCCCAGGAGCAGGCGTTCATCGACCAGACGCTGATCCATCTCGACGGCACGGACAACAAGGCTCGTCTGGGCGCCAACGCCATGCTCGCCGTGTCGATGGCCGTCGCCAAAGCCGCGGCCGAGGAATCCGGGCTGCCGCTCTACCGCTATTTTGGCGGTTCCGGGCCGATGCAGATGCCGGTGCCGATGATGAACATCATCAACGGTGGCGAGCACGCCAACAACAGCCTCGATTTCCAGGAGTTCATGATTCTCCCGGTCAGTCAGAACTCGTTCCGCGAAGCGCTACGTTGCGGCGCCGAGGTCTTTCATGCGCTCAAGAAACTGTTGCACGAGAAAGGTTTCTCGACCGCCGTCGGCGACGAAGGCGGCTTTGCCCCCAACCTTGGCAGTCACGCCGAAGCCCTTGAGCTGATCGTTACGGCGATCGAAAACGCCGGTTATGGTCCCGGCGCCGACGTCCTGATCGGTCTCGACTGCGCGGCGTCAGAGTTGTACAAGGATGGCCGTTACCACCTGAAGGGCGAGAACCTGCAGCTGAACGCGCACGAACTGACCGATTATCTGGCTAATCTGGCCGACCGCTTTCCGATCGTCTCGATCGAGGACGGGATGGCCGAGAACGACTGGGACGGCTGGAAAGTGCTCACCGCGCGGCTGGGCAAGAACGTGCAGATCGTCGGTGACGACGTCTTCGTCACCAATACACGGATTTTCAAGGAAGGCATCAAGCAGGGAATCGGCAACTCGATCCTGATCAAGATCAATCAGATCGGCACGCTCTCGGAGACCTTTGCGGCCATCGAAATGGCCAAGCGTGCAGGCTACACAGCGGTCATTTCACATCGTTCCGGGGAAACCGAGGACAGCACCATTGCCGACATCGCCGTCGGCATGAACGCCTTGCAGATCAAGACGGGCTCGCTGTCACGTTCCGACCGCATTGCCAAGTACAACCAGCTGCTGCGCATCGAGGAGGACCTTGGCGACACGGCGGGTTACCCGGGCCGCGATGCCTTCTACAATCTGTCCTGACCCCCCGGCGCCCTAGACGTCCCGCACCGTGCGCTGGCTTGCTGTCGGGCTATTGGTAGTCGTCGTCTTGCTGCAGGCCCCCCTGTGGATCGGCAAAGGGGGCTGGCTGCGGGTATGGGATGTCGACCGGCAGTTGCAGCAGCAGAAGGAAATCAACCAGACGCTCGAGATGCGCAACGCCGGGCTCGACGCCGAAGCGCGCGACCTGAAGCAGGGTTACGACGCCATCGAAGAGCGTGCGCGCTTCGAACTCGGGATGGTCAAGCAGGATGAGGTTTTCGTGCAGATTCCTGATCGTCCTCGCGCCGCGCCAGCCGTCGCGCCGGCGGCCAGGAGCGCGGCCGTCGCCGCTCAAGTCGCTCCGGCGAAACCGGCCAAGCGCTAGCGAAAGCTACGGAGCGCGCTCGCCCGGTCTCACCCACAGGAGGTCCCGGCGCGCCTGCGCTGCTGGCCGCAGCGCCTGCGGCGACTAGTCGGTCAGCTCGATCTGGCCGGAAATCGTTGCCCGGATCAGCGTCTCGCCGGCTTCGATCGGCATCGGTGCGGCATCGGCCGAGGCCAGGGCTGCCGAACGCATCCTGGGTTGAGCGGGTGGCCGACCGCCGCTGCCGATCGACAGTTGCTTGATGCGGTAGTCTTTTCTGAGTGCGTCGGCGACTGTTCTGGCGCGTTCCCTGAACGCGGCGATGGCTTCGATGATGGCCTCGTTTTCCGCCTGTTTTCTGGTTTCCGGGCTCGGCAGCATGATCAGGTTGGCGACACCCAGCGCGGTCTGGAGCTGGCCGAGGAGCTCGGAGAGCGCAGCGCTGTCGCGCGACTCGAGGGTCAGCTCGGAGCGCATTCGCCAGGCTTCGATCCTGGCGTCTTTGCCATAGATCGGATAGGTGTGCGTGGCGCCGCTTTGCGCCCTGACCTTGGCGTAGGTCCTGGCCGTCTTCAGGGCGTCGCTGATGAGCTTATTGACCCGGCCGGCCGGTTCCGCCGGTGTCGCTCCGCTGGCCTCGGCAAAGACCGAGGCGCGCGCCAGATCGTTGGCTGCCGGGCGTTCCGCCTCGGCCGAAAGTTCGACGGTGGTGATTGGCGCCTCGTCGCTCGCTGCTGCCGGTGCCGGCGTGGCGAGTACCATGAGCAGCAGGGGTGTGGCGTGCAGCAGAGGTCGAATGAAAGTCATGGGGTCGCTCTCCGGGTTTGCGGCGTACGAGGATGACGGGTATCCTTCAGCTCCGCGCGTAGCTGGGGGCGGCGACGATGCGAGAGTGTTCCTGGCGTGTAACCGGAGTCAGCGAGCATCCTCGTCGCCAGCTCATTGTAGCCTGAGCTGCCAGCGCTTTCTTGTGGCCAGTTGCCGGAAGCTTGGTTAGAATCGGCTACACCCATTTGCGCGCGTAGGGGCCGTAAGGGTCGTTGGGAAGCTTTGAGGGGTCACCATGCTGAAAGCAGGACAGGCAGCACCGATGTTCGTCCTCCCTGATGCGGACATGGAACTCATCGATATTGCCCGCTTCCAGGGCAAGAATAATGTCATTCTCTTCTTTTACCCCAGAGATGACGCGCCGTGCTGCACCTTGCAGGCAACCGATTTCTCCGATCATGAGGATCAGTTTGCGCGCCATGATTGCACGATTATCGGCATCAGCCGTGACGACTGCATCAGGCACGCCGAATTCAGAGACAAGCACGGGATTTCGGTCGCACTCCTTTCCGACAGCGAAGGAGCGGCTTGCAAGCGGTACGGTGTCTGGCAGGCGAAAGAAGTGAATGGTGTCAAGAAGTACGGCATTGTGCGCTCGACTTTCGTCATCGACAAACAGGGCGTTCTCCGTCTCGCGCTTTACGGAGTGACTGCCAAAGGCCATGCGCTGGAAATGTTGCGCAGGGTGAAGGAACTCAATTCATGAACATGCAAGTTGCCAAGAATACCGTGGTCACCCTTGACTACAGCGTCGCCGATTTCGAGGGAGCGCTGGTCGATGCCGGTCAGGAACCGTTGGTCTATCTGCACGGGGGCTACGACGACATTTTTCCCCTCATCGAAGAAGCAGTGCAGGGCAAGAAGGTTGGTGAGTCGGTGGTCGTAAAGATGCAACCGGACGATGCCTTCGGCGAATACGACGCAGCGCTTGTCCAGGTCGAACCCCGCGCGCAGTTCCCGGAGGAGTTGCAGGTTGGCATGCAGTTCGAAGGAATTCCCGAGGGCGCCGACGACGATGACGACGACGAGGACGTCCTGATCTATCGGGTGACGGAAATGGCCGACGACAAGGTGGTTCTCGACGGCAACCATCCGCTGGCGGGAATGGCGCTGGTGTTTACCTGTACGGTGACCAGTGTTCGCCCGGCGACTGCCGAAGAGATCAGCCACGGTCACACGCACGACGGCGACTTCGACGACGAGGATTGACTCGCTCTGGCGAGCGCGGGTCGCCGGCAGTCTTCGCTAGCCGCACCCTCGGTCGGCCGTTGCAAGGCCGTGCCGCCTGCTAGCCGACGGCGGCGCCCGCGAGGATAGCAGTCGGGTCGCTGCCGGCCAGCGCACCGCCATCGGCAAACGGAACCAGGGGAAGAGGACTGACGTGGCGGCAGGAATCTCGACCATCGCCGTGCCGCGGCAGCTTCTGCGCGGTGAGCGGCGCCCGCGAGTCGCGCTTGTCGGCCGCTTGCGTACGGGCAAGAGCAGCCTGTTTCTGGCAGCCTCGAGTGCTGCGCCGCAGCAGGAAACAAGGCTGCACGATGGCCAGCCCTATGACGAGTGCCTGGTCGACGTCGGATTGGAGCAGATCTCGCTGCTCGACCTGCCGTCGATCGATTCGCTGCATTCGCTGAATCCGCGCGACCGGGTGCTGCTCAAGTATCTGCTCTGGGGTGACCGCTGGCCGCCGGTTGCCGCGCACGAAGCAGAACGGCCGGCAGTCGCCTTTCGTTCACCCGACGTCCTGGTACAGGTGGTAGACGCGACCGCCTTGCAGCGTGATCTTGAGCTGAGCCTGGAACTGAGTCTGCTCGGCAAGCCTCTGGTGATCGCCCTCAACCGTGTTGACGAAGCGCGGCGCAAGGGCTTGTACATCAACACTCGCGCCTTGTCGGAGCGCCTCGGCGTGCCGGTGGTGGCGACCGTGGCGCACATGGGGCTGGGCGTCGCCGAGCTCTTCGCCGCCACCCTGGCGGCGGCGCGTGACCGGACACTGCCGCAGCGAACGGCGCCCAACGTGCATCTCGGCACGACGCTGAAACCGCTGCGTGCGCTGCTCGCCCGGCCCGATGTCGAGCAGGCCTTTCGCGTTCCCTGGCGTTTCCTGCTCATGCAATTGGCCGAGAACGACGACTACTTCCTGCAGGAGCTCGGCGGTCATTTTCCGCACCTGCTGCCGCAGGTGCTGGCTGCGCGTGTAGCCGCCGAGGCGCATCTGCCGCGTTCGCTATCCGACGAACTGCACGCCGACCGCCATCATCGGGCGGCGCTGATTTTCGAGAACGTGACGCGCTTTGGCGGTGCCGCCGACGCTGGCCGCTGGCAACGCTTTCTCGACGGCCTGTTTCTGCATCCGCAGGGCGGGCTGATCGGATGCCTGACGGTCTTCGCGCTGGTCCTGGTGGTGGTCTTCAAACTCAGCACCACGCTCGACGCGTGGACTGCGGCGCCACTCATGGAATGGGCGCAGGAGTGGCAGCCGACCTCTACGGCCGGTGTCGTCGGGCGTGCCGTGAGCGACGGCTTGATCGGTCTGATCGGGATCGCCATCCCCTACATGTTGCCGCTCGTCCTGCTGCTGGTCGCCCTCGAAGAGTCGGGGATCATGCACCGGGTGGCCTTCGTCGTCGACCGGGGCTTTCACCGCATCGGCCTGCACGGCGCCGTAGCGGCGCCTTTCCTGGTTGGTCTGGGCTGCAACGTTCCGGCGATCTCGATGGTCGCCGCGACCACCGCCGGCAAGGATCGCCTCGTCGCCACCCTGCTCATGGCCTTCGTTCCCTGTTCGGCACGCTCGGCGATCATCCTGGCCATGGGGGGCAAGTATCTCGGCGGCCTCGGCGTGTTGGCGATCTTCGCGCTGACCCTCGTCGTCCTGGCGCTGCTGGGTCGGCTCCTCGCCAGTCTCTACAAGGAAGTCGCGGTAGGCATGATCCAGGAGATCCCGCCGTATGCCCTGCCACGCTGGAACGCGGTGCTGGCCAAGACCTGGCAGCGGACCCGCGACATCGTGACCATCGTCACGCCCTTGCTCGTCGCCGGTAGCGTGCTGCTGGCGCTGCTCACGCATTTCGGCGCCGACCAGGTGATCAATATCCTGCTCCTGCCGATCACCAGCTGGTGGCTGGGCTTGCCGGCCCTGCTCGGCGTGCCGATCCTGTTTGGCGTCCTGCGCAAGGAACTGTCCTTGCTCATGGTTTACCAGGCGCTGGGGACGATGGACATCGTGCCGCTGCTCGATTGGCTGCAGATCGCCACTTTTCTGGTCTTTCTCACTTTCTACGTGCCCTGCGTATCGACCTTCGCCGTGATGCTGAGGAACATTGGCTGGCGTCAGGCGTGCTTCTCGATCGGCCTTTCGGTCGGCGTCGCCCTGCTTGTCAGCGGCGTCGTGCGCCTGCTGCTGGAAGCCTGGCGCAGTTTTGCACCATAGTAGAGCCGCGCAACGCGTGCCAGGAACGCGTGCCTGCGTCGCCTAGCGCAGCAGCTTGCCGGCCTGATTGAGGATGGTGATGTCGACGTAGCGCGAACCGGTGTGCCGGTTGGCCGAGAAACTGATGAATACTTCGCCAGCGTCATAGTTCTTCATCGATTCGAGGGCCTCGCGCACTTTCTGGCGGGTCGGGTTCGGGCCGGCACGGCGCAATGCTTCAGCGAGCACCTTGGCGCCGAGATAGCCTTCGACGAAGGTGTGATTGGCAGTGACGTCCTTCGGTTTGAACTTCGCGAAGTTGTGCTGGATTTCCTTGATCAGGGGAACCGTCGGGCTGTTCGGGTCCGGAACCACCTGGGTGAGTACCAGTCCCGCCGCCTTGTCGGCACCGATGCGCTTGACCACCTGTGCGGCGTCGGTGACCGAGAGGGCGACGTACTGCGCGAAGTTGCCGTCTTCGCGTGACTGTTTCAGGAACTCCGAACTGGCCGCCGTGTTGGCGATCATGATCACCGCTTGCGGCTTGGCGGCGGCGATGGTCTTCACCGCCGCGCCGACGTCGGTGGTGTTCTTGGCGTACGAGCCGGTGGCCACCAGCCTGCCGCCGGCTTCCTTGATGGCCGCTTCGGCGCTACCCAGCACGTCGCGTCCGAAGGCGTCGTCCTGATAGAGGATGGCAAAGCTGCTGTAGCCGGTGGTGGCGTACTGATCGACGATCTTCTGCACTTCCGCCGCGTAGCTGGCACGGGTCATGAACAGCAGCGGGTCGTTGCGTTGCACGACCGATGCCGCGCCCGTGCGCACGGCAACGAGCGGAATCCCCGCCTCGCTGAGCACCTTGTTTTCGAGAATCGCCTCGACGTTGCCGGTGCCGACAAAGCCGAAAAAGGCCACCGGTTGCGCCTCCTTGAGCAATTCGCGGGCCAGGCGAATCGTCTCCTCGGTCTTGTAGCCGTCGTCTTTGGAGAGCAGGCGGATCTTGGCGCCGTGAATCCCGCCGGCGGCGTTAACGGCGTCGAAATAGAGCTGCGCGCCGGCGCGCATGTGTGTTCCGGTCGGCGCCAGCGGGCCGCTGAACGCGGCTACCTGGCCGACGACGATATCGGCGGCATGGGCGCTGAACGATGCCAGCCCGATGAGGACAGTCGCCAGGACGCTGCCCGGAAAAGAGATCAGCTTCATCATCCACTCCGCTTGAATGTCTCTGCAAGTCTAGGGCCTGCCGGCACGGCTGTCGACGCACTTGTGCAGGGCCTTTCCGGGGCGCGGAATCAGCGCCCGCGGTGCGGGTGCACCTCGAAGCGGAAGAGCTGCGGGAGCTCGCTATCGATGATCACCTTGACCCAACCCATCAGCGGGTAGCCAAAGGTCTCCAGGCGAGTGAAGTTGGCGATCGGCCGATTGCCTGGCTTGTCGGTGGTGCTGGTCGGATCGCGCAGTGGCCGGTCGATACGCTGCCAATGCGTGTCGCCGTGGATCAGCAGCACCTGTCCGGGGAAGGCGAGCGTCTCGCGGCGCAGCGTGGCCAGCAACTGCCGGTAGCCGGAGTGCGTCAGGCCGGCGGCGGCGTGCTTGAAGCCGGGGTTGGCCTGCATCACGATCACCAGCCCGGCGGCATTTTCGCGCCGCGCCGTGGCGAAGCTCTGCTCGAGCCATTCGATGACCGCCGGGTTGCGGGCAAGGTATTCCCGGCTGGGCGTCTCGCGATTGCCGAAGTTGTTGTTCGACCCCGGTACGTTGAGCGAGACGAAGAGCACCGGTCCCAGCCGCCAGCGCAGTTGTTCCGGATAGGCGCCCGCCTGCTGTTCGACCGCCAGCGTCTGCTGGCCCAGCGAGCGTGGCGCGGCGAAGAACAGCTGGCGCAGCTTTTGCAGCCGCTCCAGCGGGTCGAAGTGACCGGCGCTCTGCAGGTAGCAGTCGGTCCATTCGTTGTCGCCGGGGACGTAGATCAGCGGTACGCGCGAAGCGTCGAAGAGCGCCCTGCGGTCGCTGAACAGCGCGTCGCTGCAGGGCTTCGAACTCGACTTGAAGTCGCCGGCGTGAACGACGAACTGCGGGTTTTCCGCGGCGATGTCGTCGAGCATTGCCGGTAGCTGGCGTTCTTCGTAGCTGCTGTACGGCGTGTCGCCGATGACCGCGAAGCGCCAGGTTTCGGCGTGCAGGCCGACGGCGAGCAGCAGGCCGAGGCCGCCGAGCAGACTGCGCATTGTCGTCGCAGGTGAGTTCATTGCAGCCGCGCCTTCAAGGCGTAAAGCACGTCGAGCGCTTGCCGCGGGGTCAGTTGGTCGGGGTCGACGCTGCGCAGGTGTTCGAGGGCCGGATCGATGGCCGGCTCGCCGGCTTCGGCGGCGCTGGCCAGTGCGCTGGCGAAGAGGTCCGGTTGCAGCGGGTTGATCGACGCGCGCTGCTCGAACTCGCGCAACTGCCGGCGCGCCGCCCTGAGCACCGACGCCGGAATGCCGGCCAGCGCGGCGACCTGGATACCGTAGCTCTGATTGGCCGGACCTTCCTCGACCGCGTGCAGGAAGACGATGCCGGCCCCGTGTTCGACGGCGCCGAGATGCACATTCGCCAGTTCGCCGTATTCGTTGGCGAGCAGCGTCAGCTCGAAGTAATGGGTGGCGAACAGCGTCAGGCAGCGGTTCTTCTCGAGCAGGTGGCGACAGATCGCGAACGCCAGCGCCATGCCGTCGAAAGTCGAGGTGCCGCGCCCGACCTCGTCCATCAGCACCAGGCTGCGCTCGCTCGCATGATGCAGGATGGCGGCGGACTCGGTCATCTCGACCATGAACGTCGAGCGCCCCGCGGCGAGGTCGTCGGCGGCGCCGATGCGCGTGAAAATCTGGTCGAGCGGCCCGAGAACGGCCTTGTTCGCCGGCACGTAGCTGCCGACGTGGGCGAGCAGGGCGATCAGCGCCGTCTGTCGCATGTAGGTCGACTTGCCGCCCATGTTCGGGCCGGTGATCAGCAATAGCCGGCGTCCGTCGCCAAGACGCGTGTCGTTGGCGATGAAACTGGCGCCGCCCGGCAGCTGGTCCTCGACGACCGGGTGACGGCCGCCCTCGATCGACAGGCCCGGCTCGGACGAAAACAGCGGCCGGCAATAGTTGCGGCGCTGCGCGGTGTCGGCGAAGCCGGCGAGCAGATCGACGTGGGCAACCGCGTGCGCGATCTGCTGCAGCCGCGGAAGTTCGGGCTGCAGTTCGGCCAGCACCCTGTCGTAGAGCAGCTTCTCGCGCGCCAGCGAGCGCTCCTTGGCCGACAGCGCCTTGTCCTCGAAAGCCTTCAGCTCGGGCGTCAGGTAGCGCTCGGCGTTCTTCAGCGTCTGCCGGCGCCGGTAGTCGTCGGGCACCTTGGTCGCCTGCGCGTTGCTCACTTCGATGAAGAAGCCATGCACTCGGTTGTATTCGACCTTCAGGTTGGCGATTCCCGTGCGCTCGCGTTCGCGGGCTTCGAGTTCGAGCAGGAAAGCGCCGCAGTTGTCGTTGAGCGCGCGCAGCTCGTCGAGCTCGGCGTCGAAGCCGCTGGCCATGACGCCGCCGTCGCGGACGAGGCTCGCCGGCTCGGGCAGGATCGCCCGCTGTAGCAGATCGAGCGCCGCATGCGGCGTGGCCAGTTGTGCGTGCAGTTCGGCGAGCAGCGGCGCGGCGCTGTCGGTCAGCGGCGCGCGCAGTTCCTCGAGTAGCTGCAGGCTGTCGCGCAGGCTAGACAGGTCACGCGGGCGCGCGCTGCACAGCGCGATGCGCCCGGCGATGCGTTCGATGTCGGCAAGGCAGCGCAAGCTCTGGCGCAGCGCGCGCAGCGGCGACTCACCCGCGTCTAGGAGCATGGCGATCGCCGCGTGCCGGGCGCTGGGGATTGCCGGATCGCGCAGCGGGTGATGCAGGGCATGGCGCAGCAGCCGCGAGCCCATCGCGCTGCTGCAGTTGTCGAGCAGGCTGCACAGCGTCGGCGCCGGCTGGCCGCGCAGGGTCTCGGTGAGTTCGAGGTTGCGCCGGGTGGCCGTATCCAGGCCCAGATACGTGGCGTCGCGTTCGACGATCAGCGCCTGCACGTGCGGCAGCGCGCGCGCCTGCGTCGCCTGCGCGTAGCGCAGCAGCGCGCCGGCGGCAGCAATCGCCGGCCGCAGGCCGTCGGTGCCGAAGCCGGCGAGCGACGTGGTGCCGAAATGGGTGCGCAGCTCGCGATTCGCCGCCTCGACGTCGAAGTGCCAGTCGGGCCGGCGGGTGAGCGCGACGTCGGCGGCGAAGTCTGCTGCCAGGCTCTCGGCGACGACGATCTCGGCCGGGCGAATACGTTCCAGCGTCGCGGCCAGTTTCGGCGGCGCGACCTCGCAGACGCGAAACTCGCCACTCGCCAGATTGATCCACGCCAGTCCGGCAAGCTGTCGGGTCATCGACACGGCAAGCAGCAGCGTGTCGCGCTTCTCGTCGAGCAGCGCTGCGTCGGTCAGCGTCCCCGGCGTGACGATGCGCGCCACTGCGCGTTCGACCGGGCCCTTGCTCGTCGCCGGGTCGCCGATCTGCTCGCAGATGACCACCGATTCACCCAGCCGCACCAGTTTGCCGAGATACTGTTCGACCGCGTGATACGGCACGCCGGCCATCCTGATCGGCTGCCCAGCCGACTGCCCGCGCGTCGTCAGCGTGATGTCCAGCAGTCGCGCGGCTTTTTCCGCGTCGTCGAAGAATAGTTCGTAGAAGTCGCCCATGCGGTAGAAGACCAGCAGCCCCGGATGCTGCGCCTTGATGCTCAGGTACTGCTGCATCATCGGGGTGTGCGATTGTTCTGTGGCGTCTGTCGCTTGTTGATTTTTCGGCATATTTCGCGCAAGCCGTTGATGTGTAGGTTTAATTCTTTGGTGTCTCGGATGTCGCGAGGCTCAGGGAAGTCCAGCTAGACCTATCTACACTTGGCTTTTCAGTATAGGTTTTTTGGTGTATTTTTCAGAACCTATACCGCCGAATCGGCGGGCCCTGAAAACCTATACTGAAAGATCGCCATGGGGTTCGATGCGAGGGCAATCAAGTTACTGCAGCCAGGGCAGCATATTACCAGTGCGGAGGCCCCTGGCCTTCGCGTAGAAGCCCACTCAGACCGAACGACGTGGACTTACCGATACCGGAGCCCGCTCGATCAGCGGTTGCGGCAGGTCAAGATCGGCATGTGGCCAGCCGTATCAGTGCATGCGGCGTTTGTCGCCTGGGAGAAGTTGCGCGATCAGCGCGATTCAGGCCGAGATCCTGCTGCTGAGGCGCGATCCGAAAGAGAGCAGGGGCGGCTCGCCATCGTCGAGAAGGGTGTCGCAGCATCGTCACCGTATACGGTGGCGCAGGTCTGTTGCGACTACTGGCAAGGCCATGTTGCGCCGACGCGAGCGAGCAAGGGCGTTACAGAGGTCAAACGCATGTTCGACACGATGCTCTGCGATACGGGAAATCTGGAAGCGTCAAGAATCTCCCGTGCTCAAGCGTTTGATCTGATTAAGCGGTATGCCGAAACGGCGCCGGTGCAGGCCGGAAAACTGCGCGCGGAGCTAGGTGCAGCGTGGGATTACGCAGTCGACTCGGGAAGGCTGCCAGAGTCTTGCCCAAACTGGTGGCGGTTGATCATGCGGGGCAAGATCAGGTCAAAGGGGAAACAGATCGCTGGTGAGAAGGTTGGAACGGCGCAGAGGGTTCTGTCTGCAGACGAGGTTGGTGCACTGATTCGATGGCTGCCGAACTTTAGTCGGTTGATCGAGGACGCGCTCACTCTATACCTCTGGACCTGCACGCGCGGTGCTGAGATTGTCGGCATGGAAGGGAGGGAGATTCATCGGGAAGCCGATGGTCTGGTGTGGTGGGTGATACCGAAAGCACGAACCAAGAGTGCGCGCCACGAAAATTCCACGGACCTGCGCGTTCCCTTGTTTGGTCGGTCTTTGGCTGTCGCCATGCGCCGGAAAGATCGTTACGGAGACGGGCTGCTGTTCCCAACCAAAACGCGCGACGGGAAAATCCGTGCCGTCGAGCAGAAGACCATCCAGGCGACGGTCTATTTTCGCCAGCCGTACTGCCAGACGCGGGCTGACACTACGCGGGCAAGGCTTCCCGTTTCGCGCTGGTCACCACACGATCTGCGGCGGACATCTCGCACCTTGCTTGCCGCAATGGGCTGTCCGGACGCGGTTGGAGAGTCAATACTTGGGCACATGCTGCCTGGCGTGCTTGGTGTCTACAACAAGCACGCTTACGATTCTGAGCGGGCAGGGTGGCTCAAGCGACTTTCTGATCACCTGGAGTATCTTGCTGCTTCTGTGTAGCGACACGCGGTTTTCTTGCTCCGGTGTTGGGCGGAGGTGGAAGGTCGGACGCCGGCCGTGATTCGGCCCATTCCTCTATTTCTCGCAGCAGCCACCCGACGCGTCGCACGGATATTTGCCGCGGCTGAGGGAAATGACCAGAACCAAGGCGTACCATGGCCTGCACCGTTGATTCGGACAGGGTGAGCATTCTGGCCACGGTCGGAAGCTCGACGAAGATCTGCTTCATCGCCACCGCGCAGTCCTTGTGTCTTTTTTTCGGATCGCTCGGGATCGAATCATTCGCCCGTACCATCCCTGTTGCCCCCAGCCCCCGAACCCGTGACGGCGGCGATCGCCACTTACCCGGTTCCTGAGATGTCTCTGGCAGCACTTTCGCTCACCGAGTTCTCAGACTCCACCACCGGAGTAACGCTCGCGTCAGCCACCGTCTCACTCGCCGTTTCCTTCCGCCGTGCCGCCAGCACCGCACGCGTAGCGATCTGCCGGATCTGTCCGGCCAGACGAAGAATCCGCCGCTTCCATTCATAGACCCCGCGCGCGTATTGGCTGTCGGTGATGACGCATGACAGCCAGAGCGCATCCAGGTGGGTCATCATCGCGTCGAACTCACGGATGATCGCCAGGTACTTGATCGAACGCGGCGAGGTGATCTGCACATCGATGGTCTTGGCACTGGTGTAGCCGATCGCAGTCTCGATGCCATTGCCCTCGGCAACTTCCTTCAGCCGCAGCGACTCCTTGCGAATCTCCTCCAGGGTCTGGTCGATCTGACTATCGACCAGGGCGTCGACTTCCTGCGCCTGCTCTTCGCTCCCGATGAATCGCAAGACCACGCTCAAGGAGAACAGCGCGTTGGCGCACATCTCGTAGCCACGGTCGAAGATCTGCTGCGCGTGCAGTGAATTGAGCAAGGCCTTCTGCGTCAGGAAGGGCCGGCTGTTGTCCTGCCGGACCGATGGAATGTGCGTCGAATCGTTCCTCTGTCGCTGTGCCATCTGCCGTCTCCCGGAGTGTCGATCAAGCCCAGCGTATCGCTTGCACTGCGAGTGCGACCTTCGAAAAGCGCCCGGAAGCGACGCATTTCAAACTCCTGCGACGACCGTAGCGGCAGAGAATTCAGCCATCTCTCGTTCCGTCTATGACGATCGAAGTGAAGGTAGCTGGCCTTCTTCATAAACAGCATTCTCTCCAACCCCCGGCGGGGTAGCCCCGTCAGGATATGGCGGCGTCCCTGCCTTTCTTGTCAGGAGGCCATATGCCCTCGTTGAACAAAGTTACCCTCATCGGCCATCTCGGCGCCGACCCCGAGGTCCGCTACACCCAGAGCCGCGAAGCGATCGCCACCATCCGGATCGCGACCACGGAGATCAGCAAGGACAAGTCGTCCGGTGAACGCAAGGAAACCACCGAATGGCACCGCGTGATCTTCTTCAACCGTACCGCCGAAGTCGTCGGCGAGTACCTCAGAAAGGGCTCCCCGATCTACGTCGAAGGTCGCATCCAGACCCGCAAGTGGCAGGACAGCGCAGGTCAGGATCGCTACGTCGTCGAGATCATCGGCAGCGAAATGCAGATGCTCGGCGCTCGTCCATCGGCGAAGGACGCCAAAGCATCGGGTTCCGTCCCTCGTCGTGCCGACACGGTCTCGTCTGATCAGGCAAGCAGTTCAGCCGTCGACGAAGTGCCGGCCATGGAGCCGTTCTGAGCAGGTCGTCACGTCTTTTCCACACCGGGCGGTCATTCTCCCGGACCGGGAGCCGACCGTCCTCCACCTCAGGAGATTCGCTCATGGAACGGGTCATTCTCGTCCTCGCCATGCTGGCAGGGCTTCACTTGCTTCTGTCGTTTCTCCGTTGCTCAGCACAAGGCCTCAAAAGCTTGTTGAAGCGTAGACCTGAAGCGACGGCAGCGTCAGAACCGGTGAAGGTCACCAGCACCCTTTGGCAGCAATACGACCGACCGGCTTACCAGCGCCGGACCGGGATCGACATCGATCCCGCCAAGAGCGGTGAGGCTTCGTTTGAAGTGATCGCCTGAACGCTCATCCCCCTGCGGGGCATCGCCTCCGCATCAGGGGAGGGATGCCCTTTATTCCTTAATGGAGGCATCTCATGGCACTCGTTCTTCTTTCTTGCTGCATCACCGGCTGGATCATCAGCCGTCCGATTGTTCGCGCGCTGGGGCTCTGAACATGGCTTTCGACCCCGCACACGATCAAGTCGTGCAATCCAATCCGCTTCTCGTTCGGCTTTTTTCGGCGCTCTCGATGAATCGTGCCTGCGATCTCCACCAGAGACTCCAGGCAGGACGCACCGACCCGGAAACCCGCCAGCTGCTTCGACAGGCTCTGGCCCTCTCGAAGCAAGAACAAGCAGCGAACTGAACCACGCCCCGGCTTGCCGGGGCTTTCCCGAGTGCGTTTCCAAAGCGCCCTCCGGAAAGCAGCCTTTGATCGAGCGATTCTTCGCCCGAGCAAGTCGCGGTAGCTGGCCGCACGAAACAAACAGCATTTTCATCCACCCAGCCGGGGAGGCCCTCTCCGGAAGGGGCTGGTGACTCCGGCTTTTTTCTTCTGGAGGCACCATGGACGTCAGACATCCTGGCCTGCTGCGCATGCCGGCCAAGCAATACCACGCGGATCAATCGATCGGCCATTCGGGAATCATCAAGCTGCTCAAGAGCCCCGCGCATCTGCGCGAAGCCCTCGATCATCCGTCGCCGCCAACGCCGGCGATGGCGTTTGGGTCCGCGGTTCACACCCACGTCCTCGAACCGGATCGTTTTTCCGAAGAGTTCGCGGTGGTCGAGAAGTTTGATCGCCGCACCAAGGAAGGCAAGGAAGCCGCCGCCCGCTTCGAACAGGAGAATCAGGGCAAAACCCTGATCACTTCTGACGACCTGGCGACATTGACCCGAGTGCGCGCCGCGGTTCACGCACACGAGGGGGCGGCCCGCCTGTTCAAGCAAGGAGAGGCCGAGCTGTCGGCGTTCTGGACAGACCCGCTCACCGGGATCTCTTGTCGCTGTCGTCCGGACTGGTTCAACGGGACGGCCGTGGTGGATCTCAAGAGCTGTGTCGATGCCAGCAGCCGCGGCTTTTCTCGCGCCATCGCCAACCTCGGCTACGACATTCAAGCGGCGTTCTACGTCGATGGAATGAAAGCCGTGACCGGCACGGAGCTGCCCTTTCTCTTCGTCGCCGTCGAGAAAGAGGCTCCCCATGCCGTGGCGCTTTACCGGGCTGACCCCGAAGTCATCGAGGTCGGTCGCAAGAAGTACCGGGCAGCACTACAGCTTCTGAAGTGGTGCCAGGATGCAGGAAGCTGGCCGGCTTACCAGCCCGGGGGTGAGATCGAATTGATCTCGCTACCGCGTTGGGCAGCCAACACCGACGCTTTCGAGTTCGACGCCGCCTGATCGGCGGCCATTCTTAGTTTATCAACCCCGGCGGGGAGACCAGTCCCCGCTCCGGGAGGCATGGTGTCTCCGCCATTTGTATTTGGAGGAAACCATGTCTCAAACCTTGCGTAACATCCAAAGCGCCCGTCAGGGGAATACGACCAGCGTGGTGTCTTTTCCAGCGATGCTGGAGCGATTCAAGGGCGAAATCGCTCGTGCGCTGCCCAAGCATCTGAGTCCGGACCGCATGGCGCGCATCGCACTGACTGCGTTTCGGATGAATCCGACGCTGTCTGAAGCGGATCCGCGCAGTGTCTTCGCGGCGGTCATCCAGTCCAGCCAGCTCGGTCTGGAAATCGGTCTGATGGGCGAAGCGTACCTCGTGCCAATGGGTAGCCAGTGCCAATTGATTCTCGGCTATCAGGGGCTCGTGAAACTCGCGCGCAACAGTGGCAGCGTGCAGGACATCTATGCGCACGAAGTGCGGATCAACGACAAGTTCGACATCGTCTTGGGCCTCAACCGTTCCTTGATACACGAGCCGTTGAAGAAGAACGGCTTCCCGGCGTCCGACGACGAGCGCGGAGCGATCGCCGGTTTCTACGCCGTGGCGGTGTTCAATGATGGCTCACGCACCTTCCACGCCTTGTCGAAGGAGCAGGTCGAGTGGGTACGTGACCACTCCCGCGGCTACCAGATGGCGAAGAAGAACCGAAAGGAGAGTCCCTGGGACACGCATTTCGTCCCGATGGGCCTCAAGACGGCCATTCGCCGCCTGTGCAATCTGCTGCCGAAATCGCCGGAGCTGGCCATGGCACTGGCCATGGACGAACTCAACGAACGCGGTAAAACCCAGAATATCGGGATGGCCGAGGCGATCGATGGCTCCTGGGCTCCGATCATCGACGACGAGTCGAGCGACGCGAAGGCCCAAGAGACGAGGGCGGGCGACCAGAAGTCCGGTCGTGAAAGCGGCAAACCGCCGCTCGATGTGCTCCTCACCAGCATCAGCCAGGCAGCATCCGTTGATGAACTCGACGAACGCTATGCCAAGGCCGAAGACGCCGCCGACGACGGCGATCTTGAGCAGTTGCTTCGCGCCTATCGAAGTCGCAAGGCGGCGTTGACCGACACGGCTTCACCGGTCAGTGCGATTGTCGGCGTAGCGAAATGAGCGCCCCGCGAGGAAGTGACCGCGGTGTCTCTAACCATGGCCGATGGCCCGAGGCCACGACAAACGGCGTTGGTCGGCACCGAGCGAGCAGAAACACCTGGCGAAGGCTACCCGTGGTCTGACGATGACCTCGTCAGGCTCCACAGGCGCCTGTTGCACAAGTCGCTGCGCGCCTTGTTCGATTCGAGGGTCTGCGCCGCTACACGGGTGGAGATCCTCGACTGGCTGCTGTCCGAAAAGGACTGCTCGAACGCTTTCTCGTACCACGCGTGCTGCGCGCTTTCTGGCCTCGATTCCGAAGTGATTCGGGATCAGGTGCTAGAACGCTACCGGCGACGCGATTCCCGATAAACCCCCGGCGGCAACGCCGGGCTTTCCGCAGAGGGTTGACGCAGCCCTTTGCGGAAAGCGCATCCTGGCGTTGGCGCCGGCCGGTGCAATTCTCGGTGGCGCTGCAAGGCTGTGCGCGTCCCAGGCTTGCATTGCGGGACGGAAATGATCCAGGCGAGAGGTCTTGCCTGACGCAATCTGACGACAGACCGAGCTGCGGGCGCGCGGTGGACACAAGTAGCCAGGACTCTGCAGCCGATAGTTGCCGCGGGTCGGAAAGAGCTGTTCGAAGTGCTGCGACGTCAATTGTGACGCGAACGTCCACTGTGCCGCGTAAAGAAGACGGGTGTGCGGTCGACTCCAATGGCTCCTCGTCGGCCAAAGCGGCCGTTGGCGCCGCATGGCGCGGACGGCCGGTATAGCGCCTTGACCGGACGTACGGGAAGAAATTGCGCCGAACGGCTGCTTCGACTTTTCGCCGTCATCAACGCGGTATCGCGCAGCCAGGTTGCCTATCTATTCGACCTGGCCAGCGATCTGGATGAGCAGGTTTCCCACATGATGACCAATCTGGAGGAGGTACAGGCTACGCTATCGCAATTGACGGCGCTGTACCCAGACAGCTTGTGCCATGGAGGCCTGGACGGCGACGAATGATGGCTGGCCGCCCCTACTCTGGCCCATCAAGCGTCAGGTCGCCACGGCGGATCGCATCGCCAACCACAAGGGACGCTATCCGCAGGAACGCGCCTCTCTGAAAAAGCGCCTGCTGCGCAAGCGGATGAGCAAATGAAGCTCCCGCTTACTCCAAGGTGGAGGCCGGTGTGGTGACACAACTGCTTGTTCTGCCCCAGATTGACGGAATTTTCTGGGGTTCCGGCTTACAACCTCGACATGCACGCGTGACGGATCGCCGCTGGAGGCGCGACTACGGCGCTCGGTAGCGTGGTCTGCGTGGCGCTGCCAGAGGGCTGAAGGGTTGTCGGATGCCTGTCCTGAACTTCATTCCAGTTTCCATGGCTTTGATTCTTGTAGATCAGTTGATGAAGTTGGCGCGTCGATTAGCGCATATTGAAGAGCTCCTGATGAAAGTCCCTCGTCGCAAGACCATGTGCGATCAGGTCTGCACGCACGGACTGACCGAAGGCCGCCGGGCCGCAGAACCAGAAACTGGCGGATTTCCAGCTGGGAAACATCTCGCGCAGACGGTCGCCACTCAGCCGCCGGTCCTTCTCGTCGACCAGAACATGTAGATTGACGTTGGCAGCATTGGCGTCCGCTTCCAGCAATTCCAGCGCTTCCGGTTCAAGTTCCTTGACGCAATGGATGAGGTCGATCGATTTCGTGCCAGGAGTCATGGCCAGTTCCTTCATCCGCGCGATGAAGGGCGTGATGCCAATGCCACCACCGATCCACACTTGGCGACGCTTCCCGTCCTCGAACGTGAACCGACCGTAGGGACCTTCCACCGTCACGGCGTCGCCCGCCTTGATCCGCTTGGGCAGGATGTCGGTGTAGTCGCCGAGACCCTTGCTGATGATCATCAACTTGCGCGTTGCAGGATCCCAGGCCGAGGCCAGGGTGAAAGGGTGTTTGCCTTCCCGGCGGTCGAAGCTGACGAAGGCGAACTGGCCGCCGTCATGTCCCTTCCAGCCGTCGTCCAGTTGGATGTGGATTTCCGTGACGCCCATTGCCGGGAACGTTCGCACTGCTTCGATCGTGCCGGACACTCTGCGGCTGCGCCCGATCTGGCGGGTCAGGGCGAGGACTGCTGAAACGACTCCCCCGATCATCAAGAGCAAGGTCACCATGCCGACCGGTTGCAGCCATGCGTCGAAGCGCATCAGCACCATGCCGTGGAACACCAGGACCAGATAGGCGATGGCGATCAGCGTGTGGGTGGTTACGAAAAACTTGTACGGGAAGCGCTTGATCAGCGCAATCGCGATCAGCACCACCGCAGCGTAGAACGCCCACTCGCCAATCGTCTCAGCCAATTCACGTTGGCTGTTGAAGAAGGTCTGGATGGCGCCCAGATCCACCTCACCAGCGGGCGGCTTGCCCCGGCTGCGACGCTCCATCAAGCCAAGACCGACCATCCATTTCGGCCCGTTGGCTGCCACCCAGTGGAGCACCGAAGTGACCAAGGCGGCGATGCCCAACCATTTATGCAGCCTGTAGGACTTGTCGAGGCCATCCAGCCACGACTCCAGCCATTTGGCGCGGGTCGCCAGGATCATCGCCACGCTCATGGCGCCGATGCTGAGAACGCCCGAATACTGGACGAGCAGATTGCGCACCGCAATGAAGGTCAAGCTGTCTGGCAAGTCGGCATTCGTCAGCGCCCACAGGAGCGTCAGCCCAATCAGTATGGACCAGAGAGATATCTTGATGTTTTTCATGGTTTTTCCACCAATTGATTCGTCCGCTCCTCGAATAGAGGTTGATCGCGGATACTGGGGTTTGAGCCGTCATGCGGCGCGTCGTGTCCATGGAGCACCGCACCCGGTGCCGGGCAGGCCATTCCCTTGCTGTCGTCAAGACAGCGGGGTTGTGCCGTTTCGGGGACAGGCAATGGCGTCTGAGCAAGCGCTGTGCTGGCGGCGGGAAAAGACGGTATGAAGCTGAGCGCGCGTCGTACTTTCATGATCGGTTGGCGCATCAGTTGCTTTCACAACACTGTTAGTTAGAATCGTGATAGTATCAATCAGAACTATTCATGTAAAGGGGCAGTGGTGATTCGTAATCCGGCAAAAATCCATCCTTTCCTGCACGCGGCGACTCTGATGGAGAAGCGGGTGACTGCATTGCTGAGAGCGTCCGGCGTGCGCCATCGTCAGGGCCTGATCCTGGACGCCTTGCATCGCATCGGGCCGACATCGCAAAGGCATCTGGCGAAGGAATTCGATATTTCACCGGGAAGCATTAGTTCCATGACGGATCGGCTGCTTGCCTTGGGGTTCATCACACGAAACACGAACGTGGATGATCGACGCAGTGACGTTCTGGAGCTGACACCGAATGGCCTGGCGATGCTGACGGTTGTTCTGGATGTCTGGCAGGGCGCTGACGAGAGTATTGAAACGGCGCTAGGCCCGACGAAAGCCGCGCAGTTCTTCGCACTCGCTGCCGAACTCTGTAATGCTCAGGGTGGCCGGGCGCCCCAACATGAAGACGCCTGAAGTCGCCGAGTGCTGATGAACCTTGCCTGTCTGCCTGTGGGTGACGGCCGCGCTCGGCTGCAAGGCGAACTGCAGCCACCATCCCCGCCGCATGGCCTCAGCAGCCAACCCATCCGTACCGTGACACCGCCCCCTCGCCAACAAGAAGTAGTGCTCCCATGACATCTCCGATCTTGGCCCGAGACCCACTCGCTCCTTGCCTGCTCTCCGCCCTGGCGTCGCTTGCCATGGTGGCTTGCGGAGGCACTGATGACCGCCGCACGCTACCGGCTGCGCGAACCATCTGGGGCACGACGGCAAGCGACGCAAGTGTCAGCATCGCCCTGATTGCGCACGCGCGGCTCGCCGCCGGCCGCCGCGTCGCCGTCGACTACGGCCACGACAAGCTGGCCGCCGAGGCCAACTTCATCAATGGCATCACGCTGTCGATCTCCGGCGGCAAGTACTGGTCATGACCCGTTCGACGTTCGCCACGATCGCCGCGACGGCCTGGCTGTTGACGGCGGCCGGTTGCGCCTCGGTGGCACCGATCGCCGCACCGCCGCAGGCGGTCGAAGTGCCCGCGCAGTGGGGCGCCGGCATCGACGCCACGGCGGCCACGCCCGGCCCGCTCGCGCAATGGTGGCAGCGGTTTGGCGATGCGCAGCTGTCGCGCCTCGTGGAGCGTGCGCTGCAGGCCAACACCAGCGTGAACAGCGCGCAGGCCGCGCTGCGCCAAGCGCGCGCGCTGCGTGATGTCACTGCGGCCGGCCTGTTGCCGACGCTTGGCGCTTCGGCCAGCGCGCGGCGTATCCGCACCGGCTCGGGCAGCACCACGAGCACGGTCAACAGCTTTCTGGCGGGACTCGACGCGAGCTGGGAGCTCGACGTCTTCGGCGGCCAGCGCAGCGCCCTGCAGGCCGACGAGGCCAGCGCGCTGGCCAGCGCCGCCAGCCTGGGCGACGTGCAGGTGTCCGTCGCCGCCGAGGTCGCGCTGAACTACATCGCGCTGCGTAACGCTCAGGCGCTCCTGGCCATCGCACGCGAGAACCTGGCGAGCCAGCGCGAGACGCTGCAGATCACGCAGTGGCGCCTGCAGGCTGGACTCGTCACCTCGCTCGACGTCGAACAGGCGCGCACCTCGGCCGAGCAGACGGCCGCGCTGTTGCCTGCCTTGGAGAAAACCGTGGACCAGACGTCGCACGCGCTGTCGGTTTTGGTCGGGCAGGCGCCGTCCGCCTTGTCGGCCGAGCTCGGCGCCGCCAGCCCGGTGCCGGCCGCGCCCGACGACCTGGCGCTCGCTTTTCCGGCCGAGACCCTGCGCCAGCGCGCCGATGTCCGCGCCGCCGAATTTGAGTGGAGCGCGGCGCGCGCCCGCGTCAGCCAGGCCGAAGCCGCGCGCTGGCCGAGCCTTTCGCTCGGCGGCTCACTGGGCTTGGTCTCGCTCACGCTCGGATCGCTGATCGACGGCAGCTCGCTCGTGAGCAGCGTGCTGGGCAGCGTCACCGGGTCGCTGTTCGACGGCGGCGCAGCGCGCGCGCAGGTCGGCGCGCAGCAAGCCGCGCTCGAGCAGTCGCTGCAGGATTACCGCTCCGTCGTGCTCGTTGCCCTGAGGGATGTTGAAGATGCGCTGGTCGCCCTGCGCAGCGACCGCGAGCGGCTGGCGCACCTGAAGGACGCCGCCGACGCGGCCACCAATGCGGCGACGCTGGCGCGCCACCAGTACGCCAGCGGGCTGGTCGATTTTCAGACCGTTCTGCAGACGCAGCGCACGCAGCTCGGCGCCCAGGGCGACGTGGCCAGTGCCAGCGCCGACGTCAGCAGCGACCACGTGCGCCTGTACAAGGCCCTGGGCGGCGGCTGGACGCCCGATAGCGCATCCGTCGCCGCCGTCGTCACCACGCAAGCGACGGTCCGCCAGGCGACCTCCTCCGCTGCGCACTGACGCCCGCTGCCACTCTGTACGATCACTTCACACCGACCCGCCATGAGCCAGAAGAACACCCCCCCTCCCGCCGCCCTGCAAACCCTGCTGGGTGAGGATCATCCGCCGCGCTGGTGGCAGCGCGGTTCGCGCTGGTTCGGTCTTGGCGCCCTGCTGATCGTGGCCGGCGGTGTCTATTACTGGCAGGCGCAAAGCGCCGGCAAGGCGGCGCCCACCTACGTGACCGCCGAACTGCGCATGGGCAGTCTCACACTTAGCGTGTCGGCCAACGGCACGCTACAGCCCACGCGCTCCGTCAACGTCGGCAGTGAACTGTCGGGCACGGTCGAGCGCGTGCTGGTGGACGTGAACGACCAGGTCAAGGCCGGCCAGGTGATGGTGGAGCTGGACGCGTCGAAGTTCAGCGATCAGGTGACCCGCTCGCGCGCCTCGCTTGCCGCCGCGCGGGCACTGGTCGCGCAAAGCAAAGCCACCGTCGCCGAATCGCGCGCCAGCCTTGCGCGCCTGGAGGACGTCTTCAAGATCTCGGGCGGCAAGGTGCCTTCGGCCAGCGAGCTCGACAGTGCGCGCGCCGCGCTGGCCCGCGCCGTGGCCACCGAATCGAGCGCTGCCGCCAACGTCGGCGTGGCCAAAGCCACCCTCTCAACGGATGAAACCAACCTCGCCAAAGCCTCGATCCGCTCGCCCCTCGACGGGGTGGTGCTCAGCCGCTCGGTGGATCCGGGCAACGCGGTGGCCGCCTCGCTGCAGGCCGTCACTCTGTTTGCCGTGGCCGAGGACCTGACCCAGTTGCAGCTCGAAGCCAGCGTGGACGAGGCCGACGTGGGCGCTGTGAAGGTGGGGCAAAAAGCCAGCTTCACCGTCAGCGCCTACCCCTCGCGCCGTTTCCCGGCCACGATCCGTCGCGTGGCCTATGGCTCGACCACCACCAACAACGTGGTGACCTATGTGGCCACGCTCGACGTGAACAACAGCGACCTCAGTCTGCGCCCCGGCATGACGGCGGTGGCCACCATCGTGGCCACCGAGCGCGATGGCGTGCTTCTCGTGCCCAACACTGCGCTGCGCTTCTCGCCCACCGCAGCCGCCGCAGCGAGCAAGCCCTCCGAGAGTAGCAGCATCCTGTCCAAGATAATGCCGCGCCCGCCGAGGAGTAGCAGCACCAAAGTGGCCGGCAGCGAGAACAAGGCCCCTGGCACGCGCCAGATCTGGGTGCTGCAGGGAGGCCAGCCAGTCGCCATGCAGGTCCAGACTGGCATCAGCGACGGCCGCATGACCGAGGTCAGCGGCGAGAGCCTCACGCCCGGCATGGCCGTCATCACCGACCAGCGCAGCGCAAGCGCCGCACCATGAATCAGCCGGCCACTCCCGCCACGGGGCAGCCGGGGCCTGCTCCGCTAATCCGTCTGCGCGGGATCACCAAGGTCTACGGCACAGGCCAAACGGCGTTCCAGGCGCTCAAAGGCGTGGATCTGGACATCCAGAAGGGTGACTTTGTGGCCATCATGGGCCCCAGCGGTTCGGGCAAGTCCACGGCCATGAACACGCTGGGCTGCCTGGACACACCCACCACCGGCACCTATGAGTTCGAGAGCGTGCAGGTGCAATCGCTCAGCCGCGACGAGCGGGCCCGCTTGCGCCGGCGCTACCTCGGCTTCGTGTTCCAGGGCTTCAATCTGTTGGCACGCACCTCGGCACAGGAAAACGTGGAGCTACCACTGATCTACCGCGGCGAGCCCGCCGCGCAGCGCCATGCCATGGCCGCGCGCGCGCTCGAACAGGTCGGCCTCAAAGGGTGGGAACACCACACGCCGGGAGAACTCTCGGGCGGGCAGCAGCAGCGCGTGGCGATCGCGCGCGCCATCGTCACGGAGCCCGCCGTGCTGCTCGCCGACGAGCCCACCGGCAACCTCGACACCGCCCGCAGCAAGGAGATCATGGAGCTGCTTTGGCACCTGAACGCCGACCAGGGGATCACCGTGCTGATGGTGACGCACGAGGCCGAGATGGCCGCCTACGCGCGGCGCATCGTGCGCTTCGTGGACGGCATGGTGGAAAGCGACGAGCGCAACTCCGATCCGGCCGGGCTCCAGGCGGGACACGTTGCGACGGTCATGGGAGCAGGCTGAGCATGTGGCTCAACACACTCCTGCTCGCGTTGCGTTCGATCCGGCGCAACCTGATGCGCTCGTTCCTCACCATCCTGGGCATCGTGATCGGCGTGAGCGCCGTCATCACCATGGTCACCGTGGGCAACGGCGCCACCCTCGCCGTGCAGAACCAGATCTCGGGCCTGGGCGCCAACCTGCTGCAGGTGCGTCCCGGCCAGCGCATGGGCCCGGGCAGCGGTGGCTCCAGCGCGCCCTTCTTCAAGGACAGCGACGCCGAGGCCATCGCAACCCAGATCGGTGGCGTCGCGGCCGCTGCACCCCAATCGCGCTCGTCGGGCACGCTGGTGGCCAATGGCCGCAACTGGAGCAGCACGATCACCGGCAGCACGAACGAGTGGCTCACCATCGGCAACTGGACCCTGGCCCAGGGGCGCGAGTTTTCCGACGTCGAGCAGCGCGCCGGTGCGGCGGTCTGCATGATCGGCGAAACCGTACGGCGAGAACTGTTCGGCAGCAGCCACGCGCTGGGCGAGTCGCTGCGCGTGAAGCTGATCAGCTGCGAGGTCATCGCCGTGCTCGGCTCCAAGGGCCAGGGCTCGTTCGGCAACGACCAGGACGACCTGGTTTTCATCCCGATCAAGACCCTGCAGCGCCGCATCACCGGCAATACCCAGGTCAACGACTTGCTCGTGTCCATGGCCGATGGCAGCGACAGCGAACGCGTCAAGGCCAGCATGACCCAGTTGCTTCGCGAGCGCCGCAAGCTCGCTGACACCGATGAAGACAACTTCAACGTGCTCGACACCAAACAGCTGGCCGACACACTCTCGGGCACCACCAAGGTGATGACCACGCTTCTGGGTGCCGTGGCCGCGGTCAGCTTGCTGGTGGGCGGCATCGGCATCATGAACATCATGCTGGTGAGCGTGACAGAGCGCACCAGGGAAATCGGTTTGCGCCTGGCCATCGGCGCTCTGGAGCGCGAAGTGCTGCTGCAGTTCCTGATCGAGGCCGTGGTGCTTGCCGCGCTGGGCGGGGCGATCGGCATCGTGCTGGCCATCGGTGCCTCGATCGGTCTTTCGGATTTGATGAATGTGCCCTACGTGTTCAACCCCGGGGTCAACCTGCTGAGCTTCGTCTTCTCGGCCGGCATCGGCGTGCTGTTTGGCTACTTCCCGGCCCGCCGGGCGGCACGGCTGAACCCGATCGATGCGCTGCGGCATGAATGAGCTTTCTGAACGCCCACATGAAGCCGATCCAACTGAGTTGTACCCGAAGGGTAGCGATCCTCGTGAGGCACTGAAGGCCTGGCATTTCATGCTGGGCTTATCTGTTTTTGTTCTGGTCTGGCTGCGCCTGCTGGTGGCGCGCATGGCTGGATCCGACCCCCTAACTGAGCCGGATCTTCCGAAGTGGCAGAAGTCATCGGCCAAGTTTATGCACTTTGCGCTGTACTTCTTGATGATTGGTATGCCGCTGGGAGGATGGCTACTTCTCGGCGCAGCAGGAAAGCCGATCCCGTTTTTCGGTCTGGAGCTGCCAGCGCTCGTCGGCGAAAGCAAAAGCCTGGCAACGCTGATCAAGGAGATACATGAGGTCGGCGGCACGGTGGGTTACTTCCTCATCGGCTTCCATGCCGCTGCTACTTTGCTTCACCACTACGTTCTTCGGGATAACACGCTACGGCGGATAGTTCCGAACCAGAATTGAGCCGCTACCCGAGACAGATTAGTCGGCGCCCCCGCCCGCGGTTTTGCCGACCACTAGCTGCGATGACGCAGGCTTCCGCGGAAGCGCGCCAAGCATGTGCGTGATCTCGCATCACTCGCCATTCCTTCATAAACGGCCCCGAAAAAGTCAAACTACTACTGCCACTCCGGCAGAACCGGGAGATTTCCAGAAAGGGTTTAACCCTGCATTTCGCTGACGGTCTGGCGAAAACGTAGCAGCGCAGCGCTGAAGAACAGGGCTCCGATGGCCGCGGTGGCGACGAATTCTTTCCACACGATGGAAAAACCTGCATCTCTGAAAAGAATGGCCTGGGCCAGACTGACGAAATGCGTCGATGGTGAAAAGAACATCACTCGCTGGATCAGCGCCGGCATGCTCTCAAAGGGCGTGTTGCTGCCCGAGAGCAGATTCATGGCGATGAAAACGGGCATTGCCAGGAGTGCGAACTGCGGCATCGAGCGCGCCAGCGTCGCGAGAAAGATCCCCAGCGAAGTCACCGAGAAGAGGTAAATAACTTCCCCAACGACGAACAGCGGTATCGACCCGGTGATCGGCACCTGCAGCACACCCTGCACCATCAGCCACAGCGACAGGCTGGCGGCGACAGCGACCACCAGAGCATTCGCCCAGATCTTGGCGAGCATGATCTCGGTGGGACCGAGCGGCATCACCAGCAGGTGTTCGATGGTCCCGTGTTCGCGTTCGCGGATCAGTGCGGCGCCGCTGAGAAAGATCGCCAGCAGGGTCAGGTGTTGTTACTGCGAACGGTCAAGTCTTGGTTGCGGCTGGGCAATGCGCTGTAGGTCAGCGGCTGGGAATCCCCTCCCGGTAGCCATTGACCACAGGCCAGCTATCGAGTCATGCTGGCGTGACCGTCCTCGCCCGCCCGGCTACTCATGGCATCGCCAGAAACGCAGGCTACCGGCGCAGTTCGCCTGCCGCATCGGGGTTTGACGCTTCGGGATCGCGCGTTGCGAAGCGTCCTACAGGGGCCGCGCGACATGCACCGTATCCGGCTCGTCCCAGTCACGATGCGGGGTGAAACCCAACTGCCGCGCGAATTTCAGCATCCGGTGATTGGTCGCCAGGATGATTCCCTCCATGCTCGTCAGGCCACGTGCGCGAGCCGTATCCATCAGCGTCGCCATGAGGATTCCCGCGACCCCCGAACCCTGCCAGGCGTCGTCGACGGCGACGGCGAACTCGCAACTCGCGCCATTCGGATCGACGATGTAGCGGGCCACGCCGATTTCCGTCTCCTTCCCATCCTGCGGCAGCGTTGCTACGAAGGCCATGTGCTTGTCGTAATCGACATCGGTCAGGTAACGCAGCTTGGTCGTCGGCAGTTCGTTCAATGTCACCATGAAGCGCGAGTAGCGCGACTCGGGCGACAGATGGCGCACGAAGTCGGCCTCGATCGACGCGTCGTCCGCGTTGATCGGGCGAATCGTCACTTCGCTGCCGTCGAACAGGCAGCGTTTACGAACCAACTCGGCGGGATATCTGGCCATGGTCATCGTCAGCCGGGCGAATGCTGCGCGGGTCTGGCGCCGAGGTAGGCCACGATCGCGTTCAAGGTTTGCACCTTGCCGTAGTCGGACTCCGGGATATCGACGCGAAACTTTTCGCGCAATGCGAGGATGACGTTGAGCCAGTCCATGGAATCGAGATCGATCTGGTTGCGCAGGGGTTTGTCCGCCTCGATGCGCTCGGCATCAAGCTCGGGGGCGATGGTGCGCACGACGGAGAGTACGGCGGCGCGAAGTTCCTGGTCATTCATGGTGCTTACGCTCCAGTAAACACTGCTCGGCGACCGGCCGCACGGTACAACATCGGAAATCCTGAGCGGCGCTCAGAGACTGAGTCGCGCCCAAAATGCAGTTTGTTACCGCTGCCCGTCGCAGCGGTCCTCGAAAATGGCGTTGGCGGTTTTTCTCGCCTTGCTGGTCATCGTTACGGCAGACAGCCCATCGACGCCTGGTGGCACGGCGCCTTCGGTGGCATGCTTCAGCCATACTACACAAGCATTCCCCCTGCGCAAACTGTCGCGCGTCTAAACTGACGCTGTAGCCATCATCGACGGAGCCGTTCGCCAAGGTGCACCCAGAATTCATCCGCAAGTCGCCACAGGAATGGCGTGTGCCGCCGCATCTCGCGGATTGGCAACGCGAGCACGCGTGTTTCTCGTGGCCGGCGGTGCGCCAGGAACTCACCGGCGCGGCGCAGGGCGAACTCAATATCGGCCGTCTGGCGGTGGATCGGCACCTGGCGACGGCGGTACGCGGGCGAGTAGCGTTTCGCTTCATCAGTCGAAACGACGTACGGCGCGACGTCAGCTTCGAGGAACTCGCACGCCAGACCAACCGCTTTGCCAACGTGCTGCAGCGACTCGGCGTCGGCAAGGGCGAGCGCCTGTTCATTCTGGTAGGTCGGGTGCCGGACCTGTACACGGCGCTGATCGGCGCACTGAAGAACGGCAGCGTGGTCTCGCCGCTGTTCTCCGCCTTTGGTCCCGAGCCGATACGCACGCGCATGGCCATCGGCGAAGGCAAGGTGCTGCTGACCAGCGAGTCCCTGTTTCGTCGCAAGGTGGCCGGAATTCTCGGCCAACTGCCGGCGCTCGAGCACATCCTGCTGATTGGCGACGATGGTGGCCGGACCAACGTCCCCGGAACCCTCGATCTGGCGACCCTGATGGAGCAGGCCACGGATGATTTCGCGGCCGTTCCCACCTCGGGGGAGGACATGGCCTTGCTGCATTTCACCAGCGGCACCACGGGCGCACCCAAGGCCGCGATTCATGTCCACGCGGCGGCCATTGCCCACTATGCGACCAGCAAGTACGTGCTCGATCTGCATGAACAGGACATGTTCTGGTGTACCGCCGATCCGGGATGGGTCACCGGCACTTCATACGGCATCATCGCGCCGCTGCTGCACGGCGTGACGAGCCTGGTCGACGAGGCCGACTTCGACGTCGGGCGCTGGTACCGCTTGCTGCAGGAGCACCGGGTCAGCGTCTGGTACACGGCGCCAACGGCGATCCGCATGCTGATGAAGGGCGGCGCGGAACTCGCCCGGCAGTACCGCTACCCGGACCTGCGTCTGGTCGCCAGTGTCGGCGAGCCGCTCAATCCGGAGGCCGTGTGCTGGGGCCAGCAGGTGCTGGGGCTGCCAATCCACGACAACTGGTGGCAGACCGAGACCGGCGCCATCATGATCGCCAACGTCCTGGCCATGGACATCAAGCCCGGCTCGATGGGCAAACCCTTGCCGGGCATCGATGCCCGCCTGATGCGTAGGCGCGCAGGCGGCGGCATCGAAGAGGTCATTGCTGACGACGTCGAGGGAGAGCTGGCGCTTCGGGTCGGCTGGCCGTCGATGTTCCGCGGCTATCTCGGAGAGGAGGAGCGCTACCGCAAGTGCTTTGCCGGCAACTACTACCTGACCGGCGATCTGGTCAGGCGAGACGCGGAGGGTTACTTCTGGTTCGTCGGCCGCGTCGATGACCTGATCAAGTCGGCCGGACACCTGATCGGCCCGTTCGAGGTCGAGAGCGTGCTGATGGAGCATCCGGCGGTTGCCGAAGCCGGCGTCGTCGGCAAGCCCGATCCGCTGGTCGGCGAGGTGGTCAAGGCCTTTGTCACGCTCAAACCGGGATTCGGCGAGAGCGAGTCACTGCGCATGGAACTGCTCGGCCACGCACGCAAGCGTCTGGGCGCCGTCGTGGCGCCGAAGGAGATCGCGTTTTTGTCGACCCTGCCGCGTACGCGCAGCGGCAAGATCCTGCGCCGCCTCCTGAAGACGCGCGAGCTTGGACTGCCCGAGGGCGACACCTCGGTGCTGGACGACTCGCGGTGAGTGCGCTTCGGCGCTGACCCGCTTTCGCGGTCAGCCCGGCAGCGCAGCACGCGAGCGCGATCAGCGAGTCGATCCTCTCCTGCGTGCGAGCCAGCCGCGCGGCGAGTTTGGCGTGTTTTCTGGCGTCTTCGGGAAAGCGTTTACGCCGACAGAGCAGGCGTTCCTGCTCCGAATGCGAGCCTTTCGCATGACTTCCTGCCGTCAGTAATGGCTCAGGGAGCCGACGTTCAGGGCAGCCAGAGAGCTGTCGAAAGCTCTGCATAAGGGTCGAAAGGGTGAGTAGCGTTCTTCAGGAAGCGGTCGCCCAGGGTCGCCGGTCCAGACTATTTTGGCGAAGGCTGTCGAACGGCGGCAATGCGAAGTACGCCATGACACTCATGGCGCATTACCCCAACGATCGCTCTGGCCGATCAGCGACCACAGAACCGACAGGGCTGCGGTCTTCTTTGAAGCCGAGACCTGCCGTTCAAAACCCTCCGTTCTGCGCTGGTGCAATGGCGGGGGTCGTAGTGGAGGCTACGCAAGGAGACCATGACTTGCGCGGGGTCGCCCTCGTGCCGCGTCTAGCGCTATTCGCGCCATTTCTTCCGGTTGTGCCTGTGCCGCGGCTTTGTGGCTGGCGGCCTGGATGCGCTGGGGAAAATGAGCAGTCGTTCTGTTTCCTGGACGACAAACTCGGCGTATCTTCACCACATTGCAGGAAGCATTTGTGTTCGCCAAGCGTGAAAAGTGCGCTTTCGACGGCAGCCGCGCGATGACGCAGCGGCGGTGGTCTTGTTCGTCGCCGGCCCCGGGTGCGGCGAGTTCCTGGCCCCCTGTCAGCCCGAACCCTCCTTTCCACTGCGCCATGAGAAGTTCGTCAATGAAAACCATCGTTTTATGAACCCAGCCGCCCGCATCACCATCATCGGCGCCGGCTTCGGTGCGCTCTCCAGCGTGCTTGAAATCCGCCGCCGCGATGCCAACGTCGAGATCACCCTGATCGCACCGCGCGCAGAATTGCACTACCTCCCCGCTATCATCTGGATTCCCTGCGGCCTGCGCACGCGCGAACAGCTGATCGTGCCGTTGGCCAACTTCTTCAAGCGCATGCAGGTGCGACACGTAGGCGCCGAGGTGACAGGCCTACGCGACGGTGGTCGGGTTGTCGAGACCACGACGGGCGAGGTCGGCAACGATGCGCTCGTGATCGCCAGCGGCGGGCGCTTCATCAAGAAGCTGCCAGGTATCGAGCACGCCATCACACCCTGCGAAGGGATTGCTGCGGCCGAAAAGATCCGTGACCGCCTGCGCGCCATGCCAGGCGGCACCATCGCAGTGGGTTTTGGCGGCAACCCCAACGAACCCGGAGCGGTGCGCGGCGGCCCGATGTTCGAGTTCCTCTTCGGCATCGACGAGCAGCTCAAGCGCGAAGGCCGGCGGGAGAGGTTCGAGCTCGTGTTTTTCAATCCGTCGATGGAACCGGGCCAGCGCCTCGGCCCGAAAGCAGTGAAGTACCTGCTGGCGGAAATGGAGAAGCGCGGCATTCGCACCCACCTCGGCCACAAGATGCAGCGCTTCGAGGCCGGCCGGGTGGTCACCGAAGGCGGCGAGTTCGCGGCCGACCTAATCCTCTTCATGCCCGGTATGACCGGGAACCACTGGTTCGATCAGACCGAGCTGGCGCGTTCGCCCGGTGGCCTGCTGCAGGCCGATGCGCAGTGCCGCGTCGTCGGCACGCAGAATATCTATGTGGTCGGCGATTCCGGCAGTTTTCCTGGCCCCGAGTGGATGCCCAAGCAGGCCCACATGGCCGACCTGCAGGCTGCCGCTGCGGCCGAAAACCTGCTCGCCGGCCTGCGCGGACAGACGCCCAGCGCCACCTTCAAGGTCGAACTGATCTGCATCATCGACGCCATCGACCGCGGTACGCTAGTGTTTCGCAATCCCCGGCGCCAGATCATCCTGCCCTCGTCGCGGCTGTTCCATTGGGCCAAGCGCTTCTTCGAAGGTCTGTACCTGAGGAGATACCGATGAACAATCAGAGGAGCGCGATCGCCGTCACACCATGCAGCCCAGCGTGGAACGCCACAGGCCCTTAGTGCTGCTACGCATCCACCGTTTTCAGGCGACGGTAGAGAGTCCGTTCTGACAGGCCAAGGTGGCTGGCGAGCGCTTTCCGGCTGCCTTTGAAGTCGCGTACCGCTTCCTCGAACGACACCGAATGGCAATCGGGGAAGTCGTGCTTCGCTGGCGGCGGATCTTCGGCTGAGGTCCGCAATGGGCTGGCCGCCGCCAACTCCACTGGTAAGTGCTGCAGATGTATTTCATCGCCATCGCAGAGCAGGCAAGCGCGTTCGAGAATGTTGCGCAGTTCGCGCACATTGCCCGGATAGTGGTAGCCGCGCAGCCAGGCGGCCGCCTCCGGTGACAGGCGGCTGCGGAGGTGACTACCAGAGACGCGATCGAGCAAGGTCTCTGCCAGTAGCAGGACATCCTCACCGCGCTGGCGCAACGGCGGCAGGTGGATCGGGAAGATATTCAGCCGGTAAAACAAGTCTTGCCGGAAAAGACCTTCGCTCACCATTTCGGTCAGTGGACGATGGGTGGCGGAGACGACCCGAACTTCGGCCTTGCGCAGCTCCGGGGAACCCACCCGACGATAGGTGCCGGTTTCCAGTAGCCGCAACAGCTTGACCTGGATCGAGAGCGGGATATCGCCCAGTTCGTCGAGAAACAGCGTGCCGCCCG
>Ga0209460_1000540_pt1 | contig 33181 bp, 25 predicted proteins | sample EBPBio132013_DNA_FD_185868 | JGI IMG/M metagenome (GOLD analysis project Ga0209460, IMG submission 185868) | Wastewater treatment Type I Accumulibacter community from EBPR Bioreactor in Madison, WI, USA - Reactor 2_5/13/2013_ DNA (SPAdes)... | ecosystem: Engineered > Bioreactor > EBPR >... | reverse complement strand
CTCTGCCGCCATCCGGGTTGCACGGGCTTACACGGGAAAAAATAAAGTCCTTTGCTGCGGATATCACGGCTGGCATGACTGGTACATTTCCGTCACGGACCGGAATATGGGAATTCCCCAATCCATTCAGGATATGACGTTCACGTTTAATTACAATGATATTCAGTCGGTCATCGATTCCATTGACGATGACACCGCCTGCATCATTCTCGAACCCATCGTTTTCGAGGCACCGAAAGATAATTTCCTCCAGAAGCTTCGTGACCTGTGTGATCAGCACAAAATCCTGCTCATTTTTGATGAAATGTGGACGGGATTCCGGCTCTCCATTGGAGGTGCTCAGGAATATTTCGCCGTTAATGCTGATCTTGCCTGTTTCTCAAAAGCAGTGGCAAACGGAATGCCCATTTCCATGCTGACCGGGAAAACAGAATACATGAAGTTGCTGGAAAAGGATATTTTCTTTTTTACTACGTTTGGCGGCGAAGCATTGTCTCTTGCCGCTGCAAAAGCAACGATCAATGAACTCCGTGCCCACAACGTTCCGGCCTATCTGGTCAAACAGGGCAAAAAACTGCGTGAAGGTTACAATTCAATCGCTTCTGAATTGGGGATGGAGTACACCAAATGTGTGGGTTTTGACGTCAGAACTATCGTGACGTTTGATGCAAAAGCCGGGAATCCGCTCGAAATGAAAAGTTTGGTTCAGCAGGAACTCATCAAACGGGGAATTCTCTGGGGCGGATTTCACAATATGTCGTTTTCTCACACTGATTCCGACATTGACTACACACTGACAGCCTACAAAGAAGTTTTGCCGATTCTGAAAAAAGCCGTTGATGAAAAAAATGTTGCCGGTTATCTGAAAGGTGAGGCGGTCGGACCTGTTTTCAGAAAAACCTCCAATTTCAACATGAAACCGAAAGTGAAATCCTGACATGTCAGAATCTCTTTTTTCTCTGGATGGAAAAGTGGCGGTGGTTACAGGTGCGCTCGGACTCATCGGCCGGGAACATTGCAAAGCACTGGCAGAAGCCGGGGCAACTGTTGTCGTGACTGATCTTGATGAAAGTGCCTGCGAAAAATTTTCTACTGAACTTTCACAAAAGGCAACAGGAATCGGCGTCAACATCACCGAAAAGGAATCAGTCATCCGGCTGAAAGAAAAAATTCTGGACGCTTTCGGAAAGATTGATATTCTGGTTAACAACGCGGCCATCAACGATCAGTTTGAAAATCCGAAAGCCACAGCCGAACTTTCAAAGTTTGAAAACTATCCGGTTGAACTTTTTAGAAAATCGCTGGATGTAAACGTGACCGGTACTTTTCTTTGCAGTCAGGTTCTGGGTGCAGAAATGGCGAAACAGGGAAAAGGCTCCATCATCAACATTGCATCAACTTATGGGATGAACGGACCTGATCAATCCATTTATATCCGCCCAGATGGATCTCAGCCGTTTTTCAAACCACCGGCTTATTCGGCATCAAAAGGAGCCGTCATTGCGTTTACGAAATTTCTTTCAGCTTACTGGGGAAAATCCGGCGTCCGGGTAAATACCTTGACTCCGGGTGGTGTTGAAAATGGTCAGGATGAGTTTTTTATCGGAAATTATTCACGAAAAACCCAGCTTGGCAGAATGGCCGAACCCACAGATTACCGGGGCGCACTTGTTTTTCTGGCCAGTGATGCCTCATCTTACATGACCGGCGCCAATCTGGTTGTCGATGGTGGTTGGACGGCGTGGTGAGAAAGGTTACGGGTCACGTATCACGGGTTACTGGTTGGAAAATAACACAAATGACAAGTGACAAGGGAAGTATGGTCACTGAGCGGAGTCGAAGTGCCCATACTTAAAAACAAATTCACACCCAATCTGTTAAATAAAATACTTTACTAATATGTGGAACGATGATAAAACTAAGTGAAGCAGAACTGAAACGGCGTGCCGGGAAAATCAAACTGATTTTATCGGATAATGATGGCGTTATGACCGATACCGGCGTTTTTTATTCCGACCAGGGTGAAGTCATGAAACGGTTTTCAATCCGGGACGGAATGGGTGTTGAACGGTTGAGAAACATCGGAATTGAAACGGTTATTATCACCGGGGAAATCTCTGGCTCTGTAAAAACCCGTTCAGAAAAACTGAAAATGAAACACCTTTATCTGGGTGTTAAGGATAAGGGAATTCTTCTTCCTGACATTTTGAAGGAAACCGGTGTTTCTCTGGATGAACTGGCATACATCGGGGATGATGTGAATGACGTGGATATCATCAATTTGATTTCTCCTTCAGGAATTACGGGTTGTCCGTCTGATGCGATGCCGGTTGTAAAACCGCTGGTCCATTATCACTGTCAGTTCCCCGGCGGAAATGGGGCCTTTCGGGATTTTGCAGAATGGATTATTGGGTTAAGGGGATAAAAGTTTACTATAAAAAACTCCCCTCCTTTTTAAGGAGGGGAAGGCCGTCTTTAGGCGGACGGGGTGGTTGTATTTTGAATTTTTCTTTAGGTCTGGGCAAATAAAACCACCCCAGCTTCGCCACCCCTCCTTTAAAAAAGGAGGGGAATTTTCACTTATCACAGACCACTTTTAACTTATAACTGTCCCCCGTCCCCTGTCACTGGAATTTTGTGTGTGCTAAGGGTTAATTCAAACCTTAACTCAGAGCTAAATCGGAGAACTTATGAAAAAGGCAGAAATAAAAATCGGAAACAGATGGGTGGGTGACGGACATCCGGTTTTCATCATTGCCGAAATCGGGATTAATCACAACGGGTCACTCGAAATCGCCAAAAAGCTGATTGATGGTGCGAAAACATCAGGTTGTGATGCTGTTAAATTCCAGAAAAGAACACCTGAACTGTGTGTACCCAAAGACCAGCGTGACATTGAACGGGATACCCCCTGGGGCCGAATGACCTACATGGACTATCGGTATAAAGTTGAGTTTGGCGTCGATGAATATTCTGAAATTGACCGGTATTGCCGGGAAAAGGGAATTTTGTGGTTTGCTTCCTGCTGGGATGAAGACGCAGTTGATTTCATGGAACAGTTCGATCCGCCGGTTTATAAAGCAGCGTCTGCATCACTCACCGACCATGATCTTCTGAAAAAGAAAAAAGCAACCGGTAAACCTCTCATGATTTCTACGGGTATGTCAACCATGCAGGAAATTATCGACGGAATTGATTCAGTCGGAACTGACGATTTGCTGATTGCCCATGCGACTTCCACCTATCCGTGTCCGCTTGAAGAACTGAACCTGAGAATGATTCACACTCTGAAACACATGTATCCTGCAAATCCGATCGGGTATTCAGGACATGAAGTGGGTCTTGCTCCAACCTGGGCCGCCGTTTCCCTGGGTGCTACGTTTGTTGAACGACATATTACGCTTGACCGTGCCATGTGGGGAAGTGACCAGGCGGCATCCGTTGAAATTCCCGGTTTTGCAAAACTGGTTGGTAACATCCGGGATATTGAAGTTTCAATGGGTGACGGAATCAAGCGGGTTTATGATTCTGAAATTTACCAGCGGAATAAACTCCGCCGGGTAAAATCAGAACAGGAATTGTAATAAGGCTAAACATCAACTACTTTTTTCCCGCTGATTGCGCAGATTGAACGGTAATGCTTATTTCATTTTTCCGTGAAAATCCGTGCAATCAGCGGGAAAACTTTTCTTTACTTCACCAAAACAAGCTTCCGGGTTTGTCTGAACCCTTCCGACTCCAGCGAATAGAAATAAATTCCTGACGGTAAATTTTCCAGATTAGCAGTAACCGAATGCTGCCCCGCCGGTTTGTTTCCTGAATCCAAAACCCTGATTTTCTGTCCCAACTGATTATATAAAACGAGTGATGAAGAGGCAGATTTTCCAAGTGAATACGTAATGGTTGTTGTTGGATTAAACGGATTCGGATAGTTCTGATTCAGTGAAAAAGATGTCATTTTTTCCGTTTCTTCAACATCATCGGCAACGGTTTTATACCGGTAACCCGAATTGTAGAAATACTGAGCCGTTTTTATTTTTTCAATGAGTTCTTCTTTTGTATTGGCCATAATAAGGGCATAGGCGATTTTTTCTCTGAACCCTTTTTGTAGATTGAAAATACCATTTGACACCAACACCTGAATATTTGAACTGTTCAAGGATGTATCTGGTAAGTTTTTAACCATATTTTTAAAAATGATTTCGTCATTTTTTGGCCAAAGATCCAGAGAGGTTTTTCCGTCTATTTTACTAAAATGAACGCCCCTCATTCCATTTTGGTCGGCCTCCTCCGGATCAGTTGTCTCAAAATTAGGTTCACCTACGGTTGGGATTCCGTCTCCTTCACCCAAATCTGAAGTGCCCTTAAGCCCATCATTGCCAATATCATCACGGTTGATGAGCCAATCTCCATCATTATCAATACCGTCTTTCTGAGTTTCATCGGTTAGACCATCACCATCATCATCTGCCCCATTTAACCTGCTGCCTGGTGTTTCAAGTAAAACAAAGCCCAAAAGACCAAGGGTGACACCAGGCCTCCCGGGGATAATTCCATCTTTATCAAACCACCAAACTGCATTCAGATCCTCCAGATAAAAAACATATTCATCATCAGAATCAATAGAACTTTTAAAACCACTATCAATTAAAAATCCTACCGAAGTTGAATCATAATCCCGGTCAGAAAGATTGATGACTTCGTGGGTTCCAAAAATTGCATCATCCAAACCGGCAATGCTCCATTGGTAAAGACGGCTTTCAACTCTGAGTCCGAGACCTTTTCTAATAGCAGGATTAAACCATTGTTTTGCATCTGTAAAAACTGCTGGAGTATCGGCTAAAATGGGGTAATAACTAATTGGCAGTTTCGTCCATTCTGCGTCTTTGGAATCATCCATGACATAAAAGGCTTCTAAATCCGGTTGAATTGAAAATGGAAAGGAACCTGAAACCCAGGTGCCATTTTTTGATTCCGGCCAACCCAAAGCAGATGGCCAGACAGAAGGCCATGATTCTGATCGCAAGTTATTGGCAACTCCATTGAATCTTGGTCGTAGGTAACCCCCAACCGGAGCAAATCCCCACGGTTCGCCCAGTAAATCATTTGGGACACCAACCGGCCAGTCCATTTCTTCGCGGTAATTAGTTTGAACGGGAGTAATCCGCCTGAATTGGGTTCGGTTTTGGGGATTGATTACAGAATCAACAGCAGCTGAAACGACAAAACAAAGTCCATCAAGATAATTGACACCAGAGCCTTTTGGCCATTCGAGTGAAGGTGAATAGGGCCATTGAGCCATTTGGCCATTATTGTAAAAAAGGGTTTTGATGTTATTTCCATCCATAACTCCTTCCCTGCGATTTATCTGTGAACCCAAACCATCTGAACGCAATTTGGGAACATCTACAGATTGGGCAGATAAAGACAAAGTTGTCAACAATAGGAATAAGGCGGTATAAAGGGTTTTCATTTGGAACCTTTGGAAGTAAAGACGGAATGAATTGGGTATTCGGTTGCTTTCCGAATATACTAAATATAAGGATAAATTTATAAAACATCCCGCAGGAATAATTAAATTTTAGCTTTTGCTCGGGGTTCTCACAAAGGGGGCAAAACTGAGTTCTGATGCAACTTTATCTTTCAGTTCATCAAGTTCAGCATGACGAACGGTTTCGATTTCTACCAAAGGCCGTACGAAAATGACTATTTCACCTGGAAAGATAAACGGTGATTGCTTGGTGTTCACATCCGACATGCCATAGACATAACAGGGCAGAATCGGACGGTCAATGATTTTGGCAATCTGAAACGGCATTCGTTTTAATGATCTGAGTACACCATCACGGCTCCTTCCTGCCTCAGGAAAAATGACAACCTGACGGTCTGGAGAAACATTTTTCAGTTTATCGGCTGCTTTGAAACTCTGAAGCGGATTTCGTCTGTCAACCGGGATATTTCCTATACGTGAAATGATTTTCCCGAAAAGCGGATAGTGAAAATGGCGGTAATGTTCAAGTCCGCACATGGGGACTTTCAAGAATCCAAACAACAGTGGCAGATCCAGATAGGAGATGTGATTCGGCATAATAATCACCGAATTTCGGTGCAGTGGCTGAAGATTACCTTTTACGATCACTTTTACACCGAGAAGAGTGAACAACCGGCGGCAATGATTTCTGAGTGAAGCCTCGAATGGATGTTTCCTGAAATGGGAAATAAAGTAAAACCAGGTCATCACCGGTAAGGCATAACCGAGCAAAACTCCAAAATTCAACCAGGCTCTTAATTTTTTCATTTATTTTTTTTGATTTCAACTCCCCTCCTTTTCCAAAGGAGGGGAAATCAGTCGCAAGACTGATGGGGTGGTTTTGAATTTTCTATTCGGCAAATATCGAGGCAAACCACCGCAAATAACAACATCCCCCATCCGGCTAATGCCGGATTTCCCCCTTCAAAGGGGGACTAGGTAATACCTAGTTTTCACTTACGCCTTATGCCTTAAACCTTACGCCTGATTTCGTATTACCTAACAGCTAACAGCCAATAGCTAACAGCTTTTCCCTCCCCACTCATTCCACCGTCATGACCGGTGATCGGGGTCCAACTCCATTTTCATTAATGGCTTCAATGGCAAAGAAATAGGCGGTTCCTTTTGCCAGGGTTTTCACATACCGTTCATTTTTCCCATAAACCATAATGCTTGTGTATAACGCATCCGGCGTTACGCCATAATACACATTGTAAGCGTAGGCGCCAGGCGTCGTCCGCCACTTCACCCAGCAATTTCTTCTGTCATCTTTTTGACGGATGACTGTGAATCCTTCCACTTTTTCGGGGGCAGAACCGGCACCTTTCCCGAAAACCCGAAGTCCGCTGATGGCAAATTTCCCGGCGGCCATGTGAATATTTTCCAGCTTTACAAAACGGGCTTTGACCGGTTTTTCAAGTTCGATGTAATCATGCGGAACGTCAGTTTTATTTTTGGATTTATCAACCAGAACTTTCCAGTTTTTTCCGTCATCCGACATGTATAAAATGTATTGATGGTAAAGATCGTTCTGTTTACCGAGATAATCTGCATCCTGATCGGCATAATTGATCTGAATGGCACGAATTTCCGAAATTTCACCCAAATCGGATTCAATCCATTCACCTTTGTCGCCAGATTTGGCCGACCAGTAGGTTTTAATATCTTCATCCACCGCAAGATTGGCATTCCATGCACCCAGGGTTGATGAAACTCTGACGGGTTTCTGATAATTCAGCAGCATCCAGCCGGTAAAAGTTCCTTTCCGGTGATCGGCAGGTCCGTTCGGAAGCCATTGCGGATAGTCGCCAAAATCAGTTATGGCGTACATGACCCCATCCTGATCAAATCCGGCAGGGAAAATCCCGTTCCGGCGTTCAAATGTGTTTTTCACAATGATGTTCATGGTGGAAATATGCCAGTAATTTTTCCATTTATCCTGATAGGTTGAACCGTGTCCTGATCCGTTGATAAATCCGCCGGCTTTCATGGAAAACGGATTATGAACCTGATATTTGAATCCGCCCATGGGTGAATCTGAATAATAAACACCGTCAGCATAACCGCTGAATTCAGTTCCAGGTGCACCGTATTGCAGGTAATACCGGTTGTTATGTTTGGTCATCCAGGCACCTTCCATGAACGGGGGCATGAAGTTATTATCCTGATATTCACCGAACCGTTCCCAACCGTGATCTTCGCTGTGAAGCGAAATGGTTTCAACGGTTTGTCCGATGGGCTGAAGGGTTTTCCGGTCAATTTCTCTAGCTAAAAGCGGATAGGTATTGCTGGATCCATGATGAAGGTACAACTTCCCATCATCATCCAGAAAATAAGCCGGATCCCAGGCACCCGAACGTGAAGAGTCAATTACTTCCGTCCATTCATCCTTGAACGGATTTGTACTCATCCAGATTGGAAAACTCTGTGTATAAGTCGACCCGATGACAAACATGGTATCGCCAGAAACCCAAACTGCCGGTGCACATAAATCATCGTACACTTTGTGGTTTGGCTTCAGAAACTTCCGGGAAACAAACGTCCAGCTTCCCATATCTTTGCTGTACCAGTATCCCCACTGATTGGTTGAAAACAGAAAGAAATGCTCTTTGTAAGTAACGATAACCGGATCGGCTGTTGACCGGTGCCGGCCTTCAAGTCCGAAATTTGGAATGGGTGTAAAGCCATAATCGAGATTGATGGGATTGCAGAACGTTTTCTGCTGGGCGGATGCAGGTGCTGAAAGCAGGATCAGCATCAGACTAGTGGTTAGAAAGTGGTGAATTTTCATTGTCGTTCCGGAATGTTAGGGTTTTGATGGCGATTTTTGGAACTGTCAAGTTCATATTTTTGACGGAGAAATGCAATTGGGGAAAATTGCGAATGACGAATTGCGAAAAGTAAATAGCGAATAGCATGAAATAATGCTGAACAGATTTTTTTTTAAAGAAACCGAATTTTTCAGTTCCTTCTGTTCTTTCTGCGGTTAAAAAAACAAAAGTCAGATCTACCACAGAAAAGTCAGAATATCGCAGAAATGTACTTCTTTAGTTTTGGGATCTTAGGATTAATAGATAGTTCAAAAACCCGGATTTGCCGGAAATCCTGCCGTTATCTTTAAATAAAGTAAACCAGAATTAATTTAGCCCGCATTTAAAAAAAGAATTCCGGAAAGTGATCAGGCAGGAATTGACAATGGCCGGTTGGCTGTTATCTGATCTGTGGCCTTTGTATCTTTGAAAAAAATGAGAAATAAAAATGACTGAGCAAGTAGATAAACGGGTAAAAGACATCAGATTGTGGGCAGGTGTTTGTCACTTCCTGCCGTTGGTAGTGGTTTTAGGAATTCCTTTCGCCAATGTTCTGGCTCCGGCTTTGGTTTGGTTTTTTAAACGGGATGATGATCCGTTTATCATCAGGCATGCCAAATCTTCTCTGAATTTTCAGCTAACGGTTACGCTTTCGCTGGCTTTGATTTTCGGATTGATTTACTATCCGCTCAAACTTGAAGTGATTCCCCAATCGTATCATTACGGAATTCTGGCTGCACTTGCTTCTCTTGCCATTACCTTTTTTGCCATGATGGTTCAGGCCGGAATGCGTGCCGGACAGGGTGAAGAACACCGTTATTTTATTTCAATCCCGTTCTTCCGCTGAGAAATGACAGTTAGCTGACACACTCCCCGCTGATTTTCTCCATTTTTGCACAGCAAATTTTTACAGGCAGGTTATGAGCTTAAACGAAATCCGTTCTAAAAATCTATTTGAAAAAGCACAGAAAATGATTCCGGGCGGGGTGAATTCTCCGGTCAGGGCTTTTCGTTCGGTTGGTGGAACTCCGCTTTTTATGAAACAGGGAAAAGGGAGCAGAATTACGGATGTTGATGACAACACGTTCATTGACTATTGCTGTTCATGGGGACCCCTCATTTCAGGACATGCCCATCCTGCCATCATTGAAAAAATCGTCGAAACTGCCGCGAACGGAACGAGTTTTGGAACACCGAATCCGCATGAAGTAGAAATTGCTTCGTTTATAACAGAAAAACTGCCGCACGTTGAAATGATCCGGTTTGTGAATTCCGGTACTGAGGCGGTGATGTCGGCAATCCGGGTTGCCCGTGGTTTTACCGGCCGGGATAAGATCATCAAGTTTGACGGATGTTATCACGGTGCAGTTGACAGTCTTTTGGTAAATGCCGGTTCCGGGTTGGTCACATTCGGTATTTCGTCAACACCGGGCGTTCCTCAGAAACTGGCAGAAGAAACACTGGTTCTGCCGCTTGACCGTGAAGATCTCGTTGAAGATCTGCTTACAAAATATCCCGATTCAGTTGCAGCCATTATTCTGGAACCGATCCCGGCAAATAACGGACTTCTTCTTCAACGTAAAGAATTTCTGCAGAAATTACGGGATCTGGCGACGAAATATGGTGTGGTTCTGATTTTTGATGAAGTTATTTCGGGGTTCCGGGTTGCACTTGGCGGAGCAACAGAAGTCTACGGTGTTCAGCCGGATATGGTTACTTTTGGAAAAATTATCGGTGGCGGATTTCCCGTTGGCGCTTATGGCGGAAAAAAAGAAATTATGAACTGTATTGCTCCGGTCGGCAAGATTTATCAGGCCGGAACACTCAGCGGAAATCCGGTTGCCATGGCTGCCGGTTTTGCCCAGCTTCAATTACTTTCGCAACCTGGTTTTTATGACAATCTGGAAAAATCAGGCAAACAATTCAGTGAGGGTTTGAACGAAATTATTTCACGGCGGTCACTTCCGGTTACACCGTACCGTATCGGTTCAATTTTATGGACGTATTTCGGAAAAGCTGAAATCATGCGTGCTGCTCATCATATTGACGGCGCAACGATGGATCACTACAAAAAGTTTTTCAGATATTGCCTCGAACACGGAATTTACATCGCACCAAGCGGATATGAAGTTGGCTTTTTGTCATCAGCTCACAGCAGTGAAGATATTGCAGAAACCCTTCAGGTTATTGATGAAGCCATGGCGGTGACTTTTTAGGAATAAGGCGTAAGGTATGAGGCATAAGATCATTTCTGAATGCTTCTAACCCCCTGTCTTCTCATTAACAATTAAACATTAACCATTTACCATTATTCATCTTGAACCTCCGTTTCCAGAAAAAAAACCGGATTTTGCTGACTTCCTTTCTCTTTATCGTTCTGGTTGTTTTTGCCCAGATTGTGTGGTGGATTTTCTTTCAGATCAGCAATTCAAAGACGACCTCGGGTATTTCACTGAAAATGGCAGAAAAAACCCGGTCTGTGGCAGCCTGGCATTTGCATCAGGTTCTTGTTCATTCAACTGAATTAGAACAGACCGATCTTTTTGCCGGCAAAATTGTACTTAGCGGGAATAAAATCAGCCAGATTTCAGGCGATACAACAGGTTTCTATATTGTAATTAAATCGGGTTTGAATTTAGGGTATCCGGTTGAGTTTTCAGGTTTATGGATGATCAGATCCGGTGAAAAGGGTGAAAAAATCCTTGATCACATCCATGTGGGAAAACTAAGAGAGTGGGTTCAGCAAAACTATCCGCAAGTTGAAATTTATGGAATTGCCCTTGTTGAACGACCGTGGTTCCTGACACCTGAAGATTTCAGAGTTTCAGTTGATCATGTCAATAAAATCAATTCTGAAACTGAACGTCAGCTCAGAATGTTCATCTGGGAAGGCGGTTTTTTTATTTTGCTGATGATGGTTGCAGTTGCCCTGCTTTACACCAACATCCGGGCAGAATGGATTCACAGTCACCAGGTTCACAATTTTATGCTTACCGTTACGCATGAATTGAAATCACCCATTGCGTCGGTAAAACTCTATCTTGAAACCCTGCTGAAACACGATCCGCCCAAAGAAAAACGAATTGAATTTATCACAAAAGCAGTAGAAGAAACCGTTCGCCTTGAAGATCACATCGAAAATATTTTGTCTGCTTCCCGCCTTGAAAGTCAAACTGAAAAAATAAATTTTACTGAACTTAACCTTTTTGAATTGATCGAAAACTGGTTTTCAACCGGAAAATATCAGGAATCTGGCCGGATTGTTCTGGATGATTCCCTGAAAAAAGATGTCTGGATGCTGGGTGACGAGAAAAAACTCAGATCTGTTTTTACCAATCTGGTTGATAATGCCCTGAAATATTCTGAAGGACAGGTTTTTCTGCGTGGTTCTGATGAAAACGGGAAAATTAAAATCACGGTTAAGGATCTGGGACAGGGTATACCAAAATCAGCACAACCGTTCATTTTCAATAAATTTTTCCGGGTTGATGATGAGCTGATCAGGAATAACAAGGGTGTCGGGCTGGGTTTGTTTATTGCCAATGAATGTGTGAAATTGCATAAAGGAACCATTCTGGTGGAATCTGACACAGGAAAGGGTTCTGAGTTTATTGTCGAATTACCAGGAATTAATGAGGCCTGAAATGGAAACCCGGATTTTACTGGTTGAAGATGAAACGAACATTGCTGATGCCCTGAAGTTTAACCTCGAACAGGAAGGATATTCGGTTACCATTATCAGTAACGGAAAAATTGCCATTGAGGTTTTTGAAAAACAACGCTTTGATCTGGTCATTTTAGATCTGATGCTGCCGGGTGCAAACGGATTTGATGTGCTTGAATCCATCCGGATAAAAGATGAAACAACGCCGGTTCTGATTGTTTCTGCCAAATATCAGGATACTGACAAGATCAAAGGACTGAAAATCGGTGCTGATGATTACCTGACAAAACCTTTTAATCTGGAAGAATTGCTTCTCAGAATTCAGCGGTTACTCAAACGGTCAACACTTGTTCAGCAATCTTCTTCGAAGCTTTTGGTTGATCAGCATACTTTCGGTGAAAACACCATTTTCTTTTCCCGCCAGGAAGCAAAAACCCATTCAGGATCCGTCGTTCTGACAGCAAAGGAAACAGAAATCATGAAACTGCTGATCCAGAATGATGGCGAAGTGGTTTCCCGTGAAACGATTTTAAGCCGGGTTTGGGGTTACGATGTGTACCCGACAACCCGCACCATTGATAATTTTATAGCCCGGCTCAGAAAATATTTTGAAACTGATCCGGGAAATCCAAAATACATTCACTCCATCCGTGGGGTGGGTTATAAATTTACCGGAGTCTGATGTCTTTGTTTAAAAATGATCTGATATTACGTGCTGCCCGTCGTGAACCTGTAGAAAGAACCCCGGTCTGGATGATGAGACAGGCCGGCCGTTACCTTCCCCAATACCGTGCCGTCAGAGAAGGCCGTTCCTTCCTCGAAATGTGCAAAACCCCCGAACTTGCCACTGAAGTCACCCTTCAGCCGGTTGATCTGATCGGGGTGGATGCTGCCATCATTTTTTCTGATATTCTGGTCATCCCGGAAGCAATGGGTTCAAATCTTGAACTGATCGAATCAAAAGGTCCGGTGATTTACAATCCGGTCAGAACGGCTTCAGATGTTGAAAATCTGAAAGTGATTGATGCGGTTTCTGATCTGGGTTATGTGCTCGAAGCCATCAGAATGACGAAAAAGGAATTGAATAACCGGGTTCCGCTGATCGGATTTTCAGGTGCGCCCTGGACGTTGCTGACTTACATGGTTGAAGGCGGTTCATCAAAATCGTTCAAATTTTCGAAATCCATGATCATGGATCAGCCCAAAACGGCTCACCGGCTCCTGAAAGATTTGTCGTTTGCCATTTCAGATTATCTCATCGCTCAGGTTGAGGCCGGTGCTGATATCATTCAGATTTTTGATTCGTGGGCATCGGCACTTGATCCGGTTTATTACGAAAAATTCGGGTTGCCGTACATCGAATTTATTGTGGATTCCCTCAAGGTTTTGGATGTGCCGGTGATTGTTTTTGCAAAAGGCGCCAACGCTTCTCTTGAAAGATTGAGCAAATCGGGTGCGCACGTTCTCGGGCTAGACTGGACGATCAGTCTTGCCGAAGCAAAATCACGTGTCGGAAATTCTGTTGCCCTTCAGGGTAACATGGATCCGTCATTTTTATATTCTTCTCCCGGATCCATCGAAAGGGAAGTAAAACGGATTCTTTCACTCTGGGGTCCGGAAACCGGACATATTTTTAATCTCGGACATGGCATCCTGCCAGACGTCCCGCCTGAACATGCAAAAGCCATGGTCAACGCCGTCAAACAATTTTCAGTCAGATAGAAGTTAAGGGAAGCGAAGGATTATTTTGGAAGCGCAGCAATTTCAGGAAGTTTTAGAACTGATGCACAAGTACAGTCAGGCCGGGCCAAGGTACACGAGTTACCCCACGGCGCCTGAGTGGAAATCGGGTTACGAAGAAGCAGATTACAAAAAACTGCTTGCCCGGATGAAAGGGTACGAAGATGAACCCATCGCCATGTACATTCACATTCCGTTTTGCGAAGAACGGTGTCTGTATTGTGCCTGTAATGTAACCGTTAGGAATGATCATTCAGTTGCCGACCGGTATCTTGATCATCTTGAAAAGGAAATCAAACTCGTTTCGGGCTATCTCGGATTCAAACCCAAAGTTCAGCAGCTTCACTGGGGCGGGGGAACGCCAACTTATCTGAGTCCGGTTCAGATCACCCGGCTGATGAAAGTACTGAACGATCAATTTGACATCAATTATCTTTCGGGTGAGCTGGCCGTTGAAGTTGATCCGGTTGTGACAACGGCGGAACATATTCAGACACTGGCTGATGAAGGATTTACCCGGTTTTCGTTTGGTGTGCAGGATTTTGACAAAAAAGTGCAGGAAGCCGTACGGCGGGTTCAGACTTTTGAGGATACCGCCAAGCTGATTCAGGAAGCACGGAATTCAGGCGCAAAATCCATCAATATTGATTTGATTTACGGTTTACCCCATCAAACCAGGGAATCGTTCCAGGAAACGCTGAATAAAGCCCTGATGCTGTCACCAGATCGTGTTGCCATGTTTTCGTATGCGCATGTTCCCTGGATGCACAAACATCAGCAGGTGCTCGAACAGCACCCCAGACCGGATGCCGACCTTAAAATGGAATTGTTGATTCAGGCCAGAGAATTTTTCGAAAAAAATGGCATGTTCCTCATCGGACTTGATCATTTTTCGAAACCGGAAGATGAATTGTACGATGCCCTCAATGAGGGAACCCTGAAACGGAATTTCATGGGTTACACCGTGATGGAAGCTGAAAATATTCTCGCTTTCGGTAACTCATCCATAGGGTATCTACTAGGTTCCTACGTCCAGAATGACCGGACGTTGAAAGGTTATGAAGAAAAGTTAGATGCCGGTTTGCTTCCCGTTGAAACCGGATACAAAATGACGAAAGATGATTTCGTAAGAAAAACCGCCATTATGGAAATCATGATTGCCTTTGTGATTTTTTACGACGACTTCAAGCGTAAAACCGGTACTGAATTTCTGACCTATTTTGCCAAAGAACTCGCAGAAATGAAAGACATGTTCGATGACGGAATGGTCCGACTTTTCCCTGACCGTTTTGTTGTCACCGATAAAGGTGAATTGTTCCTGAGAAATATCGCCATGCGCTTCGACAAATTCCTTTCCGACAAACAAACAGAAAAGAGGTTTTCGAGTACGGTGTGAAAGACCGGGACGGGTTACGGGTTACGGGTTACGCAAAAAATTAAGATCAAAATTTATAATTTAAGAGACATTTTATCAAATAAATGGTACACAAGAACCTTGAGGTTTGGCAATTAAGTATGGAGCTGGTTACAACTTTATATGAGGTTACCAGAGTGTTCCCAAAGGACGAAATTTATGGAATTACCAGCCAAATTCGTCGGGCTGCCGTTTCCATACCGACCAATATCTCTGAAGGTGCAGCTAGAAACCATACCAAAGAATACATTCAGTTTTTGTATATTGCACTTGGTTCAGCATCAGAGGTTGAAACACTTCTTCAGATTTCAAGAAATCTTGGATATTTGACTGAAACAAAGGAAATTGAAAATAAACTCGATTCTGTCAGGCGATTGCTTGCTGGATTAATCAAATATTTGTCTTCCACCCGTAACCTCCCGCAATAGCGGGACAGGCAGTAATAGGTGACCCGTAACCATGATGAAATCATTAAAGTACAAAATTCTCGAATTCTTTATCCTGCTTTGGGTGAGAGTCAACTTCCGCAGAAAAAGAAAAGATCGTTCCGCCTGGCGATAATTTTGTGTTCTTCCCACATTTTCTCTCCGGTAACCCCTGCGATTGCCTTTAATTCCCTCCTGTAACCCGTAATTCGTGACCCGTAACCTCCTCCGGAACAACTCACCCCCAAAATTTTGTTCAGGTTTCCAACAAAGGAGCCATTGAATGAAATCTGCTTTTTTTACTTTCTTAACTTTTACTTTCTTTTCAGTTTCGGTATTTGCCCAAGCCGGCGGAACGATAACCGGAGTGATAACCGATAAAACCAACCGTCAGCCTGTGTTGGGGGCAAATATTCTCGTGATTGAAACCGGTCGTGGTGATGCAACAACCGCAACGGGAGAATATAAAATTACCGGACTTGAGCCGGGAACCTATTCACTCAGAGTGTCTTATCTCGGGTATACCTCAGTAACCAAAACCGATATTGTGGTCAACAATGTCAGCTTTACCCGTTTGAATTTTGAGATTGAACCGGCTGATCTTGAACTCGAGACCATCGAGGTGACAACCAGTTATTATCAGAAAAACACCGATAATATCACCAGTTTGAATGCCTTTTCCTTCGAAGAAATCCGCCGTGCACCGGGCGGTCAGGAAGACATTGTAAAAGCTATTTCTGTTGTTCCCGGCGTTGCAACCCAATCGGGCGGAAGAAATGATCTTATTGTCAGAGGTGGTGGCCCGTCTGAAAATCTATTCTTAATCGACGGACTTGAAGTCCCCAACATCAATCACTTCGGAACCCAGGGTGCAACTGGTGGTCCGTTAACGCTCGTCAATGTAGATTTTGTTGATAACACAGAATTTGCCACTGGTGGATTTGGTGCCAGATACGGCGACCGGCTGTCTTCAGTTCTGAATATCTCACTCCGTGAAGGCCGACAGGATCGCTGGGGAAGTAAAACGAACTTAAGTGCAACTGGTTTTGGAGCCAATATTGAAGGTCCGGTTGGTCAGAACGGAAACTTCCTTTTTTCTGCAAGACGGTCATATCTCGATTTTATTTTTAAAGCTGCCGGATTTGGCTTCATTCCCGAATACTGGGATTTCCAGGGAAAATATGTTCAGCGTATTGACGAAAAAAACAAGCTTCAGTTTTTTGGGATCGGTGCCCTGGATAATGTGTCATTCGATAATGCCAACCGAAAAAACAGGTTATCCAATTCCCAGATTCTCGGAAGTGACCAGAATCAGTATGTCGTTGGAGGAACCTGGCAGCATGTTACGTCGGCCGGACTCATGAACATCACCCTTGGCCGCAATTACGTCGATTTCAGCAGTGCCCAGGCAGATACCAATCAGGTTAAAATATTTGATAATCAGGCTTACGAAGCTGAAAATTCAGTCCGTGCTGAAATGATTACCCGTCTGACACCTAGAGTTGAAATGACCGTCGGTGCCCAGTACAAATTGGTTCAGGCAAATTCAATGTTAATTGTAAATGCTAAAAACCCGTTTGGCGACGTTTTTAACGTCAATGAAGACAATGATTTAACAGCTCATAAAGCCTCCTTCTATCTTCAGGCAGCTCATGACTGGGCTCACGGTTTTGATTACACTGTTGGACTCCGTGCTGATTATTTTTCTGCGATAAAAAATGAGCTGGCACTTTCGCCACGGGTTTCACTCGGATTTAATCTGGATGAACTGAACCGGTTTACCGCCTCTGCCGGATTGTATCACCAGTCACCCAGTTACACCTGGCTCGCCAATAATCCCAATAATCAGAATCTGAAGCATCTTCAATCCATTCAAACGGTTCTGGGTTATGAGCACATGTTCCGTGCCGATACCAAGTTCAGAGTGGAAGCCTATTACAAGGACTACAAAAACTATCCGGCCAGCACCAGCAGAGCTTACCTTGTTCTTGCCAATACAGGCGCCGGTTTTGGCGGCCAGCAGGATGGATTTGCCAGTTTTGGGTTTGATAATCTGGTAAGCAAAGGAACGGGTTTTTCACGTGGACTTGAATTCCAGATTCAGAAAAAACTGAGTGAAGTGAAAGGTTACGGAATTGCTTCTCTGAGTCTGAACGAAGTGTATTTCACTCCGCTTGATGGCAAAGAATACCGGGGAAGTTACTCCCAACCGGTTATTTTTAACCTTTCAGGCGGCTACCAGTTTGCCAATAACTACGAACTGGGTCTGAAATTCAGAATGGCGTCGGGTTTGCCATACACGCCATTTAATTCTGACGGAACCCAGAATATTTCTGAATACAACCAGAAAACCCTTGATTTTACTCATCAGCTTGACATCCGGGTCGATAAACGGTGGAATTTCACAGCGTGGAACCTGATTACCTATATTGATATTCAGAATATTTACGCACAGGAAAACCAGTTTTCTGTTCAGTGGGACCTGGAAACCCAACAAGTTAGAAAAGGAAGTTCAATTGGCGTACTGCCCACCATTGGCATAACGGCTGAATTTTGAATTGGTGGTAAGTGGTAGGTGTTAGGTGGTCAGTAGTTATTTCAAGTAGAAAACCGGACACTGAGCGGAGTCGAAGTGCACGGTTTTCTCTCTGACCACGTATCACTTACCACATACCACAGATTCACGTTTTCCCCGCTTCCGGAATTCACTTTCCCCGATTTGTGTTATCCCGGATATGAAACTCATTCCAATCTTTTAATAAAAAACAGGTTACATGTTTAAATCAGATTATCTCTCCATCAAAACGCTTGGCGAACTTCGCAAATCGGGTTATCAAACCCTTTCTGTCAAAGATGAAATGCGCAGAAATCTCATTCAGCGTCTTCAGGCGAAAGAACGGTTTTTCGAAGGCATTCACGGTTACGAAAAAACCGTAATTCCTGAACTTGAAAATGCCATTTTAAGCAAACACAATATCATTCTGCTCGGACTAAGGGGTCAGGCCAAAACCAAACTTGCCCGGCTTCTGGTTCAGTTGCTCGATGAATACATTCCGGTTATTGAAGGCAGTGAAGTTAATGACAATCCGTTCAGTCCCATTTCTATTTTTGGCAAGGATCTGATCAAGGAAAAAGGAGATTCGACTCCAGTTACCTGGGTTCATCGTGCTGAACGGTATGGTGAAAAACTCGCTACGCCGGATGTGACCGTTGCAGATCTGGTGGGTGATATTGATCCGATCAAAGCTGCAACCCAAAGGCTTTCGTATTCTGATGAGCGGATTCTTCACTATGGAATTATTCCCCGCACGAATCGTGGCATTTTCGTAATCAATGAACTGCCTGATCTTCAGCCCAGAATTCAGGTTTCGCTGTTTAATATTCTGCAGGAACAGGATATTCAGATCCGCGGATTCAGAACCCGGATTCCTATGGATATTCTTCTGATTTTTACGGCAAATCCTGAAGATTACACCAATCGCGGATCTATTATCACGCCGCTGAAAGATCGTATTGATTCCCAGATTATCACTCACTATCCGAAAACGATTGAAATTGCGAGAAGAATCACCGAACAGGAATCGTTTCACGACACCGGCCGTTCAGTTGAAGTCCACATCCCCGACCTGATCAGAAATCTGGTTGAGCAAATTTCCTTCGAAGCCAGAGAAAGTGAATTTATCGATCACAAGTCTGGCGTTTCTGCACGTCTTGCCATTTCTGCCTTTGAAAATCTGGTGAGTCAGGCTGAACGGCGGGCAATTCTGAATAACGAAACTGAAACCACCATCCGGATTTCTGACCTGTACCGGATTGTTCCTTCCATTACCGGTAAAATTGAGCTGGTTTATGAAGGTGAGCAGGAAGGGATGCAGAAAGTTGCGCTGGCTTTGATTAACAAAGCAGTGAAAACCCAATTCAGGAAATTTTTTCCCGATCCGGCATCATTCAAAACCGGTGATGAAAAAAATCCTTACAAAACTGTGATCGATTGGTTCACCAAAGGCCGGAATCTTGATCTTGAATTTGATGAATCCGCCAAAACCTATCAGGAAAAGCTGGCGGCAGTTGACGGTTTGAAAAATCTGGCTGATTCCCGCATGAAACTGATTGGTGATGCCTCTGAATCACTTGTTGAAGAGTTCATTCTCGAAGGATTGTCGTTGTACTCGTTACTTGGGAAAGACTGGCTTGAAGAATCAGTGACGTTCAAAGATATGATGGGCTCCATGCTGAAGGGCATGAAGTTTGATGAAGAATAGGGTAGTGATAAGTGGTAAGTCGAGCCTTGCGAAGATCCCGAACTAGCTTCGGGGTTATAAGTGATAAGTTGAAGAAATAGGACACTGAGCGGAGTCGAAGTGACCTATTTCATCAATGACCACTAATTTCATATTCTGAAATAAACAAAAAACCCGGCGAATGCCGGGTTTTTTGTTTAAGTAACAGTTTGGGGAACCGAATTGTTTTATTCGATTTCTCCACCCATCAGTCTGACCATATTTTTCAATGGTTCAACAGGGAGGGTAAATGGATCAATAACAAGTCCGTCTGCAACCTGAGTTGAAATTTTTCCAAATTTCATTCCTGCAGGTGAATTCAGTTCAACTTGTTTGAGAGTAGCACCGTATTTAGCATTAATTGCATTAACAAAATAATTGGCAATCAAAGCCTGACCTAAGTTGGATGGGTGAACGCCATCATAGGAGAATAACCCGCCGGTAATAAAGGCAGCAGTTACTTTTTGTCCCATGTAGTATTTACCATTGGCTCCACCAGCAGCAACAGCAGTGAACTCAGCACTTACATCAGCAACTGCCCAACCTTTGGCTGCTGCAATTCCTTTAATGGCACCGTTAAATTGCGCAACCGCAGTTTTTGCAATTACGATTTCAGCAGGATCGAGTACATACTGGCTACCCAATGGAACTGCTTTGGCAAGACCGGCAAAAGTTGTAGATCCATTTCCGATTGCTGAAGCACCAATAAGGGTGATCATCCCTCTGTTGTAAATCTTCCCGGAAGCAAGTGTAGCTGCATCAACATAAATACTGTCAACCGAACCGCTGGAATGCGAATAGTAAATTTTTCCGGAAGGAATTTTACCAACAAGACTTACATTCACAGTTGTAAAAAACGGGATTGAAGTTACATCAGGTATGGTTGCAACCACAACTTTGGGTTGACTGGCCAGACCAGAAATAGAATCAGCAATCTGTTGATACTTGGTTTGAAATACACTTGCATCGGTTGGTGCAGAAGGATTTACTCCACCAGAAGTTGCGTACCCAAGAACGTCATTATTTCCAAGCCAGAAAGAAACAACTTTGGGTTGGTAAGCTTTCATGGTTAGCCATAATGTTGAACCGGGGGTTCTGAGTGTCAAAGCAAATAACGGATTATTTCTTGAGAGAGCCGTTGGTGCAATTACCGCATCAGATGATGTTGAATTTACAGTAACATTAAAGAAATCAGTTGCATTTCCAAGGGCTGATGTATTTGGGATAACAAGAACTGCCCCGGGTACACCCATGTTATTATAAGGTCTTGCAAGTGTAATGTTCGTTGCCCTTAACAGAATTTCTGAAGGTGTAGCAGCTGGAACGGGTACTAAAACAGGGCTTCCTGAAGCTGAAAATGAGCCATCCCATTTTAGTCTTCCGCCGGTTCCTTCACCGCTTAAGGTTGGGATTTCAAATCCGGTAACACCTGCTGATTTTGCTAAAAGAACCGTATATCCTGCTCTTTGTGCTTCTTCATAAAGTGCCCCTGACTGATATCCTGCAGTAATGCTGTTTCCAATTGCCATATATTTGGAAAAATCAGCATTCCCGGTATTTACATCTGTTTTGTGATCCTCAAAATCGGAACATCCAGCGAAAGCCAGAATTCCAAATGTACTGAGGTAAGCAAATTTTGTCATATTTTTCATAGTCTAGCTACCTCTGATTAAAATTGATAGGTTAAATGAGCACCGAAAAGGGTTGCTTTGGTATTGTAATAGCCATTGAAGTCAAATTCGTTATCAGAAACCTTTTTTTCATCCCAGGCAAGCAGGAGAAGGTAAGCATCAACGGTCAGATTATCAGTAATTTTATATCCGGCACCTAAAGTGTACCCGATTCTGGCTGCATCCGGTAGGGAAGGCTCAGAATATTTGGTATCAACAGGGTCACTGTCCATCAGGAATCCGGCACGAAGAGCAATCATTTCAAGGCCGGTGTATTCAGTACCAACCCGGATTGTATTTGTATTCTTCCAGTTTCTGGGTGAGCTTGAAAGAATTTTATTCTGATCGGTATTTTCAATTTCAAGTTTTTCGTAACGTGACCACTCAGACCAGTTGTAATCGGCGGTAATCATCAAAGTTGGCATTACTGCAACTGCAACTCCGACGTTCAGAGTGCTGGGTAACGGAAGAACCACTTTTCCCTTGCCTTCATTGGCCAATGCAGCTGGGGTTTTGGCATCACTGATTTTAATATCTCCGGTCATTTCAAGGTCAGCCGCAGCTTTATAGCTTACGCCAACACTGATCATATCGTTTGCTTTCCAGAGAGTAGAAACACCCCAGTGAATTCCAGATCCGCTTCCGTCAAGTGAAACATCACCGGCAAGACCTGCAACTTCAGCTTTTTTCAGAAGTTTGGCATTCGCATAGGACCATGCAAACGTTCCGGCAACAGACAGGTTATCCATCAGTTTATAAGAGACAACACCCTGAATGTGAACGTTTTGAAGATGAATTTCACGGGAAAGATAATCTCCGGGCCATCCTTTACCCCATTCAGTTCCTAAACCGTAGGGTGCAAATACACCGAAACCAAAGGTAAGACCCTCTTCCCATTCGTGTGTGTAAAAAAGCTGGGGAACAACGAAGAATAAATCGTTTTGTTTGTAAATAGTATTAGAGGCAGACGGATTCTGAAACTGGCTTTCCGGCGAAACAAAAGTTGAACCGATAGTCAGATTCATTCCGGGAATAAAAGAAATACCAGCCGGGTTGAAATAAATTGCTGATGGATCATTTGCCAGTCCGGTAAAGGCACCAGCCATAGCCGCTGCTTTTGAGCCCTGTTCAGGGATGCTAAAACCGCCGGCCATCGCTCCCATTGGAAGCAGGCAAGCCATTAGCAATGCTGCAGTTTTTTTCACAGAAACCTCCGATGTGAATGTTTGTTTTGTCTGTTTGTTGTGTTGTTTGATTCGATTGCGAAAGGCGATTTTAAAGTGATTTTCCGCAAAAGTCAATCCTTTTATGAGTTGAATCACTTATTTGATCGCAGTTTTGTGTTATTTGACTGAAAATGTGGAAAAATGAGTCAGTTTTGATAAGAAAATGATATTCATGTCTTTAGAAATGAATTAATGAGTTTCAATTCATTAAAATTTTCACGTTTTCTTTAAAATCAATCCAATTTTTGATGGATTACTGATGTTTTTGGCAAGGCAGGAAATAAATATGGCAGTGAATGGTGAAGGATGGAAACAGACTGGCGGAAGCCCGCCAGCCCATTAATAATACAGGAAAATAAAAATCAGAGGGAGCAAAATCCCGAGGGCAGTCAGCCAGGCGCCACGACCCAGAATTCCTTTCGGACCTTTGATCATAAACAACCCTGAAATAGCAAGAAAAACCAGAACAACTGCGTAGAGATCGGCTACATACGTCCACATTTCTTTTGCATGATTCAGGTGCAGATAATTAAAGACATGAAGAAACCAGCGTTTTTGAACTTTCTTTTGTTCAACTTCACCGGTCACAAGGTTTGCAGATATGGTATTTCCCTCCACAAATAACTGAATTTCTTCAGGTGATGGCCTGAAGGAACTGGTGAGCGGTTCTTTTTCCCCGATTTGTGGCAATAGAATAGCAGCAATAGCCGAATCAGATGCACCAGCAGGAATCAGGTCAGGGGAAAATGTGCCAGAAATATTTTCTATATTGAAATTCGGATTCCAGTCAGAAATATGGTTAACCGCAAACCCGGAAACAGCATAGATTACAGTTAAACCAAAAGCAATATATCCGAGGTCACGGTGGAGAAGACGGTTCCATTTTCTCCAGGAAGAGAAAATGCTCATTCGTTTATTTTCGCTCCGAGTCCTTTAATCTGATACCAGGTTGAATCGGTCAGCCCGGTGAAATCAGGTTTGGTTCCTTTTTCTTCCGCTTCTTCCTTGGCTGCTTCCATCCGTTCTTCTTTGGTCCAGGTGATTTTGTAAACTTCACCTTCAACAAGTGCTTTTTTTCCCTTTTCGGTCATCGGGAAAACAATCTCGCCATCCTTCACTTTAATTTTAATTTTGGTGTAAGGCTTGTCTCCGGCCAGTTCCATCCAGCAACCCCGGTTTTCGCAAACATTAACGATAAGCCCTTCAACCAAAACTTTTTTCCCGACAAAATCTTCTGGTTTATCCAGAATAGATGAAATCTTGGTTTTATCTTTCAGTGTTATCTCTTTGCCGTATTTTTTTGCGGATTGGGCAAAAACTGATGCAGAAATTAACAAAAATAGTGAAAGGGCAAAAAATCTGGTTTTCATGGTTTGGTCCTTCATTGGGTAGTATATAGCAAAGTCAATTTTAGGTTGTCAATTTAATCAATAATGACGTAATAAGTAGAGGTCATGTAAACGTTAGTTCCTTCCATAAGTGAGAAATTAACTGTCCAGACACCTTGTGTATTTAATTCAAAGGAATGTGTATAATGCCCTGCCTGAGTAATCTCAGTTCCTGATTCAGCCGGCAAAACAGTTTCATTGGGTGAAACAAGCTGGAATTTGGATGTAAATCCCTTCATGACCGGATAGCCTCCCGCAACATAGTAGGTGGCAAACTCAAAAAAGTTTCTTCCAAATTTAGGTTTTAACGGACTAACCATCGACACGATAAAACGTTTTTGTATATCTAACCGGGATGATTTTTTTACCACTACCGGTATTTCAACTACCAGCTGTTTCTGAATTCCGGGCACAAAAAACGAAACCTGAATTGCACGACGCACGCTGTCATTAGTGGCTACATCAATAATCAACCCATTATAGTACACTTGACTCGATGTTGAAACTTTGGTTTCCTCGAAAGGTGCAAGTGAGTTTGTTTTTCCTGGTATGACAGCTTTGATGGTCATTGTTGCATCCAGAACAGGAGAATTTGCAATCGTATCAACAACGTGAACGAAGAAAGAGTTATAACCAACAGATATTTCATCTTTATTATAAAGAGCCACTTTGAATTTTTCAATAGACTTTTGCCCCGTTAAGCTCCCGGGCGGAACAAATTTATCAGATTTTTCTTCATCTTCCTGGCATCCTGAAATCAGGGCAAGAAAAACTAAACCAGAAACGAGAATTTTAAATGCTTTCATGGGATACCTTATTTTTTTACTGGGAATGTGCAAATATCAGAATTTTTTTTAAAAAGTAAAAGACAGGAAAATCGTTTTCTTCATTACCTTAAATGAATTCAGGACTTCAATTTTAAATTATTTAGGTTTTTTTCTACTTTTACAGAAGAAAAAGGATTAAAAATGAACGAAAAGATCGTCTATTCAATTCAACTTGCCGTTTCAACTGATTCCATCAGACAATGTTATCCGGTCATGTCTCAGCTCAGACCACATTTGACAGAATCGGAATTTGTAAACCGGGTTACCTTGATGAAACTGGAAGGTTATCATTTGGTCTACCTACAGGAAAATGGTAAAATAATATCGGTTGGCGGTTACCGGTTTTCAACCATGCTGTCACGTGGCTCATTTATGTACATTGATGATCTGGTAACTGATGAACCTTTCCGCGGAAAAGGATACGGAAAAATTCTAATGGACTGGATGTTTCAGAAAGCAAAAGATGCCGGTTGCAATCAGATTGACCTTGATTCGGGTGTTCAACGGTTTGATGCTCATGAATTTTATTTTCGCAAAAAAATGAAAATCATTTCCTATCATTTCACTCGTAAATTCAAATAATTCCCCCCTTTTTTAACTGAATGAACCTGATAATTATTTTTCTATGTCTGATCCCTTTTCTGATCGGAATGCCCGTGTCTATTCTGGCGCCGGTTCTTCCGGATTCGGAAAATGAACGCCTGACTCTGGTTTTTACCGGTGATCTCATGGCGCATCTCGAACAACTGAATGCCGCTAAACAGGGTGATGGTAATTACCGGTTTGATTCCTCTTTTTCAAAAATAAGTTCAGTCCTGTCTGGTGCTGACCTGACCATCGGGAATCTTGAAACCGTAATCGGGAATAAAAAAACGGGCTATTCTGGCTACCCGCAGTTTCTAACGCCTGTTTCCTATCTTTCTGCCTTAAAGTCTGCCGGTTTTGATATTCTTACGCATGCGAACAATCATACTTTCGACGGAGGTTCAACAGGAATTTCACGTACCGTTGCAGCTCTTGATTCGATGGGTTTTTTGTCAACCGGCTCCTTTTCTGATTCTCTTGCACCCAAAATTCTTTTCACCGAAAAAAATGGTTTTAAACTTGGTATTCTTGCAGCTGCTTACGGGATTAACGGTTCTATTCCAAAAAAAGATGCGTGGAGATTGAATACGTTAGACACTTTACGGCTCGGGAAAATTTTGAAAGAAGTTCAGAACATGCCCGATTCACTGCGGCCTGATTTTATGATTGCAAGTCTTCATTGGGGTGATGAATATGCACTGACACCAAATGAAAAACAGAAGAAACTGGCAGATTGGTTGTTCTCAGAGGGCATTGATGTTATTGTGGGTAGTCACCCGCATGTTGTGCAGGGTTTTGAACAGAAACGGGTTGAAAAAAATGGTGATTCGGTAAGTTTTTCAGTTTTTTATTCGCTTGGGAATTTTATTTCAGCACAGAGAACTCACCCGAGAAGTTATGGTGCAGTTCTTTCTTTAACACTTGAAAAAAACAAAAATTACAGAAAAGCCAGGTTGGCTGATTTTTCTTTGCTCCCCATTTATGTGCACCTTGATCCATCAAAAACAGATTCCCGTTACGTTATCTGGCCTGCCGGGTACAAATCAGATTCGCTTATTTCAGACAAAACAGTGAAGGCGAAAGTGAAGGATGCGAGAAAGTTTATCCTCAGCCAGCTTTCAAAACCTGATTCAATCTTTGTCAGGTAACTGTTTTATTTGAATAAAGTTGTTCGAAATACATTTATCATCAGGGAGTTCTGGCACGCGTCTCTTTCATCTTTATAAAATTCTATATCACTTACCACTTTTAACTTGTCACTTATAACTGATTCCCGTCCCCTTTTATTTTCCGTGTTATTTTATTACTTTAGTGGAAGCGCTTTTAAATCGGAGAGATTCCTGCTTTATTCTTCATATTTCATTGCAAAACCCTTAAATTGCAACCAATCTTAACTGCGGTGAAGTATTAAACCGCAAACTCTAAATTGATAAAGACTGTTTTTACCAGTTGAAAAAGGATTCGTATGGCGAACCAAACTACGTCCACCAATAAATCAAAATCAGAATCTGAACAAATTAAAACCCCGAAACCCAAGGCAAAAAAACTGACTACCAGATCGAACGAACTGCTGGCAATTGACAAAGACGGATTAAAAGCCTCGATCATCAATCACCTCGAATTTACCTGCGGAAAAGATGAATTTTCTGCCACAAAACTTGATCGTCTTAAAGCCGTTGCCCGTGCAACCCGTGACCGGATGATTGAACGCTGGCTTGAAACCCAGAGAACTTACCATCAGCAAGATGTTAAACGGGTTTATTACCTGTCGCTTGAGTTTTTAATTGGCCGTACGCTTGGGAATGCACTTCTGAATCTTGGTATTTATGATGAAGTGAATCAGGCATGTAAAGAACTTGGAATGGGACTCGATGAACTTGAAGAAGTTGAAGTCGATGCGGGACTCGGCAACGGTGGTCTGGGTCGCCTTGCAGCCTGTTTTCTCGATTCAATGGCTACTCTTGAACTGCCTGCTTATGGATATGGAATCCGGTATGAATACGGGATTTTCTATCAGCGGATTTTAGACGGATATCAGGCAGAAATGCCGGATAACTGGCTTCGCCACGGTAATCCGTGGGAATTTGAACATGCTGAAGATTTATATCCGGTTCACTATTATGGAAATGTTGAAACCATTGAAAACGGGTCAACCCGGTATAAATGGGTGAATACTGAAGAAGTTGTGGCCATGGCTTACGATATGCTCGTACCCGGCTATAAGAACAATACAGTGAACAATCTTCGTTTGTGGTCGGCCAAATCTTCACGTGATTTTCTTTTTGATGAATTTAACGCCGGCGATTACGAAAAGGCCGTTGCACATAAAAATAATTCTGAAGTAATTTCAAAAGTTCTGTATCCGAATGATACCCGTTACACAGGAAAAGAACTTCGCCTTAAACAACAATATTTCTTTGTTTGTGCAACTATTCAGGATGCCATCCGCCGGTATCAGCACGACCATAAAGAAGACAATTTTAAAACCTTCACCCAGAAAGTGGTTTTTCAGCTTAATGATACCCATCCATCCATTGCCATTCCTGAATTGATGCGGGTATTGATGGATGAGCATCATCTTTCTTGGGGAGATGCCTGGGAAATTACCGTCGGAAGTTTTGCCTATACAAACCACACGGTACTTCCCGAAGCCCTTGAAAAATGGCCGGTTGCTCTGATTGAACATGTTCTGCCACGTCACATGCAGATTATTTACGAAATTAACCGGCAGTTTATTGAGTTCGTAAAAGCCAACTATCCGAATGATATTTACCGGTTACGCCGGATGTCAATTATTGAAGAAGCTCAGGAAAAAATGGTCAGAATGAGTAATCTGGCTATTGTGGGAAGCAAGAAAATCAATGGGGTTGCTGCCTTGCATACCCGGATTCTGAAAAATGAAGTGTTCAGAGATTTTTATGAATTGTATCCTGACCGGTTCAATAACAAGACAAACGGAATTACCTACCGCCGGTTTCTGATTCATGCCAACCCACCGCTGACTGATCTGATCAACAAAACCATCGGTACGGACTGGGAATTTGATCTGGCAAAACTTTCAGCACTTGGTAAAGTTGCCAAAGATGAGAAATTCCAGAAGGAATGGCTGAAAACAAAACATGACGCCAAAGTTAAGTTTGCCGCCTATATCAAGGAACAGTTTCATTTTGATGTTGATCCTAACTCCCTTTTCGATTTCCAGGTGAAACGTCTTCATGAATACAAACGTCAGCTCATGAATGCCCTTCATGTGATAACGCTGTATAACCGCATCAAGAAAAACCCAAAAGCGAAATTTGTTCCAAGAACCGTGTTCTTTGGCGGAAAAGCAGCTCCCGGTTACTTTATGGCCAAACTGACCATCAAACTGATCAATTCCATTGCAAATGTGGTGAATAATGATCCGGATGTTGCAGGCCGCCTGAAAGTTTTCTTCCTGCCGAATTACTGTGTTTCTCTTATGGAAAAACTTCTGCCTGCGTCTGAATTGTCAGAGCAGATTTCAACTGCCGGCATGGAAGCTTCGGGTACAGGAAATATGAAATTTGCACTCAATGGTGCTTTAACCATTGGTACGCTTGATGGTGCAAACGTTGAAATTATGGAAGAAGTCGGGAAACCGAATATCTTTATTTTTGGTCATACTGATGCTGAAATTGCCGAAATCAAAAAGGCAGGTTATGCCCCGATGGATTACTATCAGGCAAACGCTGAATTGCGTGCGGTAATTGATTCAATTGCGCATGGTACTTTCTCACCTGAAAAACCAGATTTGTTTATGCCGATTGTATCAGCCTTGTTGTATGAAGGTGACCGTTTCTTCGTCATGGCGGATTATGAAGATTACATCCGTTGCCAGGATGAAGTTTCTAAAACCTACGCTAACCCGAAAAAATGGGCAGAAATGTCGATTCACAATGTTGCCAAAGTCGGTAAATTCTCCTCTGACAGAACCATCAGAGAATATGCCGAAGAAATCTGGAATGTGAAATCAACCAAAGTTGAATTGAAATGATGATTTGTATCATCCGGATGAACCTTTGTCATTCTGAGTGATCGTATCCCGAAAGTATTCGGGATACGATTGTATCGAAGAATTTCGGAACATCTGAAATCCTGTTTTTAAAAAGGGCAACCATCCGGTCGCCCTTTTTTATTTTGAATACTTCCCGTCAATTTCTTACCTTGATTCCCCATTGACCAAAAAGAAAAACCATGGAAGCAACCCTCATCAGAAAATTGCCAAAGGTGGAACTTCACCTTCACCTTGATACTTCAGTTCCCGTCGAAACGACACGGAAATTTCTCACCCTGCAGGGCAAACCGGTTCCTGAACCTTTGAATGATTACTGTATTGCACCGGCAAAATGTATCAACCTTGTTGATTATCTGAACCGGATTGATACTGCATTGGATGCCCTCCAGAGTCCTGAAGCCATTGAAGAAACAGCTTATCTGCTCACAAAAGCTTTAGCTGATAACAACCACATTTACGCTGAAGTGAGATATGCTCCCAATCTGAATATCAGAAATGGTAATTCCGTTCAGGAAATTCTGGATGCCTCTTTACGTGGATTTGAGCAGGGAAGAAGGGATTTTGGTGTTGAAGTTGGAACAATACTTTGTACACTCCGGCATTTTACCCCTAAATTTAATTCTTTGGTGTCTGAACTTGCCATCAAAAACCGGGAAAAGATTGTTGGATTTGATCTGGCAGGTGATGAAAACCAACCTGGAAGTATCCAGAAAGTTATTTTCGACAAAATTTATGCGGCGGGAATCCCAATCACCATTCATGCTGCAGAAGCCTGGGGACCTGAACGGTTGAAAGAAGCTCTGGATGTTCTTCATGCCGTCAGAATTGGCCATGGTGTCAGACTTGAAGAAGACCCGGACCTGATGAAACGGGTTATTGCAGAACAGATTCCTCTTGAAATGTGCCCAACCAGCAACGTACAGACCAATGCAACCCACTCATTTGCCACCCACCCGATAGACCGGTATCTGAAAGCAGGAGTAGCAGTGACGGTTAACACTGATGCTTATACGACCACACCTTCTGATCTGACCGGAGAATATGAAGTGCTGGTAAAAACATTCGGTTGGGGATTTAAAGAAATCAGACAAACTCAGGAAACGGCTATCCGGAATTTGTTTGTGAGTGAAGGGAAGAGAAGAGAGATCCTGGCCGAATTTCACCGCAGGTGGAATAACGTCATGGAAGAACCGGTCATTTCAGGGATTTGAGTATTCGGGGAGACCGCCAAGACCCGAAGACGCAAAGCGGAGGGAATTTTTCGGAATTTTATAATACAGTAACTTATTATAGAAGTGAAACAGGTTTAAAATTTCTGATTGACATTCTTTACACTTTTTAGACGCCCTGAAATTTAACCAAAAAGATATATTTTATCGTACCCTTGGGTTTCCTGAGTCTTTCTGGATTTTAAAAACTAAAGAATGAATTCCTTAGCGCCTTAGGGTCTTTGGGGTCTCCTGATACCTATTCTTCATCTTCCATTTCGAGTTCTGGTGATGACACCGGTTTAATTATCATGGTGAAGCTGAAAGTGGTGCCTTCGCCCGGTTTTGAAACGACTTTTATTTTGGTGTGATGCGCTTCCAGAATGTGTTTCACAATGGCCAATCCAAGTCCTGTCCCACCAAGATCTTTTGATCTGTGTTTATCAATCCGGTAAAACCGTTCAAAAATCCGACCAAGATGTTCTTCGGGAATCCCGACACCATTATCAGATACTGAAATTTTCAGCTCATTATACCTGGTTTTTTCTGCATGAACCGTTACCGATCCCTGATCTGAATATTTAATGGCATTATCAATTAAATTGGTAAAAACCTGGCGGAGTCTGACCGGATCTGCCCAGGTCTTCATGTCAGAGGTTTGATAGTCTGTTTCAAGGTGAATCCCCCGTTCTGTTGCTTTGTCAACGAGAGAATCAAAGACATCGTCAATCAGGTCTTCCAGATTAACCTGTTCAAAATTCATTTTCAGTTCACCGGTTTCGATTTTTGAAATTTCAATCAGGTCACTGACCAGGTTATTAAGATGAATAGAGTTTTTGTGAATTTTTAACAGGAAATTCCTGTTGACTTCATGATCGTCTATTGCACCATCGAGTAAAGTTTCGACAAAGCCCTGAATGGTAAAAATGGGAGTTTTAAGTTCATGTGATGTGTTTGCCAGAAATTCAGACCTTACACGTTCAAGTTTCTTCAATTTTTTAATGTCTTCAACCAGTTTTTCGGCCATTGTGTTAATTGATTTCCCCAGAAACCCCAGTTCATCAGATGAGGTGACCTCAATTCTTTCCTGAAGTTCACCTTTGGTGATCTGCCGGGCAACATTGACCATCTTGAGAACGGGTTCAGCAAACCGGTCGGCCAGATATTTGTAAATGACAATACCGCCAACGAGGAGCAGAATACTCACCACCAGAATAACAATCATGTACGTTTTATAATAGTCATTCAGGCTTGATAAGGTATATGAAACCCTGATAAAACTTACATTGCCCAAATCTTTGATGTAAATTGTACCGGGAATATGTTTGGCTACATAAAAAAGGGAAATATCGACTGATTTTGACTTTCGGATGTTTTCTCCGAAAAGGTCTTTAAGAGATTGCTGGATTTCAGGGCGGGAAAGATGATTTTCGAGATTTTTTAATTGGTTTTGCGGGACTGAAGAATCAAATAGAACCAACCCGGCAGAATCAATCAGAGACAGTCTGATGCCAAAATGGGTGGCAAAGTCTGAAAGTGCATGTTCTTCCTGCGAAAAGGGAGTGACCAGAGCAGATTCCCGTTTGAGATACGACTCCCAAAAGTTGGCGTTAAAAACGAGGGATTCGCGGACAGAACGGTGGGTGTTTTCTCTTATTGCCCAGATTGAAATGATGGCGAAGGATATGACGGTGAGAGCGAAGGTGATGTAAAAGAGAATTGCCAGTTTAACCGGCAGGCGCTGATACCATTTCATGGGCGGGATCTTTCTAAAAGATAAAAGTTAAATGTGCCGGCAAGAATTGCTAAATGGTTACCCCGCATTTACCAGAATTCAGAACAGAATCACCCATTCAGCCCTTAACCTGTTTTCACAGATCAGGCGTTTATTTTATAACCAACTCCTCTTGCCGTTACAATCACATCCTGATACAATTTGTCCCTGAGTTTTCTAACATGAACGTCGACGGTACGGTCACCGACAATGACGTCCTGACCCCAAACAGAATTCAGAATCTGTTCACGGGAAAATATCCGGTTTTTGTTTTTGGCAAGGAAGTAAAGCAGCTCAAATTCTTTTCGGGGAAGTTGTTCAGATTTTCCTTTGTAAGTCACGGTGTAAGTTGCCGGATCAATTTCAATTTTGGTCATTTTAATCACATCCTGAGGGGTGGATGCAGCCGCAGGAACACTTCTTCTGAGCAACGCCTTGATGTGAGATATTAAAATTCTGGGTGAAATTGGCTTTTTCAGGTAACTGTCACTGCCCAGTTCCAGGGCAAGGACTTCATCAATCTCGCTGTCTTTTGCGGTCAGGAATAAAATAGGAATTTCGTTAAATTTTTCGTTAGCCCGAACCAGTTTGCACATTTCAAGAC